>Ga0247824_10000710_pt1 | contig 17162 bp, 9 predicted proteins | sample 13C_PalmiticAcid_FD_194412 | JGI IMG/M metagenome (GOLD analysis project Ga0247824, IMG submission 194412) | Soil microbial communities from agricultural site in Penn Yan, New York, United States - 13C_PalmiticAcid_Day48 | ecosystem: Environmental > Terrestrial > Soil > Agricultural land... | reverse complement strand
TAGGCAATTTGCTGACGCACACAAGGGCCGACTTGTTGGCTCTGCAAACGACCGAACCGAGGCGCGGCCAACATGCCCTCGTCATTGCGGTTGTTCCTTTGAGGAAACGAACCATCGACAGACAATCCAGGGGCACCTTGGACTGGCGAGGCTGGCCTCGACGGACACCCCTTATCTGCGCGAGCCGAGACGTTCCAGAGCGCATGCGGCTGAAGCTATCACATCGAGGGTTTTATCTTTTCATTTCGCCGCAGCGCGTCATTGAAGGCGTCGCCGCCAGAAACAGAAAGCGCTATCGAGACGCTCGAGGCAATGGTGGAAATGAACCACACAGGCCGGTGGGGCATCTATTGGCGCAAGCACCGACGGATTCTAGCGAAATCTTTCAGCCCTAGCCCAAACAGGCAGCGCCTCAGCCCAGGCCCGTCGCTGTCACTGCAGGTACGCGCTCTCCGAAAAAGTCCAAGCCCGACGCTGCCAAGGCCGTATTGGAGTCCCTTGCCGCTTTTTGCCTCTTCGCGCACCAAACAGGAGTCGGGCTGCAAGAATGGGGAGCTGAAAAATACCGGGCGGGTCTCAGCGGGTCCAGGCGGCTCCCACGGTGGATCGGCGGGTCTTGCCCAGTCGATAACGCTGTGGTCCAGATCCGGGACGAGCGGCAACCGGTCGATGGAGAACCAGCCTCCCTGGCTCGAGCCTGGCTCCTGGGCAGTGCTGGGCAAGCTCTCTGCCGCTCTGGGCACCGATGGAGCCAGCAACGGAGCCAACGAACGGAGGGGCATTCGCGAATGCGACCGCTGCCAGGTCTCGCAGCATCGCCAAGCCTAGACCCCCAGGCACTGCATGGCAGCACAGGGCGGCGGCGACAAGACTTTGGAGCTGCCGGTGCCCCATTTCAGCTGGCCCATGTGGCATGCGTGAGTGTGCTGGGATTCTGCTGTGTGTGCTCGTCCGTCTTCATCCCACTCACCACCAAGAACATCGCTGTTGTTTGCGTTGCTCTCCCCTGTTGGCCTCCAGGGACCGTCTCTCGTTTTTGATCATCAGCGACTTCTCTTGTTCCGTTGCCAGCGTGTGCGGACTGAGGTGCTCCCCGCCATTCGTTTTAACGGGTCGACGACACACTCGCCAGAGATAATAGCCCGGCAACAAACACAGGGCAGGGCGCAACACCACATTGACGACCCTCCCATCTCGTCGAGTACATCTTGGCCAACCCGCCATTGACCCCCATTGACTGTCCCTGCTGCCGCCGCCTGGCTCGAGACAGCAGCCTGAAGCAGTCGATCGAGCATCTTTGATCCTGCTTCCTCTGTCTGATGGACAACGACAGCTACTTCGGCCGCCCGGCCGCCGGCATGCCCTCGGTCACCTCCACCGCCGCTGCGACCCCGCGGCCCGGCACACCCAGTGACTCGGCCGGCCGCAACCCCTTCAGTGACGGCGTCGAGTCGCAGGCGTCGCACCGGTCCTCGGGGCTCGGGAACAACGGCAACCCCTTCGCCAGCCCCTCGGCCTCGCGCCCCGCCAGCAGCTTCGACTCGGCCTCGGTGCTGGGCCGCTTCGACGGCGGGCAGCGCTACTTCCACTCGCGCCGCGTGCGCAAGGGTGAGGTCGACAAGCCGTGGACCAAGTCGGTCGACCCCAAGGAGAAGTGGGTCACCATCCTGCCCATCATCGGCATCGTCATCGGCCTGGCCATCTCGGGCTTCCTGGTGTGGGACGGCATCCGCAGCGTCGTCAAGCACAAGTACTGCCCGGTGCTCGAGGAGACGTGGTCCGGCGGCTTCAACGAGGACGTGTGGCAGAAGGAGGTGCAGGTGAACGGCTTTGGGTGAGTTACCTTTTTTTGAGGGGAAAGCCGCCAGGCAACTAACACGCTCCCAGCAACGGCGAGTTCGAGCAGACCACGGGCGGCGACACCAACGTCCTGATTGAGAACGGCAACCTCGTCATCCGGGCGACGCCGCAGGACGACGCCCTGATGCAAAAGGACTACAAGATCGACCTCCTCAAGGACGGCACCTGCACGTCCACCAACCCCGCGTCCTGCATCGCCTACACCAACATCACGGCCGGCAACGCCTCCATCGTGCCCCCGGTCCTCTCGGGCCGCATCCACACGCGCAAGGGCGCCAAGATCAAGTACGGCCGCATCGAGGTGACGGCCAAGCTGCCCGTGGGCGACTGGCTGTGGCCCGCCATCTGGATGATGCCCGTCGACTCGGCGTACGGCCCGTGGCCGCAGTCGGGCGAGATCGACATCATGGAGTCGCGCGGCAACAACTACACGTACCCGCAGGGCGGCAACAACATCATGTCGTCGGCGCTGCACTGGGGCCCCAACCCGTCCAACGACGCCTGGTGGCGCACCAACGTCAAGCGCCAGGCCCTGCACACCACCTACGCCGCGGGCTTCAACACGTACGGCCTCGAGTGGTCGCAAAAGTACCTCTTCACCTACGTCAACTCGCGCCTGCTGCAGGTCCTCTACGTCAACTTCGACTCGCCCATGTGGCAGCGCGGCAACTTCCCCCCGCAGGACAGCAACGGCACCCGCGTCGAGGACATCTGGGGCAAGACGGGCCGCGCCCAGACCCCCTTCGACCAGGACTTTTACCTCATCCTCAACCTCGCCGTCGGCGGCACCAACGGCTGGTTCGAGGACAATGTCAACGGCAAGCCCTGGCTCGACGCCTCGCCCAACGCCCGCAAGGACTTTTGGCAGGCCAAGGACCGCTGGCTGCCCACCTGGACGCAGCCGCAGCTCGAGGTCAGCAAGGTCATGATGTGGAAGCAGTGCGACGGCGACGAGGACAATTAGGTGTGGCGTGTGTGAAGTGAGCTGGTTTCTTTTTGGGATCAAGTTGTCTGTTGTCTCTGTCTGTCTGTGCGATGGTGTTTGGGGGGCCTATAGATTGGTCTTTTTGTGTTCCTTCTGGGTAATGTTTATTTTGTCCGTCTGTTCAGTCTTGGGTGTCGGGAATATCTGCTGCCATATTTCTCCAACCCATCTTTCATCCCAAGTACACACATTTTACACTTTGCAATACACGACAATAATGACATTCACAAACTCGCAACTGTGCTCTCTCTCCGTTTTGTTCAAAAAGTGCACGGATGGATGATGCAATCACGAGCCAAAACCGAACCAATTGTTACGGTCTTGTGGTTCATCGCTGGCTGCACCGCCTGTCGCCTCCTGAAACGCACTACCAAACCCGCATGGCACCATTCCGTCTCGTCCCCTTGGCCCCTTTTGTCTTCTGTGGGCTCGAGCGGCAACTTACTTGGCCAGAGCCTAAGAGCATCGCCGACTGACCCATTTGTTCACAGCACAAAACGGTTGTTTGGCAAAGGGGGAGGAGGGGGGAGGGGCTGCCGAGGCCGAGGGAATGGGGGCCAAACGGGATGTTTTCAGTTTTTGCTCGGCCGAACGAGGCAACAATCCTGCCGGATCGGTGAGTTTGCGGCCGCGGCCGAGAGGGGAATGCCCTGCGAGCTTGGGTGTTGGCTTCTGCAATTGCACGATGGCAATGGCAATGGCAACACAAGCGGGACTCCTCCTCACTGGGCAACCACCGGAAAGTTCTGTCTGCCTATCGACTGTGGCACTGCGCTCTGGATTTGTGAAGATTATTGCCTGGGCTGGACGTCCTGAGGAGAGCTGGGACAGACAGAAGCGGCATGGCTTCGCCTTGCGAAAACCCAGGCTCGCCGGGCTAGAACAGGGCCAGAACGTGCGATAGCGAGGATCAGCACCGAACCCCACTCAGGCCTGCTCCGCTTCCCGGGTCCCGAACTTTTTCGTTGGCAGTGGATTTGTCCAGGAACGGCCAGGGTTTGGATTTGCGTGGTGATCCTCGGGAGCTGCGGCATGGGTTGGGTTCCGGGTCGTTATCAGCCCGGTCCAGGTATGGATGTAATAATGCCTGATAGTTTTGCCGGTTGTTCATGATGGCGAGTTCGCGCTCCAGGACTGTTGCGAGCTGAGGCTGCAGGGTGTCGTGATATTGACTTTTTTTTCTGTCTCATTGACAGCGCAACCCTGCAGAACCCAGACCCAGACCCAGGCGGAGAGGCAACTGCATGAGGTGCTGAGGCGCTGAAACCCCCATACAGCTTTTTCAACAGACTCAGACGAGACATCAATCTCAACGTGACTGCCAGCCGCAATGACCTCACCAACACTAACGGACCGTTGAGTCAAGTCGGTGGGATTGAGCAGCTGAGGTGGTATCCGGACAGGTAAGACGGTGAGACAGACAGCCGACCAGTTTGTGTCTCAGAATCTCAGCAACTGCCGACTCAAAAGACTCACCACCTCGTCATCCATTTTCACTTATCAATCGAGCTTCAACACGAGAGAGGGTGGCTGACCCGAGAGATCCGTCGACTGGCCGTTGAAGCTGCCAGCACAGCATTCGTAAACGACTTGCAGAGTGCAGCACCACCAGCTTGTTCGGGAAGGTCGCCGGCCTCGTTCGCCGTCCACAGAGCAGATCCCCCAATGCACCCGTGGGGTTGCGCTGCAGCCCTCCGGGCGATCTGATTGATGGGTGCCCGGGGAGGGGCCCCCCTATTTTTGGATCGCCAGTGACGTGGGTTGGGAGCGCCAATGCTCGCTTCCGTGAAAAAAACACCTCTGCACGCTGCCTGCCGTTTTGTCCCATCCCGCAGAGATGGGGGTTTCGAGATGCCACTGCAGCAGCCAAATCGACATGTCGGTCAATCAGCATGTTCAACAATTCGCCACGGGCGGTCGGTGAAGCGCCGTGTTGAAGCGCCAGAGTCCAGAACTCGAGTATTACACGCACGCACTCTGTATTGGACGGACGAACGTGGTCGGGCCGTCGAGCGCTGAAATCTCGACGCAGGGTTGCAGCGCGCTATTGTCTTGTGCTTCCAGGGGTTGCATGGAGGCCCCGCCAGCGAGGCTTGGATCGCGATGGAGCTCCAAAATGGCGACCAGGGCGAATCGGGTCAAGGTCGGAGCAAAGGCGGCAGCGTCTTGCCGCTTTAAGAGACATTCCCGCCCAGCTGAAAGTTGGTGCAGGCTGAGGTACCCCGCTGTCTGAGAAATAAAAAATCCAATAGTGGGTGCTCTGGCCAGCTTTCGTCCCAACCGGACCAAGCTCCAGCTCCGTTTGCTTCCCGGTTTTGGGTTTCGTGAGCCTTGTCGCTTCAGCCTTGGAGTTTCGGGCTCCACGGTGAAAATTACCAGGGAGTCGTTTCTCCGGCCATGTGGAATGCTTGGTTGTCTGGAGAGTATTGTGACATATGAAAACAGACGGCAGTTGAGAATTGACAATTGTGTGTCAAGACTGTTGGCACAGGCTGGATTGGCTCTTTCCGTCCTTGGAATGGATGACTGGGTTGGAGCTTTGACTTCCATCCGGCTTGTTGGAAGGAGCCAAAACTTCTCCGACCTGGAATCAGCGCCCAACCAGGTCCGATGCGGCTCCTCAAACCACACCATCGCCCGCCACAAGACGTTATTACCGTTCCACGATAACGGAAATGCAGCTATTCCCAATCGATAAATACACAGATGCCCAATCAGCAACCTCAGCTCCTGGGCAGCCGCCACGCAAACGCCATGGGCTCCGCGAATTTCCCTTGCCGCCAAGCTGTCAAAACGGCGTCACGACGACAGCCGCAACAGAGACGCCCTTGATCGGAGATGAGCTCTGCGGAGAGGACGCCTTCCACTGCTGCTCCTCGTTTTGTTCTGTTCTGTCTGCCTCGTCGTGTGGAATCGCCATGTGAGGTCCGCCGCGTACCTCTGGCCACGGAACGTGTCAAACTCACCGATTGGCGTGGGGCTGTTTGTGCGACCCCAGGGAAAAAAGAACGTTCCAACCGTGACCTGGAAGCGGTTGCTGGCCAAACCGGGAAACCGGCTGTCCCGCTATCACTTACACGGGCGGGCCTCGTCCCCCTGAGGATCCCTGCTCAGCCCACCGCGCCCACTTTCCCCCCTGGCACACACTTCCTGAGCCATCCTGGCACAAATCCACCGGCACCACGACCAGGGGCCTCGCCAAGCCCATGGATCCAGCACCCGCCAGACCCTCGCCAGGCTCGCCAGGGTAGGGCATCCAGACCAATCGCCAGCACACAGCGAGCACCACGCATCTCGGTGCTGCGGTGCCAGCCTGCGCTTTTTGACCTTCCCCTCCCCTGTCGACCTCTTCTCCCACCTCGCTCCCTCCAAGGTTCTACCGATCAACAACACTCGTTTCCACCCGCCTGGGACCTGCCAGAGGATCCTTTTTCCCTGGAGCTTGTTTGCCCGCGCCACACCACGGCACAAGAGCTTCGAGGTCCGTCGGCATCGAGCTTCTGGTGACCCTCTCCTCCGCCCTCAACCACCGAGGATCCTCACCCACGACGGCTCCGAACCCGAGCGTCGATCCACGTTCGCTATCTTGGCTTCCAGGACCGCCTGAAGCCGTCCGTTCGCTACTCTAGGCTCTACGTTCTCTCGCTCGACGAAATCACGGGGGATTTGGGACCGACACCCCGCAACTGCGAGGACTTTTTGACCGTCGCACGGCATACGGCCCAGTGCAGTTGACGTCGAGGGTCAAATCACACCGGCAACGAAGCCCAGCGTTGGGCTGCCGCCGCCATGGGGATTGGGAGCTACTTCAAGGCCGACAAGGCCCCAGCAAAGCCGGAGGCCACACCGGCACCACCACGAAACAATGGCAGACAGCAGTCCGTGTCGAACCCGCCGCCGTCTCTCGGCACGGATTCCGAGCTTCACCCCCCTACTCCCAGATACAGCTCCCGCCCGCAGTCCGTGTCGGGGCGCTCCGTGAGGTCAACAGGGAGCTCCGTCTTCCTCGACGACATCAAGCATGAGGTCATGGTCAACTACCTCTACCAGCAGCAATGTTCGCACTTGTGGGTGTCGGACGGCAGCGGTGAGATCGAGGGCGTGCTTCTCCGGAAGACGAGGGGCCAGTACATGGCTTGCCCTCCCCAGCTGGGCACCTCGCCCTTTGCGCTGGCTTGCTCCGCGCTCAACGTTCACGTGCGTCTCGCTGTGGTCCCAGACTGATGAGGCATGAGCTAACAGTGTCCAGTGTGCCATGACGGTCAACTCCAGAGTCATCAAGACCTTTCTCCAGTGGTCACCCGACGCCGTCGACGTGCCGCTGATGAACGGCCTGCGCGTGCAGATTCTCCCCACCATCGACGACCTCCCCCGCGCACGGAAGCATCAGTTCGCCGCCTTTGTTGCGTCCGAGGGCCTGCTCGTGGTCTGGGATGACGATGCCCTGCATCTGGTGCAGCGCGCCAAGGCCATCGAGTCTGAATTGATGGAGCTCGTGTGGAAGGCGGGCATGGAGGAGGATGCGGATGAGAAGGGCGGGCCCGTGGTGGAGGAACCCGAGGTGGACGAGGAGAGTGGCGAGCTCAAGCCCGAGAAGCGGCCGGTGCATCTGCTGAATACCTACCTGGTCAGCTTCACCCTCGTCCTCGTCACCGTCTCCCTCGGCGCCGCGTTCCGGCAGCTGGCCATCGAGGTCTCGGTCGACGGCAGCTACCTCCGCCTCGCCCTCGTGGCCCTCTTCCCCGTTCAGATCTTCTTCACCCTCTTCTTCGCCCAGGTCATCGTTGGTTGCTTGGCCCAGATCTTCGGCCCCATCCGCCAGCTCACCATCAACTCCAAGTTCTTCTCTGCCCGGCCGCCCCCGAGGCTGCGGTCCTCGGTCCTACCCCACGTCACCGTCCAATGCCCCGTCTACAAGGAGGGTCTCAACGGTGTCATTGCCCCGACCGTCAAGTCCATCAAGCAGGCCATGTCCACCTACGAACTGCAGGGCGGGTCCGCCAACATGTTCATCAACGACGATGGTCTGCAGCTCATCTCCGAGGAGGACCGCCGCGCGCGTATCGAGTTCTACGCCGACCACAGCATCGGCTGGGTCGCCCGTCCCAAGCACGGCGAGAACGGCTTCTTGCGCCGCGGCAAGTTCAAGAAGGCTTCCAACATGAACTTCGCTCTCATGATCTCGTGCAAGGTGGAGGAGAAGCTCGAGGCCATTCAGCGCACGCCCGACTGGTCGCAGCACGACGAGGCCCAGGCCTACGAGGCCGCCCTGAAGGAGACGCTCGAGCAGGACGGCCGTGCTTGGGCTGATGGCAACATCCGCGTCGGCGACTACATTCTCCTGATTGACTCGGACACCCGTGTGCCTTCCGACTGCCTGCTGGACGCCGTCTCGGAGATGGAGCTGTCGCCCGATGTCGGCATCATGCAGTTCTCGTCCGGTGTCATGCAGGTCGTCCACACGTACTTTGAGAACGGCATCACCTTCTTCACCAACCTCATCTACAGCGCCATTCGTTACACCGTCTCCAACGGCGACGTCGCCCCCTTCGTCGGTCACAACGCCATCCTCCGCTGGTCCGCCATTCAGCAGGTCTCGTACGAGGACGAGGACGGCTACGAGAAGTTCTGGTCCGAGAGCCACGTGTCGGAGGATTTCGACATGTCTCTGCGTCTGCAGTGCAGCGGCTACATCATCCGCCTGGCGGCCTGGGCCGGCGAGGGCTTCAAGGAGGGCGTGTCGCTCACCGTGTACGACGAGCTGGCCCGCTGGGAAAAGTACGCCTACGGCTGCAATGAGCTGCTCTTCCACCCGATCCGCATGTGGATCTGGAAGGGGCCCTTCACGCCTCTGTTCCGCCGCTTCCTCTTCTCCAACATCCGCTTCACCTCCAAGATCACGGTCGTGTCGTACATTGGTACCTACTACGCGATCGGCGCCGCCTGGATCATGACGGCCGTCAACTACTTCCTCATGGGCTGGTTCAACGGCTACCTCGACAAGTACTACGTCGACTCGTGGCAGGTGTGGTTCTCCATCCTCATCGTGTTCAACGGTCTCGGCAACATCGCCCTCGCCGTCATGCGGTACCGTGTCGGCGAGCGCAACATTCTCTACGCGCTCTTTGAGAACTTCAAGTGGACCTTCCTCCTGGCCATCTTCCTGGGCGGTCTGTCGCTGCACGTGTCGCAGGCGCTGCTGGCGCACATGTTTGAGATTGACATGACGTGGGGTGCAACCTCCAAGGAGGCCGAGTTTTCGAATTTCTTTATCGAGGTGCCCAAGGTGCTGAAGAAGGTTTGTTTTCTTCCCCGGTTCGAGAGACATGGCGAAACGCTAACAGAGTCGGCAGTTCAAATTCTCCATGTCCTTCGCCCTCATCTTCATCGTCGGCATGGTCATCCTCGCCGTCGCCCCCTTCATCCCCTACAGCTGGCACATCACCGATTTCGTCGCCATCCTGCCCATGGCCACCGTCGCCGCCTCGCATCTGCTGCTGCCGCTGGCCCTCAACCCCGCCCTGATGACCTTCTCGTGGTAAACCAGTTGTTTTGGGAGCGGGGACCCGTTGGGTGGCGTTTAGTACTTTTTTTTTCCTGTTTAGAATGGATTTTTCGCCCATCGCGGGACAACGTCTCATGTCACGACTTTTTTCTTTGACCACGTACAACTTAGTGTCTAGTCATGTTTGGATACATAGAATCGGGGGGACCGGAGGTGGAGTTTAGTTAGCGTCAGGAAACAACTATTGGTAATTGTCTACTCTTGTCCTGTCTTGGTGTGCTGTGGTGAGGTTACCTTGGTCGTGAATCTGGACCAGGGGCTGGACGATGAGTCTACACATTACGTTACTCATCATCATTGTCAGTTTTTACATATTTCATTGCTCTCCTCGGTGCGTTTATTAATGCCTCGACAATACGGATACATGTGACGCCGTCTGTCCTCAACTCGGTTGCTTCAACCGTTTTCCGTCTGATCCTTCCACCATCAACTGAAACCACCGACACACAGCCCACCCACCACCCACCATACAACCCCAGCACATCGTGTTGCTGTGTCTCATCCTTCCCGCAAGAGCTGGCCAACCCAACCTTGGCTTGAGCCTTGAGCCTTCGTTGCAGCACGTGAAATGGAAGACACCCAGATCCATGGAAGCCAAGCTCGTATCCAACCCCCTTCCCCCGCACGCACCGACAGAGGGAGCTGAAACAGAAATGACAGGACAGGACAGATCGAAACCCCCAAACAACCCGGCGGGTGGGCGGGGCCCGTAACGTTGACTTGGCTGAGACAGGCAACACTCATTGACAAATAACACAGGATTATCACATGCACCGTTGAAGGCTTTGGCAGCGGCCGCCGCAGTAGCCTGAGATTCGTATTAGAGAAAAGGACAGTGTTGCATCCCATCTTGTCTTGTCTTGTCTTGTCTTGTCTCGTCGCCTCTCGTGTCGTGTCCTGTCAAGTCAAGTTCGTGTCGTGTATGCAAGCTGCTAGGGCTAGACACACTCAATTCAAGTGTTGCTGTCATTAATTCCAACTCTGTGTTGTTGATCCTTCCCCCCCTTTTTGTTCGAAGTGACTCAGAGGAGGCACACGACCAATCTCCGTCTCAAGAGGACATGCCGCGCCGACTCAAGCCGCCTGGGCGCGCAACCAACCAACCATCCACACAAGAGGACAGTTGTACGTAACCGTTGGGCACGCGCAATTTAGGTTTTACGAGGGCACCATCATTGTATGATAGGATGGCTTTGACTTGGCTGGTTACACAACCTTGAGGTACCAGTTCGATGGGGTTGTCGTTGTCGTTGCAGTCAGGGTGCTGCATGAATTGTCATGTACAGAATACTTGTGGCCAAGGTCCGTGAGGGGGTGGTGTTGCAGCTTGTTTGTTGGGTGACTGCTCGATCGAAGAGAGAAGGGACGAACTCGTTGATGGACCGGGGTTGTGCTGTGACTTGAATGTCTTGACAGGCCCAGAGGCTCCGACCACGGTGGCAGTTGCTGTGAGATTTCCGCTGCATGCATGCATCAAGTCCGACAGGCACCACCACTCATTCACCAGCCACAGAGACCATCTCCAAACGACAGAAACAACAGAAACTCTTCTCTTTCTCTCTTGATCTATTAGCCAGTCCCGGAACGCCTCTATACCCGCCTCTATGCCATGCGTACTTTTTCCAACCCAAATCCACAACGATTGCAAAGTCTAAACTTCTACCCACACACACAACACAACCACCCGCACAAAAAACCGCCCGATCATCTCGCTCATCACATCGCTCGTCCGTTCGTTCAAAAAGACAAACCAAACCAACCCACACAGAATGCCGCCCCCCAGAAATGACGATACCCCATCCCCAATGGTCATTTAATCCGCCTCATCATCCGTATCCAGCGGCTTGGGTGTCCCCTTGGGGCTATTCAGCCACTCGATGTGCCGCAGCCTCCTCCGGACCTCCTTCTCCTTGAGCTCCTTCTTGGTGGGCTTCTTCTTCTTCTTGGCGCGGAACGCCATGCTCTCGCCCGTGACACCCCCATTGTCTTCGGCGCCGCTGTTGTAGGCGCTGCTGACGGCGCTGGAGCTCGGCACGGGAGTGTTGAGGCCGCTGGTGATGGCCGAGGCGGGCTTGCTGCTGTCCTCGAACCGGTCGAGCGCGGCGGCCGACGTCTGCCGGTGCGCGACCCGGCCGTCGACGACGTGCCACTGCTCGGCCGCGAGGGCGCCGACGAACTCCTCGTTGTGGGAGATCATGACGACGCCGCCCTTGAAGTCGCGGATGGCGACGGCCAGGCCGCCGAGGGAGTCGCGGTCCAAGAAGTTGGTCGGCTCGTCGAGCACGAGCAGATGCGGGTTGTTCCACATGGCGCCGGCGATGACCACCTTGACCTTTTGCCCGCCCGACAGCGAGCCGATCTCGTTGTGGTTGGCAATCTCCGGGTCCAGGCCGAGGTCCTCAAAGTGCTTCGAGATGACCGACGGCTGCAGCTCGCGGTAGCCGAGGCCTTCGCGCGACGCCTCGTGGTCGTCAAACTCCTGGACGAGCTTGGCGAAGCCGAGGTCGAGGAGCGTCTCGCGCGAGATTTGCGTGTTGTGCTTGGGGAGGAAGTTGCGCCATTTTCTGGAGATTTGTTAGTAAAAAGGACACTGACTGGGGATGCACAAGAGAGACTTACACTTCGTATTGGAATGTCTTCTTGTACTTTTGGCGGCCGACCAGCGCCTCGATCTGCCGCTTGCCCTTGCCGTCGTTGACGTCGATGAACTTGTCCATCTGCTCCCGGTCCTGGTCGGACAGGATGCGCGTCTGCTTCATGTGCACCTCGCGGTCGTCGCCGTGGGCGTAGCGCCATTGCAGGTACTGGTTGGGCGTCTTCTCGAGGTGCATCTCCACGTGCTCGAGGGCGTGCTGCTTGATGTAGCCGATACGCAGGTTGGGGTGCTTCTCGACCTTGCCCACCGACGGGATCACCTCGCCGGTCAGCAGCTTGATGAGGGTCGACTTGCCCGCACCGTTGGGGCCGATGATGGCCACGCGCGACGACAGCGTGAGCTGGCAAGAGACGTCGCTCAAGGAAGGCTTGGGCGCGTTGGGATACGAGTACGTGACGTTGGTCATGCGGATGATGGCGCGGGTTTGCGACTTGACGCCCGAGAGAATGCCCGGTGGAGGGAACTTGAACTGGACGTTGGAGGCCGACAGCGTGTAGTAGCTCTTGGCCTCTGGGCGGACCTCGACAAAGGCGGCGAGGTTGCCCTTGTAATGGCCCAGCTTCTTGTTCGGCTCGTAGTGGTAGATGTCGGTGGTGACCTCATCGAGGAAGCCCGAGTCGTGGGACACGATCAAGCTGGTGATCTCGGTGTGCGTCTTGAGGTAGTTCTCGAGCCACTTGATGTTTGCCACGTCCAAGTGATTGGTAGGTTCGTCGAGCAGCAGAACGTCTGCGCGCTGCAGCATGGCACGCGCCAGCGCAAGCTTCATCTTCCAACCGCCCGAGAGCGAGCCGACCTTGTGAGACTGGCGGCCTTCGGGGCCGGCGGTGAAGCCGACCTCTTCCAAGACGGCCGAGATTCTTTCCTTCCCTTCCTTGGCGATGGTCGGGTCCTTGGAGACGAACTCGAGGATGCTGATCTCGGCGTCCTCGCCCTGGTTGTGCTCCACATAGCAGGTCCGCAGCACGTCCTGGGGAGGGAACCCTTCGAGCTTGCCACCAGCAATGCTCTTCATCAGCGTCGACTTACCGGCGCCGTTCCTGCCGCAGAGGCCGTAGCGGTGGCCCTTGAGCAGTCTCAGGTTGGTGTGCGACAGCAGAAGCATGCCGCCGTAGGCGAGCGAGAAGTCGGCGTTCACGATCTCGATCTCGCCGTCATCCTCCTTCTCAGGGACGCCGTACTTGCGGTGGTCTTCCTCGACATAGAACTTTTGAATGGACGCGGCAATGGCCTCGGCCGCGGGCGTCAGCGACTGGAGGTAGGGCGTGATCCTGGCAGGGATGCGGTCCAGCTGGCGGTGGTTGACGTCCTCGCTGACCATCTCCCCGACGTACAGACGCGCCAGGTTGTACGCATTCACGTCGCCGGTGAGACCGCCGTTCTTCTTGATCTCGGCGTCGAGCACCTTGGCGACGTCGTCGGCCGTGGTCCGCTCGACGACAGCCGTCTTCTCGTCACCCATGGCCTTGTCCATGACACCCAGGGCGCGCGTGGCCAGCTCGCGCACTTCGGGGAGCGAAGCCCGGCCGACGACGCTCTTGATGCCGGGCTGGAGCTTCGGCAAGAAGGTTCGGGCCTCGATCGGGTCGTGGACGAGCTTGGTCAGGTTCTCAGTGATGACGACGGTCTGGCGGAGGACCTCTTGTGGTGTCGACGGGTTGTTGAGCGAGCGCTCGAGGAACGGGGTGAGCAGGGCCAGGACGGGCGACGTCACAATGGCGACGAAGGTGGTCTGCGACAGGGCGTGGATGGCCTTCTGCAGCGCCTCGGCCGAGGGGTGGTGCATGGTCTCGATAAGGAGGGGGATGCGCGGGGCGACGTCGTCGTTGGAGAGCAGGGTGGTAATGGAGTTCATGGTCTTGACGGCCTGCTTCTCGACCTCGGTCTTCATGTCCAGCATGGCGTTCTCGACAATGGGGATGAGCCCCGCGAGCTTGGCACCCATGGCCTCGCGCAAAAAGTCCTGCTCCTGGGCCTGCTCCTTTGTGGTCCCAATGGTGATCTTGGCCTTGTCGGCCATCTTCTGCATCAACTTCAGCGCGCCGACAACACCCTGCCACTTGCCGCCCGACTTCTTGATGTACTCGGTGATGGCGGGCAAGAGACCGACGACCATGGCCTCGGCGCTCAGGTTGGCGAAGAGGGCGTCGATGCCGTACTGGGCGGCGTCGCGGACGACGGAGCCCTTGTCGGCGAGGGCGTCGAGGGCGCAGGCGAGGACACCGCCATCCTGCAGAAGGAAGACAATCTCGCTGATGGGCTGGCGGGGCGGGAAGCGCTCGAACAGGGCGCCGAGGAGGTTCTGGGCGCTCTCGCGACGGAGGCCGCTCTTCTTGTCGGCGGCGGCCTTCTTAACCTCGGCGATGATGCCGTAGTGGTGCAGGCCGAGGACGCCGACCGAGTTGAGCAGCAGCTCGCAGAGGGCGTAGCAGGCCTCGATGGAGGCGTTGGAGGTCTTGGCGGTGAAGACGGTGGTGAGCAGAGAGTCGACGTCGTGCTGGGCCGGGGGCGGGGCAGCGCCGTCGGGCACTTTGATGGGCACCGTCATGGTCGTCGGCGGCGACACCGGGTGCGGCATGCTCTGTCGGGGAATCGGGTGTTTTCCTGAGCTCAGTACAAAGCCAGTGGGGTTCTCGACAGACAGCCTTTGCGCGCGCGACACGGGCAGACCTGGAAATCAGGTGCTGATGAGGCGTTCGGGAATTTGTGGTTGGCGATGCAAGGAAATTGCCCCGCGAACTGGAATTTTTGGGCGCAGGTGTTATCTTTCGCGGCGGGACCCCGTTCAGCGAGCCTGAAATTTCTTATCGGCCCCAGCGCCCCACAGCCAGGGTCTCCAATGAGGGGCATGTGGGCCGGCACGTTGCTGGGCTGAGCGACCCCCAAATGCAAGGATCGCCCGGAGTCCACGCCCCGAGACATCAAAAACATCAAAGACGAGACCGAAGTCAGAGCTCGAAGGCATCACACCGCGCATGAAGGGTGGTACTCACGCAACCTCAGTGAGATGGCAAATCCGGTGTCTACTTCACCCACTCTGACTTCTTTCAACTTTTTTTTTTTTTTTTTTCATCTCTTTTTCTTTTTATTGCCTCAGTTGCGTTCACGATCCGACGATGCATTCCGTCATCGAATCGACCATCCTCGTGTAACTTGGATCCCGTCAATCATGGATCGCGTTGACCCCAACGACGCCCGGACTAGCATGCCTACTCCAGCAACAGCCACGATCGCTTGAAACTTCCAGCGTCTCACGACAAGAACCACTTTCGTGGGTTTTCTTGGTAGAGTGCAGACGCCCGACGTTTTGTTGATCCTCTCGGACTTTTTTGAGCAGACAAGATGCCTGAGCGAGCTGACGACCATGGCAGAGTCGAGTCACGCTGCTGTGCAGGGACCTTGAGGCATGCCGGAACCATGTCAACTTGTATGGGGGCCAGAGCCCTTTTCTGCTGAAATGTCCAGATTGCAGGGAGCGATCATCTGCACGGTTCTTTCTGGGACCCTGTCTCCAAGACACGCCCGTCCCTCGGCATGGTTGGGGGCCCTCAACACTCCCCCAGCGTCTTTAGGATCAGCAACAATTAGATCAACAACTTTGGAAAACAACTGGCCACCTGGTAGAAAACGGGATTTCTTTATTTTTTGAAGTGTTTGTTTTCACTTCATCATTGAAGGTGACCCGCCAGCTCGGACCCGGCCGATCCGCATCCTTCCCTCTGCCGCCTCTCGGAGGGAGCCAGCTGCCTATGCTCCGTGCCCTTTCCCGACCTCCAGCTTACCGCTTGCTTAGTAACAGCGTTCAACGTGGCTACCCGACGGAAGGAGGCGCAGGCACGGCTCCCACCAGGCCGGCCCTGAGCCGGAGCCCTGGAGGATGTCTGCACAGCATGGCCCGGCGACGCCGCCGCGGTGTCGCACTGTCCCGGACGGTCCGAGCCTCGGCGTTCATCTGGAACCGCGTCACCGGGTCATCCTCCATGCAGGAAAGCAGAAAAGGGCCAACCCAATATCAGGTGACGGCTCTTGGTATGCAGGCTCGTGGCGTGTGGCTTGAAGGATTCTCGGATTCCGCCCTTCCCCCCTGCGCGCCCATAGCCACTATTGTGCGACAATGGCAAGGCGGTGAGTCGACTGCACCTCTCTTTGGTCTAAGAATGCAAAAACTGGTCGAGTTTCGTTTGAATCCTGAGGGAAACACCTCGGAGGGATGGGGGGTCTTGTGGGGGTCTCTGGCGCATGATGCTTTGACCTTTTGCTCAAGCCACCTCTGTAGATCTTTAGAGCCACATGTGCGGGGGAAAATCAGGTAACAATGTTGGCATTTTGAAGCATCACTTGGGCAGTCGGTTATCGCTGATGAGGGAGACCCGAGCCTTGTCACAACGTCTTCTGGTCACAGTGCGTGGGGACAGGATTATGGTCCGTGATCCAGACAACATATTATTATTGTAAGGCAGCTAGGAAATGAGGTGTTCTTCATCGTAATACTCCTTTGTGTACCCTTTTTGGCAGACTGTGGTGTCGATCAGGTACATACATACTGTGCAGCCTGCAGGACGTTAGCCCCTGAGCAATCCACCTCTCAACGTCAACACAAGACTCAACGGTCCTCCAAGCACCACTCCATGACAGCACAATACCATGACACAGAATACATACTCCAGAATACATACTCTAGAGACTGCTAACCAAAACTGCCGCTGGGGCATCCGATCTAACCCCTCCATCATTCCACTACTTAAAAGCTAACAGACACAAAACCAATAGCCGCAATGGGTGTTGAAATCCCAAAGTAAAAAGAAAAGACTCGCAATCGTACAAGAAACCAGACATATCAAAATGCCAACGGGGACAGTGACCCTCCAACTTATATCCCCACCTCATGACCTCCAACCAGTCTGACCCCCAGGTTACCTGTAGCCCAGCATGTTGGATACCAGCACAACAACCCTCAACACCGCCGCCTGACATTTGTGTTGTTGAAGTCCCATATGCTGCGGCGGCACAAGCAGTTGTTGTTCAGGGAGTGTCAGGGGGCGTCGGGACGTCCGGGGGCGGCGTGATGGGCCCCGGCGGCGGCTGCGGCGTCGGGC
>Ga0247824_10000709_pt1 | contig 17163 bp, 12 predicted proteins | sample 13C_PalmiticAcid_FD_194412 | JGI IMG/M metagenome (GOLD analysis project Ga0247824, IMG submission 194412) | Soil microbial communities from agricultural site in Penn Yan, New York, United States - 13C_PalmiticAcid_Day48 | ecosystem: Environmental > Terrestrial > Soil > Agricultural land... | reverse complement strand
CCTCTTCACCTGTCCTGTAAACTGGTAATGAACCACACCATGCGATGGCCCTCATTGTGGTGTCCCCACACTTAATTTCATTTGCTCACATCGGTCCTCGGCTTCTGTCCTTGATGTCAGGTATCACATTCCCAAGACTCAGGAACAAGTTTGCCCCTCATCACTTATTCAAATCAACAGGGCCCCAAAAGTAAGGGATCCGTTTCTTATCTCAACAACAACAATGCATGCCGACGTTCGAACAGTAACCGCTCAGCCCTCTCGAACCCCCTCCCCTCACATTCCAATCGGTGTCCGTGACAAACAGGGGAGTGATTCACACAAAGAGAAAAATCCAAAAACCAAAAAGGGTATGCATGCACCCCACACACCCACAAAGATCCAACATAAACTGGCTGCAGGTGTCTAACAATCTCTCGGGTCCACAAATTGAATATTTAGAGTTGCACAAACAGCAATGTTGTTTGGGAGTATCATTTCATCGCCGCGAGATATCCTCTTGCCAACCCAAGCGCTGGAGCTCGCCAACATTTACTTGGAGAATGCACACAAGGCGACCGATCCCTATGTCGCCTTGACATTGTGCCATGATACCGAGGTCTCGTTGTCGGAAGCGAAAGGACCCTCCAAACGGCATGAGCTTCAAGTCGTGCGCGAAGGGGTAGCGGCGGCTTATGTCAAGCTTGGAAGACTGTTGAATACACATGGTCGTCGTGATGAAGCACATGCTTGCTACAAAAAAGCGGAGAAACTTGGGTAAGTCGACGAATATTGTCCTCTCCTAAGACCTATTATCGGAGGGTCTTTGATTCATAGTCGGACGTCAGAAGAGAAGACCATTACTTATATGATCCGTCCCTTGGATACATGACAGAGTGCGGCACCGAAGTGTCATTCAAGACGACTGTCAATTTCAATGCCACGCGTTTCAGCACCGAGACGACTCGCAAGAAGATCGACAGGAACATGTCCAGGAGACACGACAGGAGACGGATTATTCGTCGCAATGTCAGCCGATTCAAGACTATGACCCAAACGTCAACAGCCAACCAGTTCAGGCTCACTCCGGTTCTGTGGAAACAACGCACGACGACAATCCATTCGATGATCCTGCTGCTTTGAAACAACAGAACCAAGATCATGACATTGCCAAGGTCCCACAAGCAATCTTTGCTAAGAATACTCGACCACCCGCCATGGAAATCAAGTTGCCAAGAGCAGATGAACGGCTTAGCACAACTCCTCAGTTGGCAGCTTGTCTCAGTCTCTTGAAGCATTCACAATTGCTTGATGACATGCTGGAGTCAGCTGCTCGAAAGTGGTTACAAGCAATTGAAAACGACAGTGATGAGCAGGAACGACTCAAGATCCTGGCGACAGATGTCATCAGAGCCTTTCAACGAGAACAGATCAAGGACAACAAAACAGTTGCTGAAGTCGTATGTCTTGCGCCTGTCCTTGAGAAAAGCGACTTCAAGTATCTACTCGGGGAGCTTTGCAAAGGCATCAACCAGTCCGTCTTGCTGGACATCCACCAACTTGACGGGATCGCACAATTGATATACTGTGCTGAACCAGGATACCTCGATGCGGATGATCTGGTCAAGATACTCGAACTTCTCAGTACTCGACTCAGAGCAACTCACACTCAATCATCGAATCACATGAACCAATTGACAATGGCAGTATCACGCGTGTTGGATGCCATGGCCGATACCAAGGTCAAAGGTCTCGATCGAGAGAAGCTTCATGAGCCATTGTCGTTGTACCTGAGTGAGATCAAAGACACCTCCGAGCCGTACTTGATGTTCCAGGCTGCGTACGCCTATCAAGCATTACTCTATGTCCCAGATGACGAGACCCTCTGGCAAGCAACCCTGAGACGCACAGGCAAAGTGATGCAGGGCATGGCGGGACTCGTGAGTGCAGTGAAGGGGCTCGATCTCAATGGGTTCATGGATGGATTGAAGGATATCCAACAAGGAATATCAGGAGCAGTTGGGGTGTTCAAATTGACCAAGTCCACGATCGAAGGTGCAATATCGGTAACCGAAAGCGGAAAAAGCTTTGTGGAGTGCGTGAAAGAAGGACTGGGAGTCAAGCGCAAGTTGACATGGTACCAGCATTGCGAGGAGCCGAGTCATTGCTTCGAAGCGGTCAACTTGCCAACTTCAAGCGACTCGTCTGCGAAGCCCCTTGTCGACCCGATCCAGTTTTCCAATGGGGTGTGTGTCAGCTCCTAGGTGAAGTTGCAGTCGATTCGATGTGGGATGCAAAGACTCGACAAGGGGCGGTGATGTTCCTTGGAGAGATGTACAGTAACAGGACAGTATGGGAGAGCCAAGTGATCGTCCAAGAATGGATCCTTGTCATTCTCATAAAGCTCGCTTTGTCAAAGGGGAGCGGCGTTCAAGGTGGGTTGGGTTTCATGTCTTTAAGTCACATCCAACCGATATTGATGTAGGTATGGCGCGACGAACTAATCCCATGCACTCTACTACGACTTGTTCGGTACAAGCAGCAGTTGCCGATGATCTGATACGAGATCTAGAGTCCAAAGCCGGTTCACAGGAACACGCATTTATTCAAGCCTGTCGACAGAAGGATCATACCGCGTATCCATTGAGAATCGGATCATCCATGATGGCGTCTCCTTCCCTGATTGACCGTGCGCAGAATAGACCAGATGTTGAAGGACACTTGCGCCAAATGAAGAAGCAACGACTCATGGAGCAAGGGAATGCTGTCTACATCCCACCTCAAGCTAAGGCTGGATTGCAAGCTTCCGATGAATCTCGATTCCAGCTGTTGGAGAAGGTCAGGGAGTTTTTGAGCAGCGAGCAGAAAGTATTCCTGCTTCTAGGAGATCCAGGAGCCGGCAAGTCTACTTTCAGCCGAGCTCTTGATCGAGAGTTATGGAACGCTTACAAGAAAGATGGCGACATACCACTTCACATCAACTTGCCAGCCATTGACAAACCAGAACACGACATGATCGCGAAACAGCTACGAAAGATGGAACTCACGGAGCCGCAGATTAGAGAACTCAAGGTGCATCGCAAGTTCATCTTGATCTGCGACGGCTATGATGAGAGCCAACAAACTCACAACCTGTACACATCCAACCGACTGAATGAACCAGGCGAGTGGACCGCCAAGATGATCATCAGCTGTCGTACCGAGTACCTTGGGATCGACTATCGAGACCGTTACCAACCTGGAGATCGTAACCACCATTCCAGATCGGCAGAGTTTCAAGAAGCCGTCATGGCTCCATTCTCGGAAAATCAAATCGAAGGCTACATCAATGAGTACGTGGATAAGCACCAACCTCTGTGGGAAGCCAAGGACTACAAGCAGTCGCTCGATCTCATTCCAAGCTTGAAAGAGTTGGTGAAGAACCCGTTCTTGATGACCTTATCCTTGGAAGTACTGCCGCGAATGCTGGATCCAGGAGAACACCTCTCGAATACACACGTCACAAAGGTCGCGTTGTATGATCATTTTATTGAGCACTGGTTGGAACGAGGAAAGAAGCGACTTGGAGAAAAGAAGTTGAATCCTCAATCGAGAGCAGCATTCGAGAGCCTCATTGATGTAGGATTTACTCGGAACGGGATCGACTTCTTGAAGAAGCTGGCAGTGGCTATCTACAAGGAACAAGATGGTCAACCGATTGTCGAGTATTCACGCTACAAGGATGAGCATTCATGGAAAGCTGAATTCTTCAGCCGCGACGATGAGATGCAACTGTTGCGCGAAGCATGCCCTCTGTCACGGAATGGGAACCAGTATCGATTCATCCATCGATCGTTGCTTGAATACGGATTGGCACTTGCTGTATTTGATCCGCACGATTGGCGGCAGGAAGTCGCGCGTGTGCCATCGTTAAGCCGTCGAGGGAGTGCGAGTTCTGTTTTGAGCTTTGAAACCGATGGTGCTGAAGAGGAGATCCGTACAGTTGAGCAAGGACCTTGTCTCGGCTCACCTTTGGCCTGGAGAAGCCTCGTAAGCGAACATTCACTTGTTCAGTTTCTGGAAGAACGCGTTCAACAAGAACCTGTATTCAAGCAACAACTCCTCGACTACATTGAGTACTCGAAGGTGGACAAGAAATGGCGTACAGCAGCCGCCAATGCCATCACCATCCTGGTCCGAGCAGGTGTCGAGTTCAGGTTCACCGACCTACAAGGTATTCAGATTCCAGGAGCAGATCTCAGTCATGGCGTATTTGACTCGGCCAATCTACAAGGAGCAGATATGAGAAAGGCGAATCTTCGTAACGTGTCACTTCGAGGATCCGATTTGACCAAAGCACAGATGACATCTGCACAGTTTGGTGAACTGCCATTTCTCAAATTCGACCACTATGTGCGGTCATGCAAGTATTCACCGGATGGGTCATCGTTCACCGTGCTCCTTCACGATAACTCTATCAACATGTATACGACGTCGAATTGGGAGATGACCTGGACACAAAGTGGACACAACAATTACGTTTACAGTATTGCATACTCTTCGAACGGTCAGCGGATTGTCTCAGGCAGCGAGGACTGTACAGTGAGAATTTGGGATGTCGCCACAGGGGATTGTCTTTATATCTTGATTGGTCATAATAAGGCGGTCAATAGCGTGGCATATTCACCACAGAGCAATGTGGTTGCTTCAAGAAGTCAGGATGGAACAATCCGGCTTTGGGATTCGGATGCAGGAGATTGCTTTGTTATATCCGGGCATGGTAATATCAATACCATGGCGTTTTCGCCAAAAGGACACAACATCGCCTTCGGGAGTGGGGATCGCAGAGTTAGACTTTGGGATGTTGCCTTTCGAGAGGTTCAAAACATTCTAATTGGACATACAAGACCTATCACAAGCATCACATATTCGGCTCAAGGAGACCTTCTCATGTCCAGGGACGAGAACGCGATTGTCAGAGTATGGGAAGTGGGAACAGGAGCATGTCGACATGTATTTAGAGCAGATGGATTTCTCACATCATCGCCGAAAGGAACTCAGGTAGCGTCACACAATCGGTTGCTTGGGAAAGAAATTGTTCTGTGGGATGTCGAGAAAGGAGTATGCATCCGCAGAATATCTGGCCACAACAAGGGGATTTTAGGTGTAGCGTACTCACCTCAAGGAGATCAGATTGTCTCCGGTGGCAGAGACATGACGGTACGATTGTGGGATGTTGAGACAGGAGAGTGTCGCGAGACGATGATAGGACATACCGGGGATGTGAAGATGGTGCTGTTCTCCCCGAAAGGAGATCACATCGCCTCTGTCGGTGACGATAATACAGTACGGCTGTGGAACGTGGGAGCAGGAGCCTCTCGAAAGATCTCAAACGACCACCGTGGCAGTGTGTCGAGTCTCGTGTATTCACCAAAACGGAACCAGATCGCCTCCTGCAGTTGGGACTCGACTATACGGCTACGGAATGCGGAGACAGGAGTCCACATCCGTACACTTACTGTCCATAGCGGGTCTGTGGACGTAATCTCATATTCGCCACAAGGGGATCAGCTTGTCTCCTGCAGCAACGACAAAACGATTCGTCTATGGGATGTTGAAAGCGGATCTTGCCGTCACATTCTAACCGGCCACACTGGCGCAGTACGCGACGTTGTGTTTTCGCCCCAAGGTAATCAGATCGCCTCCGCAAGTTGGGACAAGACTGTTCGGCTCTGGAATGTAGTGACAGGAGAATGTCAACGTGTACTGGCCGGACACCGTGAGCGACTTCAGGTAGTCACGTATTCACCTCAAGGCCATCAGATTGCTTCGTGTGGCTACAGTGGGACTGTATGGCTTTGGGACATCGAGACAGGAGCCTGCCGGCATACTTTACCCGGCCACTTCATGCGCATCGACAGGATTGAGTATGCACCGGATGGCAACCATATCGCCTCTGCCCTGGATACGGCAGTACGGATATGGGATGTCAAGACCGGGGCATGTAGCCATATCTTCATTGGTCATCAAAAGGAAGTTACACGCGTGGTTTTTTCACCACGAGGAGACCAAGTTGCATCAGCCAGCCGCGATGACAGAACGGTACGGCTATGGGATATCGAATCAGGAGAATGTCGCTACACCTTGGTCGGCCACGAACGGGGGACTGGCACCATTGTTTATTCACTGTCAGGTAACCTCCTTGCTACTTGGGACGATGAAGGAGAGGGGAGGCTGTGGAATGTCGAGACAGGAGTCTGTTACTGGACCTTCGCCTATCCTTCTGGGTGGGATTCCAGACATTCACTCATGTCGCGAAATGTTGTGTGGACATTTTCTGATGTCGTCTCTTTCGTCACTGGTGGCCGTGATGGAACTTTGAGAGGGTGGGAGGTGGTCAAGGAGGGAGATCAATGTCGTGTTCGCATGCGTTGGAGAACAACAAATGGCCAGCTTGCCGTGGAGGATACAAACGTACAGGATGTGGAAGGACTGAGTGACCTCAACAGACGGCTATTGAAGCAACGTGGGGCAACGGGTGACCCAAATCATCGTCTGCGCGAGACAAGCAAGAAGGTGACGAGCATGGCATTTGTGGTATCCAAATCCAAGTCGTCGTCTTCCGGTACAATGGCACCGAATTAGCCGCCTGGCAATGTCCCTTTGCGAGGCACCCGACACAAGATCATACCAGTCGATACGTTTTTGTTGTGAGCAATGATGAGAGGGAGTCATAAAACGCAGGTGTTGTTCCTTGTCCCTCCGAGGTTACTATCCGTGGGTTTGTTTGTCTGTGGTGATGGTGGGAGATGGGAGGCTGAAGAGATGCGTATTGGGTCCAGCAAAAGCAGTGTAGACAAGGCAAGTCGTTGTTGTGCAGTGTGCAGGGTGCAAAGAGTTGCATAGAGTCCTGTCACACAACGAATTCACCCCGTCTTTTTTTTTTGCCCGACTCACCCGCCTGTTCATCACCACCACCCCTTCCTTACTCACTCCCCCACTCACCACTCCCACCAACACCACTACCTCGCTATCGCCTACCTTCGCTCTTACTCCTGCCCTTACCTGCTCCTCTCGGAGCAAAACAGACAATGAGTGCAAACTACGAGGAGCCGCACCCGCCCAGTCGACCTCATGTCTTTTTCCACGACTCATTCTCTCCCCCAGAAAAGCAACTCGCCCTGAGGGCTGTCGGACAGACGCTCTGTCTCCTTTTGCGATCCCCTCCAGCTGATCCCCAAACTCTACATCTTGCAGATCCGCATTCAGTCTAGCAGGCTGTTCAGACCGTCAAGCGGGCTACCCCTCGGGGTTCTCTTGCCCGCTTTCAAAGCGTAGTGGCAATCCTTGCGAGAACAGAAATAAAAAGTGTTTCTGATAGCCAGACCTACAGACGACATGGCAAAGCTGTCTCACGCTCACCCTCACATTTGAAGCAGGAGGGTTTGCAGTGGATGGCTACAAATGATACGAGAGCCAACAACTACATGTATTGTGAGTGTGGGTGTGAATTGAAGAGCGGGGGGACTGGAAGGTCAGCAGTTGGCATTTGAAGCAATCAATTCCCTTTTTTTGTCATCAGTTTTTCTCCTTGCCTCTCTAATCTTTTTCTACCTGCCCTATCTTCTCTGTACCCACTATCGGCTTCTAGCATGGCCAACCTCCTCACTTCGCCCCGCCCCATCGAAGGACATGTGGAATCTTTCGCAGTCGATACCTATCGAACGAAAACCGTTACCCGCCTCAAGAAGGGACCTCAAGCAGGAAATGTCTTATTACTTTGAGGGATCAACGCCGATCTACTCACTCTCTGGAAGGTTGCGATTCCGGATAAGGCTGAGGACCATTCCAGTGCCAAGACATCGCGTTGTCGGGCGACTCTGAGCATCCTCCGACAAAACTTGCGCCAAGTACAAAGCTTACCGATGCTTTTAGTGCTGGGCTACTAGGCGACACTATCTACATCTTAGTCCAGCACCCCCCATCAGGTAGGTCATTTGCTGTTCAATGCAAGCCTTTCGGTATACGCTTGATAGAGTTGTAAGAGCTGACTGTAATATGTTTTGTCCGGTAGGCAACAAGCCCAGACCTTTTGAAGACGAACAGCCAGGTATAACACCTCCATCACTGTTATTCTCCTGATATTCCTGATATTCCTGATATTCTATTTTCGCTCCTCTAACTCGTTCAGAATCTTGCAATAGATGATCACACCCGGTCCTTCGTTCCCGTTGTTGGACCAGTGTCATGGAACAGTCATAATTTGATGCTCCCGGTAACGGAACGGGATCTTTTCAAAGAGATTTACGGCGCTATTCAAGCAGGAGCGTCATTCGTCATCCAAGGCCTTACCAATCCGGAAAGACATCTTTCCTTTGGGGTCTCCTGGAAAAAACCCAAAGAAAAAAGAGATGAGTCTGTCGTCAGGTTCTCCACCATGACTGACATTGCTCGTACTGATTGCCACTTATGATGAAACTGTTATTCGTGAGGTGCTGTCGAAGTATCTGTCGCTCAGGATGTTCGGTCAGGAAATCACTTGGAATGAGCTGACATACCGAATCCAGCACCTTCCTGCCCAACCTCGCCACTACATTCCACTCTCCTCCTTCACTCGCCTACGCACACGCACTCCAACTCTTTCACCTTCACCCCTCTTTGCTTTTGTACCTCATCAATCGCTTCTGTTCGTCTCTCTTGTCCCCACCCGAATCTGTCTTCAGTCGACAACTGGCTCTGCACAGGAGTGTGCAAGTGCGCAAACAATGGGAATCCTGACCAACAGACTTTCCCGGAAAACGACCACTATCATCAACGCGTCCTGATCCTGTTAGTTGTTGAGAAGAAGCCGCTCTTGGTGCCAGTCTCCTGAAGGATCCCCGCCCTCTTCGCCTTGTGGAGCCATATGCGCTCCGAACGATTAGCAAACTGGTAAGGACGCAACTGGGTAGTTGTGATGTACCGTCGTGCCATTCCCTCGTAACGTGCCTTTACTCAGATGTGAGTGCCCGTTGGGGTTGTTCTAAAAAATGATAGATGCTGTGCACAAGGCTGCGTACAAAGATCCTAAGACTCTCAGGAACAACGCGCAAAGGATCCTTTCTTGGGGGCACATGCCACTCAGAGCCCAAAGATCAGCAACTACAAGGAACAAAAACATCGCGAGCTTGCAACACTGGCTTGGAAATGCTATCAGGGCAGACGATACCAGTAGTTGGGCATGCAGGCTTTTAATGAAGTCTTATGACTGCCCATGAAGGACCTTCTACCTACGCCGGGGGCGGCGCCCGCGAAGGCAGTGTTTTTTACAAACAGGGCAAAAGACAATGCAACAGCTATGCCAGAGCTGGATATCCCCGAAGCGTTTCATTACGTGGACGAAACAGGGCTGGGAGCTACAGCAACTCGGGTGGAGAGGAAGGCCAAAGGATGCCTGCAAAATTCTGGCCATGCAAAGCGGATGATGCCATGCTGGTGCATACTCTTGGGAGCTTTCTGATATCAAGGTGTGGGAAATCGTCTACAAAATATCATGCGGAGAGAGCGCTGTATACAACCTGGTGCACAAGGCTCCTTTTTTTCAAGGGATCAAACCGTTTGATTTAGGAAGCCCCAAACGTCTCGGGAAGCATCATCGGTACCAGCGAACGTTCGACAAGGCATGGACTAAAGGAACCGTCCTTCCAGAAACACCTGATCGGGCTCAGTTCACGATAAGATTCGATAGCAACTTTCCTCGCAGGATACAGGAACAGCACCACCACTAAGTGGAGGACATCCAGAGCTCTTTCAATTGGTCTTGGCAAGTTTACACGACGTGCCTGGACCAATTCACACGCTTTAGCCTTGACAACCCCAAGAACCGCGCTGGGTCCTCGCCAGACATTTGTTTTATGTGACTAGATTCTGCACCGATGTACTTTTTTGTTGCACGCGTCTTGGAGGGTGCATGGTGGTTTCAAAGCGGGTTCAAAGAAATGTGGGGGAGTAAGAAGGACTTCAGACGAGGAGGAAGCGAAGATAGGCCGTCAGAGTGCAGCCTGGATGGGTCACTGAGGAGGAGCCTTAATAGAAGTCGATACCTGCACCAATAAGCTGGATGAAGGCATCAGGACCGGTTCCGGCAAACTATACACCGACAGAAATGGCCGTTCCCTACCAGACGTCACGGTCTTTCTACAACTGATACGTGATCGTCTCCAGTTTTCCTGTGACATTCAAGCCATTGAACTCTGCAACCTTGTTCTCGCCATCGTATACGTGGACGTTGGTGATCTTGGCAGCAGGACCAGTCGTGAATTTGGTCCTGGCAGAATCAAACTTGGAGCGGACACTGTTGATGACTACAGGTGAAGAGATCACAAAGTGCACCCATCCTCCAGACTGGCTTTCAAGCTCGATGCCGAGACCGTGGGTCCATGATGCTTGCTTGATAGTCATGACTGATGTGGGGGATTGTTTGTATAGAAGAGAGGGCTTTGGTTGGGAACTGAGGATGGTATAGAAGCGTGTGTTGGTTGTTGGTTCCTTTTAGCCATGGAGGGGTTGGTGTTATTATAGGAGTGTTGTCGACTGGGTGGGCAAGATCGACCGACAGGACTGAAGTAGACTAGAAAATGCACTGCGGAACAAAGGATCTGCGCGGAACAGGTCCGGCGGATCGGCACGATGATATCTTTGGCAAGAACGCAGTGCAGCGCCCTGGCTAGTGCAACCGACAAAATTTATTGGATCCATTCGTGCGTTATCATGCACGCACCCCGTTTCATCCGCGCTGTGCATTTCTATCGACCAGCCTAGATAGATTCATTCTGAGATGTGTCCTTCGCATGAGTTCATCCCAAGAAATCGGCCCCACTTCAAGAAGTCGGCCCCTATCCTCGCATGGCTAAAAACGACTATGCAAAACGTGTCATTGTCTTCGTTTATTCAAAGTTCCTATACGAGGTTCAACCGGAGGAGCGTGTCCACCGCACCATTGCAATCAACCGTCTCTTGGTGCTTTTTAAAGTTGCTCCGCTTCTGTGGCATGAATCTCATTCAGCCTTTGGGCCAAGACACTGCCAATCTCTGACAAGGGTGCCGGCTGGTCCATGTAATTGTGCTCACAATCAATATCAAACACGTTGATCTTTCCCATAACATGGGGCCTCCACACATCGGGGGATATAGGCTGCATTGATGGGTTCTTTTGAACCATTGTACGGAAGAGAACCATGCCACTCTGACAACGTGGAGAGGTATGACTTCTGGAGAGCTTGGTAAGGTGTCGAACAACTTGCGGTAACCTTTCAAGATACGACCTTGCTCTGTCCGGAAGCGAGCTCTGTACACGGTTCGTAAACAACTGGATGGGATCAATCTCTTCGCGGGCTTCTCTGTTCTGCTTCTCAATTGCAGCTTCACTCTTTGTCGTCGAATTCCTTGGCACAGTGTCCATCACGGCCAGGAGCGCCACTCGCTCGCCTTGGCTCTCAAGTTGTGCGGCCATCGTATGAACCACCACACCGCCAAACGAATACCCCAACAGGCAGTATGGCCCATGAGGTTGGATCCGTCGGATTTGTTCAATGTAGTCAAGCGCCATGTCGTCAAGCGTAGTAGCAGACTCTCCGCCTTCAAAGAACCCTCGCGCTTGTAGGCCGTAGATGGGTTGATCCGGGTGCAAGTGCCTGGATAAGCCGATATAACTCCAGCTGAGACCGACTCCATGATGAACACAAAACAAAGGGAGCCTTGTTCCACGCGGCCTAATCGGGAGCGTCACATCAAATGAATCTTCCTGAGTATTGCCAGAGGAGAGCATATGCGGAACCAGTTCTGCAATTGTCGGTGCCACGAAAAGAGTTCCTAACGTGATCCTGTATCCCATCAGTGATTGGACTTGGGAGATCATCCTCACAGCGAGAAGGGAGTGGCCGCCAAGCATGAAGAAGTTGTCATGCCGCCCAATCTTGTCAACATTGAGTATGTTAGTCCAAATGGTCATTAGAGCAGTTTCCATATCTCCATGAGGCGGTTCATATTGCTGATAGGCCATGGCATCGTTATCAGGCTGTGGCAGTCTGCGTCGATCAAGCTTGCCATTTGTTGACAAAGGAAGATCATCCAATCGTACAAACGCGGCTGGAACCATGTAATTCGGTAGACATGATGTGAGATGCGATCGCAGAATGTGGACAAGTTGGTCATCGTGCTTGGCCACGACATAGGCCACAAGTCTCTTGTCACCTCCTTCTCCAATCGCCATTACAGCAGCAGATTGAACAAGCGGGTCATTTAGCAGACGAGCCTCAATCTCACCAAGCTCGACTCTGAATCCTCGGATCTTGACTTGGTGATCATTGCGACCAAGGTATACCAAGTTACCATCAGGAAGGTACCGTGCCAGATCTCCAGTCTTGTACATTCGAGCATCTTTGTCTCCGGAAAACGGGTCTGGCAGGAACACCTTGGCTGTCAATTCTGGTCGATTCAGATATCCTCTGGCCACTCCAACTCCTCCAATATACAGTTCTCCTTCAGCACCAAGTGGTACCGGCTGGCCATGTTGATCCAAGAGATAGATCTTTTTGTTTGAGAGCGGTCGTCCAATTGGTACGATGTCCTCCTTGAAGGTCGGTGGACATCTCCATGTGATGGCTGCGACTGTTGTCTCTGTGGGTCCATAGCTGTTCAAAATATTCCCTCCAGGAATAAGCGGCCGAATCCATCGCACCAGATCTGCAGGGAGTTCTTCACCCATGATAACAAGCATCTGAAGTTCGCCCATGGTCCCCAGGTCTTTGTTGTTCTGAAGAAGAGTGGGCGTGACGCTCACAAAGGTGATGGAATGCCTCTTAACGTACTCCCACAAAAGGCGTTGATCATGTCGGATGTCATCCTGGATCAAATGAAGACTTGCGCCAGTGCTCAGGGTGGGGAATATTTCCAAGACGCTGTTATCGAAGCCTAGGGAGGTGAACTGTAAGACCCGGCTTGAAGCTGAAATGCCGAATGAATTGGATCCTCCATGAATTAGACTGACTGCACCTCTATGCTCAATCATCACTCCCTTTGGTTTGCCAGTGGATCCAGATGTATAGATGATGTAGGCTAGATTGGATGAAGTCAATCCATGCACATGAGGATTGCACACAAGCTGGTTTGATGCGACGCTCTCCATGTGGTTCCTATGAATCAAAATGATAGGTATGTTGGTTCATCCGAGTCACAATATACCCACGACTCGTACTGGACACGGTACTCATAGTACTCACCTCTTTGGTCCGTGGTATGCCTCTTGTAGCTCATCGGGACTTACTACTGTCATGGACGAAGTGGCTTCTCCGAGAGCCATTCTTCCAGTTGAATCAGCTACCACGACACTCGGTGAAGCATCAACTAGAATGTCCTTGAGACGGATGCTTGCGTACGCCGGATCGAGTGGTGCATATGCTCCACCTGCTTTGAGGACAGCAAGTACTCCTATGATCATGGCGAATGAACGCTCGACACAGATCGCCACGAGACTTTCAGGCTGAATTCCCAGTCCGATAAGGTGGTGTGCGAGTCTGTTGGCACGCTCATTCAGTTCTGAATATGTCATTGATTGTCCATTGAACACTAAAGCCGTTGCCGCTGGAGTGAGCTTGACTTGCTGCTCAAAGAGGTGGTGGATGCATAACTCAGAGGGATAGTCCATTTGCGTCTCGTTCCATTGTCCAAGTAAGAGATCACGTTCAGGCTGCGAGAGTAGATCCACAGACATGACAGGTTGATCCACATCCACCACCATCGCCTGAAGCATCGAGCACAAATATCCAACATGTCGCTCTACCGGCACACGGTCAAAGAGAGCCGTAGAGTACGACAATCTTCCCATGATCCTGTTCTTCGACTCGTACAGTCCCAGAGTGAGGTCAAACTTGGCAATATCGTAGCTTGTACTTGCTTCAGCAACTTCAAGCCCTGGTAAGTCCCACTCCGATTTCTCATTGTTTTGCAATACAAACATCACTTGGAACAATGGTGAGTGGCTCAGGCTCCTTGGTGGCTGTACAATTTCAACAACTTGCTCGAACGGAAGATCCTGGTGGTTCTGAGCATCAAGACACGTCTTTCGAACTTGCTCAAGAAGCTGGCGCACAGTGAGATCTCCAGACAGATCAATGCGGAGTGCGAGTGTGTTGACAAAGAATCCGATCAGAGACTCGATCTGACGGCGGTTGCGGTTAGCTGTTGGTGATCCGATAACAATGTCATCCTGACCTGACATCCGCGATAGGACACAACTCCATGCAGCGAGAATGACCATATATAGTGTCACTCCATGCTCTTGACACAGCTGTCTGAGTGCACATGTGAGATGCGAGTTTAGGCAGATGGGTACATGGTCGCCTGAGGGCGATTGTTGGGGAGGTCGTGGTCGGTCCGTTGGCAGGTCGAGGAGTACAGGTGCATCAGCCAGAGCGGTCTGCCAGTATGCTTTGTGTGTCTCGAGCCGATCCCCAGAGAGCCATTGCTTCTGCCATGCAGCGTAGTCGGGATATTGGATGCTCAATGGAGGGAGTGGATCGGATCTGCCATTGCAGTATGCGCGGTAGAGAGTACTCAACTCGTGATTGAAGATTGCCGAAGACCAGCCGTCAGATACGATGTGATGTTGAGTGGCCATGAATACGTGTTCATTGTCCTCAACCTGCACCATGAGAACGCGGATCAACGGACCTTGTGCTAGATCAAACGGATCCTTAGCCTCACTGTCACTCAATCGCTCCAGTTCTGATTCTGCATCCGATGAACTTCGAAGATCCTTCCAACGAATTGGCAATCCTAGTTGGGCTGGCAGGAGGCGCACTTGAGGCTGTCCATCAACTGCAACGAACACTGAACGCAAAGCTTCATGTCGAGCAAACAGTGTGTCCAGTGTACGCTGCCATGCGTCGCGATTGAGCTCTCCACGAAGACGAACAGCCGATGGCATATGATATGTCTCGCTAACACCATCCATCTGAGCAAGGAACCACATCCTCTGTTGAGAGAATGAAAGTGCGAGATCGCCTTCACGAGATACAGGATGAATAGTGGAGTCTGTGGTTGATTCCTTGTCCATGCACCGACTGACAGATTCGGCAAACAACGAGAGTGTTGGTGAGGCGAATACAGTCGAAAGAGGCAGTTGCACACCGAGAGATGCAACACGATTCATCAGGCGCACAGCGAGGAGAGAGTGGCCTCCGAGAGCAAAGAAATTGTCGTTGCGACCAACACGGTCGATATTGAGTACCTTGGCCCAAATGCGTGCAATTGCAGTCTCAACATCACCTCGAGGCTCCTCATAGATTTGATGACAATAGGCATCGCTGTCTGGGACAGGAAGAGCCTTGCGATCGAGTTTGCCATTGGAGTTGATTGGTAATGAATCGAGTCGGATAATGGCGGCTGGAATCATGTACTCTGGCAAACATGATGTGAGATGTGCACGAAGAGTACTCAGCAAGTTGTCATCTGCCTTGGAAACAACATATCCGACGAGCCTCTTATCAGATCCTTCTCCAATTGTGATGGCAGCAGCCTTGTCTACCAGTGGATGGTCGCTGAGACGAGCCGCAATCTCACCAAGCTCGATTCGGAATCCTCGGATCTTGACTTGATCATCGTTGCGTCCAAGATATACCAAGGTGCCATCAGGAAGGTGCCGTGCCAGATCTCCTGTCTTGTACATCCTCGCACTTTTGTTTTCAACAAATGGATCAGGCAGGAATGATTTGGATGTCAACTCTGGTCGGTTGAGATACCCTCTTGCGACTCCGACTCCTCCAATGTAGAGTTCTCCAATAGCTCCCATCGGTACTGGTTGTCGGTTTTCATCGAGGAGATAGATGCGCTTGTTGGAAATTGGCTTTCCAATCGGTACAATCTCCCCATTGAACTCTGGTGGACACTTCCATGCAATCGCGCTCACTGTTGCCTCAGTAGGTCCATAGTCATTCACGATACTGCCATTAGGGATCAGCTGACGCATCGTCTTGATAAGCATAGCAGCCGCAGTCTCTCCTCCAAGTATGAGTGTCAATGGTGTACGCAATGACGGTAGATAAGTGCAATTTTGAAGTACGCTTGGAGTGAGCGTGGCTTGCGTGATGGACTCTCTCTCAAGGTATTCCCACAACCGAGGTGGATCCATGCGGATATTATCAGGCAAGAGATAGAGACTTCCACCATAACACAACGTCATGAAAATATTCAAGACAGATACATCGAAAGCGAACGAGAAGAACTGCAATACTCGGCTTGAGGCATTGATCCCGTAGACATCGTGTCTTGTCGTGATTAGGTTAACTAGACCTTGATGCTCAACCATGACACCTTTGGGTTTGCCTGTGGAACCGGATGTGAAAATGACGTACACCAGATTGCTCGGTGTCAGCCCTTGCACTTGTGGATTCACGAGTAAATCTTCCGTCTCGAGGCTACTGAGTGTTAAATAAGGGTTATTGAAAAAAATGTTCCTCAAGAGTACATAGTTGCATGGTTACAACGATAGCCACGTCAATAACAATTACCTCACAGAATCTGCTTCTATCACGTTCGGATCCAGCACGGTCAAGGAAGAAAGAATGCTTTCTCCTAGAGCTTGTTTTCCATGGAAATCTGCAATCAAAATGTATGGATTTGAATCCATCAGAATATTCCTGAGTCTTTCGCTTGCATATGCTAGATCGAGTGGGATATATGCTCCTCCTGCTTTCAGGATGGCGAGTACTCCGACGATCACGGCGAATGAACGCTCGACACAGATCGCCACAAGACTGTCAGGTCGAACTCCCAATGAGATGAGACGGTGGGCTAGTCTGTTGGAACGTTCATTCAACTGCGCATAAGTCAGAGATTGATCGTTGAACACCAAAGCTGTGGCCTGCGGGGTGCGTTCGGCTTGCTGCTCAAAGAGATGGTGGATGCACAGATGGTCGGGGTAGTCCTGTCGCGTGTCATTCCACTCGACAAGTACAAGATCACGTTCAGCTTGAGAGAGCAGGTCCACAGACATCACTCGTCGATCCACATTCTTCACCATTGCCTGAAGCATCGAATGCAGGTATCCGACATGTCGATCCACTGTCGTGCGGTCAAAGAGCGCTGTCGAGTATGACAATGCTCCAAGGATCTCGTTGTCCGATTCAAAAAGCGACAGAGTGAGATCAAATTTGGCAATATTCTTGC
>Ga0247824_10000708_pt1 | contig 17164 bp, 9 predicted proteins | sample 13C_PalmiticAcid_FD_194412 | JGI IMG/M metagenome (GOLD analysis project Ga0247824, IMG submission 194412) | Soil microbial communities from agricultural site in Penn Yan, New York, United States - 13C_PalmiticAcid_Day48 | ecosystem: Environmental > Terrestrial > Soil > Agricultural land... | reverse complement strand
AAGGTACGGCCTCTACTCCCTAAATGCTTCGATAATAGCTATTAACTCCTTGTTGTAGACCGGGTAATTAAGGGCCGGTCCTCCGAGTTTCTTAGAGAAGAATGCTACCGGGTGTAGCTTGCCGTTGTCGTCTTGTTAGCTAAGTTAGGCACCGACCGCGAAGTTCGATACGTCGGTCTCCATCTCGTACTGCTTTATAGGGTCCGGCAGGATAAGCACTAGTTCTTTTATAACGAGATCCTTAACCCGTTAGAATGCCTGCTCTTGCTCCTATCCCTACTAGAACTCGATATCTTTCTTCGTTAAGTTATATAGAGGTCGTACGATATCGCTATAGTTCTTGATGAACATTCGGTAGAAGTTAGCGAACCCTATAAATCCTTATACTTCTATTATGTTAGTCGGTATAGGCTATGCCTTAATGGCCTTAACCTTAGTTAGTTCTATCCGGATCTGTCCTAGCGAGATTTCATAGCCGAGGAAGACCGTCTTCGTAATATAGAACTCGCTCTTATCCTTGTTGACTGAGAGCTTCTATATATAGAGTACGTCTAGCACTACTTTCATATACGTCTTATACTCTATAGGTGTTTTGGAGAAGATAAGGATGTTATCTAGGTAATAGACTGCGAACTTGTCGAGAAACAGTCGGATCGCATAATCAACGACTAACTGGAAGGTCGCAGGTATATTAGTCAGCCCGAAGGGTATAATATAATACTCGAAGTACCTATAACGAGTACGAAACGCTATCTTCCATTCGTCTCCCTTCTTAATACGAATGTAGGCATATACAGTTGGAAGATCGAGGCATATAAAGATATATGCTCCCGCTAGCTAGTCTCGAAGCCGCAAGATAAGTAGTAGGGGGTAGCGATTCTTTACCGTCTGATCGTTCAGCTGTCAGTAGTCTATATACATCCGGAGCTTCCCGTCCTTCTTAGGGACGAAGAGAACCGGGTAGCCCGCTAGTAACGTTAATAGTCTAATATGTCCTATCTTGAGGTTAGACTTAAGATATCTCTTTAACTCTATATCCTAGAGTTCGTTAGTATAGTATACCTTAAAGAACTTCAGTTAGGCTCCCTCCTTAAGTTTGATCTTATAATCCTAAGGTCCGTAATCTAGGAGTCCCTCTATATATTTTACATGGAACGCTAGGTATCCCTAGTACTCTGCTGGGACTTATCCCGTTTTGTCGTCCGTTTTCGCGTCTTAGTAGTATACGAATTTATTATTTCCGGCCGTAATAAAGGCCGCTTCGAGCGTAATGACCCGTTCTATAAGCTCGGCTTTTCCATATTTATCGACGGAGACGATAGCGATCTCGAGGTCCGTCCGTATCTTCTATTATCGTCCAATCCCTAGCTGCCCTAGTGAATCCTCAGGGGGTAACTTCCTTATTACTCTACCCTCTTCCTTAATATAGTAACTGCTGCTCCTTCCTAAGCCCATAGTAGTCTATCCGCCACTACCCGTCTCTTACGGTAGATCCTTAAAGTATACCTTCCTAGTATAACGCTCTCGTAATCTGTCGTCTATACTTCCTATCGAGCTAATTAGGTACGTCCTCTCGCAAGGTCGTAGATAGCTACTATCCTTCCAACTAATGTCGGGGTTATAATCCTTATACTATAGGCGTCCCAAGATTATATCTTTCCTAGGCCCTAGGTCTATAATGTCGAATACGACCGATATTGTCTTGCCCTCGACTTCGATATCGATTGGCTCCGTCTCTCGTCTTACCTATTACGTGTCGAATAGTCCTCTGACGATAAATGTCCGCTATTTGTCCTTCCAGGGGATCTTAAGCTAGTTAACGAGTTATAGTAAGATAAGGTCGACTTAGGATCCTCCATCTACTAAGGCCAACGTATAGAGTCCGTTCTATCGTACCTTAACCTAAAGTCTATCGTCGGGTTTGTCGTTTTATATAGCTACGACTTCGATAACGCCGGCTGGGAGATCGTAGTAGGTCGTCCGTTATACCTGACTCTGCCTACATTAGCTAACCTGTCGCCCTCGTAGCGTTCTTAGAGCTAGCTAGGGCCTTATAAGGCCCCCGAGCCATTTCCTATATTGTCCTTCTCGGAGAAAGCAATAGTATCGTCCAGATAACGGATCGGAGAGGCATCCCCCTCGGTAATATCGTCCTAGTAGCTCGTACTGCTCTCCTCCTCCTGAGGTGCCGATTCTTAGGCCTTCGTCTTAGCCCATTATTCCTCCCGGGTCGCCTTCCTAGCACGCCGGCGCTAGAACTATACTTCAAGTGCCTGCTAGTAGGCGTGTTACGTATGGGCCTTATCCACTAAATGGAATATATAGGCCTTGTCGGGGCACTAGCTTATAAGCCATATGCCCTAGCATTTCTCCGGCCACGCCCTCCTTAGTCGGGCGCTAAGCTGTCTACCTTCGAGTTTCTCGTAAGCCCAAAGGAGTTCGTAGTACCTGTAGCTATAGTCGAAGACCTAAGTACGGGACTCTAGCAGCCTGTCCTCGTCGGTAGTCCTAACCGGCCAATAGTTACAATCGAACTTCTCCTTAAAGTAGTATCCATACTAGTCGGCGACGTACTGGAACTATAGGACCTACATATAGTCCGTACGTCTAGGGTAAAGCCGTTCGTATTCCTCCGTCCCTGCGAATCTGAACGCTCCACCCGGGCTACGTTCTATGTCTACGGTAGTATGTCCCTTACTGAAGTACTAGCAGTTGCTCTAGAAGTCGTCCTAGCTGGGCAGCTCCTGCCCTTAGAGCGTCCGCTTCTCGACTTCCTAGCGGTACTCGTATTCTGGATTATAGATTTTATCGTTATAGACGTCCGAGGTATAGTCGTCCGTAGGTCCCTCCTACTGATGTCCCGCTTATATAAGGGCGTCGTTAAGCTAGAATACCTCCTCGCGGAACTTATCGTTCTGCTAGTCCGCGTTCTTAACCTAGCGGATAGTATCCTAGACCGTCCGTCGAATTTCCTTAACTTCCTTCTGGATGTCTTTATTCTCGCTACGAGTCTCGGCGAGCTTCTCCCTAAGGTAGTCGGTTTACTTCTGGAGGAACGTAACGTTTAGCCCCTCCTTATTATCAGGGTAGCTATACGTCCTCCACCGTCTATAGTCGTCCTAGGTTAGCATTATCCCCTAGGCGTCTGCTATTGCCCGTAGGTAGGGTAGTACGCTTATGTTAGATTCCAGCAGCGCTACCTCCTCCTCGGTAGTTAGTATCCTAGCGGGGCTCGGCGTGGTAGCAGGGGCAGGGCCCTTCGGCACCTCGTCGAGTGCCTTCGTAACGTCTCGCTCGACCCTATCGACGGCCTAGTTCACGAGCTATACGGTATATCGGTATGCTTCGGGGGTCCGGGCGAGGTTCCACTCGAGTACTACCCCCGCGATCTCGCCCTACGCCTCGGCGCTTACGGTATCACATACCTATTGCTCTAGGTCCTTGTATGTATCGTCGTCGGTATCTTCCCTAATATACTAGTTTTCGTAGTCGATAGCGTCGTCGAGATCGTCTTAGTCGTAGGCATTATACGCCGATACCTCGACCACTCTAGTGCCTCGTTCGATAGTAGCGACCTCCTTACCTAGCATAAGCCTCTATCTATCCTTCTTAGGTCTACGGTACTCTCACTTGAAGTATCCCTTCTTACTACAGTTATAGTAGGTAACGTCGGCCTTATCCTTATACGGCCGTACGTCCCTTTAGTTAGCGTCCACGTCTATAGGCCCTCGGTAGTACCTATAGGACGTGCTAGGAAGATGACGCCTATACTTATCGTTAGCCTAGTAGGCCTAGGTCGGATCGGCCCGACCCTTACGCTACTACTTACATACGTACTAGCGATCGTCGATCTTGATCGCTATAGCGATATATACGTCGAGACTATCCGGACGGTCTTTATCATAGAGCACATCCTTAACTTCCTCCTTAAGGCCGTTATAGAAGAGCTATATAAGCCCCTCCTCGTTGAGATCGGCCCTTAGGGAGTCTTATCGGAACAGCGTAATATACGCCGAGGCCGACTTAGTCTGCCGGAGCTACATTAAGCGGTCCTAGGCATGCCGTTTCTCGTCTAAATCCCCAAATACCTTCTGTAGCTCGGCCTCGAACCTAGCGTAGCTAGCGAAGACCTCGTTCGTAAAGTCCTCTCAGTCGTCCTCGTTGTCGTTATTAAGGAGATCATCCATAGTAGGCTAGAACCATCGGAGGGCTTAGCCCTTAAGGCGTAAGGCGATAAAGCCGACTTTATCCGTGTCCGTAGGGAACTGCTTAAGGTAGTACCCTAAGTAGGCCCGCGAGAGGGTCAGGAACCCGGAGAGGGCATCCTTCCTGCCTCCGAACCGAGGTAGCAGGTCGAGCTTAATCCGGACACGGTTGTTAACAATATTAAGTCGGGCGTTTTCGGCCTCGAGCATAGCGATACGCTCGTTAAGCTAAGCAACGGTAGGTACGATAGTGCCTATAATAAAGGTACTAGTATTTTACCTCCGTCCTGAACCGTAATAGAAACAAAGGGAGTAAAGCAACGTATAACGAACTACGGGTACAGAGCACTCTGAAAGGGTTCACTAGAGGTAACGGTTATATCTACTATAGGCTCGGTAAAGCCAAAGGGTTCACAATAAGTACGTGTAGTACAAGTATCTCAATCGCTAAAGATATGCTTAGTAGGTGCAGTAATCAATATGTTTGCTTTACTAAGGAAGCTCTAAGCTCTCTCATAAGTAACTAACTAGCTAGCTTATATACATAGTAATTCCTTTATTCTCGATATACCTTTGTCCCTTAGATCGTAAGGAACATTCCTTATTCCTGTTATTCCCGACCCAGGAACGTAACCCTTAGCCTTTATTCCCTAGAAACGTTAGTCTCTACTAACGTTCCTCCTCTAGTTAGTCTACGACCCCTAATCAAACGATTAGCTAGCACTACGCCCCGCGCTATACCTATAGCCCCGCAGGCCGCCCTATATAGCCAGTCCGTAACAACTAGGCATAGGAGTCCAGGACTATAAGGCATAAGGAGGATAAGGAGGGCATATAGCGCCCTAGTTTTAATAGGGAGTAGAGTTCAATAGTTATTCCAATTGCTCCCTAACCGCTATACCTACTTATACTAAGTATACGTTAAGCTACCTCTCCTATACCCCTTTACTTCCGCTATAACCCCCCCCTACCGTAGCCCCGTTAGCCCTAATATATTAAACTCTTCTCGACCCAGCGCTAAACCATTAGGGGCAGGAAGATAGCTCCCCGAACCCGTGCTTCTCCCGCCGTACCCTCGATTATACCCTCTAACGCCCCTAATATCGCCTAGTCTGCCTAGAGCGATACCCCTCCTAATAGTATAGTCGTATAGCTTTATAATACCCCCTCTAACGACTCCCCTAGTATAATAGCCGGCCTTATCCCGACTATATATAAATAATAGCTCGCTAACGAAGAGTACTGCCTTAATAAAGAAATCGCTATTGCCTGCCGCCAGGCTACAATCCAGCACAAGCGAGCCGAACTCAAGTGCCTATAGTACTCCCTTATTATACCTGCCCTTATTAACGTCCCCCTAATATCCCCTATTATCGACCTCGCTACTACCGTTCCTACTCCCCTAACCGCTCTACTTACGTCGGCCCCCTTATAGTATACCCTTATACTAAAGTACCCTAAGTACGATAGCAGCGATATAGCGGCCCTTAGGAACTTCCTCTATAACTATAAGGCTAACTTCTAACTGCTAGGTAACTATACCTCGTACTTAGACTACGTTACTTACGCCGTTAGCTGCCTCTTAGGACAGCCTAAGAACGCCTAGGTAAAGTACGTTACCGAGTATAGGCTTGACCCGGGCGCTAATATTAGCTAGGGAGAGTTCAAGGACTTCCTTAAGAACTACTACTCCGACCTATAGACTCGTACTATCCAAGCGGCCTCCTAGCTCGAGTCCCTCTCGTAAGCAACTAACGAGACTATCTCCGAGTTCGTAGACCGGTATACTATAGTCCTAGCCAACCTACCGTACCCGACCCCCGAGATCTAACGGATTACTACGCTCGTCCCGAAGTTCCGTACCGAGATCGTACTCGTACTAAACCTCTAGGGCAGCCTTCTAAGCTCGTTTGACTAGTTAGTTAACGCTATACATAGTATCGAGGACAGCTAACGCCATACCAGTATATCGACTTATAAGGTTAGCTCTACCTATACTCCGATAATGCCGGCCCTATCCCTAACCCTATCCTACCCTATGGCCCCGGCCGATTTATGCCCTTATACCTGTTTTACCTGCGGCAAGATAGGCTATATCTCGCGGGACTGCCTCGAAAAACGATCTCCTACTGCCCCGCTGCCTATAGCCCCGACTGAGCTAGTACCCTGCCTAGTCCGTAGCTACTATTATACCTACGGTACTCCTGATTACTACTCGGACCGATACCCTAAGATAGTATACCGAAAGTACAACAAAAAGGGGCATAAGGCTCCCGACTGCCTATAGGTATCCGGGGTTAATACCGAGCCCCTAGGAACCTACCGCTCGGGGAACGCTACGAGTTAGGGGTATAAGGGGTATATATTACGGAAAATCGAGACTATCATTAAGGTATAGATAGACAGTTAATAGAAGGTAGTAGAGGCGATATTAGATATAGGGTCGGACTATAACCTAATTAATAAGAGCTTTCTCGCCGAGAGTATAAAGCTAGAGAAATTTAGCGATTTCCCTAGTCTGACCGCTATTAGTAACCTGCCTATCCCTACCTATAGTATATACCCCCTATATATGAAGGCCTATAATACCCTAGGGTATAAATATATATACCTCTTGCGGTTTGTCGTTACCGATATCGACCCGTTTATAGTACTCCTTAGCTAGGCCTAGATGGAAATAGCCGAGCTAATACTCGACTATAAACGGAAAACCTAGACCTACCCGCTATAGCTTCGGCATCTAGGCTTATAAGTCGAATCCGAGCACTCCTAGAGCGCTATTAGGATCGTAGTAGCTACTATTATACCCGTCGTTAATAAACCCCCCGAGAGAGATAAGGCCGAGCCTACCTCTATTCCCGAGGTATACTAAGCATATAAGGACTTATTTACTACCTATAAGCGCCTCCCCTTACCCGAGTACTATACGATGGAATATCGAATCGACCTTACCCCCGGATTAGAGCTACCTTAGGGACCGATTTACCCCCTTAGCTATATAGAGCTAGCGACCCTACGTAAGTAGCTCGCAGAAGTACTTAAGAAGGGATAGATCTAGTCGTTAGTTAGCCCTATAGGGGCGTTAATCCTCTTCGTACTAAAGAAAGGGGGTGCCCTAAGGATAGTCGTCAACTACTAGGCGCTAAATACGTATACTATTAAGAACTATACTACCCTCCCCCTTATCGGTAAGATCCTTAACTGCCTATCTACTACTAAGATCTATACTAAGCTTGACCTCAAGGATGCCTACTATCGAATCTATATATGTACAGGCAACGAGTAGAAGACTACTTTCCGTACTTAGTACGGCTACTATAAGTTCCGGGTTATACCGATAGGCCTAGTCAACGTGCTAGCGACGTTCCAGTCGTATATTAACTAGGCGCTTATAGGGCTCGTAGACGTCTCCTATATTATATACCTAGACGATATCCTAGTATTTAGCGATAACCCCAAAGAGTATAAATGCTATATACTTAAGGTACTTGAGTGCCTAAAGGCCGTAGACCTCTACGTTAACCGTAATAAGTACGAGTTCTATACTACCTAGGTCGCTTTCCTCGGCTTTATCGTATCCCCCGGGGGTATTACGATGAAACTAGAGTATATTAAAGCTATTACGGTATAGCCGGTCCCGGGTAATATCTACGAAATCCAGGTATTCCTCGGTTTTACGGGTTTCTACCGCTAGTTTATCTATAACTACTCCCTGATTTTAGTACTCCTAACGGACCTACTTAGGGGAAACTAGGCGAGAGCGTTTAAGCTTACCCTAAGCGTATATAAGGCTTTCTTAGAGCTCAGGCGATAGTTCCAGGAAGCCCCTATCCTAATCTACTTTAACCCCTCTCTTCCTATTCGTATTAAAGCTAATATATCTGCCTGTACTATTAGTACTATACTTATATAGCTCGTCGACGGCCGTTAGTACCCTATAGCTTTCCGCTCCCGCAAGCTAACCTCTGAGGAAACACAGTACGATACTAGTAATAGGGAGCTGCTCGTACTTATTAACGTCTTCTACGCCTAGCGGTACTACCTACTATACTCGGCGGTCCCTATTGTTATACTAACCGACTACCTGAACTTCGAGGGCCTGAAGTCGAAGAGCTGCCTCTCCTAGCGATAGCTCCGCTAGAGCTAGGACTTTACGGAGTTTGACTTCGTTATTAAGTACCGCCCGGGTGCCTAGAACCTAGCTAACGGCCTTTTACGGCGGCCCGACCTAATGAGTACGGACGATAGGGGTATAAGCGAGAACCCCCTGCTAGAGATAGTAGAAAAGGCAGTCGAGCGAGGGAAGCGCTTCGACCCCAAGAGGGCCCTGAAGGAAAAGGGGATAGTAGCGGCTGTTTGGAGCCGTAGGGAGAGAGATAGTAATAATATAGCAGGGCCAACGGGCCTATAGGGCCTCGAGGACGAGCTAGAACTCCTGGAACTCGAAGAGGACAAGCTGGGCGACCCTGCCGAGGGGTACTATGACGAGCTTTTGACCCGAGGCGTAAAACGCTATAACGGGAATACCTCGGAGAGCGCTAGGAGTAAGAAGAATCTACGACTCGGGGACGCCCGAGGACAGGAGAGTGATAAAGGGGAGAGTTAGCTTACTAACGACGGACCTAGAGCGCTTAATCCCCGTAAAAGGTACGTCAGGGTAGTAGGTCTAATAATATAGGTATCCTAGGAGGATAGGGTAGCTAAAGCCTAGCGGGATGATACCTAGGTAGCTATAGGAGCTTGGAAGACAGAAGGTTAGCGCTAGAAGATAGGCCAGGATAGGCTACTTCGCTTTAGGGAGCGAGTATTTATACCTAAGGCTATAAGAACGTAGGTAATAGAGTGCTACTATAATGCTCCGACCGTAGGCTATAAGGGCGGCTGTAAGATAGAGAAGAGGATCGGGCGTTATTACTACTAGTAGGCAATAAGGGCAGATATCGAGGAGTATATTAACTAGTATATAGCTTATGCCCGGACTAAAGCTCGGAGGTATTGACCTTACGGCAAGCTTATGCTATTGCCGGTCCCGAGCTAACCGTAGCAGGATATCTCGGTAGACTTTATAATAGGTTTGCCTACTTCTATCGACCCCTATACTAATAAGCCGTACGATGCTATCCTAGTAATAGTAGACTGGTTCACGAAGTATATACTATACGTCGCTATAAAGAAGACGCTTACTACGAGCGTATTCGCCGGCCTCGTCTTGGACTATGTCTTCTGCCCTTTCGGCCTGCCTAATAGTATCGTCTCGGACCGGGGATCTCTCTTTACTAGCAACTTCTAGACTATGTTCTATATATACCTCTTAATCGAGCAGCAGTTAAGCACGGCCTACTATCCCTAGACCGACGGCTAGACCGAGAGGTAGAACTAAACCCTAGAGTACTACCTATAAGTATTCTATACCTTCGACCAGACGGACTAGGTATAATACCTAATCATCGCGGAGTATGTCTATAATACCGGACACTATATAGCAACCCGGACAATACCGGCCTTCTTGCTCTATAGGTACTAGCCCTATAGGCCCTCGGACCCGCTAGCATAAGAATAGTAGGGTATACCCGCGGTAGATAAGAGGGTAAAAGATATAGTAACTAGGAGGGCCTAAGTTAGGGAGCTATTAAGTAAGACTAGCGAGAACTATACGAAGTAGTATAATAAGAAGAGGATACTGATATCGTTTAAGGAAGGGGACTAGGTTTAGCTATCGACTAAGTATATTAAGTAGTAGCGGCCTAGTAATAAGCTCGCGGATAAGTTCCTAGGGCCGTTCTAGGTAGAGCGGGTTATAGGCAAGCATAGGATAGCCTACCGGTTAAAGCTCCTACTATAATACCAGCTATACCCTACCTTTCCTATTTCCCTGCTTAAGCCTTTTAATAGGACTAACGCCGATATAAGGAACTAGCACAAGAGGGTTAACGTCAAGTCGGGAGATCCCGAATTCGAAGTAGAAGTAATCCTCGACTACCGGGGCCCCCTAAACGTATGCTAGTACCTTATTAAGTAGGTAGGATACCCCTCCGAAGACAACAGCTAGTAGCCCGTGGAGAACGTTAACGACGGGCTAATGCTCCGTACCTATAAGGTATAGTAGAGGAGGATATATAGGCGAAGAGTGCCGCAGGAGAACTAATAGACGAAAAACATAGAGTAGTAATTTAGGCTAACTATATAACGGCCGAGGCCAAGCTCGGGTTATATATAGGGTAAGCGTAGTTAGGCTATCTACTTACTAAGATCGAGGCTACTAATAGCCTCCTCTATCTCCTCCCCCTCTATCTCCGTCTCCTCTACTACCGCCCCGAACCTACCCGGCGACGATACTAACGATAGCTATATAAACTCCCGGCACAGACCAGGCGACGCTATAACGATAGCTAGCCCTAGTAACTGCTCCTCTAGAAGTACGGCTTCGTCCGCCTCGGCCGCTACCGCTAGGGCCGCCCGAGCTATAGCTACTAGGAGCTATACCTTACGAGTATCAAGGTCGTATAGTAGGAGCAGCTAACCCTTGTTGCTCTCGCTCTCCTTAATAATACTACCGCCGACGATACCGCTAGGAGGCATAGGGCCCTCCTCCTTTTCCTCCTCGTCCTCGTCCTTGCCCAAAACGAGCCCGACGTAAGTAGCGACGGCGCGTAAGACGGCTAGGGAGGCCTTACTCTACGCCCGTATTACTATAACCTCGTTACGTAGCTCTAATAGGGCAGTCTAAGGTTAAGATTAGTAACCAAACCGAGCCGGGAGTATAGGAGATCTATACTTATGCCTATAGCTACTGTTATAGTATCAACGTCCTTCTAAACGTTACAGAGCTTCTTAATAACCTTAGCCTAGGAAACGGTTAGCGGCTAACCCGAGTAGGTACGCCGAGAGATAACTATACTAGGGCTACGGTTATTACCGCCTGGAACTCGGTTATAACGGTAGCTATAATAGTAACCTCCTTACTACTAGGACCGCTAAACTAGCGTAGACACTTCTTAATATCGGCAGCCCGACCCTTAGTATTCTCCTAGTCCTTACGCTAGGTATTAGAGCTATTAGCGGACTTAGGGTAGCTATATAGAGCGCGTTCGGCGGCCGTACCTAGCCGGACCTTCTCGGCCTTAAGGGTAGTAACCTAGGAAAAACGCCCGTCAGTAAGTAAGCGTATAACGAGCATCAACAGCGAACTTATATCCTCGCCGGGGAGGGGATTCTCAAACTTGTCGAGGGCTACTATAAAGTCGACTACGTCCTCGATAACGTCTAAGGGGAGCTATAGCAGTTAGCAGGAGTATATAACGCGTTAGGGAGCACTCCTAGGGAGGAGAGGGGTAGCAAACCGGCAGGCACGAATAGCTATTATCGGTATAGTACTAGCACCGGGCACCTTTACCCTCGGCAGGGCGATACTTAAAACTACCGGCGACAAGGCCGGGGATATAGTTATAGTAGCTAAGAAAGAGTTAGCCTATACTATAAGGAGAGCGAGCAAGCTATATAACGACTTATAGGAGGGGGTATATATCGGCGTTACGCTTAGGGCGATATACAGCCTTCTTCTCCTTAAGGGCCTTCGTCTTTGCCCGCACAGCATATAGAGAGAGCTCGGCCGCTATAGCGGCGGAATCCTAGGGCGGCAAGGGCAGCTGCTAGTATGCCTAGGTATGGTTTTTGCCCTTCGGGGTCTTCTTAGAGGGCAATATAATAGTAGGCGTTCTAGGAGAGGAAACTAGGTCAGCAAATCGGCCGGAACCCCACGTACTATACTATACCGACCAGCCTATAACGAAACTACGCTGCCGACGATAACTATATACCAAGAGAGGCGATTCGAGAGCGTATATAACTACAGGCGCTAGAGTCGGGTTAGTATAATGTCACTACGGAAAGCTAGTAAGGGTACAGGAGGCTTATAACGAGGCAAGGATAGGTAGTTATAGGAGGGGAGAAGAGGGCTAGGACAGCAGGAGGAATGAGATTTTAAGGAAGGTTAGGCTAGGTCGTATAAAGAGAGGCTCTAGGGCGACTATAGGAAGGAGCAGAATTTTCCTTATTTTAAAGGCACTAAATTGTAATTCAGGGGGTATTTAGGGAGGAAAAAGGGGGGCGCAATGCGCCTATATAGCGGCCGAACCGCACTATATCGCTAGATCCGGGGTTCTTTGTCGCTCCGGATTTGGAAAACGCCCAATTTTAGGTAGCAAACCGGTATCCTACGTAAAGTCTAGGGATAGAGGAGTCTGGCCTAGCGGAGCGAAGCGTTTTCGCCCCGGTAATGGCCCTAGGACAGGGCCTTAGGGAGAGGGAGGGTCCTATCAGGCCCCTGGAGGGTTAGGGTTAGGTCAGGGTTAGGGTCGTAGACCTATCGGGCCCACCGAGCGGACTTCGGGGGTAGATTTCCAGGTAGAGCGGAGTTTAGTAGAGCATATATAGACTAAGCCCACCCTAAGCCCACTCTACGCTCTACCGTACTAGAGCTATAGCAACTAGGCACAGGAGTCCAGGACTATAAGGTACAAGGAGGATAAGGAGGGCACGTAGCGCCCTAGTTTTAATAGGGAGCAGAGTTCAATAGTTATTCCAATTGCCCCCTAACCGCTATGCCTACTCATACTAAGCGTACGTTAAGCTGCCTCTCCTATACCCCTTCACTTCCGCTATAACCCCCCCCTGCCGTAGCCCCGTTGGCCCTAACAACGGTAGGGTAGTACGGCGCGTGCTCTACCGCGTGCCGCGCTCTACTTATAAGTCCCAGCAGTCATAGCAGAGCCACCGTAACATAGAGCCGGTCCGCAGTCGAGGCCGCTATCGGACCTTGAGCGGGAAACAAGTCAACAGGCTATAGCTTAGGCCGCTATGCCCCTCATTCTAAGCAATTCAGGCTGCGTTCGTGCCAAGCCCCTAGAGGGTTAGGGTATAGTCAGGGTCAGGGTTACAGGCCTGTCGGACCCACTAGGCAGAGTTCGCAGATGGATTTCCCGGGCGGAGCGGCGCCCGGTGGAGTAAGCTCAGGCTGAGCCCACACCATGCTCCATGCCGCGAACCAACAACCTAACCCCTGAATCACGTTGCCTTCGCATTGCGGGTAATCGCTTGACCTGCCCGAGGTCTAAATCTGTCACAGAGGTAGTGAGCTCCTGAGCACGTAAGAACATTTAGCACTGCTTACAGAAGTAATTGGGAGGGTCTTTGTATTTCTCTATACACTCGCTTGCTTCCCTGTCAGGGAGCTCTACAATGCACTTTGTTACCTCCCACTTCATACACAACCAACCTTTTCTCTGTAGTGTCACAAAATCCTCCAAAGGGCCCAATACATCCTGGCTAGGTTGTCAACGGCCTTGAGCTATATTAGCCTTGACGAGTTTTCTCGCTCAATGCCCATTAGCGGCCAGATTGCAGGCCCTCCCCCTAAATCGGAGAAGACTCTATAAGCGCCCAAAATTCCGCTCCACACCTTGCAACCAACCAATCGGCATTCATCATCAACTTCCGTCGGTAAGGGAGTCTGTCGTTGTGGGATAAAGATCCTCCACGGCACCTGATCAACCACTTGACTTCTACGAGATCCATGACCCTGGCACGGGCCGGAACGAGAGGTGCATGTGAGGTACCTACCCTAGGTATGGATACCGCCAGGAGAGACTGCGAGGCTCCGATGCCGCGAAAGCCGTGATGCCGCGATGCCGCGATGCCGCGATGCCGGAATGACGCGAGGCAATGCGGGATTCAATAGTCTAGACTGGAATGAAACCCTCTCTAAGCCGGCTCGAAGATAGCCGAGGTAGCTCCTGGGCAACACGGAGGCTGGGCAGCACGGAGGCAGGGCATCTCCTTGTCCTTGGCCGAGGTCCTTCGCATTGTCGCCGCCACGGGCGTGAGAGGGCGGCAGATGGTACCTTAGGTTTGAAGGATTCCGGTCCAGTAAACGATGGCATGACCATACGTGCCCCTTGGGTGTTCCCATCACGGACAGGGGATAAATAGTACATGGAGAGACCACCTCTTCATCCTGTGCTGCAGTCCCAGTTCCTCGGGGGTACACGTTTTTTCAGTTCTATCTCCCTCATTTGGGATTCCGCAACTCCCTGTTCTCGCGGTAGGGCTTCTTCCCTTCGGTGCCCGGTACGTGACCTGCTGGACATCGCCGTGACCGAACTCTGTGTGTTCTGCCTGAGCTTCGATTGACGGCTTCGTTAGAATCTCCCAATCTGCCGCCTGCCTCTCACTCAGCCTTCACCATGGTCGGCTTCGCGTCTCGGATCTGGTGCCTCTTCATCTTGGCCTTGTCAGTATGGGCAACCTTCAACTACGAGACGACACCCCTCCCCCCAATAGGGCCACTGCAAGTAAGGCTCGACTTCGACCTCGCGAGATACTGGCCCGAGATTATTCCTGGCAAGGGGCAGGACCCGGTCTCACGAAACTTTGTCTGGAGCAGCCACATTGTCCTGAACGGTCCCGTGTCCACGTTCACCGATGGCCAGCTGTGGAGGATCGGACTGGATGCTTGGCACGAGGTAGGCCCGGACATGGATCAGTACGGCATCCGCCGTGGCAGAAAGACGGCGCCACAGGCCATGACCATCCTGGCCTTTGACAACGAGATCATTCTTGCCTCCTCGCAGAAGGGGAAGCAATCATTCACCTACGCAGGTCCAGAGAGCCCCGTCCTCCCCGCTCTCAACGCCTGCCAGCTCATGTCGGCAGAGAAGACTGGCGACGACAGAACGCACAAGAACGGGGGATCCTGCGGCGAGCAGATGGCCGCCCACATTTTCTACCGGCTCTACCCAGGGCAAGACCTTGCGTCACGGAACGCGGTAGTCGGCACGTGGTGGGGAAAAGACCGCGAGGAGACAACGGATCCCGTCCAACGAGATCCATGTGGAATTGCTGACACTGTAAGTCAAGGTCCCTGTCCTTTAATTTTGAGACTGAATACGCTTGGAAAACAGTGCTAATTACCTATTGGCCACCCTTGCCTTGAGGAAAGGCTATATGGGGGTGCAATCTGTTTGTGGAAACCCAAAACCTAAGAGTATTAGATCCAAAGATCGAGCATGAGCCTTATGACTTCGCGGCTGCTGGCGGGGTGAAGACTATCGACCAGATCCCGCTTTTTTGTCCTGAAGTTCGAGGTTGAGGTTCCATGGGTCAATGGCATCATCAGGCACCTGTACCTATGTAGAGAGATTTAGCTTGGTATCTTAGCTTTCATGTCACAAATGATCAGGCTGCAGGTCAAGCATAAAGCTAGCCGGGAAAGACAATGGCAACTAGGGGGGGCTGCTGCGGAGCGCCTATAAAGGGTTGTAGTTGGTCCAATTCTTAAATGTCCAGCCGACTTGCGTTATATTACTTTCTAGGATAGATGTTAGTCGAGTTTAACAACCCTGAAACCTCCCCCATCGCGTGCTAGCCAGCCTCGTGTAATGGATTGATGACACAGAAGAATCGGGGTAACATATAACGTATATAAGGTATTATACTATACTGTAGTCTTCTAGTAACTATTAGTCTGTCAAGTTGCAGCCTATTGTAACATCACAGAGCATAGCACATCTATTAACTCCTGTCATTACGCCGCCGAGCATACCCTCTAAGTACGCCTTCCTAGCTTGGTAAAATATTTAATACGAGGCAGGGACCTTAAGTAACTCAGATCATTAAGCCTACCTAACCAGCAGTCATCAGCTGCCTCTTGTTGGAACCAGTAGAAAGGTCAACACCACAGCGGTTATATGGGAGATCAAAAACAGGCGGGAAAACGATATGTTCAGAGTGTTAGGGATAACTTCAAATTCGCTCTGTCTGTGCGACTGCTCTGCTCTCTCCCTTTTTTGGTCCCCATGGCCCAGGTGGCTCCCTGGGCCCTTTTGGCCTTAGACCACCACGCCCTGCCCCCGCTTGGGGCCTCCTATGATGCCACCGTCCCTACGTCAATCATTGCCTCATTCGGCCACCAGCTGAAGTCATCCTCACCGCCGCTGCCCCTATCGCTAATGGCCTCCCTTGGTAGTGATATTTGCCTACAGCTTGCCTGCGGCTGGCTTGTTTGCCTACGACGCTGCAGCCTTATCATGGATGGCCGGTTGGGCCGGTTTGGGGATCACGCCGTTGGTCGTTGCGGTTGTCGTCGTCGTCGTGGCGGGCTGTGAAACGGCCGGGGTCGGGGATTGCTGAGTCCCGGACTGGGGTTGGAGAGCAGCCGTTGTTGATGGGGTGGTTGCTTTGGGCGCGGCAGTTGGGCCGGGAGCCGTAGTCGTTGGGGCAACCGGTACTGGGACCGGCGGGGCTGGGGGTTGCTGCTGCTGGGCTGGGACCGGAGCGGTGGGTGCGGTCGGTGCGAGAGCCTGCGCGGCTGCTGCCTTTTGGGCTTGGGCCAGGGCGTGCGCTGGAGACTGCGGCTGGATCGAGGCGGGGATCGGGGCGGCCTGTTTGGTTGCTGCCGCCGAGGGAGGAGCAGGGTGCTGCGCGGTGGAGGGTTGACTCGCCGCTTGTCCATAGCTCGGGGTTGTGCTCGACAGGGGAGGTTGAGGAGGCCGGGTTTGGACCGCAGGAGGAGCCGGCGCCACAGGCGTCTGCGCAGCAGATACTGTAGCAGGAGGCGCGGGGGTTAGGGCCGCCTGCGCGGGGACAGGAGCCGGGCGGGCCACTTGCGGCGCTGGAGTCGCCGGAAGCGCAGACGTAGCGGAGGTCGACGGCGTCGCTTGGGCATTTGCCGTGGCCGCCACACCAGGAGCAGGCGCATAACTCTTCGCAGGCACGGCATTGGCAGCGGGAGTCGACACCGGAGCAGCGGGTGCGGGCGGTGGCCTCGACACAGGCTGGGGCGCCGACACCGACGCAACGGCGGCGAGGGTCCGCTGGTGCTCGGTGACAACACGCTGAATGGCCGAGATGAGCACGTTCTCGGCCTCGTCGAACTGCTTCTTGTCCGAGTCGGCGCCCCAGCC
>Ga0247824_10000707_pt1 | contig 17170 bp, 23 predicted proteins | sample 13C_PalmiticAcid_FD_194412 | JGI IMG/M metagenome (GOLD analysis project Ga0247824, IMG submission 194412) | Soil microbial communities from agricultural site in Penn Yan, New York, United States - 13C_PalmiticAcid_Day48 | ecosystem: Environmental > Terrestrial > Soil > Agricultural land... | reverse complement strand
TCCCCCCCCCCAAAGGCATTTCTAGTGCAGTTATTAGTTTTCATTTGTACCATAGGATTATATAAGCATTCAAACTTTTTCTTTCAATCCTTGAAGAGATGACAAGTGTGTGTGTTCTGCGGTCATGGATAGGAAGAAACCTCCTTTTTTTTCTTTTATTGCCAACATTTACTGCGAAGCACGGAACAAGACATCTGTCAGGATGGTGGAGGCATTCAAAAGAGCACGCTGAGCAGTCAAGGTGGACTGTGCAACCAAGGAGTGGATCTGAACTTGGACTTGAGATTGAGTCCATCCCGGCATCGGCATGGGAGCTGCCAGTCCAGTGGCAGCGGTGATCCTAGTGGGTTTGGTGGGGGTGAGTGGAGAGATGGGTGCAGATGTCAAAGTGAATGTGGATGATGTGGATGTAGATGCGGACAATGTACAAGGTGATGCTAGTGCTGGTGAGGATGCCATGGAAGAGGAGGAGGAAGAGGAGGTGGAGGAGGGTTCATTGACATGACCTGAAGCAGACGAGACTTTGCCCAACTCTGCCAGATTCTTGTACACCCTTTTCGTTCGGATCAAGGGGGATGCATGCAGCGGCTGTTGCTGCTGCTGCTGTTGCTGTTCTTCTTGTCTGTACAGTTGCAGTTGTTGCTGCTGTCTTTTCTCAGCCATGAGCAAATCTGAAAGCAGCGACTGACGTCTCTGCATCATGCCTGGGTAGCGACAAGTCTCTTTTTCAAAGACGCCATCCGTGATGGAAGACGAGCGTGAGGATTGTGCTGCAGCGGCAGCAGCAGCAGCTGGACGTTGGCAGAGACCGGATGTTTCGTCAAAATCATCCTCACCTTCACCTCCCTCATGATCATCCTCATCCTCACTCTCGTCTCCATCTTTGACCTCGTCTTCATCATCTTCTGTTTCCTGACGCGCGATCCAATGGGTCGAGTCCATCCACGGATCACGATCCATAGTGGCCAACTCGTGTTCATGGCTTTCGTGACGATCTTCGTCCTTGTTCTCCTCCACCTCATCGAGGCTATCGTCCTCCTCCTCCTCGTCGTCGTCATCATCATCATCTTCACTCTCTTCAGCGACAAAGAACTTGGGCCTCCAAGCGACCTGCGCTTGTGCCACGACCTTCAACTCTGCCATGCTACTAGTGGCATTAGCCTTATCTGTCCTCTTTTCCAACTGGACAGATCGGGCCTGAAGGGTTGATTCGTATCTTGCATATTGATGGATGGGCGATAAAGGAACTGATAAAAGCAAAGAGGCAGAAGAAGGAAAAGGAGGTGAAGGAGGTGATAAAGGATGCTGTGGTGTCGGTGTGGACAGAACCGTCTCCAACGACGAAGCCGACGACGGTGCCGAGATGGATCCTCCAGAGCCGCTACTGCTACTACTGCTGCTGCTACCGCTATTGCTCCGACTCCCTCGGGAAAATGTGTTCACACGAAGATCCATGCTTGCGGAAGAAGACGAAGAAGAAGGTCGTCTATTCTTTTCAGCACTAATCAACGGCTGATGATGGTGATGATGATGATGATATTGTAGTTGTTGTTGCTGTTGGCGTGGTCGCGGTCGTGGTCGTTGTTGTTGTTGTTGTTGTTGAAGGTCTTGTGGCCTGGGTGCGCTCAACGAGTACCAATATTCGCTCATGGTCTCCAAAGGGTTGGCGGCATGCGTTTCGGCCAGGGTTTGTTTGACACGCGAATAAGCTGTTATTGACAAGGGGTTAGGTTGGTGATGGGTTCGCGGGAGATAGAGAGAAAAGGGAGGGAGAAATGCAGGGAGAGTGGCCGGGCAGAGGCGGTTCCGGAGAAAGTGGGTGTAGTGTGAGAGAATTGGGTACGTGAGAGGAGAGGGTGTGAGAGAATGGACGTACCCAACGAACGAGGAAGGGGGTGGCCGGGGAGTGAGAGTGAGGGAAAGGGAAAGGTGGAAAAAGGTATCAATTGAAGAGGGGGAAACGTGGTTAGATAGGTTAGATAACGATTCCGATGGCCAAGGGCAAGCAGCATTGGGACAAGCACGACAAGCACAAGGGCTGAGGAAACAAGCATCACACAATCACAAGCACACAAAAAAAGCAAGGAGAAGCAACCGCGTTGTGTTGCAGGATGCACCATCCAGAGCATTGCCCATTACTCAGCATGGATGAGGTCTTCATGAGGTATGGGAGGAGTGTGATAGAACAAAGAGTGATTTGCGGGAAAGGGAAGGGAAGGGAAGGGGCCCAGAGAGCGTATAGATTACCTTTCCAGAGCACGCTGTTTGGGCCTGTAATGATAGAGGGAGAGCAGATAGGATAAGAGTTAGTGATGGCAGGAATGGACAACAAGGCAAACTGTGAGGCCCATGCCTATCAAGGCACGACATCATTGCGAAAGGAGAGAGGGAAAAAAGGTCTGCAGGTTTGTGGTTAAAAAAAAAAAAAGGAAAAAACAAAGGGCCAGCCTGTTGGCCCATGCACTGGGCTCCTCCCATCAGTGTGGGGTGGTGAAGTCTAACGAAATGTGCGACCATGTGTTTGTTTTAAGGTAGAGCAGCAACAAATTGACGCGCCGATGTTTCCGTGCAGTTGCAGTTGTAACATGTCTGGACATGGAAGAGAGATGATCTGCTCGGAGTCCATCCCACATATGGCGTAATAGCGACTGTTCCTTTTTTTGTTTTTTTTTTTTCCCCTCCAGGCACAAATGTAATGTGGGGAGAATCGTGTTGAGGAAACAGACCGTACCTGACTGAGCTGAGGTGGGAATGGATGCAAGGTCGGAATGCGATGAGGACGAGCGAGGAAGACGCAAGGACTGGCAGGGAAGGGAGCGATCAGTTGACAAAGGAGAACGGCTCGAGACTGCATCGGACATGAAGCCCGGAGAGCATGGGTCTGTTGAGATGTGGTGGAGATAGTGGTCATAGTCCGTGTCCATGGCTGTACTCATTCTGCTCTTGGTAGCAAGGCTTACTGTCCCTTGCTCTTGTACTGCAGCGATGGTTGCACCTGCACCTGCAGCGATGGTTGCACCTGCACCTGCAGCGGTTGTGCACGTCGGAGAAATCCTGACTGGTGAAGTATCGTTCATTGGCGCTGGTGTGGTGGAGTGGTACAGAGGGGAGGGGAGGGCAGGCGCGTGGCAGGAGGTCAGAGAGGAGGAGGAGCCTCGGTGCGGACGAGCAGTAGCGGCGGCGGCGACTCTTGACTTTGAGTGTGCAGGGAGACTGTGGAGAGAGGGGGGTTGCAAGACGAGCGAGACGGACAAGGGAGGAGGCATTGCTGGCTGGTGTGAATGCCTACAAGTCCGACAGGGAAGAGGGTGTGACGATAGAGTGGAGAAGCAGAGAGTGAGAGTGGAGGAGCAGAGAGAGTGTGAGAGTGCGAGTGTGGTGAGTGTGCAATGAGAAAGCGATGATGAGTGAAGAAAGGGAAAGAGTAGAAAACCCTTGCAGCAGTAGCAGCAGAAACAGCCGTTCCTTCAATTGTTTCCCCTGTCCAAAATTTTTTTTACACTTTGTTCTGCCTCTGCATTCCCCCAAATACTGTGCTCTCATTGCATACAGTATAGCATGCTGTATTGCAAAATGGCCGGCACAGTTGTTGTTGGCAAAGCGATTGTAAATTTTGGGGGGAGCCGATTTTGTGGGGAGAATCCAACTCGATGGCCTCTTTGCCCGCTTCGTCCTGCATCTTATCAGCCTCCCTCCTCCTATGGCCAGCCACGCCTGCTGGCTCCTTCGAGCCAACGTGTCGATCCCATCCAAAGCCCGTTTGCTGTGCATCGCCTTGTTTTTGTTGTCAATGCAAAGCTGATGAGAGGCAGCGCACTTTGGGATGTCATACTCTGGTGGATGTGTGTCATGAGCCATGCCATGGACATCATTGCCCGTCTTCAAGAAGGCCATGCTTCAAATACCCAAGAGGAGGTCCGCATTGAAAAAAAAGTTTTCTTCTGGATGTTCCGTCCTGACCATCGTTACACATACATTCGTGGCCAACCGTCAGAACGTGGTGTTTGGAATCAAAGAGATAGCTGGTCCTATTGTGTTGGGCGCTTGACTTGTCCTTCCATGTGTCCAACTTGGATCATCATCAGGCCCTTGCCAATCAAGGTGCGCGAGGCTATCAGAGGCCGGGAGGTCCTGGGTATTTGTTTGCTGATCGATCATATAACGCCATGTGTGATCATCGCAACTGTGAATTGTTGTCACTTAACGGTCTCGGGGATGGTCGACAAGTATCAGATCAATCAAGTGCCGGAATAACGGCTGATAACTTTTCCCCGACATTGATCTGACTATCGAGTATGCCGCTGCTGCTGCTGAAACGATCCATGGGCGAGTGTCCTTGATGCTCGGCGACTCCCCCAGCAGTTGCGAGTTTTTTTGTACTCGCAGTAGTAGATGGCCCACGCTTGTGACCTCCATCCCACCCACGTATATGAACCTGCTGGGGTTGCAGTTGGGACATGTACTATCGCGCACGCTCTCGTCCCTCATCGTTTCGATTGATAAAAAAACACACCATGTGGCCACCTGAGCCTACCCATAACATACCCGCCTATTTTTGATCCGCCAAAGCCTGATGCCTGTGAACAGGAACATGAGTATAGCCATTGCAACACCATCATCAACTTCTCACGCCAGTTCGCAACTGCATTGTGCCACAATGGGCGCAATCGACCCTGAACACATTAGCACACTGTGCAGCTTGTTGATCCATGTGCTCTTTATCTCTTATCTATCTCATGAACAACGAACTGAAAGGAATGGCAAAATGTAATAATACAGGGTTGGGATGACATAAGGCGAGGAAAAAAAAAAGCAAACGAAGAGAGAGATAGAGAGAGAGAGAGTGTGTGTGTGTGTGAGAGTGATGGGTAAGGATGGGAGGGGGGTACAAGCACGGACGACCATTCGTTCGTCTAAGCCGATCTCTTGACAGAACGCGAAACCGAGTCAAAGAGCTTCTCAATGTCAGGATCAATCCTGGTGAATGCGTGGTCCCAGAATGAGTACCGTGGGTTCTTGATCAGCTCAATAAACGTGATCAACAGGCCCCATGGATGGGGCCGGTTCACAATCAACCGTTCCAGCAACACTCTACACGGTGGCAAAATCAACACATTCGCAATGGTCAGCATAACAATCCACATCTGCATCGGGGGTACGAACAGACATACCATTCAACAATCGATCCTCTCCCATGGCCTTATCCTCTTACCTCGTGATTTGCTCTTTGATCGCCTCCTGGGTCGCCTCGAAAAAGAGATAAAGCAGCACGCGGCTGAAATAGTGCGTGTGCGAATTAGGGTATCTCAGCTGGTTCGCAATTGCGCTCAGGAAAAGGTACCGACCCTCAGAGTCCAGCTCGGTCAGTAGCTTCTGGAAAATGTCCATCGACGCCGTCTGTGCAATGGGGGAGGGCGAAGACGATGAAGCTCCAGTTTGAGGCGAAGACGATGCCTTGTCAAGTTTGTTGTCGCTGATGTTACCGCTGTTATCCTCCGATTTCGAAGCATGCAATTGCGCGATTCCATTCACTCCGACATAGAGCACCAACGAGTTGATCATTGGCACATTGTACTTGGATCCTCCAGAGTACAAATCCTGGCTGTTAGGGTCTATCGCTAGAATATCACGCAGGTTGTCCAGGAAAGCAGCCTGCTCGCGTGCCCTCAGATACGTATCCACATCCTTCTTCAAGCTGCTGGCCAAGCTGCTTGTATAGTCGGAAAGAACCCGTGGTGGTTGATGAATCTCCGTCAATAGATCCACTTTCAAATTGGGCGTAAACGGATCGGGTAACCGCATGTTCCGTGGGAAGGCGCTCAGGATCAAGTTGCGAAGCTGGATGCAAGTGTGAGGAATCACATCGCAAAAGCTAAAGTGATAGTCACACAGGAACTCTGGAAAGTCGTGCAGCAGCACCAACAGCACTCGGAGCGTGCCCTTGTACAGCATTCGCGTTGTATCGCGCATCTCTCCTCCAACCAGGAACGGGATAAGGAACCGGAAGAGACACACAAGCAGTTTCTGGAATGACGCCCATCCCTTGCCATTCTCCGCCAACAACAACTTGGGCATGAATGCACGGTGAGAGATCAACGACAGCCAGCCATATGTGAATCCAGGGAAGACCAGAGGCTGCAACGTATGGAACGTGTTGCTGAATGCTGTCAGAATCTGGAAATACATGGCCGGGCTGGATTCGTACGAAGTCATCATCTCAGTCAATAATCCCGAGAACAGACGAAGGAACGGCTTCTGGTTGAACTGTCCGCGGCGCTGCTCATGTGCTTGAGCCAAGACCAACACAATGATGGAAAGCAATGTTGTCAGGTAGGTCACCTTGGCTCCACTGTGATTCACGCCCTGGGGGTCCGAATAATGCTTGACAAGCGTGACAATGAGTTTCACAAACGCATCGATGCCCTGATAGGCTGCAGCCGTGTTCGTGGCCTTGTACTTGATGTAACTCTCAACACTCATCTCTGTGCACACTCTGAAAAATAGCGAAGAAATTTCCTCGCCTTTCAAAACACCTTGCTGCTGGATCGAGTTGATGAATGCACCATAGTCCTTGTCGTTGGAGGTTGGAAGTTGGTAAACCCGGATCCACTCTGCAAAGATAAATGCCAATTGCTCGCGCAAGACAGAATTGTCAACGTCCTTGGTCGCCTCGCGTGGTGCCTGAGAGCGTCTGCGAATGTCCTCAATTAACAGCACAATCGGCTCAACAGCTTTGCCGCCACGCTGAGCAAGACGGTTGAGAATATTGAGCGAGTTGATGAATTCGTTACGGCTTGCACATGGCTGATCACTCAGGACACACTCCCGGATGAGTTTGATTGTGTATTCCACCACTCCTGACCGACCAATGTCAATCGAGCGCGCCAGTTGCATATCCTGGTCCACTAGGCTCACCAATCCTGCCTTGATCAGAGTCACAGTGACCGGCACGTTGAACTTGCGCTCGTCATCGGCGTAAATCAGCCATTCTGTCACCTCCTTGGCGACCTTGCTGGAAAGAGCACAGAGCTGCTCAAGCAGCGCTGCATACACATCGCGGGAGAGAGTTTGATCCGTCTTGTAGAGTAGCTGAACAATTTTTTGCGAGAACATGAGCGCCGTTTCATCAGGACTGAACGATTGCGCAGGGATCATTGGCACAAGGCGAGCCAGGGCCTTGACCTCGTGGCTGGGGGGAAGTGCTGCCAATGGCATCGACGGCGAGAGACTGATCAGCTTGTCAAGTTCGCTAATAATCTGAACAAACCTCTCCAGGGCCTGGTGAGCAGATAGTGGGATAGGCGCATTGTTGTATGTGAGGTCATTGGTGTGGAAAGGGTACGCTTGGCCAGCGTCAGCCTTCGCACTAAGAGGCGTGCGGACGTTTCTTTCAGTCTCAAAGGTCGGGGGCATGGCTGCCTGTCTGGGGAGGCGCGCAAAGTCTTCATAAACACGCAATTGCTGAGGCGACAGCCCAGTGGGTTTGATACGAAGGGGTTCCGGGAGGCTGGCGGGATAGCGAGAAGACTGGTAGGTGGCCATGTCGTAGTAAGGTTGTCCTGTGCGTTCGCGGTGCTTCTTCCTGGCATTAAATGCAATAGCAAGGCTTTCTTCAATCTCAGGAATGGCCTTTTCCATGGCTGCCTTCTCAATCACAGAGCATGCGAGATCCAGGTTGTCATTCACCGTCATCAGGATCGACTGTTCAGGCATGCTTTGCTCCGTGATACCGTTTTGGAGAAATAGAGTGCGGATGATGTTGGCCATGCTGACGCGAAGAGGTTCCTTACAGGTAACGAGGGCAAGACTTCCTGCAAGGTTCTGCACCATTAGATGGGCAGCCTTACGCATCTTTTCTTCGTTTGGCTCCATTGCAAAGTCCTTCATGATCAATTCACGCGTGGAGATGCCAGCAATGGTCACGGAGCGATCCACAACAGGGGCAACGATCTCCCGGACAGCTCGGTCGATAGCAATATGCACAAGTCGTTTGAGTGCTGGACGTTCGTTGTAGAATGCCGGTGGGTTGAATGTAACGAATGCAGCAAGGTTGGGAACCATCTCAATGGATGAGTCCTGCTGTGTTGTTGTTGCTGCGGCGGCGGTCGAAGGAGCTGTTGCCTGCACGGGCATTCTTGCCGATGGAGCATATCCACCCATAGAAAGACGCTCAAAGTCCTGAGTCAATGTTGCAGGGTGAGCAACCAGCTCCTGAGGTGGCCTGTCTTTGAGGATGCTTGTGGGGTCAATGTCCTTTAGGTCGAGGGCCAGGCTGTTGCAAAGAACCTCAATCTCAAACTTTAGGTGCAGTTTCAGGTCCGCAAACTGATATAGTTCCACGAGAAGACGCATGATGGCCATCAACCATGGGTTCGGGGGCTTGAAGACCTTGCTCTTGTTGCATTGCTCAAGAACTTTGCAGACAAAAGGGATGGCCACAATAAGTCGGTTGCTGTCGTATCCCTCTATCAACAATTCCTTGAATGCAAGATTCTTGTGCTTGATCGGTCGGTTACGGGCCAGAGTCATGCCACCAAGCCAAGACCCAAGGTTCTTGAGTAGAGTTCTGTCAGAAGACGACTGAACAGTCTTTTCAGAGTTGATCAAGATCTTGATGTTCGCATAGGTCTCGTGGAGGATGTGGCGGTTGAGCAGCGGGCTCTGCAGTCCGTCCAAGAACTGGAGATACAGGACATGGTAGTTGGGTTCAATGCTTGCTCGCTTAACCACGATATAGTTACTGAACCAGCGGTACGCGCTCTCGCGAAGAAGTTCCTTCATCTCGGCCAGTTTAACATCAATGTTCGTCTGGGAAACATTGTTGACAATGAAGAGAATCTTGTCCTGAGTCTGCTCATTCGGTGCTTCGTAGTCAATATCGTCACGCCCAATAAGCAGAGTGTCCACATTGAGTGAAGTGAACACCGGGGGGGCTGATGGGAGTGGAGACACGATAGAGGAGGGCGCTGGTTGTGCAATTTGTCGTTGAACCTCCTGAACCGCGGGTTGCTGTTCAAGTCCTGAGGATGCTTGTTCCGTCGACTGGTTGAGGCTGTCCTGAGCAGCAGCTGTAGCAGAAGGGAGCGTGGCATGGATGTAACGCACAATCTCAGGATGAACTTGCTGGAGATGCGGGATCTGAAGCAGATGTGAGCAGTAGGTGGGCCATTCCTGAAGTCGCGACTGGAATCGACTCAGTGCTTGTGCTCCAAAGTTGAACATCTTGGATCCTGGCTCGCTTCGGAGAGCGTCGAGAACGTACCGAAGGGCAATACCAAGAGGGATATAGGACACCAACTGGTGCTGAATCAATGCTCCAAACAAGTCACTTGTAATCGATAATTCCTTCTCGCGATAGGTGGAGAAGAAGCGGTACTCATCAAAGAGGTTGTGGATCATGCATGCATAAATGTCCTGTTCGCGAGGGTCGGACGAATTCTTGAACTGCTGCAGTAGGTTCACAATCTCTGGAATAGAGATGTCGCCACGATAGATGCGCTTATAGTAGTTGGTCGTTGTTTCCTCCACATCTGCTGAAAATGATGTCTCTGTCCCGGTTGCGCCTCCTTCAGCAGCCGGCGTAAGATTGACAAGCTGGGGATGAAGCTGAAGACAGACGCTGTGCACATTCTTAAAAATAGCAGAGTTCTCTGGCGACATGGGGCTATGGTTCAAAGTATTTAAAAGTGTCAGAATATCCCTTACCGAGGCTTATCGCATCATGTCTGAACCACACACAATCTTTACCTTGCAAGAAGGACCTGCAAAAAGGTCGCGATCGTCTCGAGTGGGAGCTCCTTGTTGACAGGGGTATTTTGACGAGCGTCATTACCAATCCTCTCACTGAGATAGTCCAGACATGCCCTCACAAAGACGTCTTGGCCGGCTGCAATCCGGTTCTGCAGCCATTTGTCAAGTACCAGCGAGTTCTTACTGGAGGCAAGCACAGCAAGATCAATCGCAAACAAGAACGACTTGACATCCAGTACTTTGTTCAGAATCTATACACAGAATAAACCAGAATGTCAATTCAAAATGTCGACGAAAAGATCAATATGAAGAACGACCAAGTGCAGTAGCAGCTCTGTCTTACATTGAGACTTTCTGTTAGTTTGAGAATCTTTGCCAACGATGAGCGATCATCATCGTAGAGGTCCAAGAGTACAGACACGAAAAGCCCTTGATTGACCTGCCACAGGCGCGTTTGAACAAACTTTGGAACAATCCCAACTCCTGTCAGGTACGCAAGGAGCATCTTGGAAACGAGATCCTGATGAAATGAGTTCCATGGTGTCTTCAACTGGACAAGTGCCAATATGATCAACTCGGCGTTCGACTCCATGCCCATTTTCAAAAGTAGTTTGGCGCCCTCGTAGCTCTCATTGTCGGCCAGTGTTACCACAGTCTCGACCAAGGGGATGCAATTCCAGACGCTCGACTCCAATTCTATTGACGCATGTGCCTGTACTTCGGGACTTGCTTGAGAAAACTGGTCCCTGGTAAAAACGCGGGGGAATGATGCCCACTCCTGCTCCAGTAGTCTTACAGGTGCTGTAACGAGTTCCCTTAAAACCGAGATCTGGCCCTCAACGTTGCTCCATTGTCCCCAAAAAGCGTCCAATGGGAAAAGCCGCCCATTCTATAGTATCAACACGGACCATAATGTAAGAGAGGGTATATCTTACCATGACCATGAACAGTCCACAACTGTTAGCGGCCACAATATAAACTCACCTTCTCTTTGAATGCAGCGATAATGAATTCTAATCCTCCTGCATCGGTGATCTTGAAGTCCGGGTAGTCCAATGCATGAATGACCTTGACCCAATCCACTGCGTACTTGTTCAATGCGGTGGCAAAGTTCCTGAAGTCCCACTCATTGTCAGAACTAGACTTTCCCTGCCTAGAGACCATCATGCCAAGTACGCGCGCGATGTCTTGTTCGGTTGGTGCTCTTGAATTGTCATATCCATTCTGACGCAATATCTCATTCACAGATGACACCGATCTGCAACAAGACGGACCATTCTCCCGCATGGCCTTGGCTAAGGCAACAGACTCTGAATTGTCGTTCATATCGCTATGAGGAGAGCAAAAAAAAAAGTTCGATACATGGTATGAACAGTCAGTTTTAGGTTGGCAAAACGTTCAAGGCAAGAACGAACAAACAGGTACATGGTGGATACTTACAGAATATCCTTGATTAGTGTGGTAACGTTGCTTGGGATGTTATTATTGAAGAGTGAATTCACAAGGCTGGTAACGGGATCGTTGGGCTCGCTCCAGAACTTGTAGATCGGCGCGTCCAAAGACTGAACAAATTCCAGCAAGAGACCAGGTGACGAAAGCTGCTCCTTCAGAGAGGATGGTGATGATTGAATAACACGCTCCGCTGATGAATGCACACAACCCAGGCAACATTGTTAGGATAGAGAACTTGCAATGGCGAAGCAATCGTACAGGGCGATGGTGCACGTAGACGTATAAATACCTTGAGATACAAGATCAGGCTTTGGAGACTGCAGCAAGGCGATGGCCAGGCGAACCTTTTCCAAAGGCTCTAAGGGGAGATCTTTGATGAAGATCTCAAAGTCAAAGTTCTTGATAGCCTCACTCTTCTCAGTCGAGCTGACGGCCTCGCAAAAGAGAGTAGCTGAGGTCTGGGTCTCTGTAATGAGCTGAAGCTGCTCGATAAGAAACTTGTGGATAGGCTCTAAAGTGTGATCGCTGGATTGTGATCCTTGCCACGCTAAGATGAGACGTCTGATAAGATGCAAATACGCTGGTTTGTCGCTATCCTCGATGAGCTACCATGCGAAAAGAGACCAAGCCAAAGAAGCCAAAGAAGCCAAAGAAGCACAAGAGGCAAGGAAGGAGAAAGAGAGCGTTGGGTTAGTTTGCGAGGATGGATCAAACTTTTTTTCCAGGGGTGTCCACACTGTGCCATCGCGTCTTACCGACTGGATCTCGCCGACACTCTTGGCGTACGTGTTCTCGGAGAGCGTCGAGAGGAGGAAGGAAATCTGGGCTTTGACGATGGTCAGGAAACTGGATTTCCTGGAGGGGAGGCTCGTCTTGGGTAACGAAATTGGTGTGGGCTGACTCGAGTTGGTTGGTTTATCTTCAGAGCTCATACTGGGAACAAGTGTACATAATGCGCACTCAAGGGTACGGTTGGATGGATGGGCAACGAGAGAGCACGAAAAGCAAGGTACTACGGTCGTCGGAGGGATATGTACAGACGGCTGAGAGAAAGAGTCTACGAGATCGAGGGAAGGCAGACAGACGACGGGTCAACACACGGTGAATCCAATCGAGATCCCCGATCAACATCCGCAGGACGGACGGGCGGACAAACAGACAGACAGACAGACACAACCCGGAGACGCATATTCAGACATGTAACTGCAGTAATACATACACACGGATGGGACGAAGAGGATGAGAGCGAAGGGGAGAGGGAACAGAGAATGATGGCGATGAATCGCTTTCTCTGCAAACGCGAATCAAAAAGATCAACGCAGCGGGACAGAAATCTAACACGTCATGGTACGAAATGAGCAGGTATTTGCTTCAAGACAAGGTACATTCTGCCACTTGTCACCTCCGCCTGTCTCCGTCCCTTCTGTCACGGTCCCGGTCCCGGTCTCTGTCCCGGTCTTTGTCCCGATCTCTGTCCCGACCTCGGTCTCGCTCGCGGTCTCGTTCGCGGTCTCGTTCGCGGTCTCTGTCTCTGTCTCTGTCCCTATCCCTATCCCGGTCGCGGTCCCTATCACTTTCCTTGCCTCTGTCTTTATCTCTTGATCGATCTCGCCTGCGATCCCCTCCACTACTGCGGCTCTCTCTGTAGTGCCGATCGTCGCGATCGTTGCGACTACTTCGATTGTCTCTAGAATCTCGGTTGTAGTCGTGATCACGGCTATCCCTACTGTTCCTATCCTCGCGATCCCGACTATCTCTGCTCTCCTTGGGTATCTCTCTGGAACTGGTCGAGCTCGGCCGCCCTGTGGTGTGCCTTTCAGGAACCTTGACCGCCTGTGGTGTGCGTGACTCGCCAGGTTTAATATATTTCTTCGTGATCGGCTCCGGTTCCTTTGGTTTCGCACCAAGACCTAACAGTGCTGGTCGACGGTTGTATTCAATGCTATTGGGGTGAATCAGATACAGATTGTTCAGTGTGAGCACTACTAGGGGCAGATCATCAAAGGCAGGCGCAAGGACGAGGTTTCTCTTACGCTTCAGATCCTTTCATGTCACCGTTCCATCCCATGCCACGCAGTAGTGCAGCTCCAAATTCCTCCACTGGGACGTTATCATAATCATCAAGCGTTGCCTCATCTGGAAGTTCGTCCAAGTTCTTTTGAAATGCTTCCACGTCCGTGATATTATCCTGCCCATGTAAAACTAGCCTCCTTGTGTCATCCATTTTTTCTCCAGTAGATGCTTCGATGAGAAAAGTAGAAACAAACAGACGTCAAGTTAGTTTGCGATCTTTGTTCCAAGTAACAGGAGACATTTCACATGGACATGGACTCTATTCACTGAGAGGCAGGTTACCTTCGATGATCTTCCTTGCAGCCATTTCCTCGAGAGTCTCCTCCTTTTCCTCGATCACCTCTGTCATTTCCGCGGTCACAGTAATATTGACACTAGTGTCGCTACTTGTGGAACCCACGTCTTTCTCCAATTTGGTTTTCTTCTTGATCTGAAGACCAAATCCAACTTCCTTGGTTTGTTCCTCTACGACCTCAGCCGGAGTACCAAGACTCTCGTCTGGGATATATGTCTTTTTTCGCTTTGCTAGGATTTGCTGTCTCCAATCCGCATTCTCCAGCTTGGGGATGACTAGCGGCATCACCTCCTCCTTTGGTTCCAGACTTCATGAAGCAAGTGTCCGACAAAACGATTGTTAGTACTGGTTCCGACACAGACGCTGACTGATATTGAGCTGCGAGAGAACACCATCCATTGCCTTTCTCAAGTATACCTCTCGATTTTGTTCCCGTCGAGTCCAGCAATGAGTTCATCCTTTTGCTTCTCAGTTCTGTCTTCCTGGTGGCCGAATGCAGACTTGTTGACGAGAGGAGCCTTCCTCTTGGGAAGGCCGAGCCCTTTGCTCGCTCCGAACGAGAGCTTGACAGGTGCTCCATTCCCGTTGGGCGTTGGTGGTGTTTCCTCTGGCATTCCGTACGAGTGGGAGGGAAAAAGGGAAGGAAGTTCCGAGTCTCTTACTTGCTTCGCTTTACAAGCCACGACTTGATGAGGACCTGGTCTCTCATCAACACCGACACACCGACACACCGACACACCGACACACGACCCACCCTCAACTATGAGCTCCGTCACCAACGATCAACTGCGATCTGTGCTGTACAGGGAACTCGTGGAATCGGGAAAGCGCGACCAGTATGTGGAAACAGGAGAGTGAGCGGGAATGCAACGGAATATGCTCTTGGCATAGACCCTTCCTGTCTAACCTCGTGCTTCTTCCGATCACTTTGTAGACTTGTGGAGCTCTTGAGGGCAAGACTAATTGATTCCGGATGGCGGGACGACCTGAAGGCGTATACGAAAGGTACCATAACCACTCGTCGTATAGCTAGCCAACTTTTGGCTCCTGCCACGTATCACAGCGATCAAAGCAAACTTTTCTGACAAGTAACGTTGCTTCAGAGGTGATTCAGTCTAGAGAACAAGCCATGTCCGTCGATGAGATCATAAAGGAAGTCAGTCCGCATGCTCGAGGTATTGCCACACCTTCTTGTCTTGTTCCCAATACCACATTGGTCAATGCATCCTCCATGACAAATGTCATTCACGCTTTTAACTCTCGTCCTTTGTTACAGCCTCTGTCCCGGACAAGGTCAAGACTGAGCTCTTATCCCAGATCAGTACCTTTATCGAGGATACTCTTTAAAGACAGGCAACAAGATATGAGCGTGGGGAGTTTTTGTCAGGCGCCAAGGCTTTGAGCATGGAATTTTTTACGTACAGCAATCTGTACGTGCCAATTATCTTTTGTTTGTTGGGGCTGCTTTTTTTTTTCGATACGAGCTTCAGATCAGCGCCATGACAAAGACGAAATTCTTGCCTTCATCTCGGTGGTCGTTCGGGGAAGGTTAACAGTAGCACTGTCCAATGGATTACCTAAACGGTGATAGGTTACCGGAGCCGTTGGAGATTTGTTCTTTCATCCAGCTCAGTCTTCACACGAGCAAGCTTCCTTCGGTGGTACAATAACAGGAAGAAAGCATGAAAAAAGCATCCATCTCTGCACCAGAGATAAACCCTTTCATTCTCGTGCTAAAGGTCTGTGTTATGCTGGGGTGGGGTGTGAATATGAGCAAGACCAACTGAAAGTCGTAGATACATTAGTCTCCCCTCCTACGTTGCCCAATGTGCGAGTCTCAGCGGGTGACTGTAGCAAAAGGATGAAGAGCGGTGAGTGGAGAATGATGATCTGTTAACAGCAGTAGTACACAGCAATGGAGGACAGAACGAAACAAGGTGCAAGGAAGAAAGAGGTTCAACTCTTTGCAGACCTCGGCGACACTCGGGCTACTTGTCGGGTACAAGCTGGTTGGACAGTTGAAACGACCCCAGGCCGCGTTCCCAACATTAGTAATTTTTTATTTGACGCCAGCACCCAACCACCCCGAATCGCCTTCATTAAAGGCAAGCTCGATCAGCACATCCTCTTCTTTTGTCTCCACTTTCACTTTGAGATAGTCCACTTTTCACTCTCACCATTTATCTTGCATTCTTGGTCAAAACGATCATTGTCCTCCTCCCCGGAACACGCAAAGCACTTCTCGCACCCAGATTCACACATTCACAATGGAAGCAGGTCCAATGCCCGCCGGGATCCCGTTCCCTGAATACTACGACTTCTTCATGGACTGGAAGACACCCTTGGCTATTGCAGGTGCTTATACGCTCTCGGTCAGCCTCTTCAACCCCAAGGTCGGCAAGGTCTCTCGTGTTGTCGCAAAGGCCCAGAACGCCAAGCCAGCTGAGAAGACAGAGTCCGGTCTCGCCATGACCGCATTCGTCTTTGTCCACAACCTGATCTTGTGCTTGTACTCCGGTATCACCTTCTACAACATGTTCCCTGCGCTGATCAACAACTTTAGAACCCACAGTCTTCATGACGCCGTAAGTGCTTGCATATTGCCAAGTGTTGTGTGAATTGGAGAGGCTCAAGAGGCGAAGAATGAGGGTGTGCAGTGGGTGTGAGTGATAGTGGCAGATCAAGTCCAGATTGTAGATCAGATCGCGTCAAATCAGCAGCCATAAGCATCGGCTCATCCCCCACCCCCAAAGGAAACCGCAAATCTCCTTACATGTGTGCAGGAGATGGGGTCACAATCAGAGGGCTCAGCTACCCGCACGGACAATTGGACCCAAAACCGTCCATGGAATAAGGTTTTTGGGGGGAAATGGAAAAGGAGATGGGGCATGAAAGGAGGCTGTGTGCCTGAAGAATGTCGCCAACATTGCAATCTAAACTAACATGACCCCCTTCTTGTCGCTTCTTTCGCATTAGTTCTGCGACACCGACAAGAGCTTCTGGAACAACGCTCTCGGATACTGGGGCTATATCTTCTATCTCTCCAAGTTCTACGAGGTCATCGACACCATCATCATCATCCTCAAGGGTCGCCGTTCGTCACTTCTTCAAACCTACCACCATTCCGGAGCCATGATCACCATGTGGTCTGGCATCAACTACCAGGCTACGCCTATCTGGATCTTTGTGGTCTTCAACTCTTTCATCCACACAGTCATGTACTGCTACTACGCCTGCACCTCCATCGGTCTGCACCCTCCAGGCAAGAAGTACTTGACCTCGATGCAGATCACCCAGTTCCTGGTCGGTACCACCATCGCTGCCTCGTACCTCTTTGTTCCTGGATGCATTCGCACTCCTGGCGCTCAAATGGCTGTCTGGATCAACATTGGGTACCTCTTCCCCCTCACCTACTTGTTCGTTGACTTTGCAAAGAGGACATACGCCAAGCGCGGTCAAGCCGCTGCTCAAAAGAAGGCCCAGTAAGAGGTGTGCCATTGCAATCATTGCATCTCTTAACAAACTCCTCCCCTCTCCTAGTAGCGTCCTCCATCAATCGCATCTTCATCGATTCATTCATACAAGCATCTGATCCCCCCC
>Ga0247824_10000706_pt1 | contig 17171 bp, 12 predicted proteins | sample 13C_PalmiticAcid_FD_194412 | JGI IMG/M metagenome (GOLD analysis project Ga0247824, IMG submission 194412) | Soil microbial communities from agricultural site in Penn Yan, New York, United States - 13C_PalmiticAcid_Day48 | ecosystem: Environmental > Terrestrial > Soil > Agricultural land... | reverse complement strand
AGGTGCCGGGGTAGGTGCGCGGGTCTTCGACGTGGTCGGGGGAGATTTTGGGGGGTCTCGCGTCGAGGAGGGAGAGGAAGGTTTTGGCAAAGGTTAGTTCGGTCGCCATTTTGGTGGTGGGCTGCGGTATCGCTGTCTAGTTGTGGGAAATGATCAAGGCAAAGTGGTTGGCGAGGTTGCGTACAGAGCTCCGTGATGATGGCTGGTGATCTGGAAGTTGGAGGTGAGGTGGACTCCGGCCCAGGTGCGGGTGGGGTGTTCTTATCTTATCGCGGGGTAGCTCGCAGCACCTGAAGTGCCTCGAAGTAACACCAACCTCCTGAGCAAAAGTGAGAAGAGAACAGAGCATATTAGATTAAGCAAGCTATCCCAAAGCCAAGTGATGGTCGAACCACCAATCTATCTGTCGTAAGTCATCTATCGTCTAAGGTCGTCATTCATCATGATGATCATTCCCGACGCCGCAAGTGTTCAGCCATGTCTCGCTTGCTTCCTCGCTTCTGTTATCGCTCGCTGCGGCTCGGCTCTGTCCGATGGCCCTTGAGACCGGGCCATGCATCCATTCCGAAAACGAAATATCCAGACCCGACCAGACGCCGATCCGTCCTCCAAACCATGCTTGTGTGTCGTGATTCCTTCCCAGACCATCCTCTACTCACCCAAACTCTGGCTGACAATGTCGCGAATGGCCCATTTCCACGCGTCTCCACGGTCGGCCTGGCTGCTGATCCAGAGAGAGCACTTCTTCCTCCACCGGTCCTCCTCTTCACGTTGCCGGCGCACAAACTCGGGCCCGACATCAAACTCCTCGCCCACCGGCCACTCGTGGTTGACATCGCTGACGCGCGCATGACCTCCATCGCTAGACGCCATCGTCCTCTCCTCGAGGTCGGGAATATCCTTGAACACGTCCTCCTCGTCGTCAAGCGCATTGAAGCCGTCGAGTGTGTCCGCCTTTTCTGATCCAGTCTGTCCGAGCTTGAGCCAGCACATGTTTTGCGGGTCAAAAACCATGCCGCCGACGACTTGTACCCCCTTGGTCGCGCCGATGTTGGTGATCAGGGCAGGGCGCGGCGTGGCCGTCTCCGCGCGGATCGTGTGTTGAGGTACCGACGTTGTCGATGGGGAGGACGCAGGGACGTCGAATGCATTGAGGGCGTTGTCGTTGCCCTCCCACCGGAAGGTTTCCGGGTTGTACCACATGCCCTTGACCACTGCAGTGTGTTAGAAAAGCCACGTTAGAATAACGGACAGGGGAACGAACTCTTTGAATCTCGGGGAGGATTGAGATTTGCGATCAGGTGCGGTTTAGATTGGGGTGACCTCCGCAACTTCTTCGCTCTGATTGTTGGCAGGGCAGATTGGGGTTGGGCGCTGAACCCGCCCCTTGGTGCTGAAAGCTGAGCAACGCGCTGAGCCGTGAGCGGCGCTATCACCCCAGAGGGGTTGCGTTGCGCCAAACTCGTCTCCCGTGCGATCCGGCTTGCGGCAGTATCGCGAGCAAAACTCGGCACGTTATCGATTCGGGAAGTGTAAGGTGTGCGAGGCGATGGGGTGACAGTGCGGTCGGGCAGGATGTTCGGATAGCTCTTGCTTCTTGTCTGTGACTTGGCGCTAGCCGGCTGCTTCAGAAACTTTGCTTCGGCCTGCGTCGACGTGGGCAAGTCGTCAAAAGCATCAAGTTCGTGGCCGTCGCCAAAGTTGCGTGCCCGTCGCGGCATGCTAAGCTTGCCCCAAGCGCCATCTGGGGTGACTTTTTCGGCCGGGCGATACAGGCGCGGACTAGGCGACCGTATCGTCGACCGAGACACGGCTCGTGAGTTGGGCCGGAAGTCGATGCTCGTTTCCGAGTCGTGACGGCGGAAGGTTCGGGAGCTCTTGGCATTGATATTGTAAGACTGGGCTTTGGAGGACCCGGCGGGCAGAAACGGCACTGGCGCCTTGCGGGCCAAAGCTGCGGCGCTTTCCGATGATCGCATCCGCTCCACCGGAGTCTTCGGCCGCAACGTGGGCGGAGCTCGGGTTGATTGTTCGGTTCGCGACGGCGGCCTCTCGTATCGAGTCGGTGGCGGCCGCGCAGGGGACTGCGGAGCGCGCATTGCTGGCAGGGACCGCTTGAGGCGGAGGAGCTGCGCATTGGTGGTCGTTGGCTCGTTTCGGAGCGACACTTGCGAACCCTTCTGGCCGAGCTCCCTCCTGCGTGGTGTTGACGGCGTGACGGTTTGTGTGGATGAGGGTGTGGTAGGGGTCCCGACGCTGCTCAGGCTCGTCACTGAAGAATGCGCTGAATGGCCTCCTATGCGAGACAAGGAGCGCCTGGACTGGGCTCGCTGGATAGGGCCACCGCTTTCAGAAACTGGTTCCAGCGATGATTGCGTATGTGACCGCTCATGGCTCACCATCGGCCCCATCGGGCCCATCGGCCGCGGGAGTCGGGATGCAGCGACTGGCTTGTTTGTGAACTTAAGGGCGACAGAGGCTTTCGGCCGTGAAGGACTGGCAGGTCTGGTCGATTTTACCTGGATGTTGCGGTGAAGGGTCAACTTCCTCGAGTCGAAGACTTCTCCGTCGCCAAAATCGAGGCCTGTGAGGAAGTCTTCCCTGTCTTCCTCCCTCTCCTCCCTGATGTGTTTCGGTTTGATGGGGTCTTCCTTGAGAGGTTCTTCTTTGATGGGCTCGGCCGGAATACGGGCAGGGGAGCGACTCTGGCGACGACGCTTCAGACGCTCACCAAAGTCAAGCGGCCCGTTGGGAATGATAAGGCCATCAAATGTCTCGTCTTCACTCTCGAGAATCGAGCTGGCGATGCTGGGACTAAACGCGGAGACAGACGAACTCCGCGTCGACTGGGCGTCGCGTCGGGTACCGCCGAATCGGGTTCCCAGACTGCCTTCGGCCCATTCCAGGTCGTCCGTGATGGAGGCAAATGTGGGAGTCTTGGGGATGTCCCGCTTGGCGGAGAGCTTCAACTTGCCATCTTCTGGGAGCTCAAAATCCTGCTCAAAGTCGTCGTCTCCGCCGAGGATTCCGCCGACGGGTTTCTGGGGAGTCGGGGGCGTGATGAGGGAAAGAGGCTTCGGGGTCTCGCGTCGCTTAGACACCTTGATTGTGGCCCCGCCGTCTCCAAAGAAGTCGTCGTCATCATCCGCGTCTCGGAACCGATCTAGGTCGATGAAGCTGGACGAAGGGGTCGTTTTTGTTTCCTTGGACTCCTCCTGGATCGTAGCAAACTCTTTTGGTGGCTTGGAGGGACTCGGCTGTGCCGAGTTGCTAACTTGACGCAAAACTTCTGGGAACTGGGCGCCGTCCCGAGACTTGATCGTCAACACCTGCCCGGCATCGGGAAACTCCAAGTCGTCAACCCAATCCTCCTGGATAATCTTTTTAATCTTTCTGCCTCCAAGTCGCTTGATTGTGCCTCCCATCAAAGCCGTGGGCGGCACGTTCTTGGGAAGCGGGATGCCAGCCTTCGCCGCCGCGGCTATCGCGTCGAGAGTCGACTTCTCATCATTGTCTGGCAAGTGAACATGCTTCTCCTCCTCCCCATGGACAGACTCAAAGTCGGACCGGAACGAAGATTGCGAATCGCGGCGATTGGACGAAATGTTGGCCGAGTTGGAGAGTGAAGGGAAGCCCAGGTCGTCGCCGTCAATCAAGAAGTCGTCGTCGTCCCAGTTTTCGACTTCATCCTCCACCGGCGGCCGGGCCTTTAGACGCAAGGTATCCATGGCTGATGCTGCAGGTTCGAATATGCGGGTTTAGGTGCGCGAGAAATCGGATGGCGGGTTCTTGGTCGCAACGGCTGCGCAGCGGGCCGGAACACACTGCAACGTGTAGCGACGGGGGCGATCCGGTCAGTGGTGAGGATTCATAGTCAACAGCACTGCGCCTTGGGCCACCAATCGCTGGTTGATCTGATCGGTTCGGTTCGTGGTCCGTGTGGGATATTGGCAAAGGTCGAGAGGTGGTCCGGAGGTGCGGTTCCGCGAGACGGAGGGTGGTCAAGCTCTGCTCAATTCTGCGGTTTCGGCTCGATAGGACAGATGTGCGGAGCTGAGGGGTGCTGTGCAGAGGGTTTGCATCGAGATCGGGGGACGAAGCGGGGAGCGCAACCTAGTCGTTTCGCGGTCCTTCAGGGGGGTCGACGAGAATGATAACTGGAAGAATACAGTAATATCTGCTGTCGTGTGTCCCGGGAGAGGCGATGTTCGTTGGCTGCGAAATTGAAATGGCGGGACTGTCAAACCGAGGGCTGTGGCTGGAAAAGTCGGGAGAGAGGGAATGCAGAAAGCAGGCGGAGAGAGCCAAGCCAAGCTCCCAAGCTGCCACACGAGAAACAGGGGTGGAGCAAGCTTGAACCATTGGGCGGGCTGGACACCCGGCTGCCCCAGGACCCACCTCCCCAGAATCTCGGCACGGACACAGTTCGCGGGCAAATCCTCATCCGTTCACACAAATACGATGCCCTGATGCGGGCAGCAGGCCCATATCGACTGACCAGGCAACCGATGGAGTCTCTGGCTTGCCTTTGGAAACTTACGATGGCCGTTTCCACGTCTTGTTTCCCAGTGCATGATACCACATGCCCCCGATGTCTTCCCGATGCAGCCCACGGCCAATAAGTGGCTGGTGCAGGCCCCCCGGCCGTTGAACCACCTGGTTCGTCCGTCCGGAGCAAGCCCTGACCAGGCTCGCGTTCATGACGCGAGAAACGCGCCTCCCCGCCTTCCAATAAGCACCTCGTGGTCTTAGCATGAAGACCGGGTTCACTCCCGTCTTGACTTGAGACGGTCCTTCATCAGCAGCATATTTCATAGCCAAGTTCAAGTCTGGAGGACCTCGACAGTCAAAGTGAGGACAGATAATACGTAGTAGGCAAACGTCACATGCCGATCGCAACCCGTTGGCCGTTCATCCGTCGTCGAGCACAATAAACATGGTGGGACCATTGGCGTGCGCCAGCCACAATTGGGGATGAGCCAACTTCTGACCTCATTGCGAAAACCGTTGACTATCGTCCAATTTGAGGATTGCATCGCATGTTCGATTTTGTAGTCTTGGAACTCCTAGAGTAAAATGAGATTTGTGTGTTTTGTTGCTGTTGTCCTGAGCTCCGGTGAAGGCATCGCTCTCGCTGCCTGGAGCTTGGCCGCTTGCTGCCTGCGACATCTGAGTCTGGGTCCAAGCATCCATCCCGTTCTTCCACCCTCCACAAAACCCAAGGTTACGCAATCTCCGTTTGTCCTCGGCTGCTTTATTTCTTTCGATGCTCGATCCAAGGCAAAAACGGATCAAACGAAAATAGAAGGGTTGGATTGGCTTCCAAACAACTTCCATCTGCATCTCACTAGCTCCCGCTTCCCCACACTCTGCCGCTGCCGGCCATCCAGCTCCGGGCCGCCCTCCTTCTCGGCGCCGTTAAGGCTTGGAAATTAAAGCCGTTGGACGACGCCCTCCTTCAATCTCACGGTTTGTTTCATCCCAGCGGCGCTCGAGCCGTCTGTCAATCCGATCTTGGGGCGCGCAAACGATCAGTCCCAGACAACCAATCTCCGTTCCGTCCACGCCCCCGGATCTCATCTACCTGTTCAGGCGCACACACACCATGGCGCCCTCTCACATCATCCGCGTCCCTCGGACTGACGAGGTGGGCGCGTTCGTACTGGGCGAGGTTACACCGTCCGGGTCCAAGCCACTGAACGTCAAGTTCGTTGCAACCGAGGGCGAGGAGCCGTACGTGGTGAAGCGTGAGTGACTATGCCCATCCGCTCGGCCCAGCGGGGCTGTTGGCATCGGCAGATCGCACGTTGTTCATGCGTTGTGCACGTGTCTGGTCTGCTCCCGAGGTCTAGCTAACCCACCGCAGTAAGGCACGACCGCATTGGCGAACTGAGGGCCAGCAGTAGCCCCTGCTCGCCGGAAGAATGGGAGAGCATTCTGAAAGCACTCCTCCTCGGCGCTGAGCCGATCGAGGGTATCGAAGCGGGCGCCGAAGCCAACGTGGGCAAGTCGATTACCATCACCGTCAGGCGGCGTGTCGCCGGCATCAATGTGAGCCTAACCCCTGCCCCACAGAACAAAACGTGAAGCTCACTCCTCCTTAGCAACGCCTCGGCGCTTTGACGCTGAATCACAAGGCTGATGAAGCCATCCAGCTCTTTGACTGGTGTAGCGTGGCGGCTCTGGGACGGGATCAATTTCAGGAGACTGTGGTCGCTGAAAAGGCCAAAGTTTCAGACTTGGAAGCTCGTATCACCGAACTGAGGAGCCAGCTTGACGAGCTCACAGAGTCCAAGAAGGCCAGGGAGGCCGAGATCTTGGAGAAGTTCTGCGGGCTGCTCAACGAGAAAAAGGTCAAGATCCGCGAGCAACAGCGCCTGCTCAGCACCGCCCAGGTCGACCCTTCACGACTGGACGCGGTGCGCGCCTCTCAGGCGACGCAGCCAAAGACCGCAGAGGACCGGAAGCCCGCCGCATCTCGTCGCGCAAAGCGCAAAGCCCTCGAGGACGCATCGGGCGGCGGTTCGTCCTCCGACTCGGATGACGGGTTCGAGAAGGTGACGACGACGACGGGCGCCGACAAGATGGATGTGGATCAAGAGGAGCCACCGCAAGCCAGCAAGGAGAGTCCCGAGTCAGAAGACCGCGAGACTACCGATGACGATGCGACGGCGACGGGAAGCGAGGCGGATGAAGAGGAGGCCCCTCCACCGCCACCGCCGCCAAAGCGGAAACCGGAACCTAAGGGGCGTGCCACTGCAGGCAAGGCAGGGAGCAAGGCAGGGAAAAGCAAGGATGTCGCTATTCACCCTCCAAAGAGGGCACTCAGAAAGACAACGCCCAAAGCGGCCACGCCTCCGCCGGCTGAGGGGAGCGAGACAGAATCAGACGATGAGCTGTGAGCTTGTGTACGGGTTACGAAGATTGGGTAAAATCACAGTCTGGACACACGGTCAGCGCAGGGTCCCAGCTGAACTTGTGTAGCTCTGGCGTATCCCAGCAACCCAGCAACTTCAAATATCGAGAAGATATCCATCTATCCACTCTAGCATCCCCCTCCCAACCTCTCTCACCGTCTATCATCCTCCTTAAACTCCTTATTCCAAAACCCCCTAAAATGCTTCCCCAGCCCCGCCTCGGCAATCTCCCCGACCTCCTTGGGCGTCAGCTTGAACAGCGGCAGCCTCTGCCTCCACTCCTGCAGCCGCTGCTCGTTGGAGCTCGTCGTGACTGCCACGATGCCCTGGTCCAGGCACCACCGCAGCGCCACCTCCCCCGGCGTGACCCCGTACTTCTTGGCGACCCGCTCGTACACGGCATCAACAGGTCCCGGCGCGGCCTTGGTCACGGCCGTCAGCGGCGAGTACGCCTCGACCGCGATCCCCTTCTCCCGGTGGAAGTCGAGCAGCTGCCCCTCGGCGTGCTGCAGGTAAGGGTGGTACTCGATCTGGTTGACGACGGGCGGGTGACGGGCCGTCTGCAGCACCGTCTCGAGGTGCTCGCGGAGGAAGTTGGAGACGCCGATGGAGCGGGCGCGGCCGGACTCCTTGAGGGCCTCCATCTCGGCCCACTTTTGCTGGAGCTCGGCCGGGGACGAGGCCCAGAAGGGGCTGTGGATCAGGTATAGGTCGACGTAGTCGACGCCGAGCTTGGCGAGGGAGCGGGAGAAGGCGGTCTCGATGGACTCGCCGGGGCGGCAGGAGGTTTTGGTGGTGATGAAGAGCTTGGAGCGGTCGACGCCGGACCGGGAGATGGCGGCGCCGAGCTCGGCTTCGTTGCCATAGGCTGGGAGGGGGGTGTTAGTTTGGTGGGTTGGTTAGGGAGGGATAGGGGTGTGTTACACTCGGCGCCGTCCAGGTGGTAGTAGCCGTTCTTGATGGCTGTCAGGGTGTCGTTGATGATCTTTTCGTCGAGGGCATCGTTGTTGCCGCGCTTGGACCTAGCTGTTCCGAGGCCGTAGCCGAGCTTTTTAGGTTGTGTCAGTGGGTTGATGTGGTCAAGGGAGCTGCGTTTCACGCCTACCATGGGGATCTCGTTTCCATCGCTGAACTTGAGGTTGGGAATGTAGTCGGACTGCTTGGGGGCCGTCCCCGAAGCATCGGCCTTGAATCCGGACGTCTCAGAGTTCATGTTGGCTTTTGGATAATAGGATAGTTGGACAAGCCACAAGATGGGAGATAATGAGTGAGGGGGTGACTGGGTGATGTTTTGTTTTATCTACGGTGTACCAAGTACAATCCAGGAACCCAGCTCGGTGTTACGACGTTAGACCCGCATTGCGTCCTCGATGGCTTGGATTTTGCGCTCCGCAGTCCCCAGTCTACTGCATCCGGTGTCCCCAAGATCCCGGGATCGGTGCCGTCGTCGGCAGTCCCCGCAGCGGTGCGGGGCGTCATTAGCTCAGGGTATGACGCCATGACTCAAGGGAGCTAGCTCTGTGAGCTGCTGTGGGGTGCTATAAGTCTCCCTGGAAACGGTTCTTCGTGGTGCAGTCGGATAACTCTCAGGAGTGAGGCATTGCTTGTTTTACGAAGCCGAAAAAAACTCAGAGACGAGACAGGTGATCAGAAGTCAAGAATATGCGGTAATGAAGACACATGATGCTAGTTAGTGCACGGAGTGCCTCTGTATCTACTCTGTCGGTTGCATTGCTGCTGATGCCAAACAGACCCCTGCACAATGCCGATGACGTCCCGTCCCGCTGTGTCGGAACGCCACCTGAACATCCATGTCCCCGCGATGCCGCGTTGACTCGACTTTGGCGAGCCGTTTCTAAGTCTTGCATGTAGTAAATCTTCAAGAATAACATTTCAAGAAAGCGTCACCACAAGTGTCTCAGTGCTCTACCCCTCTTATCCAGACCAGACACCACACACTTCTTTCCCGCTCCTTATCCGCTTCAAGCCGAACCCGGAACGGAATCCGCGACGGGACGCCGGCACAAACTCAACTGAACTGACCCCGACGACCCCATGCGTTTTCAGCCCGCCGCCCGCTGTCTAGCCATTGCCCAGCAGTTTCGAGGCCCCTGGAGCCGGCCCTTCTCGTCCTTCGCCAATCCTGCCGCCATGGCCGCAGCCAACTCGTCGCAAAAAGACGACGGGGTCACCCTCGCCGCCCTCCCTAAGACATGGCACTTCACCTCTTCGCTCCCCCCAGATTCCCTCTTCCCGACCCCCGCCGACAGCCACAAGGCGTCGCGCGAGGATCTCGGCCCGCGACAGGTGCGCGGCGCCCTGTTCACATGGGTCCGTCCCGAAACGCAAAAGGAGCCCGAACTGCTCGCCGTATCGCCAGCAGCCATGCGCGATCTGGGGCTGGCGCAGTCCGAGGCCGAGACGGACGAGTTTAAGGAGGTGGTGGCTGGCAACAAGATCATAGGCTGGGACTCCGAGACCCTTTCTGGGCCTGGTTACCCCTGGGCGCAGTGTTATGGGGGCTTTCAATTTGGGGACTGGGCCGGCCAGCTGGGCGATGGGAGAGCAATCAGTTTGTTTGAGGCGACAAACCCGCGCACGGGGACACGCTACGAGGTGCAGCTCAAGGGCGCCGGCATGACACCCTACAGCCGCTTCGCCGACGGCAAGGCCGTCCTCCGCAGCAGCATCCGCGAGTTCGTCGTCAGCGAAGCGCTCAACGCCCTGGGCATACCCACCACGAGAGCCCTGGCCATCACCCTGCTGCCTCACAGCCAAGTCAGGCGCGAGCGCATCGAACCAGGCGCCATCGTCGTGCGCTTTGCCCAGAGCTGGCTGCGCTTCGGCAACTTCGACATCCTCCGCGCGCGCGGCGACCGGGACTTGATCCGGCGCCTCGCAACCTACGTCGCCGAGGACGTCTTTGGCGGGTGGGAGACCCTGCCCGGCCGACTCGACGACCCGGACGACCCATCCAAAACCCCGACCCCGCAGCGCGGCATCCCCGCAGACCAAATCCAAGGTCCCGAGGGCGCCGAAGAGAACCGCTTCACGCGCCTGTACCGCGAGATCGTCCGCCGCAACGCCCTGACCGTGGCCAAGTGGCAGGCCTACGGCTTCATGAACGGCGTGCTCAACACGGACAACACCTCCCTCTTCGGCCTGTCCATGGACTACGGCCCCTTCGCCTTCATGGACAACTTCGACCCGGCCTACACCCCGAACCACGACGACTACCTCCTCCGCTACAGCTATCGCAACCAGCCCACCATCATCTGGTGGAACCTCGTCCGCCTAGGCGAAGCCCTCGGCGAGCTCCTCGGCGCCGCCTCCACCGTCGACACCGCCCCCTTCACCACCACCGGCCTGACCGAAGCCACCGCGCCCCCCGTCGTCGCCCGCGCCGAGAAGCTCATCAACCAAGCCGGCGAGGAATACAAATCCGTCTTCCTCTCCGAATACAAACGCCTCTTCACCGCCCGCCTCGGCCTGCGCGACCCCAAACCCACCGACTTCGACACCCTCTTCTCCCCGCTCCTCGACACCCTCGAGGCCCTCGAGCTCGACTTCCACCTCTTCTTCCGCCGCCTCTCCACCCTCCCCCTCCCCGCCGTCGCGACCCCGGAAGCCCGCCTCTCCGCGGCCTCCCGCTTCTTCTACAAGGAGGGCATCACGGGACTCGGCGGCGACGCCGACGCCGGCAAGCAGCGCATCGCAGACTGGCTCGCCGCGTGGCGCGAGCGGGTTGTGCAGGACTGGGGATCTGAACAAGACGGCGGTGAGGTGTCCGACGCGGCAGACGGCGAGCGCATGGCGGCCATGAAAAAGGTCAACCCCAACTTTGTGCCGCGCGGCTGGATCCTGGACGAGGTGATCAAGCGGGTGGAAAAGGGCGGGGAGAGAGCCGTGCTCAAGCGAGCCATGCACCTGGCGCTGCATCCGTTTGAGGATAGCTGGGCTGGGCGCGAGTTTGACGGGGTGGTGTTTGAGGGGGACAAGGAGGAGGAGGTGCGGTGGACGAGCGACGTGCCCAGGACTGAGAGGGCATTGCAGTGTAGCTGTAGTTCGTAGTTTTGTGCCTACGTTAGGAATGGTATGTTAGTTGTCTGTCTACAAATCAATGTCAATCCTATACAGCATCTTCGGACATGAAAATGGCATGTTGGCAGTCTGAAGCCTCACGATCATGCCCGCTCACCACACGGACCACAGCGACAAAGATAAATAATCACCGGGTCTGATAAACGAATGACTATGAGCTCAAAGTATCTGACTACATGGACAAGGCCGGATAATCCATTGCAGGCCATGCATCTCAGCGAATGACGTCTCCTCTCTCCTCCGAATAGCGCAAAAAAGAGCAAGCAAAGCGTTTGGTCGACATCCCCCATACCATTACCGCCTGCCCAGCCACTACCGTTTCCCCCACTGGCGATGCCTGCCAAAAGAATGATTCCTCTGAGCTATATAGAGTCTGAAACGGATGACAGAGCGGCCCCGTCTGGAAGAGGTGTCTTGGTGACTGTGCCCACTAGATCTTGACACGACATATTCATCCTCCCTCCCAAACGGGTCTGCAATCGTTCGATATTGCAAAATCCGTAATCATGATGTGTCCAAGGCACTCGAATGGGCAGTAGCCTCCCGAGCGTAGGATGTCGGGTGATTTGGAAAATTAGGTGCTGACGAAGATGCCCGTAAAACAGAGTCTCATATGGTGTAGGAGAACTCCCAATGGAGAAACGATCGCGAAATTCATGGCAGGGTGACAAAGAGAGGAGAGAACCAGCCGGCTCCAGAAAGCCAGAGCAAAGCATTTCTTTTTCCGAATCGAAGGGCAACGCCCACCTAGCGATAGCCGCCGCCGCCATACCGAGAGTTGGCAATCCGGCCTGGCATCGTCGGGCCCACCGCTGGGCCAGGCCGAGTGGCAGCTGCGTGGTTGGTGCAGAGCATGCCCACACGGGAGCCAAACTTGGATCCGCGGAGAGAGACCATGTGCTTGCGGATATGAGCCGCGACAATCTCACGGTGCTGGGGGGCGGCGTGGGTCAGGATGTACTGAATGAGGTAGTTGCCGTACTGGTCGCTGGCAATGTCGATCAAGGGGATCCGGGGGCGGTCGAGGCGACCTTCGCAGACGCGGTCCAGATAGCGGCCGAGGAAATCGGGGCCGCCAATCTTCAGACATTTCTCGACAACCTTGGAGGCGAACTGGTCCATGCTGTACTCGGCAGCATAGCGGATGACATGGTCAACAGCCCGGCTGCGGTCCGCCGGAGCCCCGTGCTCGCAGATGTGCTGGATGCACCAGTTTCCAAACTGTCCATGGGCGACCAGGTCAATGTTGACCAGCACCTCCTCGATGCAAGGACGCTACAGTAACTCTGTGTCAGCAACCCAGGGGAACTCGCTTCGGGAGGGTCGTCGTCTTACCTTGTCCTCCTCCAGGCAGTTCTCAAAGATGTTCTGCACCACCAGGCTCCCCGTCTCGCCCAAGGCAACCTCATGCCACATGCCACGCAGGGATTCATTGACATACTTCATGATCTGCGGCGGCGACTCGGTCCATCGCAGCTCAAACAGTTTCTGCCAGACGTGACAAGCGTAACGGTGCACGACCGTTTCGGGAATCCGTCGCAGCAGCTCGTGAACCATGATAGCCTTGTAGTCCTCGGGAACCGAATCGAAAGCCTTTTGCACCACATGGCAACCGAAAGGATCCATCGACAGATTGAGCGTATTGCCGCGGATGGACTGGGCAATCTTGATGACTTGCTCCGGAGTGCCGTGCTCAAAGCAGCGCTGGACCAGAAAGTTGCCAAAACGGTTGACCATCAGAGGGTAGGCCTGCGCAACAATGGCCTCGACAATGTCGTACTTCTGCTCAGGAGTCCCAACCTTCAGCTTCTGCTGCAGAAAGATGGAGGCTTGCTGGTCATTGTTGCAGACAATCTTGTCAACAATATACTTCCAGTCGCAAGTGACATTGCGGTCAAGCAGGCGGCGGTAGTTCAGGGGCTCCGTGGTAGGCGACACATAAGTCTGGCCATCTGCGGTCAATGTCTAGGCACAGCCAAGTTAGCAGCAAGTTTGGAAGGGCAAACAGCACGTTTAACTCACCTCGCCCTTCCACGGCGCGCCAAGCGACGTGAACTCTGTGGCATGGGGAGACAGGGCGGTCCCAACCGGTTGCTGCTGGTAAGGCGAGTACATTCCCATTCCCATGCCGCTGCCCATCATGGACTGCGGGCCAGTGGAATAACCATGACCGAGCTCGTAGGGGGCGGGCCCCATGCCGTAATTGCCGAAGCCGCCTCCGAAATTATTGGACGATCCATACCGATTGTCGTACCGGTTTCCGCGACGGCCCACCGGTCTCATCACATCTTGATCAGGAACTATGCGGTCTTGCCGATACAGGTCCATCCCAGACGGTGCGAACTGGGGTTCGTAATTGGAGATGCGGTTGTTGCCCCACGGGACAGGTTGAGCACCGTCCATCATGGCTTGACCCTGTGGGAAGGGAGTGCCAAAAGCAGACTTGTAGTTGTTCCAGATTCCCCGAGGACGGTTGAAACCTGTGGCCGGCAGCGCCTCGCCAATGTCCGATGGAGCATCATCCTGCGCTATCCAGCTGTGCTCACGAGAGAACGGCGGCAGTTTGTTGGACGCATTGAGTGCCATGCTTCCGCCGCTGATGCGAGAGGCAGTCGGCGAGACAGAAGGAGCCGCGACTGACGAGTAGTCTTGCTCTGGAGCGAGAGCGGCAGTTGTACCCTCGCTGTCGGGATTGACGATACGAGTGTTTGCCAACTCGTGGTCGAGGCGCGAAATCTTGTTCTGGGCCTGGGCAAGCTCGAGCTTGAGGCGCAAGACTTCCTCAGAGGTCGGCTGGCCTTCTCCGGGCGTAGCGCTTGCACATCTGGTTGTCGGCGCGCTCGGCGCAGAGAAGCCTTCGGCAGCCGGGGTAGGAGGGAGCGAGCTGCACGATGACTGCTGCTCAAACCCTCGAGTATACAACGCCTCGTCATCCGAAGCCTTCTGCGCCTCCTGCTGTTGCTGCATGATCGAATGCTGCTCAGAAAGCTTCGCGTAGAGCTTATCCATGGGGTACGAATCGCTCGGAGACGGGGACTCGTGCTTGACCTTCAACTTCTGTCAATGATCAGTCCGACCACTGCGTTTCGAGGCATCAGCGCCACCTACCTTGGCGGAGTTTTGGTTCGTCAACTTGGAGTTCGGAAGAAGGTTGACCGTCTTCTTGAGGGAGAGGCCTTCAACAGCTTCCTAAATCGCGATCGGATTAGACCAAGCCCGGGGAGGATCATGGGCAGGAAATAATGTGGAAAAAACAAGGAAAAATCGGAACCCGGCAGGAACGGCGGAATACCGGGGTATAATGAGAAACTCAGCGTGGAAGTCACGAAAAGCACTGTGAGACGACTGACGAAGACCAACATCCACCGGGATAAAATCCGCGCGTGTGACGGTCTCGAAGCATGCTAGCTGGGAACAGAGGACGATAGAAACTTACTCTGTGATCAGAACTCAAGCCTTCGCCCGATCTGGTTGAGTTCTCGTCTTGCGAGAGGCTGTGAAAGGGGGTTGCGTGGGGTTCGGCGGGCGAGCCTGCCAACGCAGCACCAACCACCACAGCAGCGGCAGACATGGTGCTGTCTTCAAGGTGTTGGCGATGCCCGGTCTCAAGGTGTACGGTTACGTGTACCGGCGGTTGAGCTGACTTGAAGTGAGAAAATGATCGAGATGTTCCAAAGAAGTAGATTTCGGGGTATAGAGTTTGGATGTAACAAGTTGGGGGGGAGATGGCAGAGTAGAGGAGTAAAGCAGACGAGCTTCGCATGCTTGAAGGGCATCAACAGCAGAGAAGATAAAACCCCGACAAGGAGAGATAAAGAGGAAGGCACCCTCTGTACCAGTGCCAGAGGATCAAGAGCACCAAGCTCTCCTGGAGTCTGAACTCACCTGTGATGGGGACGGAAAATGATATGGGGCAGTCGAGATCCGACCAGGTAACGCGTCTGGGTGTGAGATGAAGGAGTGGAATGTCAAGAGAAGATGTGATTTGGATCCTGGGAGAAACGGAGGCTGGGTGAGAGGGAGGGGACCTGAGGTGGAGGGGAGATGGGAGCCACGGGCAAGCAGGGGGAGGTGGTCACCAGTAGCCGTGAATGGGGTGATTGCAAGGAGTGCAAAGCGGCATCAGGCAGGTGCTCGAGTCACCGAGGCACTATACTGGCCCAAGCTGCCTTCCCTGGCATAGGAACGGAGGCCGGGAAGGAAGGCGCCGGCCGGGTGAGGTCAAATTCGGAGCTGCCTCAGGCCAAAACCGGAGAAGTGGGGCCGTTTTTCAGGCCGAGCCCGTCTCCGGGGAGGACGCGGCTTCCCATTTGGGATTTCGTGCATGAACGAGGGGCTGAGGTGGTACGATCGTGCCGTGCCGTGGTGTGGAATCCCAGATTTCCAGGCAACCCAACCATGTGAGGCAGGAGCCTTCAAGTCTCTTTGCCAGGTGCCTCCTGCTGCTACCATCATCATCCGACAGGTGCTTCAAGTTTCGACGGGATGCACAACAACTTGGCCCCGACCGCACCACGACCCTTGTCCGCCACCTGACTGCACGGCGCCTCGACACCGTGATGGCGATTTGCCATGCCATACAGACCGCAAAGTCGTAAGGCGAAATAGAAGGCTTTGACTGGGCTGATGGTGAAGCCAAGGCTTTGCTTCGATGTTCCCAAAGGTTGAAGCCTAAGCATCAGTACTTACGCGCCCAGATAAAACCGTCATTGTTCCTGGCGATTTCCAGCACAATGGTCCATGGTTCGTTTCGTTGCCAACGGCAGGCCAGAAGACGTTGATATTCCCGTGGTTCGTCTCGCCAAAGGAGGAGTGAAGAACGCTGTCCATCCGTGGATGGTTGTCTCCCCATCAAAGAGCTAAATCAGCCCAGAAATCAACAACATATTGCTTGGTGCCCGGGAAGGATATCGCATTGGGGAAGGGGGGGGGATCCTGGCGAGATCAAGCTGTGAGACTCCAACGGCTTGGTATGCATGCATCATCGCACTGGGTTTCCAGAACTCTTCGTGTTTTTGGTGTCATGCCGGGTATATTGTAGCCCTCCTCTATACAGTAATTGTACAACGCGCATCGAAAACATCGTCCGTTCATCGGCGTGCTCATTTCTTTCCGGCTTTCGTGTCTACTATTGTTAGCCCAGGTCCCAGAAGGAAGCATAGACATGAACGGCTTGTGTGTACCTTTCTCCCTCTTCTTCTTCGGCGCTGCTTTCCCACGGGCTTTCAGCCTGCAGTGTGTTAGATCGGTGCGAGGGCAGAGCACAACAGGGGGCCACGCACGCCGAAATGTGCTCGAGACGGTCGAGCTCGGCCTCATTCTCAATCTCCAACTCTAGCGGCTTGAACTCGTCTTGGAAGTCGCGGAACGTCATGACCTTGCGGGGGTAGTACGAGGCAAGCGCGGGGCCCTTGAGTCTCTGTCGTAGGATCTTGTTGCCGGTCCGGACGCCCTCGGGGTTGAATGTGGTCGAGAAGAGCTCGCATCGAGCCTGGCCTGGTCAGCATTGTCCATTCACACAAGTCGCAGGAAGAGCGCATACCCTCAATAGGTCGAGCAACCGCGCGCGAGGGACCGACATCTTGCCTACATGGAATGGTCGGACCGGTTCAATGGGGCTCAGAAGAAAGCGCGGCTTGACGTCGAGAAGATCTGGAGGTGGGTTTGCGAGCTTCCAATCAGCTTCGCTTCTGTGGTGGGGCGTCGTGGCATCCCTGCGATGCGGCTGCGACGATCTCGAAGTCTCGGCTCCAACAAAAGCCACAGCGAAACACGAACATAACACACAACTTTGAGAAGATTAGGACGAACTGGACATCATTTCCTGTCTGCTCCTTGTACTGAATGGCCATTTTGCTGCTCTATGAGATGTCAGTCCTTCTACTCAGTGCACAATCTACAAGTGGCTGACATTGAGGCACTGACACAGGCGGACCCTGCCAAGAGAGCAACCTTGAACCCACACAGTGCCAGCAATTCTCGATCTCATTCACCTTGACATTTTCATCTTCAACCTTAGTTCACCACCACTCACAGCACAATCAAAATGCCAAAACGCACTCACAGCGAGGCGGCGGCGGTGCCGCCAGCAGCACCGGCAACCGCCGAGCCAGCCCCCAAGCGCACCAAGCCCGACACCGTCCCCAGCAGCAC
>Ga0247824_10000705_pt1 | contig 17184 bp, 20 predicted proteins | sample 13C_PalmiticAcid_FD_194412 | JGI IMG/M metagenome (GOLD analysis project Ga0247824, IMG submission 194412) | Soil microbial communities from agricultural site in Penn Yan, New York, United States - 13C_PalmiticAcid_Day48 | ecosystem: Environmental > Terrestrial > Soil > Agricultural land... | reverse complement strand
GGATTATTGCCGCGTTGGAGGGGGGGATGATGCAGGATTCACGGCGGCAAGCGCGATGAGGAAGGTTGGTTTGGTTTAGGACATGAATTTGTTTTGCTTGTTTGGGGTTTTGTGTGTGGCGATGAAGCCAAATGTCTATGGATGGTAATTGCGTTATGCACACCTGGGCTGGAGCTTAATGACGACGTACAGAAAGTAAACATGATACTTCGACATGATGCCACTCCAGATAATGCCACCGCGGTTGATCCTCCACACACCAAAGATGAGGTCGATGCGATTTATGGACTGACTACGAAACATCAGAACCGTCGATGCCAAGTTGGATGATGGCAAGGAAGCTGGGGAAACATACCCATCTCTCAGTGTCTAGTGTTGCGAGTGTAACCCCAGACATGATGCTCAACAAGAATTGATGTCGCCAAAGTAGCGGGCAATTCGTGTTGAACCCCCCATGCCCCTTGGTGCAGGACGCGACACAGAGCCACGTCTAAGGGCAGGGAGTACCCAATGATCCCAGTCGTTGTTCCGGTGCTAAGCCGTAATGGCCACCGCAGTATCCTCAACCACCGGCTCTTGTGTGGCGGGCGTGTTCGTCCCAGAATCTTCCTGGGGCTTTGCTTCGGCGCTGGTGTCAGACATCGGGCCGCCCGCGTGGCCGTCGCGCTCCATTATCGCCGCGAGGCGAGCAGCTCGGCCTTCCTTCTTCCGCGGAACGGGTGCTGCGGTAACGTCAGTAAATACGCAGACAAAAAACAAATCATAAATACCGACCCCTGTTGTTCTCCTGGACGTAGAACTGCCTCAACAAAGTCACAGCCTCGTCCCGCCCCCATCCTCCTTCGGCCTCGTATCCGCGTTCAACATTGCCTCCGTCGCCAGGGAGAGAAGAAGTCTCGATGGGAGAAACAACGACATTGTGCTCGGTGTAAATCTCCTCCATTGGGTTCTGCTCCTCCGCAACGATATCGGTCGTCGAGGCTGGGCGGCGCTCGAGGACTGGCCTCACAATCCCTTTGCCACCCTGGGGCGCTGGCGAAGGAGGCGCCGAGGCCATGGAATGCGGCGAGTTCTTGTGGATCCGGAACACGCCCCCGGTTCCTCCGAACTTGTCGTTGACGGCGCCAAAGTACACCTTCTTGATGCCAAGCTGACGAAGCAGCGAGGCGCACATGACGCACGGCTCGACGGTCACGTACAGAGTGCACTCCGTGATGACCGATGCGTCCACGCGGGGAGATGGGTGGAGTTTCTGCCCGTACGGATAGAGGTGGCCGTCTTTGGGGTCCACATCGCCCCAGGTGCTGGTCTCCTCCATGCCTTGTGCCTCGTTGGTCTTGTCACCAAGGGGCAGTCTGGCAGCGGGCTTCGGAGGTTCCAGGTCGGAGGAAGGGGAGTACGACAGCAGGGCGGAAATGGCCATGAGCTCGGCATGCCTGGTTCCATTGCGGGTGACATTTGTTGCGTTCATGCCTCTCGCGATGACGCGTCCCTTGTATACCAGCACGCACCCAACGGGCGTCTCGTTGGTTTTCAGGGCAAGTCTGGCCTACCAGGCGAGTTAGCAAAAGGATGACACATCACAAAAGACGGTGTGTGGACTTGCCATATCCAGCGCTTCCCTCATAAACCGGCTGTGCGTGGCCCGCTCAGCTGCCTGCTCGGACGTCTCGATCTTGGACTGGATCTGCACCGTCTCGCCGTCCAGCTCAATCGTCATCGCAGTCTCCTTCGCCACCTCCCCGGCAGTGCTGCCGTAGATGCCGTCCTGCGAGACTTGCTTGCCGCTCCCATTCTCTGCAACGTTCCTGGCCTCAGTTACCACATCTGGAACCGAGGTTGACGATGATCCGGCCGCTGCTCCATCTTCCCTGAGTTCCAAGCGGGAAAGTTTGTCGTTGAGCTGAGCATCGACCTCGGGCGGTGAAGTTGCCTTGAGTGGTGCACGGTTTCCCTTCTCAGCGAGAGGAACGCGTGGGAGGGCCGGGACTATCTTGGGAACGGACGGCTTTTGGTTCTGAGACTGCTGGGCCGCAGACGAGGACGAAGCGGGCGTCATATCGCTGTCGTTGTGGCGGTCGCCGTCGGCGGCAGCGTTGTTGTGAGATTCCCGCGAGGAGGAAGACGAGGTGAAGTCGGAGGTCGAGCAAGGGAGAGTTGGCTGGGTTTGTTGGCGGAAATTGGGAAACAGATCCACCGCTCTTAGCAAGGTGGTGAAAGGAAACAGAAAGAGCGACTGCAGAACTGCAGTGGTTCTGAGGCCGATGGCCGTGAGGGCTTTGAAGAGCGTGCCTGCCATTTTCACAACCCGGGCCCGCTCAAGCCAAACTGAAAATGAACTGGTCTAATCCCCCGCCGCAGCCGCAACCCGTCCGTCCCTCTTAAAAGGCAGGATAAGAATAATGAGTCCGTCGATGAAACGAGTTGGCCGTTCAACAGCGCACAGTCTCGCAAGGGATCGGAATAAGAATGGTGTATAAAGAAGCTTGTCCTCTCAGCACATGGCAGAGAAGCGCTCACAAGGACGTTTGGTTGTCCCGCAGTCAGGGATAGGTAATGATAGAGGTTCCGTTGAGTGTGATGATCCCCCCTCCATGCAGCATCAACAGACGTTGTCCGAACACATAGCGGGCGGACGGGAGTTTGTCAGACGGAGTGCAGACAGACGTGCTGCTCTCAAAACCCTTCAACGTGGAAAAAAGAGTGGGTCTCAGGAAAATTGTTTGTGGTTCTGTAACCTCCAGGGTCTTTGACCACCCGCTTTGTTGCATGCGCCTGACGGGCTTAAGTGCATCTGTTCAGAGGGAGACAGGGCGGCATTGCATTGTTTCGAACATGTCACGATCACAGCCAAGGGACAGCTCAAGTAAAATTTTCGATGGCCTGCGAGGACCTTCAATTGTCAAGCTGAGAAGTAAGCTAGCACTACCTTGCTCGGAACGCAGGGAGACAGAGCATCGCCCCTCAGAGGAAGCCCCTCACAGTCCACCAAGATCGTCCTCCCCCCAACCCCATACCACAAACCACGCTCTCCCTGCTCAAGACAGAGCAAGCCCTGAATACAGTATATACAACGAGAAGAGAAGAGGACGACCACATGTCTCAAAATCCATCCCTGGGTATCATAGTCAAAATGCACTCGCTAGCAACAAACCAAACCATCACAAAGACATATCTCAACACTTGCCAGAACACCGAGGCTTTATGAGAGCCTCAATGTCCGCACCGACGGCAGGCGAGGCGCAAGGCTTCTCGCCCACCGAGATGCTGTGCTCCGGAGGTCCGCTAGACTCCCCGGGACGGACTGGATCTTCGACTTGACATTGTCGACGAGGCCAGACGGCGTCGGTGGTGGCAAGGGTTTCGAGGCGACCCGTGTCGCGCTCGATGGCCCGGGGCACTGAGGTGCCAGCCGGGCCAGAGATATGCTTGTGAAGGCAAGGATGTTGACGAGGTTGACTTGACTTGCCAGGAGTGCCTGCAGAGCGCAGGCACAGAGGACAGAGACAAGACCGAACACGGCAAGCTGGAAGAAGAAGGTGAATTGCTTCACCTCTTCCCCAGCAACGTTGCGCCGAGTCGGCAGGGTTGAGAGCAGTGTGGTCGCCAGAGCCACAACGACTGCAACTCCATCGGGCTGCACCGCAAGTTGTCCATCAAGACGCACAGACGATCCGGATTCGCGGCCGGCCAGAAGCTGCCTTGCCACGGAGCTGCTTGCGCAGCTCTGGATGTGGCGTAGCGTGCCAGCGGGGGCGACGGTTCCGACGGTCCTGCGTGATTGATCGCTGACCGCCGAGGATGCTGTGGGCGTTGCACGGACTAACGACTGGCAGCTTACTGAGGCAGTCGGAAGCGAGAACCCGACGGACGAGTCAAGCATGCCAGACTGGGTAGCCTTGGCCGAGACTTGCGAGCCACGAGGTGATGAACGTGGGCCACCAGGGGGTGCCGAAGTTATCCTCCTGCTGTGAGGTGCCCTGTCCGGACTAACCGACGACTGCTCGGCGTTGGCAACCACAGTGCTGGTGGTGTCCTTGCAAGGTGCATGCTGGGACACCGGTGACTTGACTGAGGAAGTAGCAAAGCGCTCCAAGCTGTCGCTGTCGCCGCCACCAACTCTCAAACGGTTGGTTGGTTGTCTTCCGGGCGGCGAGCGGGAATCGGCTTCATCCCGGACCAGCCTGTTGTGATTCGTCATCAACCATTGGTTCGCCGTAGGCCCAGGATCATAGTACCGGGCGAGATCAACCGGCGACGCAGCGACGGAGTCATTGACAACGGCGTCTGTTGTCGTGATGTGTGGCGAGTGTTGTCCGGTGCCTGCATCGAGGCCAGGTGATTGCGGAGATTGTTGTCGGCTGCCAAGGTCCCTCATTTGGAGAACAGGGTCTTCGTCAAAGACTTCAGGGCCCGGCGAGTACAGGTTGAAGTCGACATAGTTGGTGCCATGGGTAGCGCCCGGATTGAGGTACGGGACGGTGAAGTCTTGGAGTGAAACCTCGCCCGCAACATCCAAGGAAAAGTCGGGTGCGGTGATCGGGGATGCGTTGGTGTGGGTCGAGGTGAAGGGGGTGAGGACCTGGGACGGCGAAGTGGCGCTCGAGCTTGAGCTCGGGGAGAAGAAGTTCTGCTGGTCGGTGAACGAGTCGAAAACGAAGTCGTTGAAGATGGGGTCGGCGGCAACGGGGACAGGCTCCTGGTCGAGGGTGACGAACTCGGTCCAGAATTCCTCGAAGCCCTGCGGATAGGCTGTATCGAAGGACGGAAAGGAGAGCGTCTCGGATGCGAGGGCATCTCCGGCAGCAAAGTCGGTGGGAGCGTCAACGATCGCCACGGGCGGCGACTCTTCTGCCTTCCGCGACCTCTTCGCAGGCTTCTGCTCGCTTGGTGAAGCCGACGCCTGCGAGGCGTTCCGCTTCCTGTGGCTGGGGTCGCAGCGGATCTTCTTCTTGCGGCAGGCGTCGCACGCCTTGATGATCCGCATCAGGTGGGCATGATCCCGCTGCTCCTTCGTCTTGCAACCCCGCGAAGCCGAGTTGGTGACGTCCCGGCCATCCTTGGTCAGGATGCGCATGCCGGGGTGGCTCGCAAAGTCAACCGCCTGTTGCCGTGAGCTCGAGCTGCTCGACTTCTTGGAAGCAGAGGAGCGCGAGCTTGTCCTCGCGTCAGATGCCGACGGGGCAAATGGCGCCGGGGACTGGGTCCAGGACCCCTGGTCCGACAGGACGGGAGAGTGGTTGAAGCTCGATGCGTAGCCCGAGTCGTAGAGAGCCGAGGTCGCGGGCGATGCGGTCGTTGGAGTGAAGGACCCCGAGGCAACAGGGTAGAACTTGAAGTTCTCGCCCGTCTGGCGGTAGTACTCAAAGAAGTCCATGGAAATGTGGGCCCGCTTGTCCTGGATGGACGCCGGGCCGGGGAGGAACGCGTTGATCATGTCGTCGAGTTCCGCGGTGCCAATCGCGGGGAGCCACTGCAGGGCAGCTCCGAGTGCCGGCTGGCACACGGAGAACCCGCTGAAGGCACCGACTGAGCCGTGTCGGGCCATGCCGGCCATTGGTACAGGTGCGACCGGGGTGTCGCACGGAAGCAAAAAGAGGTTGGCGTTGGGGATGGCGAAGATGTCACCAAGCGTTGCTGGGCTTGGCTCGAGTGAATTGGGACTCGGAACCGCTTGAAACGGAAGGGTGTTTCTTTGGTGATCCAACGTGAGGGGGTTCCTGCTTACGAAGCGGGATTGCTGGAGGAAGCAATTGGCCACACTCTGGCAGCTCGGATTCCGCCGAGACTGTGATGTGAGAGAGGGCTGCTGGCTGCTGGGGAAGGGCGGGGACAGGTGCAGGAGGTCGTCTCCAAGGCGAAGATCTCTCTGCTTGGGCAACTTGCAAGTGTCCAATCCAACGTGGTCGGCGCCGAAAAACAGCCTTGATAGCACTCGGGCAATTGCAACTGACAAAGTCCGGTGTTCCGATGGAGGAAGAAAGGGAGGAAAAGGCAGAAGGCGTCCGAAGGAGTCAGGCCGATATTTCACTCCAGTCTCTCATGAACCGCTGCTGGGAGCGAGACGAGACCTCCAAGGCGCAGGCGAAGGTTGTCTCCCCCAGCATTTCGGCGAGCCGAAAAAGGAATAGCGCATCCCGACTCCCCATGCGGGACGGGTACCTGAAGCTTGGTGTTTTTCTGCACAGCCACCTCTTCCTCTCACCACGGCAGCGGGTTTGAGAGTTTGGAAAACGCGGCGCGTCGCCCTCATCCATTTCCAAAATTCCAAAATTCCAGTATCTGGAGTTGTTTCCAGCGTAAGTCTTGTTGGAAAACGGCACAAATTAGCCTTTCAGACGTCCAAAGAATTGGCCCCTGGCTCTCGTTGCGTCCAGTATCCGCTACAAAATATCCCAAGCGCTCCCGTACCATATACCGCGGGACGGCGGCGGAAAAGCGGGCTGCATGGCTGCATCCACGGCGAGCGGTTTCCTGGCGGGTCATGGCCCCACGCTCCATCGTCCAAGAGGAAACGAGGAAACCTCAGTCTGACCCGAGGAGAGCGGCGTTGGATGACGCAGCATCCAATTGGCCAGAAGGGGATGAGTCAAAGGTCAATTCCACTGGCCTATCACGGAAGGTGCTGTTTGCAACAGCCCCCTTCTTGCACAGTGCTCAGTTGTGCATTGCTGCAATTGAGTTTCGCGGCACGCGTCCTTCGGTTGTCTGCTGCGTTCCTTCTCTCGAGCAGCAGATGAAACTGCCTTGGAGATCATGGAAAGTCCCCAATCGCTTCTCCAACTGGCGGCCTCACGATGCATTTCCCCCATTGCTTCGTGAAAAAAGAAAACAGAGACAAGACCCCATGTCCCGAGAAGCCTGGAGGCACTCCACAAGGTTGACAAGACATTTCCGCCTTGCGCCTCAACGCGAAGCACAGACTGGGAGACCCCTGGGCCGATCTTCAGCAGGCCGGCACAGTGCCAGTTCCCCACGGCTCTGTGCGACCCCTGCGCAATTGAGTCAACCCGCCCCTCGTCATGATGCATCGCAGGATGTTTCATTGGTGATGAAACTGCCTCGGATGACTCCTTCACTCAAGGGCTGGGACATCTTGGTTTCTCAAAAGGGCATGCAGTGGGATCGCTCGATCCCCACGTGCAGAAAGTCGGCACTGGTTGTCTTCAAACCCGCCGCACCTTAACGTTGTCGTGCTCCAATTCCCAATCGCCGATGGATGGTGGTGGCAGTGTTCCCCAGACTCATTTCAACACCTGCATGAGCCGCCTCAATATCACCCCCCCGCATCGTGATAGGCAAAATCCATGAGAGTCACACACCGTGATGGGAAATCGCCGACGAGGTGAACATGATGGTTGATTGCTCAACGGAGGCCCCTCGCGGCAACTCTCTGAAAGTCAACAAAAGCAGTGGTCCACGCGCCTGATGCTTCCCTTCCCCACAAGATCCCCAAATCCCAGATCCTTCACCAATACGCCAAACGTTTCTGTATTCCCCGTATATCCAACAACCGCCGTTTTGCTTTTGGCGGGGGCATGAGATCCTGATACTCTCAGTCGGCACAAACGTAGTGCCAAAACTCCAACGCCCAAAGACAGCCCAGGTGTAAAAGCCAACCAAACGCAAATTCCCGAGACCCTGATCCCCCCAAAAACAAAGCGCGCTCCCCAAAACGAAGAAGGGACAAAAAACCGCCATCGAAATACAGATAAATCCATGATACAAAGCGGAATGATAGCCGAACTGACCCAAACCCCGACGCCCCGCTTCTCGCTAACCTTGTGTGTTGATTTAGAACTTAAACTCGAGTTGGCAACGCCCAGTCCACTAAGCAGCGGCAATCGCAACAACAGCCGGACGAGCAATCCCAACCTGCCCAACTCTTTCTTCTTCAAGAGGAAAATGATCAAAAACACCCCGTCGATAGCGCCGCTCGTACTGTAACCTGACATGTCGAAATAGCCACGAGATAACCAAGCCCGCAGCGATGCAGGCAATGGACAGCTCGGGGATGCGGATCCGGCCGTCGGGAATGATGAAGGAGACGAGATGGGAAACGACAGGCTCGAGGCCGCTGCCGAGATGGCCCGTGGCTACCCACGTGTTGATGAGGGTATACACAAAGACTGCAAGGACCACGGCGGCGGGACAGGCATGTCGAAGGAAGGATACCTTAGGGGTACCCTTGTGGTTCGAAAATATGGTTGATAACGGCCACATGTCGGCAACGACCGTGTCGCCATGAGAACAGCAGACCACGGGACTGGGCTTCTCGCCGCAAAACTCCGGCTTCTTCCACTTGCTCGGCGCGGGTACACCGGAGGGGTTGTTATAGTATGAGCCGGTCCCGTTGCCCCACCCGTAACCTCCAGATGGCGGCATGTATGGGTTGTTGTGGCCGCCAGATGAGCCAGATGATCCAGGGAAGGGGGTCGAATAGCTGGTCAACGATGAGTGGTTCGAGGGCGACCCGCCCTGGCTTGAGACGCGAACGACAGGCAGGGACGAAGGTTTCGTGAGGCGGGGCACCTTGGCGAAGCACCAGCGTTGCCATGTGGGAGCTCCAAACCCAAAGGCGCCACACTGGGTGCAAGGGGAAGTCGCTTCAGGCAACGGTTGCAGTAGCACCTTGTGTCCGCAACTGACGCAGGAGCACATTTGCCAGGTACTGTCGAAAGAGCCGTGGCAAATCATAAAGTGCACCTTGAGTTCTTCCAGGAGGCTGAATTGTTGATCGCAAAGCCCGAGCCCGCCGGTTGACATTGAGGAGGCGGAGTCACTATGTCCCCACGAACAGGCCCATGTTTGACAGTACGGGAGGTCCTGTCTGCCGATTTCGATGTCGGTGGTTTCCGGGTCGTTCGGAAAGGGAGGGACGGGAAGGTACTCAAGGTTGGGATTGAGGGTAGGAGGTCCCGAGTTTCCAAAGAACTCCAAAATTGATGTCACATGCGGCGCAACTGGGGGTTGTTGATTTCTTGTTTGTTCCAAAGGGTCGAAATCCGCTTGAGCCTCATCCCTCACACCCTGGAACCCAGCACGGAGAACCGGGGATGGCTGGCCGATGGAATTCTGGCCGACGCCTATGCCGAAGAAATCGGCCGGGTTGCCCAAGCGCGATTGGTACGGAGAGTTGTGAGCGGGGTGGAGGGCAAGATTCACAGGTTGAACAGCCACCTGTTTGGATGCTTGGTAGGCGGCTTCGAAAAGCTTCAGATCGAGATGCGAACACTAACCAAATGGTCAGTGATAAGGGACATAAGAACCACACACAAGAACAAGCCCCTTGCAGCGCGTACCGAAACCTTCCGTCCCCGGCACTCCGGGCAAGCTCCCAGCTTGCGCATCAGAGCAGCCCTCCGCTTCTTCGGCTCGGACAGCGGCCCATGTCGGCCCTGTTTCCTGACACGCAGGTGGTCGCCAACACGCATGTTATCCATGGCGTGTCCGATAGAGTAGGTCGTGCTGGCACAGGACGGCGACGGAGACGAAGCTGTTGCTTGGGACGGCGAGGGAGGTTGGAGCAAGTTGGAGGGGCCATTTTGCATCTGGCTCAAGGATTCGGGTGTCAGGCGTTCCTCCTCTTGACGCAACTTGTTGTAGAGCTCCTGCGTCTCAGGTGTTGGTATTGGAGGTTGAATGGGTGCCTTCCGGTTCGAGGGTTGCCGGGCCATCGTGCCAACGGGCTCTTCGTCGACGCAGAATTTTCGTTTGGAGCCGCGAGGCATGGTGCATGCGAGGCCACTGAGCCTTGTGAGAGAAAGTGGTGGGAGGCAAGAAAACGCAAGGCTGTGAGGGCTGGTAGGAAGCAGAGGCCGAAGAACGAGAAGAACAGAGGGTAAGAACACAACCACGAAGCGGAAAGAACGGTGAAGAGTTGTGAAGCCAAACACACACACGAGGAGAGAAGCAAACAAGAGGAAATGCCGGACTTCGGGTCCTGGGGCACGGCAGGGTCAAGTAAGGGGAGAGGTGGTGGTCATTGGACCTCGAGTAAGGCAGAGTCGGAAGGCGGACAGCGCCCCCGCCGTCTGGGTACGCAGCCGCGGACAAGGCCAAGCAATGACGTCCTGGGGAGCTGGTTTGCGGCACGGAATTGAGAAAAGAGGAGAGAAAAGAAGAAGGCGCAAAAGCACGGGGACAATGCTTTGGCGAGTGCGGAAAGAAAAGAATTGGTGGGTGCCGGTACTACTACCACATGTCGAGGCAGAACTGCAGTGCGAGCCTCGTGAGGACAGAACAGGTAGACGATGTCGTGTTCTTGTCTAGTTGTCTTGATTCCTGTGTGTTGCGGGGGAGGCAGCCCAAGAGAAAAGGCAACCACTCTCAGTCCCGATCTGGCGTCTCGCGGAGACCTTTGTGGTAACGAAAAAAACGGTTGACACCGCTGTCACCGGCTAGTAGGCCTCGTCATCTTCGGAAATCGAGCGCATTTCCTCTTTCATTCCTCGGTCGGGGGCAAGGCGGGCGAGTAGGTCGCGCACTACAATCGGGCATTGAGGTTGAAAGGAGGACGAAGGACGGACTGGGCGGGCTACCCCGCACTGGGCGAGTTCCACGAAGAGCTGCGGAAACCCGCCCGCAACGAATATCTCGCCTTAGCGGGGGAGGGGCAGCAATCAAGCGGGGTGATTCTCCAGCAACTATTCTGTATTCCGTACCATTTCTGTAATCCGTACCTCCCTGAACTGACAGGAACTCTCTGCACTGCTCACCTCAACAATTGGCGGAAATCACGCTTGCAGGAAGCAAGCACCCGTCCGAAGAGCCACGCCCAACAACTGCCGGTCGGAATCAACTCAACGTCGCAGCATCACCGAACCCCAAGAAGGGAATCATCTGATGTCGCACCCGTGTTGTCTTGTTTGTTGAATCGGCCCGCTGCATCGTCTCACTCCTTCTGCCGTCTTTCCTCTCCCTCCCCCTGCCGCATCCGAGCCACCTAAGCCGTACCCGGGCACTGCCAGCGCTGCAGTGGCGGCGCTGCGGGGCGTATGCACACCCGGCAGCAGCTTCGCATTCGCACTGATCCAGCTCCCAGCCCTACCACGGCACACCTGTGCCGCGCGTTGATCGGGGCCTGGTGAGATGCAACGTCGCCATCGGGATTTCCCTATCCACGACCGAACCAGTGGGGGTGGTAGATTAAGTGAAAATGCATCTGGATGGCGCGGTGTGTGCGTGGAATCGATTCGGGCCATAGGGCTGAAGGGAACAGGCTCGGCAGCAGCTCCCCGGTTCTAATGGTTTCATCACCTCCCGAGCCGAGACATTCCTCCAAGATTGCCCAGTCAAAGGTAAGACATACAATCCCGGGCCAGCAATTCGACGACCACATGGACGCTTCTCCACAGTAAGACATGTCCCTTTCTTTGTCTCTTCCCACCCTCCGGGAAGGCCCTACAATTACAGATTACCCTTGTCTTGGAGCGGTCAACAATCCCACACCGTAGACGCTTGAAGAGGCCATGACACACAAAGGGACCCAGGACCCGTATATGCCCTTCGTGGAACCACTTCCGATTGGGAGCTCCCCATGTCCTCTGGGCAGAACCGTACATGAAAACCCCCTTGCACCGCCCACCAGTCACTTCACCCCCCACTATAGATCCAGCCAAGACTGGATGTCAACGGCCAAGGTGCCTCGGTGCTGAGTGACACGATCCCCATCTGCAACTAGACGGGCGTGCAGGATCTCGTAAAAGGACAGATGCTTCGGGCAAGGGGCACAACGACGGGCAAAACAGAATGTGTCAAATGCTCGCTGAGCTGTCACGGGGATCCTTTGCCCAACCGCGTGGGAAAGGGCCTCATGTGTTGTATGTGTGGGTGTCGTGCACTGGTGTCTCCCGCCCACATGGCTCAGAGATTAGGTTACACCGGGCTTACCGCCGATTTGGCCGAGTACCAAACACTCGAGGCGTGTATCCCTCCTCCTTTTTCAGATTCCGTTGCTGCCAAGAACAACATCGGGGAGGGACGAGAAGGGAAGGTCTGGATGCATACGGGAGTGAGGGATGAGAGTGTATGTCTTTCGGTACTTGTTTGGTATTATGATCAAGCTCTTCGCGAGTCCTTCTAGGCTCTGACCTAGCTCCATCTCCACTCCTCGCAAGCAACCGTATAGCTGAGCGTCTAGATTCTATGAGCACACGTAGTCTACCTCAAGCAATACAGAAGGGCAAACCCCATGTCCAAAGATTGCAACGCAGCGTAGCTGAACAACCCGTACCTCAGCTGAGAGTCCTGCCAACGGGGTATCCGTGTGATGCCAATTTCGGTTTGGAACTCAGACAGGACGGCCGCTCCCCAACAGGTCGTGCGCCTCCCTGCTCCAGGGCCCGCCCTCTTTCACCGATGTGAAGCCGGGGAACCTCATCGTCCTCTTCGGGCGCTCATTAGCGGGGGGGTCCGGCCGCGGCATCACAGCTGGCCGCATTCCCACCACCCGTACAGGAACGGGTTCCACCGGGAGGATGGATTGAGGTACCTGTCCCGCCGCGTCCGACTTCAGTGCAGCCTTACGGCCCCGGGTAGCAGGGTTCGCTATCCTGGGTCGAGCAGGCCCAGGTGCTGGCGCATCCGGAGGTTGGTTGTTGGCGCCTTCGGTTACACCGGGGACAATGTCAATATCGGCCGTGTCGTTCATTGGATGGTCAGGCTGCTCTGAAAGATTGGAGGAGTCGTTGTGTAACGGTGACGGCAGGGTAATACTGTTTGCTGCAAGTGTCCTGTTCCGGCTGGGACTTGACGGCCTGGTCGCTGTCGTCGTCGGGGCTACTTCCTTTTCGGGAGCGGCGATGCGCTCAAGGCCAGGAATCGAGCGTGCCTGCGTTGGGTGGCTATTCATACGACCTCCTTGTGGGAGGACCGCAGATGTGTGCCGCACGAGGCCGCGACGTGGCGGAGGCTCATGAGAGGGCGAGACACGAGAAGCTGCTGCTTGTTCGTCTCTTGAGTCTTTACTTCTCGGCCCACCCGCGCCGCCGTTGGGGAGTGAATTGTGCCGCTGAAGAACGGGTGGGACGGCCCGTGATAAGTTGATAGGCGGCGAAGCCAGCTGGGGCTCCCCCGTGGAACCTTCTGGCTCTTCTGGAGCTGAGAGCTCGTTGCTTGTAGGGCTCGCCACGCAGGTAACTTCAACTGCTTCTTCCAGAGCAGCCAGAGCTGGCTGGATTGGGTGCGCAATCTCGGCGACAGGCGAGCTGGAGGGCATGAAGCCAATGACCTCCCTGCTCCTAACACTCCTGCTGAGTCTTGTGAGGTGTGGGCGGACTGGGGGCCGAGAAAGCTCGTCCCTGTCATCGTCCTCCGAGTCTTCCTCCCTCTCCTTTTTCTCGGGGCGACCCGAGCCATGGTCATCCGCGTTTTTGGTATTCCGAGTCTGACGTGAGGGCCTTGGCAGGATGGGCTCGAGGGTACCAACGCCCGCCGAGATGTCTTCAGCATCAGGATCTGACGTTTCGGCGAGTTCTCTGCGGATCCGTGCAGAACCTTTGCGTCTTGATCCTACGCGGCTTCCTCGAGGGGAAGGTGATGAACCCACATCCCTTGCACTGCCTATCCTGTTGTCCGCTGGGTTCGGTGATTCCGGTTGCTCCAGTGGTTCCGCTCCACCATCACGCGGAGTGGTAGTTGCAAGACACGGTACCGAGCCCGCGTTGTCACTATCCAACTCAACTGCCTGCTGAACTGCTTGGCAATCATTCGACTGCATTGACGGAAAACCAAGGCATGCCTTCGGACTACCGGATTCGTCAGGAAAAGATGCAAACGGACCATCATGTGGAGGCTTTGCGTAAGGGCCAACAGTCTCGGGAGCGATTGCGAGTGCGGGAGTAGGCTCGGCTGCTGCTGCAGGCGGTGGCTGCTTTGGAAAACTGCCAACGGGGTTAAGGTGGCGAGTGAGTGCGTCTTGTTGTTTTGGTTTTTTACGAGCGGTCTTCTTCTCGGACAGCAACAGCAAGCCACGCTTCTGGCGGGGTTTGAGTCGCAATTCGGTTCTTTCCTCCTTTTCTGTGTCCCCAACTTCTTCGGGGCAGATTGCTGACGCCCGCGCTTCTGGCACAGGAGGTTGTTTTGCCGGTCGTACTTTTCTCTGAGACTTCGTGGGTTTCTGCTTTCCCGCGCTTGGAGTGTCGCGTTTCGAAACTGGCCGTTGCTGCTGTTCTTTAGGAAAGTAATCATCTTCCCGCAGATTGTGCCTGTCGTCTTCATCCAGGACAATCGCCTGTGAGTTGGAGGTCCCTGGTTTGGAGACGACGGTCGCTTGGACATTGGTGTCGGCCTGTTTTCGCTTCGCCACAGCAGTGGGCTGGGGATTTCGCTTAGCCGTCCCAATCTCTGACCTTACTGATGCTGTAGCCAATCCGGCAGCCACTGATGGAGGTGTATCGTTGCCATTTGAAGTTGGCAAGTGATTGCCACTGTCTGCTGAACGTCGAATGCTCTCCCGTGGGTTTGGAATCGGCTTCTCCAAAGACCGGCGGGCCATAGCAACGGACGAGGGCTCGCGCGGCCCTTGATTTTCGAGGAAAGCGCTCTGGGCAGGTTTTTGGAGCGTCCTGGAGGCAGAGGCCACAGTAACTTCTCTTAAAGAGGCCGTATGCAAGCTGTTTCCAGCAGTAAACCCCCGATCATCGCGCCGCATGAGGGATACATCCGACATGGGTTCCTCTCGTGGAGGCGACGGTTCCGGTTGCGCCCGAAGGGCCGGACCGGTTGATGGCCGGGGAGGAGCGGAGCTGGCGGGCACCGCAGACAAGGTCAAAGTCGCCCCAAACAGATTTTGAGCATAGCCCTTCTTTGTTGGCGGAGTAATGTCGCATTTTCTCCTCTTTGCCGGGCGGGTCTCAGTTGGGTCACTTGGGTTCTCGTTGATCCTCTGGCGAAGCTCGAAAGGGGATTCGGACGGCACCACAGCCCGGCCATGGTGGCCCGTCGGGGTCCCGAGGACGTGATGCAAGGGCCGATGGCGAGTCTGAAAATGGTCGTGCACACGTGCTCCAGGGAGAGGGGTGTGCGGTGATGCGGTCGACAGGGACGGGCGGATAGCCACTCGGGCTTGGCGCTGTTCCTTCTCCTTCGCCCTCTTGTCCAGCAACTCGGAGAGGTCTTGCTCCTGGCGGCCCACGCACTCGACAACCTGGACAATCACCCCACGCTCCAGCTTGATTTCTTCGCCTTCGTCGAATTCGTAGTCGCGCCGCCAGTGCATGTCACCAACGAAGTGGCCGCGCTCATCGTAGACCATGACGCGCTTGTTGAAGGTGTGGTATTTGAGTCGGCCATCCTCCCATCTCTTCTGCTTCCTCTGGAGATCGCGAGTAAACAGGCAGACAAATTCGAGGACCGGAGCGCTGAGTCCACGGCTGCCCGAGTCCAGTTCCCCCGCAGACGCCGGCCCCGAGGATATCATGGACGGCATCATTGATGAATGGGCACTTTATCGACATCGCATCGGTCTTGTCGAGGCTGGTCGTGCGCTGCACACGTCGGGATCAATGGGACCGTGTTTAGTTGTTGACAAGCGGGTGGTTTGAGTCTTGGAGCATGCAGCACGTAGCGCAACAAAGCGGCACGCGAAGTGATGCCTGAAAGCGCGATTCAACAGAGCGCGCTATCACGTGACCCGCTCCGCCCCCACCTTCCGTCTTGGAGTTGCCGTGAGCCATGATTGGCCATTGCGGGGTCAGCCCCACACGGTAATCCATGCAACCGTTGGCTGCTGCCCGGTTCGCCGACGGAGCTTGTTTCGTATTTGCAACTCTCGAACCCGGAAGCCACAGCTGCTGTTGGTGCAACGTCGAAATCTCTGAAGGAGCCGGCTCCATGGCCGTCCAGGTTTGCGGCACCCCTCACTCCCTTCGCATCGAGGCCATTCCCTTTCGCACTTCCAGGGCCATGCATTCTCCCAGAATCTCAATGCAATGCACGTGTAGATTTCTGGAGGCTGTCCCGGTAAGGTTCATCGGCCAACCTGCCCGTGATACACCCCGATGCAGGTGTTCAAATCCCCCTTAGTCAATTCCTGCTGGCGCTGTTTCACTTTCCCCTTCTTATTGCCGGTGCCGAAGTAACATGGCTGTCTTTTCTCACCCTGCTCGACAGCCTAAAATTCACAAGTTCCTTGCATTGTGGTGAAGCGCATCTCGCCCCAATTGTCTTGTTCCGCCACTTTTTCCTCTTTCATCCCCATTTCCAAAACTACCAGAGCTCGATACGGATCGCATCCTGGTTTCAAGATGCAGTCAATGCAGCGACAGTTCGGCAAGCTCTGGAACAAAGGCCCCGGAGAGAACGCCAAGGTCGCTGTTCTTTTGAATGACTACGAGGACGCCGACAATGTCCTTGCGAAGGTACTCTAGCACTCAGAGCTCACACCGGGTGCTTGATCCACAGTCTTGCTGACATGGCCTCGACGCAGATCATCGACAATGCGAAGATGTGGAGGGATTCGTGGGCTGCCCTCGTCAACCACCAGCTTCAAGTCGTCACCGAATATGAAGGCCTTTACGACCCAATTGTTGGCGCCGCCGACGGTCAATCGCGTCAAGCCGTCCCGACCCCGCCGCTCCAGCTCGAGCGCACCTTCAAGCTGAAAAAGGCGTACACGGAGCTAAAGTCGGAATTGTTGGAGGAGATGATACTGATCGAGGACCACATAATGAAGCCCGCTACCGACGCCCGGAACTGCATCGCCCCGATCCGCAAGACCATAAAGAAGCGGGAGAACAAGAGGGTGGACTATGAGAAAGCCCAGGAGAGGGCACTGAAGCTCCAGCGGAAGCCAGGCCGGACGCCCAAGGAGGACGCTGCTCTGGCCAAAGCCGACGCCGACATGTCACGCGCAGCTGATGTGAGAACAGACCCGTCCACCCTCCATGTAGAGAGTTGGCCAGCGAGACTGACGAAAGACGCAGGAATTTGGCATTGCCGACGACCATCTTCGAGAGACGCTGCCACCCGTCATCAACGCGGCCTTCAATCTTGTCACGCCCTTGCTTTCGAATCTCGTTCTGCTCCAGAACCGGCTGCTGGGCCTGTACTACACGACCCTACACGGTTACTGTGAGGAGTACGGCTTCCCGTCGCCGCCTCCCCCGATGGAAGACGTGATTGCCATATGGAACGGCGCGTTTGGCCCGATCCGGAGCGAAGTCGAGTCCATCAGCTTCATCT
>Ga0247824_10000704_pt1 | contig 17207 bp, 21 predicted proteins | sample 13C_PalmiticAcid_FD_194412 | JGI IMG/M metagenome (GOLD analysis project Ga0247824, IMG submission 194412) | Soil microbial communities from agricultural site in Penn Yan, New York, United States - 13C_PalmiticAcid_Day48 | ecosystem: Environmental > Terrestrial > Soil > Agricultural land... | reverse complement strand
CGATTGGCCTGCATCGCCAACTTCAGCTTCCCGTCGACGGCTTCTTCTGTGGTTCCATCAATTCATGACACGTTGGCGTCACATCCGGCCTTGATTTGTTTTGGCCACCCGCCTGAAGGTCGTTCTGCATCCTGAGAACGATGCTGTCCCTTCGCGCTTCGCCCGATGCAGCAGATCAGCAAGACGCCCGTCTGGCGGCTGCCAAGACCAATAATGCCCAGCAACCACTCCAGCTCTTTGCTCAGCTTGCTGCAGGTCTGAAACATATCTGCAGCAAGCCTACGATTTGAATGGATGAATTTACAGCGGCTTGTCCTGCCAGGGTGCCTGCAGGAGAGACGCAGCCGAAGGACGTTGGCGCTTGTGGTCTGCTTGCCATTGGAGGCCTGTTTTGTGGCCCGGCGGACCACCCCATGGCCACCTCCTTCGGTATATCCCGGCCACGGAGCCCAGGCTCTCGGATGCGCCAACATTCGGGCTAATCTTCCCCTGCCGTGTCACGCCCAAACGAGGACTCGCCAGTCCTTTACATCACTGAAGAGCTTTGGTATGCCTATCGCGTCAAGGAACAGGTGACGACAATGTCCAACGACGATGAGGAAGCCGCCGTTAATCTTCTCTCCCTTGGCAAGTTGCAAATTCGTCTCTCACATGCAGGCCCCAGCTAACCTGGTGTAGATGGAGGGGGTGTTCGGGGAGTCTCTGCGCTCATTATTCTGGACGAGATCATGACGAGGATCAAGGACGAGTACGGTCTTGCCGAAGTCCCCAAGCCTTGCGACTTCTTCCATATGATTGCCGGGACCAGCACCGGAGGGTAAGCGCCAGATATGGATCCAAGCTGTTGAGAGGCCGCTGGTAGTTGACTCGTCTAGTCTCATCGCGATCATGCTTGGAAGGCTGCGGATGTCAACCAAAGAGGCCTTGGAGGAGTATGACAATTGCGCCGCCAGCATCTTCTCGCTGAAGAACCGGAAGCTATGGAGTCTCTCGGAGAGATTTCGGGCCTCTGCGCTCCAGGAAGTTGTCCAGCGTCTCGTCAAAAGCCGAGGCGTGGGTGAAGAGATGTTGGACTCAGAGGGCCCTGAAAAGGGCAAAGTCCTCGTCTGCGTCCTGTCCTCCACCGGGGAATACAAGGCGGTTCGCTCCTTTAGAGACCCCGATGGCGAGATCCCGTGGGACGACGGAGTCACAATCTGGGAAGCGGCCAGGGCCACGACAGCTGCTTCATCCTTCTTCAAACCTCAGCAACTCGGACGTGGACTCGACGCCGAAATGTTCCTCGATGCGGCGATCGGCCGTAATAACCCCACATTCCACCTCCTCGCCGAAGCCGCCCCAGAGTTGGGGTATGGGAGACGACTGGGCTGCGTGGTCAGCATCGGCACCGGCACTCGTAACGTCCAGCTCCGCGGTCTCCGAAACTTGCTCCAGGCGCCCGTTTACTATTACCGGCTGATCAAGACTTTGAAGAGTACAGCGACGGACGGTGAACAAACCCATCGCCAGGTGGAGCAGACGTTGTTGTCCTACCGTGACTGCTATTTCCGTTTCAACGTCCCCGACGCGGCGGAACAAGTCAGCTTGCACCACTACAAGAAAATACCAGTGCTTAAATCCTTGACACGAGAGTACCTCGCCAAATCGGACGTTGCCACGAAGATACAGCGGGTCGCAGAGGGGCTGCAAACCGACTCATTCGATCATGGTGCCACTCTCGGGCTCGCTGGTAAGAACACACAACCGGCCACATATTTCTAGATCGGTTGCTCGGCGGTTGCTGACATGACAGCAGTCGGTGATAGCCGACAAGCCCATCGCAAGAATGTAAAGACCCGATCCTTGGGGACGCCATGCAAATATTTCACCGGACGGCACGACATCCGCGAGAGACTGGACGCTTTCTTTTCGCCCCGCAATACCGGGGGTAAGCCCCGACGCGAGTTCCTCCTGTTCGGCATGGGGGGGGTTGGGAAAAGTCAAATCGCACTACAAGTCGCACAAGATCTCGAGGACAGGTCAGCCCATTCCAAACCATCAAAATCTCCTGCTCTGCCTTAACACCGACTAGGTTCAGTTACCTTTTCTTCATCGACGGCTCTTCAGCGGCCACAATCGACCAGAGTTACGCCTTGATCGCCAGGCGCCACAATCTGGGAGACGGTGGCGCCAGAGAATTGAAGATGGTCGCTTTGAATTGGATGGAGAAGTTGACGGAGGAGTGGCTCATGATCTTCGACGACTGCAACTTGGAGGACCGACAAACCGAGCTTCCCGGAAGAGGGAAAGGAAACATCATCTACACATCCCGGCTAAACTTCCTCCAGGACGCTCTCAGCCATGACAATGTGCTGCAAGTTTCCCCGCTTGTGGGAGCGGAGGCGATCGAACTCCTTCTCAGAGCCTCTGGCTCTGATGCCGCTTCTCTCAACGCCCGGGAGAGAGCCGCGGCTCAGAGCATTGTGGACGAACTTGGTTGCTTGCCGCTTGCCATCGAGAAGGCAGCTGCCACAATCCAACGCCAACACACTCCATTGAATGAGTACCTCGAAAGTCTCCGCCGCCAGAAGGTTTGCCTCCAGAACGACCCTGATTTTGAGGAACGGCTTGTTGAGAATCTGGCAGTCTACGCCGCCCTAGAGCTGTCTTGCGAAGCTATGATGGAAATCAGGCGTCTGAGGGGGACAAGCGGGCATGGCCGTGTCCCAGCCCTGGCTATGAAAGTTCTGCAGCTGCTCAGCTTTTATCACCACAGAGGCGTTGCCGTTTCCATCTTTCAAAACGCAGCCCAGGAGCGGCGGAGATACAATGCCGACAACGCCTATTCCTTTCGGGACATAGACGAAGACCTGGAAGGGCTGGTGAGTGCCAAGGAAGATGGAAGCTGGAACTCCAACAACTTCTACGTTGGGCTGGCCTGCTTGCGGCGCTTCTCGTTCGTCACCGTGAATACGCGCGACATGACCATATCGATGCACGTTCTGGTGCAGCAGTGGGCTCGGCGCAGGCTTGTGAAACAGCACAAGGATAGTCAGTGGCGTCTGATAGCGAGAATACTGCTCATCGAATCCATCATTCCCTCACAGAAAATGGACGATCAAAGATTTGCCAGGATGCAGCGTCAACACCTCGACGCGTGCTCCGCTGCTCTGTTTGCGCCACTGGACTTTGAACCCTACGAAGCGCACCTGTGGTTCAAGTTAGGGTGGTGTGAGATGATGGCGAAGGCTTTTGAGAAGGCTGAAGCGGACTTGGGCAAGGCAGTTTACATGTACCGGATGCTGTATGGCAGCGACGACATGAAGACGCTCGAGATTTTGACATGCCTGGCGCAGCTGTACCACGAAATGGGCCGCCTGGGCGATTCCGAGCTCGCGTACTGGGAAGTCATCGAACGACTGGAAACGAGACACGACGACCGACGTCTCAGAGTCCAGGCTGTACTACGCCGCAGAGAGCTCAAGACGCGCGTCTCCACACCGGGGAGTCTTTCGCGGCGGGTTTCCACCAAGCCATCAACAGGCGTGTCCAGGAGCTTCGCTGCAAGGCAACTCAATCGGCAGATACCCGATTCGGACCAGCTGTTACGCCATCTCCAGAAGGCTCCGCCGAAAAGGGAAGAAGTGGAAATGCCCGATGCGGCCGGCATGTCAACCGACTCATTGGCCTGGCCTGAAGTGACCCTGCTTGACCCGAGCGCTCCCGAGTTGGAGGACTTGATACACGTCGTCTATGCCGAGCTGTCGTATGTGCTCCTGGATCAAGGCAGGCACTCCAATGGCAAACGGATGCTGTTGACCATGGTGGAACGGCTCGAACAGAGTCCCAATGTGGAGAAGACCGACCCGGTGCTTTTGAGGCACCGGTATCACCTTCAGAGGCTCACCGATCCCAAAAATGTCGTCTACTGGGAGGAGCAGTGGGAGTACGTTCTGGCTCTCTCGGGTGAAGAAAGGGACGAATTTTGGGGCAGCCAGTGCAGCTACCTCCTGACGCTCGGTGCCGCTGACGCTTATTTCCAGAACGAACGGTGGGTTGAGGCATCTCTATACGCGGACACAGCGGGACTTCAAGTCTGGAAGATTTATGGTTCCTCTGACCGAAGGATGCTTGACGTATTGCGCCTCCAGGTCCAGATCCAGATAGGCGCGGGTGAATTCGACAAGGCCATTCAGACGTCCAGGAAGTGTGTTTGGCAAGCGGAATTGACCTACGGCAAGGTCCACAAGGAGACTGTATTGGCTTTGGAGAAGTTGTCCACGGCGATTTTTTATCAGCGACTCGACTTTGACGACGAGGGTTTCGCGATACTGAAGGACGCGCTTGAACGGGCAAAGACCGGGCTCGGAGCCACCCACTCGACAACGAGACGGATTCAAGGGGCGTTGGACACGAATTTCAAGGAATTTTTGGCCCGTGACACTCTCAACGTTGGTCCTGATGCAGACACAGTCCCCGGGACGGACACAGCTCCGGAGCGAGACGCAGTCCCCGAAGCAGACACAGTCCCCGAGACGGACAAAGCCCCTGAGGTAGACGCAGTCCATAACGAAGAGGTTGCAAACGGGGTGGACACTCCCACCTTGCCAGGTCCCTTTGAGCCGGAATTATACAATGGGATGGTGGAGGCAGTCAACGAAGTCGTGGCTCAATGTGGTCCAGAGCACCCCGTCAGTCGACGAATGAAAGTTCTGACAGATGGCGGTCCGATCAAGACCGAGGAAGAGTACGTCGAGAGGCTTCGGGGCTGTTACGGACCACACAACAGACTGACGCAGAAGGCGGAGGCAAGTCTCAGGGGAAGGTATGCCACCATAGCCAAGATTGTTCTAGCGGCGGGTGTGCGAACGGGGGCTCTTGTGGTCCTGCCGGCCCTGTGGGAGCTGCTGGAGAAGAATGTTGAGGAGCTCGCTGTTTGCCTCGGCTCTGACAGCCCGGTCGTCCAGCATCTGAGAGCTCTGGTGGATGACGGGCCGGCGAAAACGCTTGACGAAGTGCTAGAGAGGCTGCGGGGGTCATTTGGGCCGGACCATTCCATCACCGTGGGCGTGGAAAAGGGGATCAAGGAGTACAAGGATGCGTGGCGTTGTCATCTAGGAACTGCGAAGATGCCGACTCGGGGGCCTAGGGCTGTCGAGCGTGGGAAAATGGGGGATTCCACGGTTGTAAGCACTTCTCTGGAACCCATCTTTGAGGTCGGCGAGTGTGAGATATTGGAGGCTGGAGACGGCCGTGATGAGATGCGGACAGGAGCATGAGGATGAGCACTGATTCTGGGCATCCATTTTCGTTGGGGTGATTGATAACCAGTTTATATTCTCTCTTAATCCAAAGTCCTGGCAGGTCCGGGTCTCGCCAAATGCATCAGACCACTTGGCCTTCACAACCTGCTGAACAACGAGTGGCAACAAAGGACGAGTTCACCCGAGCCTCTTGTTTCCTGGGTTTAGTCTTCCAAAGTCTCGCTCCCGAGCAGGGTCAGAGCTCGGGATGCACCACAAGCACGGCGTGTCACCCTGTGTGAAACCATGCAGGGGACCAGTTTTGGCGGCTAATGGGGCGCTGGTCATTGGACGGGCTGCGGCGAGCCGAATCCTGGGCATCTGGCTGGTTCATTTCAGTTGACTCGCGCCCATCGCCGGCAGCACCCTTCCTCACCTCGTCTTGAAAGCTCACTTGTAGTTGAGTTTTGCCAATGTCATCCCCCAGAGATGAAGCGATCAATCTTTTGTCGCTCGGTCAGTCGCGTTCTTCGCCGTGATTCTGACGAGGACATGGGCTCTTGCTAACCGAAGACAGATGGCGGGGGTGTCCGAGGCGTGGCCTCACTCCTCATCCTGCACGAGATTATGCTTCAGATCAAGGAGACTTGCGGGTTGAATGAGATCCCCAAGCCCTGTGATTACTTCCACATGATTGCAGGAACCAGCACGGGAGGGTTAGTCAGAGACATAGAGCCCCAGGCCTATACTCTGTAGTTTATTTGCTGATCTCGTCCAGCTTGATCGCAATCATGCTTGGGAGGCTCCGTATGTCAACGGAAGAGGCTCTGCAAGAGTACGACCAGTGCGCCAAGAAGGTCTTCTCGTTCCGGAACAAGAAATGGACCACCGCCACCGAGAAGTTCCGGGCGACCGCTCTCAAGGAGGTTATCCAGGATCTCGTCCGGCGCCGCGACATGGGCGACGAGATGGGAGACTTGACCCTGGAACACGACTCCAAGGGGCAATGCTTTGTATGTGCAATGCCCGCAAAGGAGGTCGCGGAGCCATGGCGGATCCGGTCCTTCACCTCCGAGTACGACCAGTTCGCTCCGGGCATCAAGATCTGGGAGGCAGCTCGAGCCACCGCCGCTGCCTCCTTTTACTTCAAGCCGATGCCCTTGCGGGTCCAAAACCGCAACACCGAGGACTTCATCGATGCCGCTATCGGCTGTAACAACCCTGTCGAGTACCTGCACAGAGAGGCGGCAGACCGCATCGGAGGCGGCAGGCGGTTGGGCTGCCTGGTCAGCATCGGCACAGGGACTCGTATCGTCAAGATTGACAGGGCGGCGACTGGCCTGAGGAACATCCTTCATCTGCCCAAGTTTATCCGGGAACTGCTCGGGACTCTGAAGAACACGGCAACTGACGGTGAAGAAGCCCACCGCCGCGTGCTCGACAGAGTCGACCGTTATCCCAATGCGTATTTCCGCTTCAACGTCCCTGATGTAGCCGACCAAGTCCGTTTGCACGAACATCTCAAGATTCACACGCTGAAGTCCACGGCCGCCCGCTACCTGTCTGACCCGTCTGTAGCACCACAGATTGGAACTGTTGCCGCTACTCTGGCGCAGAACTCATCGGAACATGGATTGACACTCGGCCACCTTGGTGAGAATGTTTCATAAGTATACATACACTGGGGGTTGTAGAGCAAGCGCTGACAGCAACTTGACCAGACGGTCTTGACGAGCAACAAATTATCCGGTCCACACAGGAAGCCCAGTCGTTTGACAACACCAGCCGGTTCTTCATTGGGCGAGATGACGTCTTGGGAAAGCTGGATGCTTGTTTTTCGGCTCGCAACACCGGGGGCAAGCCGCGGCGGGAATTCCTGCTGTATGGCATGGGCGGAGTGGGCAAGACGCAGACGGCCCTGAGAGCTGCCGATGATCTTGAAGACAGGTTTGTTGCGTAATCTCAACATGGATTGTCTCGTCGCTCCCTAACGCGGACGAGCAACAGATTCAAGTTCATCTTCCACATCGACGGCACGGACACTGTGACGGCAAAACAAAGCTACGCGAAAATCTCCCAAGAGTACTGTCGGGAAGAGAACCTTGGCCGCGCAACCACCGACGAGATGAAGGAGGTAGCACTTCGGTGGATGGAGAAGCTGTCAGACGAATGGCTCCTGATTTACGACAACCACCCCGACAAGGAGCGCCTGCGGCCACTTCTCCCACGCCGAAACTCGGGAAACATCATCTACACTTCTCGGTCCCAAGGGTTTTTGGCTGAACTCCCCGCGGAATTCACATGTGAGATTACGCCGTTGCTTGAGGATGATGCCGTCGGTCTGCTGTTGAGGATAGCTGGCCATGAGCGGTCCGGACTGGGCGAGGAGGAGGTGAAGTCGGCCCAGGAGCTTGTGGCAAGGCTTGGCCATCTACCCCTGGCCATTAAGAGCGCGGGCAAGTACATGAGGGTGCAAGGGGTCAGCACCTTCACATACCTGGAGAAGTTTCGTGACCAGCGACTTAGAACCACATTACTTAACAACCCAAATTCCGATGGATTGTTGCCGGCTCGTCCGGGACTGTATACCGCGCTCGACCTGTCATACAATGCCATCTCTGCCCTCCGGCGTCGCCACGGGCAAAACGTCGAGGGCGAGACGGCAAGATTCGCTCTGCAGGCGTTGAATTTGCTCTGCTTCTACCATAACGAGGACATCCCAATCAGGGTGATTGGCCGTGCAGCCACGGAACGGTATAAATGGGGCGGCTTTGGCATTTATCCCCTGTGCGACCTCGTTGATGTCGATCAGAGAACAAAGAAGAGGAAGCCGGACACGGATGCCACTCATCTACTATCCGTGAGCCTTCCCGAGGGCGCCTGGGACGAGAGATCGTTTCTATGGGGGTTGCAGATGCTTCAGCGGTTTTCCCTCGTCAAGCTCTCCCCGGGACACCGCAGCATCTCGATGCATGTCATGGTCAAAGAATGGGTGATGGACAGGTTGGACGAGAACTCTCGACCTCGGCGGGCCCTGGCCGCCAGAATCGTGCTCACTGAGTCGATACGACCTGATGGAAATGTGGTGGACCAGGCGTACTTGCGGTCGATAGGTTCTCACGTCAATGCCTGCCTGGATCACACGCCTGCGCCCGTACATGTCGATGACTACCAAGCCCACCTGGATTTCAAACTTGGCTGGTTTTACAAAGAAGAGCAGCAGTTCCCCAACGCCGTGGAGCATCTCGAGAAGGCGGTGCGCGTCTGGAAACTTTGGACTGGTCCGTACAGTTGGACGACAACATTCGGTCTCGGGATGCTGGCAAATGTCTATCGCGAAATGGGTCGCCTCGGCGATGCTGAAATGACATACCGCGAGGCCATCGACAGATTGTTCATCCGCAAAGAGCTGGCTCTGATAGATGGGGAGGCGAGTGATGCGCGCAACAAGGAGAGGTTGGCGAGAGAGGCCAGGCGTCAAAAACTGGCTGTCGCTCTTCGCCTGGGAAAAGCCGCAGACGGCAAGGCTAAACACACCGGGGGTGAGGCGCAGGGTGACACGGATGAGAAGCTCCAAGAGGGAGAATCCTCGACAACAATGCAGTTGCCTGGCACCGTGGAAGACCCAGCGGTTACATCCCATCAAACAGCAAAGGCTCGGGAGCAGTGGGCGAAGGAGGTCTTGTCCGCCGCCGCTCAAGAACGAGCGGGGATGCACCTCGAAGAGGAAACTGTGGAAAAGTGGGAAGCTGAGTTGGCCGAACTGGGCGCAGATCTGGGCATGCTACTCCTTGATCAAGGGAGGTTTGACGCAGGCGAGAAGTGCATTCTGCAATCCATCAGCAAGTTCAAAGATGCCGGCTATCCGCGGGATTTCCGCATATGGGCGTTGGAAGATGAGCTGAAACTCCGATTCAAACCCAACGACCTGGACCATTGGACTCGGCGGTACAAAGACATGGAGACCCTGTCTCAGGACGAGGTCTTCCAGGCACAAGAGACCTACTTCCAGGCGCCGATGGGCTTTGCCACAACTCTACGCGAGATGGGCAGGTTGGCTGATGCGTACCGCATCTACAACTCGACGTTGAAACGCACCTCCCGAATCTACGGAGCGAGCGATCGCCGGACGCTGGGGCTGATGCGGGAGATGGCCATCTGCCAACTCCTGCGAGGGTTGTTCACAGAGGCCGAGGAGATCGCCAGGACAGCGCTCGAGCGGGCCAGGGCTTCTTATGGGCAATGCCATCTACAAACTGCAGAATGCCTCGACGTGCTTAGCAACGTCGGGATGTGCCAGAAGTTGGGTTGGGAGCCGAGCTCGGAGCTCTGGAGCATCACGCAAGAGGCCTATGACTCTGCGCGGATTGCCTTTTCGGACAACCATTACCTGGCGCTCCGGATCAAGCGTCGATTGGATCTACTCAGCAACTCTAAGCCACAGAATCCGCAGACAGCCGAGGCAATCGAAGGCGACGAGTTTATCCACATTCTTAAGAGAGCCCTTGCCGAACACGTCCCGACCACCGAGGAGGAGTTCCAGGCAATACGAGATACCGAGTACTGTAATTACATGAGAAGGAAGTTGCAGGAGGGGGACGGGGAGGTGGTGGTGGGAGGCAGCACTCGGAACGATGGGGAGACGCAGGGTGAAGGGGCTGCAACTAGAAACGAGAAGATACCTCGGACTAGAACCAAGTGGAAAGGAAAGCAAAAAGAAAGCGTCACACTGTCTCCCATTCTCGAAGATGGGCGAGACCTTCACGAAAACACCGGCGAGGGTCACACGGTGGCACGGAGGCAGAGCTGGGAGACCTTCGATCGGACTCTGTAAAAAAAAAAAAAAGACAAATACTTCCCAATGCCAGGACCATAGGCCGCAGCAAGGCAAACACAAAGGAGGGCACATCTCGAGTCGGGATTGGGGATTATGGGCCAACCAGTCGAGCCCACAATGAAAAGGCCGCAGGGAAGTTGTTGGACGATACAGCGTGGGATGGTGAGACGGCTCGATTATCGTACCTAATATTCCACAGACTTACTACCAACAATGTTATTTACACACATATCTCTGGTCGAGGGGTTTCAGGACTCTGACTCATGCCCTTCCGTTCCCCGCTTCTGTATGGCCTTCATCAACTCGTACAACTGACCAAGCTGCTCGTCTGTTGGATAAATCAGCATACTAGCTTGTTCTTCGCATGCTCTGGGAAGCAACGATTGCATGGTGGAACAAAAAGAGAGTCCATACCGCTCATCTTGGCGATTTTGCCTCGATCAAGCTCCTCCCCGGCCCATGTCTCTCCTTCGATCTGCTGGGCGTAGAGCTGCCATTCTGTGAGAAATCCAATCTGCAAAAACGACGGCGAGCCAGGTCAGTCAGTTGCTGTAACTTTCCTCAGATCTGACACTGCCCTGCCCGCGGCTTACCAAGTGGACGGGATTCTCAACATTCCGATGAGCCCTGAATTCGGACTTGACGTATTCATCGCCTAAGAGGCGCCTTTCCGGGGAGAGGTGCTTTCTGTTTGCCCGGAGAATGCGGCGGTAAAGGTATATTGGCGGGAGAAGAGCCATCGGGCCGGGTTTCATGCTGTTCACCGGGGGCATTGCCGATGCCATGAGTAGACGGAGAGCTGGTCTCATGGTGGCAGAGATTGGTTCGGATCTTGATCTCGGGTGTCCTCGGGAGACTGTTGATCCAAGTTTTAATTCCTTGTTTCCGACACGTTGGCAAACTATTGCTTTGTTATCTCTCGGCTGAAGGCTGACGGGCAGTTCCTTCGGTAAGTGTTTTGCGCTAAAGCAGTTGATGCCGTCCGGTTTGTGATTCGAGATGATGTCGAGACTGCAATTGGATGCCAAGTTGCCGTGGTTCTCGGCCCGAGCAGGCCATGGTTCCTGTGGGGAAGGGATGGATACAGTGTTAATGGCGGTTCAACGCACTATGCATGACACTCATCAACTGCAGACACAATAGCAAAAAATACACACAACAGACAAGGTATGGTCTATTCTTCATCGTTTCTGGGGGTATTACTCTAGAGCTTCAGCTATCCAGACCGCCTGGATGACGCTGACCTTTTTCGCATAGTTCTTTTGGGTGTACACATGCTCCAGGAACATGATGGCCTCCTTCTTCTGCCCATGCAGGACGCTTGACGGATGTATTGCCACAACGTGCTTGCCGTGAGCCGTGACATAGCTGCTGTCCGGCGCCAAAATTGCCGTCTTTAGGGCGAAACCTTTGAGGAAGCACTTGAGAATGATGGCCGCCTGTTCCGGGGACGTTGGTAGAAACGGTTGCGGATCAGGTGGAGGCTGTTCCATCATCTTCTCCCGCACACAGAGGCCTCGGAGCTGTTTCCGGATGTTCAGCGCCTGCTTCATGTTTCTGATGTTGAGCTTGCGGTCCTTGCACCACTGCAGTCGGTCCGCGTTCTCGGCTGCGTAGAGCTGTATCGTTGTCAGGTATGTCAGGAGATCGCCTTCACGACGAGAAAGCTCCTTCCTGTACTCCTCAACTTCTTCCTTTGCCTCCTCTGACCGTAGTTGCATAAAAATGTCCTCGCCTGAGGTGATGCAAGAGATGATGTCGATCGCCTCCAGCAAGCAGTCATACTTCGGGTCCGCCGCCGCGAGGAGGACCCGAGCATATGGAGGCGTGACAGGGAACAACACCATCTTGCGCCCTGTTTCCGTGATGGAGCCGTCTTCCGCAAGAGCGCCGAGAACGTGGAGGTGTACGAGAGCCTTCTCAACCGATTCGACCTCGGGCGGATCCATGAGCGGAAAAGACAAGACGTCGTCGATTCCTCTGGCTTTCATGGTCAGGATGGCGCTGAGGATGTCGGTCCGTAAAATCTCGGGGAGATCCGTCTTTTGCAGGGTTTTGTACGTCTCTTCAGTGTAGAGTCTGAAACACTTTCCAGGTCCTTCACGCCCGGCTCGACCAGCCCTCTGGATGGCCGAGGATTTCGAAATGGGCTTCGCGAGCAACGACTCCATGCCTAGCCGTGGTCGGAACTGTTTCACCTTTGACTTGCCGCAGTCGATGACAAACCGCACACCAGGCACTGTGACCGACGTTTCGGCAATGTTGGTAGCAAGGACAATCTTCCTCGTGGACCCTCCCTTGATCGGCTGGAAGGCTTCATGCTGGGCTTCCATCGAGAGCTGACCAAACAAAGGAAACACTTTGACTTTTGGCAGCTTGGGCCCAAGCGTTGAAGCGTATTCTTCGATGAGTCTCTGGGCGGACTCAATCTCCTCTTGGCCGGTGAGGAAAGCCAGGATATCCTTCCGGCCGTGCTTGTCCGAGAGTGCTTCTTCGGTGTGCAGCTTGAAGATGGTCTTGATGAGGGTTTCCTGAATATCCGGGACGGGCTTCGGCGTATGGACGATGTCAACAGGAAATTGCCGTCCTTCAATCTGGAGGAACTCAACCGAGGTGCCCGACTGAGGCGTTGCACCTGGGTCGTCGGATTCCGTCCCGGAGAAGAATTCCCTGATGCTTTTGACGTTGGCTGTAGCGCTCATGATGACCACTTTGAGTGGGATCCCGCCACGGCCAGCTTTGTCCCCCCGAACGATTTGCTTGAGGAAACCGGAGAGCAGGTCGACATCCACGCTCCGCTCGTGGATCTCGTCGACAATGATGGCGCTGTATTGCCTGAGGTGGGGGTCGCGAAGGAGTTCTTGGAGTAGCATGCCCTCAGTCAGATATTTGATCCTGGTGCCGGGCGGAACTCGGTGGTCAAAGCGAACCGAGTAGCCCACCAGCCCTTTCGAGACGGGCCCATTGCCTGTGGCGCCTGGCTTTTGCCCATTGAGCGGCGTGCCTGCTTCTCGGGACACGCGATGAGCGAGTGTCGTTGCGGCAACCCTCCTTGGTTGTGTGATTGCAATCATGCCTCCCACGTTGACCTCTTGGGCGCTTCCGCCCGCGTTCACCTTCACCTTCCTCCTCTGACACCACTTTTCCTGATACAAAAACTGCGGTACCTGAGTACTCTTGCCTGAGCCCGTTTCACCCACCAGAACTAGAACATCTTTCTGTCGTAGGAGCCGGCAGATGTCATCCTGGCGCGTCCACAGCGGCAGGGCCTTCCGAGCTTTAAAGTATTGGGCATCGCCTGTGAGTTCTCTGAATGAAGACGCCGGTTTGGGCTCTGAAGTTTCCGCACAATCTGCCTTTTCCCCCAAGGCAAATGAATTGTCTCGTGCTGAGGGCGCCGAGCTGCAGCTCACATCTCCATCAGGAATTGTTGGCCCCGTCTTCGGTTTCTTGGACAAATATCCTGCGAGGGAGATGACCTTGTCCCCAATTCTGACATGGTCGGAGCCTGTTTCGCGTTTTCTCTTGTCCGGCATGCTGGGCTTTTGTGATCTTTGCGGTGACATGTCAAACCCACTAAGCAATGAGAACGAGCCGGGTTTGGGCTTCAGGCTGAAATTTTACAGGCCAACGGCCCATAAAAAGCTGATTCAAAATGGGTTAGGGTTATCATCGTGCGCCGATCTGGCCGATGAAGACGCGGAGTCTGATTCCAATTTTCATCCCAAATCTCTTTGCCATCAAATGCTTCTGCTGACACGCTCATGGAAGCAAGCACGGCCCACGGATGCAGTGGCTGGCAGTGTCGGATTAGCGCGGCCTCTACATCCCCGTGGGGGATAAAGAAACGACAGCATATCGAGTTCTGCTCGTGATTCCAAAAGACAACGAATACCAAAGACCTGCTACCTGCTCTGGTGCAACCGCCCACAGTACAGACGGGAAGTACATGCATCATATTGAGAACCAGGGTTTGCTGGTGCAAAGAGGCCCATCTGCCACAGTACTTTGTCCCACAACAAAGAAACCTCATGCATAATCACCCATCCCAGCAGCACGCTTCATGGCTGCATGATTCTTCACAACATTATCTCGGGCCCGATCAGCCTAACAACAGTTAGCAACTCAAATGACACACTCTCCCATGCAAGCCCAAGAAGCCAGGCACTTACACTCTCTCCCACGCGCACCAGCCTTGCGTTACTCTCTTCAACGCGACCCCCGAACAGTCTCGATTTCTGGTTCAGAATATCGACAGCATTCCCGAGTCTGTCAATCTTCTCCTCTGTTCGCTGAAGCCTCGCCTGTTGCTGCCCATCGTCATCTTCGAAGGCATACTTGCCGAGGTCGTCTTGGCCGAGCTTCTTAGGTGCAAGCACCCTTCTGCTGTTGTCTTCGTGCGCGTTCTGAACTCCCTGCCTCCTCTGATTTTGCTCCGCTCGCAAATCCTCGAGCTCTCGCTGGTGTCTCAAATCCTTCTCAGCATACTCTGCAGCCAGTTGATCTTGTTTTGAACGGTTATAGCCGGGTTGAAACAGTCGCCGGTTATAGTATTTCAGACGGGCTGTGTGGTCCTTGGCCTGGTCGTTCAAGTTGTCTGGGCCATGCGGTTAATGAATGTGGTCAAAACAGGATGCATTCCAATACGTACGGGTTTTCGACAGGTTGCGTTCCGCGCCGTCGAGGTGGGCCTCTTGACTCTCAAAGTCGTTGAACATCGCGTCAAACCTTGAATTGGCCTCTTCCACAGCCTGGAGTGAGCGATCGAGACTGTCTTCGGTGCCAATCTGCGCCTCTTGAATCTGGGCTTTGATGCTGTCCACCTCCGCATCTTGCCGTTCCTCCTCTGTCATCTCCCGATTTTCTGCGAAACTTCCATCTCCAGAATACGAGGGATCGTTCTGCACGACCCTCGGGCTGGCGGTTGGTTTGGCGGGACCGTTGTAGCCGCTGAACAACTCTTCGCGCCCTGTATCCAAATTGCCGTATCCTCCCTGGCGCTGAGAAGGCAGAGATGGCGAGTTGTTATATCGCGATGTGGCCGGCGCGTCGAATCTGCTTTTCCCTACGCCGTCCGCCGCGCCAAATTTCTCCCTTTGGTACCCAGTCCCCAGTGAAGGGCTTGCTGTGGTGGAAGACAAAGCAGGGCTTCCTCCGCTGGGGCCAAATGCAGGGCTGGCCTGGCTGGAAGAGAGAGCAGGGCTCCATCCGGTGGAGGCGGTAGGAGAGGGTTTGTGATAGGATGGAGGCGGTGGGCTTTGGTCTGGGTCTGCAGTGTAACGCGGAGGAGCGGACTTGTTGCTTTCCCATGTCCCCGTGCGAGGAGGGCCTTGGGCGAATGTGCTCGGAAGACCAGCGCGGGGGCCTGCGGGCAAGCCAGACGGCGGGCCCTGGCGAAACGGCGGGAGATTCTGATTGGAATTGTATTGGCCGTCATTGAACTGGCTGTGTTGATCGTATACCGGAGGGGGGGAGGGCTGGCCGGCAGGTTGCTCCTGGGCGTAGGGGTTGGATGTTGCCTTCTCCTTGTCCTCCGACTTTTTGAACCAGCCGCCGATTCTGCCCATGATGGAAGGCCGCGAGGAAGTCTGAGTGTCGATCAGATACGTTAGAGAACGAACTGTAGACGGTAGTTCGCAAAGCTTGGACAAAAACAAAAGACGAGAGAGCTGAGAGTTCAGGGGTAAGAGAGAGATGGAAAGTTGAATGTCGGAGACAGGCGGGGCTTGGGCGGAACTTGGGCACCTAAATCAGGCGCTTGGCTGGATTCTGACCCTGTCCGCCCGTGTCTTGGGTCTGTTCCAGATCCCAGAATGCAGGCCCACACCTCCCTCGCAATGCTGACGACCCTTGGCCTCAGCCCCGACCGCAGGGGCGCTGGTGCCGCAATTGCTTGGCGCCATCTTGTGCGGATTGGCGGGCACGCCGTGTTGCCCGTTCGCCACTTAGCGTCGTGCGAATGGCAGCAGCTTCACCACTGTCGCAGTTGCTCACCTTCATCTTTTCTCCTTCTTTTGGCGCCTTCTTCCAAGCCAGACAGCGTAGCCATCTGAAGCGGCCCCTCTTCTTTCCTTTCGCTTCGTGCTCTGTTGCTGGTTGTGCCTGCATCTGCTGCGTCTCGTCCGTCTCGGGCTCGGATGGGTCCTCGCCCTGCTCCCCGGGGGCGAGTGGGGGTTGATTCCGGGGCGGAGACACCGCCATCTCCCGCTTGCAGCGTTGATCAGTGCTGCGATTTGCGGTGCCGGCTGCGCCGAGTCTCAAGTTGTTCGTGGCAAGAGATGCGGTGGGAAGAGTCTCGGGCAAGGTTTCTTTTGGACCTCGAGAAAACCTTATTCCCATGTTGGTAAAATGTTTGCGAACTAATCCGCGACTTCCTTTCATTGTTCTTGTTGTCGAGGTGTCGTTAAGCCGAGACTTGCGTTTTGCAGTCGGAAAATGACAATTTGGGTAACTTGCTATCTGGCGATTGGGGTCGCGCGTTGCCTGAAATGGTTGCCAATCAGCGACCCCGAACCCAGTGCGTTCGGGGTCAAGGCCAGGCAGTCCTCAAAACAGACAGCACACTGTGCTGGTCTCCTGCATCAGATGGGAGTCATCGCCGTCACAGGCTGCCTTCTTCTTCACCGACAACCTCGATATCGCCCGCTTCTCATCAACCACCCTTTTTATGCTCGGATCTGAAACTCCAATCGCCCAGAATGGCTCTCTCAAACTGAGATAGCGTGTTGGGTCTCGTAACTGCATTCATCATCGTCTGGCTCTGCGCCCTTCACACATCCTTCTTCGAGCTTGACCGCTCCAGAACTCCAAGATGATACCACGAATACACCGGCTTTTCTCCTTAGTAACAACCGCCAACTGTGCAATATCCGTTCGCCTATTGTCTCGTTAACCTGGATCGCCGCCACATCGACCGCCTTTTCAAGTGTCTTCCTCTCCATAACACCCCTCTCAAAGACGGACGGGTCGTCGCATTCGCCAAGCTGCTTGCCGACAATCTTCAATGTCGGTGTTTACCTTCGACCCCGACCCGCCCCGGGTTGCTTCTCCCTGGCTCCGGCCCGGGGATTCTGACAAGTCCACGACCTCTGGTCAATCACCAGGGCGCCAGGGACCAGTCGGCTTTGGGCTCCTCTCCGACTATGGCG
>Ga0247824_10000703_pt1 | contig 17207 bp, 11 predicted proteins | sample 13C_PalmiticAcid_FD_194412 | JGI IMG/M metagenome (GOLD analysis project Ga0247824, IMG submission 194412) | Soil microbial communities from agricultural site in Penn Yan, New York, United States - 13C_PalmiticAcid_Day48 | ecosystem: Environmental > Terrestrial > Soil > Agricultural land... | reverse complement strand
GCCATCACCCAGACGGTCGCCGCCGCCAAACGTGCCCCCGACGCTCTCCATCGTGAACGGACTGGCGGTCGGCTCATCCAGCACGGCCAGCTCCTCCGGAGAGAGAAACTTCGGGAGCAGCATGGCCCGAATGGGGATCAACAAAAAGATGAAGACGGGGAACCCGACGGCGGCGACCGTCTGGGTGATGGCAAAGGTGGCGCCGAACCCGGCCAGCTCGACGAGCACAAACAGCCACACGGCCCTGCGGCGCACGCCGTCGCCCCTGCTCGTGCGCAGCGGGTGGCCGGCGGGCGTCAGCGCCTGGTCGCGGAGGAGGAACAGCAGCTTGGCCGTGATGCCGTTGGCCTCGAGGGCCTGGAAGCCCATGATGAAGAACAGGCCGGCCAGCACCCCTTGCGGGATGAGGTGCAGGACGGTGAGCAAGGGGCCCGTCATGGCGACGAGGGTCAGCAGGCCCTGGGCGAGGTTGGACACGCGCTGCTCGACGACGTAGGCGGCGCGGAACTCGAAGCGCTTCTTGCCGTCCGCGTCGTCCGAGTCGGAGTGGACGACCTCGGTGACGCAGAGGGATTCGGTGTGGAAGGGGGCTTGGGGGATGAGCCCGTTGGGGAAGGGCAGGCCGAGCAGGCCGGCGACGCCCGTGGTGAGGCCCAGGAGGAAGAGGTCCCAGTGGAAGCCGGCGGGCTTTTTGAGGGGGAATTCGGTGCCTTGGGCGATGAGGGAGGATACTGTGGATGGTTAGGACACACAAGGGAAATGGCGAGGGCGGGGTGGGAAGAGAGACGTACCGTTGTGGTCGAACCAAAAGAGTATGGTCAACAAGAGGGCAAAGGGGATGGCGACGAAGATATCTCCCACCGGGATATCCCAGAAGTGGACGAACCAACCCCTCTCGGCTGTTGGCATGAAGGCGATCCCCGTCGGCAGAGTCTCGAGCGAGATGTGCTTCATCTTGCCCATGTGGACAAAGCCCGTGAAGAAGACGACAGTCAGAGGCGTGCCGTAATCCTTGAGGAAGACGCGCACGGGGTGCCGAAAGAGGCTGCTCTGGCCCAGCTCGCCGCAGAAGTAGGCGATGGCAAAGACCAGCAGAGCCACAACCACGGAGAGATAGAAGGGCTCATCGTCGCCCAGAGTCTCGAGGATCTGGATGCCCTTTTGCAGGTAGATGAAGGCGACGTAGAAGCCAAAGATGTCGCAGGGGAAGCGGGTCACGTAGCGCAGCCAGTTGCACGAGTTTGTGACAGCCAGGATCCAATGGAAAATAAGAGACCATCTGGTCGGCAGTCAGTATCCCAACTCGTCTCCCAACACCGCAGTCCAAAAGTGAGTGACTTACATGCCGATCCAGCACATGAACGCCAGATAGTTGGTTCCAGTGGGCATCATGATGTCGTACACGGTACTTTTCCCCGTCAACCCAACAGCTCGAGTGGAGGAAGGAGAGGAATATGATGGAGAGACATACTAGTTAAACACGGTGATCGGCCCCGTGACGCCCACAATGACCAACGGCTGACAGGCGAGCACAGCAAACACGACGGCGCCCAGCACCGACGCAAGCAGGACTTCGTTGACGCCGTAGTGCATGCCCGTCTTGTTGAACATGTCGAGCGAGAAGGCCAGCGCGGGTAAGATGCTGTATCAGATCAGCCAGTGCTCGTCAACGTGGTGGCCCAAACCATCACACGGAGGGGAGGGGTGAAGCAGAACTGACTTGGCAAAGAACATGTACACGGTGGCGGGGACAACCCGGTAGTTCCAGGCGTCGGTCCAGTCACTGAGATAATACGGCGCCCTCTTCCGGATGTCGTTCACCATGCCCCGAAATAGGTGGATCTTCCACCAGGGCTCGCGCATGTTGTGGCTCCGGGTCCGTTCCGGCGCCGTGGCACACCCGGTCTCAGCTCCAGCTCCGGCTCCGGCTCCGGGGCCGGGGTTTGTGGATTTTTCTGCTGTGGATGCCATCGTGGCTGGCTGCTCTGGGGGGGCGGTGAAAGTAGAAGGACGGGTGATAGGAACGAAGAGTCCTGGTATGAACGGCGACGAGACGCGGAGGAAGAGGAGCAGCACACCTAGTCTCCTAGGAGTCTCTCGCTGTCTCTCCTGTGTCCGATCAATTGGTTTCTTGTGCAGGATGTTATTTACTAATGCTCATCAGCATCCAAAGCGCCTCATGGTCAATCTCCCCGTTCAATTCGCTTCGCTCAAGAGTGTAATATAAATGGGATGGCAAACCCACGTAGGGGGATTTACAACATCAGGCTCCCGTGGATTGAAGATGTAAAAATGTAAAATGACGGAATCTCGGTTTTTCATCGCCAGTCTCGAGATGGAAGCGGCAAAGGAGCACCGCAACAGGGGCGAACGAGGGACCCACAGCGCTCTGAAATGGCGGCATGGCGCTAACAAAACCCCCTTCCGGTTTTTGCATCTTGTTTGCCGTGCCTGCCATCAGAGACAATCCAATTGTGCAGATCCGGTGTGCCGGTTTTCCGATCAAACAAAATGGGCGAAGCTGAGCTGTAAACAAAAGTCGGGGGTTCGGCAGCGGGGTAGACCGAATCAACCCCCATCAGCCACCACACCAACAGCGAGAAGAAACAAGATCATGGTAAACTGATAGTTTGTACACTACATACATACATATGGAACTCCAACGTGGACATTATCGTACATCAACACACCCTTCCTCTTCCTCGAGGATACTAGTCTATCCACCCACACCCAGAAAGCTCCCTGCCGAGGCCATTGCTTGCTCTCAGACAGGAAAAACAGAAAGGCCATGGGAGAGAAGAGAATCAAGACGCAAAACAAAAAAAAAAAGCAACCATCTTTCTCTAACAGCTTGCTCTTTCCTTTCCCCTTCCTGTTGCATGCGCCAGACCTATTGATACAAAACATGCGTACGAGTTGAGTAGTGTAAGATAGAAGCAGTGTCTCTCTCCTCCTCTCCCCACACAAGCTGGCTTTGCCCTCTCTCTCCAACCCGACATCTCCCCACTCTATGTGCATCACCTCTCGCCATCAACAGGCTTCTCCGTCTGCTCCGGCTTCTCGAAGAGCGCAGGTTGGGCCTCGTTGGGCGAGTCGGTGTTCTCGGTCGGGATCGGCGGCGGCGCGCCCTTGCCACCGCGGCCATCAAAGAACTTGCTGAACTCCTCCTTCTCGGGCCACTCGCGGGGGCCGAGCAGGCGGACCATGTCGTCGCGCGTCAGCACCTCCTTGCGCAGCAGCTCCTCGGCGACGATGCCAATCTCCTTCTTCTTGGCCAACAGCATGTCCTTGCACTGCTTGTACGCATCATCGACAATGCGCCGCACCTCGGCGTCGATGGCCTGCGCCGTCGACTCGGCGAACGGCTTGTGCAGCTGGTTCTGGTCGTTCTCAAAGTGCAGCGGGCCCAGCTTCTCCGACATGCCCCACTGCGTCACCATGGTCGTCGCCATGCGCGTCACCTTCTTGAAGTCGTCGCTCGCCCCCGTCGTCACCGTCGGGAAGTGGAGCTCCTCCGACACGCGCCCGCCCAGCGTCATGGCCATGCGGTCCATGAGCTGGTTGGTCGTCATCAGGTACGCGTCGCCCGACGGAAGGTACTGCGCGTACCCGAGCGCCCCCTGCCCGCGCGGGATGATGGACACCTTGAGCAGCGGGTCGGCCCACCGGAAGAACCAGCCGCAGATGGCGTGGCCGGCCTCGTGGTAGGCAACTGTCCGCTTCTCCTCGGGGCTGAGAACCAGCGACTTGCGCTCGAGACCGCCAATGACACGCTCGATGGCCTGCTCGAAATGGATCATGGTGACGCTGGGCGCGTTAGCCCTGGCAGCTGCAAATCGTTAGTTTCTTTCCTCTGTTCAAGTCACGGTGCAGAGCGGATTCGTAAAACATACCAACAAGGGCGGCTTCGTTGACGGCGTTGGCAATGTCGGCGCCGGCGAAGCCTGGAGTCAGAGCAGCGAGACGCCCCGTAAGGTACTCGATATCCTCCTTGGTCAGGATCTTTTGCAGGTGCACCTTGAAAATCTCTTGCCGGCCCTTCATGGTCGGCCTGTCGATGTGGATGTGCCTGTCGAACCGGCCGGGGCGCATCAAGGCCTTGTCCAAAACGTCGGGCCTGTTGGTGCCCGCAAGGACCACAACCTGCTCCGAAGTGTTGAACCCGTCCATCTCCGTAAGAATCTGGTTCAGCGTAGCCTCCCGCTCGTCGTTGCCGCCGCTTCGGAATCCGCCGCCTTCGGAACGAGACCTGCCGATGGCATCGATCTCGTCGATGAAGATGATGCAGGGGGCGTTCTTACGCGCCGTGGCAAAGAGGTCCCTGACACGCGATGCGCCGACACCCACAAACATCTCGACGAACTCGGAGCCGCTGACGCTGTAGAAGGGCACCTGCGACTCGCCAGCCGTCGCCTTGGCGAGCAGCGTCTTACCGGTACCGGGAGGACCGGACAGGATGGCACCGCGGGGGATCTTTGCACCTAGCCTCTGGAAGCGCTCCGGCGTCCGCAGGAAGCTGACGAACTCCATGATCTCGGTCTTGGCCTCGTCCATGCCCGCCACGTCGGCGAACTTGACCTTGACAGCCGAGTCGTGGTTGAACATCTTGGCCTTGCTCTTGCCAAAGCCAAACATGCCGCTCGAGCCGCTGTTCATGCCGCCGGCCTTGCGCGATACCCAGACGAGGAGACCGACGAGGAGAATGGTGGGACCGAACGCCATCAAGAGGCCGGCGGCCATGCCCTCGCGGACGTAGCTGACGGGTATTCTCTCCGCGGGCGGGATCCCAAGCTCCTTCTGAGCCTCATCTAACCTCCTCTCAAAAGCGTCGACGGAGCCGATGGAGAAGTAGTAGACAAAGTTGGGGTTCGCCGCTTGTGAGTCCGGATACATGTTCCGAACGGCATCGCGGTTGAGCTCGACCCGCACAGTGTTGCCCGAGACGGTGAGCTTCTCGACCAGGCCCCTGTCCAGGAAGTTCTTGCGCAGTTCCTGCCAGGTAATCTCGCGAGATGTCTCGGAGGGGAACAGCATCGAGTAGAAGGGGTACAGCAGAGCCGCGCTGACGGCCCACGTCAACATATCAGAGGTATCAAAGCGGCGCGGCGGCGGCGGGCCACCTTGTTGCTTGGACTGTTGTTGTTGCCGTTGCCCCTGCTGCCCCTGCTGCCCCTGCTGCCCCTGCTGCTGTTGTTGTTGCTGCTGTCCCTGCTGCTTCCCCTCATCCCCTTGCGGTTGACTCGGGTTGGGACCCGGCTGTTGCCCTTCGCCAGGCTTGTTCGAGGTGAAGGTCGGTGTCTTTCCTTTCTGCTGTTCCGGAGGGGTAGAGAGTTCTTGGGCCATCTTGAAAGCTATCCGCGGGATCTTCAAGGCGTCCTTCATGCTAAGGTGGCCGCCATTCACCTTGGCGCGCATGATGTCCCGGAGCTCCTCGGGAACACCAATCTCCTTCACTTCCTTGAAAACCTGATCCAACTCAGCCCGTTGCTGCTTGGAGGGAAGAGCGCCCAAGAAGGCTTCGAGCTGCGCGTACTCCTCATCGGACAGGCGGACCCATCCTGGAGGCGGGTCGCGTTGCTTCGGGGCTTGAGCTTGGTTTGTATTCGCCGCATCATCCTGTTGTTTTGGCGCCTCGGCCTGCTTCTCATGCTCGTCTTCGGGTCTCGGCGAATTGGTCGACTTGAACCTTGGCCGGAGGAGTGCGGCTGCGGCGGGCGTGGTCTGGGGAAGGCGGCTGACACGGTATGCTGGCGTCGTTAATGGCCGCAATGATAGTCTTGAGCAGCGCGCCAGCTGGCGTGCTGATGTGCGGAACATGGTCGCGATGGTGGGGGAGAGGAGGGGGAGGATTGCGCGGTGGTTAGGTGACGTGAGGCCGGCAAGGCAAGGTATGGGTTAGAGATTGCGGGTCTTCTCGAAGTGTCGAACGGGTCCGCCGCTCCAAGTTTCCAAACTCGAAAGTCTCCGAGGCACACGGCGTCCAAATGGCCCTTCTCTCCCTTTGCCCGACTCAATCTTCCTGGGGCTCGTTGCCCTGCTGCCGCTCACCCTAGCGATGCCTCTGTCGCGGCTGGAAGTGACAATGTCGATGGTTGCGATGTGCGTCTTGCCACTTCCTCCGACACGGCCGAGTCGGAAAATCCAGGCCTTGCAGCACTTCATTGGATGACGCCCTGCACACCGCGGGTTATCCACCAGCCAGCTCAATCGGCTAATCCCGAAAGCAGCTAGCGCAACCTCACGTGCTGGCTTCCCAGGGTCTTGTTTGGCTGACTAATCTCGGTGTCGGGCCATGCATTGCGCCGCAAGAGTTCCAGTGCAGCGTCTTGCAACACAGCCCCTTTCCACGGTTATCGGACAAGAAACAGTAGAGTACATACAACAAGTTATGTTCTAGAAATGCAAGAGATGAGATTATGAAAACATCAGACCAGCCACAAGTATGCCCAGAACCAGAAACTATCCGTGACCTCCCACTGATCCCATTACCTGGGAACAACTTGGCCCAAAATCCACACCAGAGAAAAGGAAAGGTAACCAAGAAAATAGCACCAGCGCCCTGCTGTGATTAAAAAAAAAAAAAACAAGCTCCCCATTCCATCCACATTGGCAAAAGCCCGTCGCCGCTCCATCACCCGCCACCCCCCGTGTACCACCCGGGTCACCTTCCGTGAGCATTCTGCATATCAAGCCCCCCCTGGCTTCCGTCACCGCCATCCATGCCGCCAAAATTCCCATTCTCAACACTGGGATAGGCTCCGCCGCTCATCTCAGCCCAGTTCCAGTCCAAAGTCATCGGCAAACTAAACAGGTCTTGGGGGAGCATCGGCTGCTGGAACCCTGCTCCGGGTGGGGGACTGCCCAACCCGCCGGGCGCCATCCCCGGCGTGTTCATGGCGCCCATGGCGCCAAACGCCGCCATATCTGCGTAGGTGTTGTAATCCGAACTGTCTGGGGTGAAATCGTTGTGCCAGCCGGTGGGAGCGAGGCCCGGTGATGGGGACTGGCTCATCGTGCCCGTCATCGGGCTGTAGCTGTTCCCGTTTTGTGGCGACCTGCGGTCGTTGGCTGGCGGAGAGAGATGTCGTTGATTGTTGGCCGCAATGCTTCCACTCGCTTGCGGCGTGGCGGAGCTCGACGTCGTCGGTCGTGATGTCGGCGGGACCGGGTTCGGGTTGAAGGATGGGGACTCGCCCGTCGTGGTGCTGTTGGAGTTGGCTGTGGACTTGGCCAACGGTTGATCCTGGTTCTTCCGTTTCCGCCGGGACGCGTGATCTTTCTCGGCCTTCTCGATCACGACCTTGGCGATCCGGTCAAACTCGGAACAGACACCGAGCATGCGGTGAACGCCACCCGTTTCCGCCTCGTGGCCAAGCATCGAGAGAAAGTTGACCACCACGTTCAGCAGTTTGGTGTCGGAGCGTGCCCTTGGGTCGAGGGGGTTCTGCAAGATGTGCCCAAACAATGTCACCAGCGCGCAGACTGGGAAATACAAGACCATCCTGCGACTAGTCAGAAACGCACACATCGGCGAGTGCAAAAGCCAACACCACACTTACCAGACACAAGAAAAGTCGCCCTGGGGGATGTATTTGAGCAGAGATATCGATGCTCGAGCCGCCGACGTGCAGAGCGCCGCCGAGGAGAAGATGCGCGGGTTCAGTGGCCTCGCGTTGAGACCCTGTATGGCATAGTCGGACAGTCGGCTGGTCCAGTAGCCGTGGTGGATCGACATGCGGTGGATCGTGGTCAGGCAGTTGTAGTAGTTGAAATGCAACATGACAATGTGCAGAATCAGCGGGGTATGCGACGCCTTGATCTCGTGCTCGGGTCGGAAATCGATGGGGATGCGGTCCTTCCAATCTTCCAGCTCCTTGTCAAGCTCCCCTATCGTGTTCAGCAACTCGCCGTCTGACTGTTTGGTCGCCTTGGTCGAGTAGAGCTTCTTGTACACCTTGCTCTCCACGATGGCAAGCTCGCACATGACCCGGAACAGGTTCATCTTGCCTTTCCCGTCAGCCAACGGAATGTTGCCTATCCCATCTGCAGGATCCGCGTCGGGAAGCTCCACGTTCATGTCATCGTCGTCCTGTGCCGGTGGCCTTCCTGACCGGAGGCACAAGTCCTTGTCCAACATGTACGCGATCCAAAACACCCTCTTGCGCTGTTCGATCTCGATGGGGTTTAGATTGAACCCGGTCCCGCGTTTGTGGAGACCGATGGTGTGCGAGAGCCGGATTGCCGTCGCAATGAGCAGGAAGGACGGCTGCGGGTTGGGCGTACCCTGCATGAACAGGGACATACCTAGCAGCGCCTGGACGCTGAGCAGGTCGGTGTTGCGCATCGTGAGCTCGGGAAATACCGCCATGGCGTTCTTCATGTAGGCCCAGGCCTTGTCGTCCTCTTCTTGTGGGACCAAGTTGCTCATGACGCGCAGACGGTGGGCAATGGCCAGGGCCACGTTCAAGCTCGCCCACCAGCCGGATCCTGTGTACGGGTCATTCGAATACTGCCTCTCCACGAGGTGCATAAAGGTCGGCTGATGGAAGAGCGGGAACATGCAGTTGAAGTTCTCGAAATAGTCCTTGAGCAGCGACAGCGCCTCGGGTTTTGGTGGTAGGTCCCTGAAGATGGTACGGCGGAAGAGGTCCCCGAAAACATCGGGCTTCCAAGCAGTCCACTTGTGGTCGTCGATCGAGACATCTGTGATCATCTGCTGGAACGATGTGTCCCCCATCTTCTCATTGACCCACTGCACACCTTTGGGGGAGAAGATGGAGAATCCCGAGGATGAGCCTTTGAGGTTATTAGCGGCAAGAACACTCTCATATTCAAGATCTCCTGCTTACCAATGTACCGCGTCTCACCGTTGTGATTGGTGACGAGGGAACACATCATCTCGGACAGTTCGGCGACCTCTTCTCGGTCGTCATCCTGCCCGTCCTTCTCAGGCGTGGCAGCCCTCACCTTCTCGCCATCCTTGGCGGGCTCGGGCGATGCCAACGAACTGTGAGGCGTTGAGGCACTGCCGTCTTGCGCTGATGGTGGCTGGGGCGAAATCGGGTCAGAGGCGGCTTGGGAAGCTTGTCTCGACTGTTGATGCTTCTCGACGAGCTTCTTCTCCAAGGTCCCAAGATCAGTGGCGCCATTGTCATCTTCACCGAGCAAGCCTACACCAACGCGTGTTAGCGGTCACTTTGTCAGGGGCGAGAATGGCCGTGGGCGGTTGCCTGCGACCCGGGGCCTCAAGCATACCTGATAGCCTCAGGAGATGTTCCATGCGTCCCAAACGGTTTTCGAGCCCCTCGATATACTTGGCCCTTTCTCAATCTGTAAGTCGACATTCCACCAGTGTCGGGGAGGGAGACTCACCCCTTGGGGGGGTTCCTCTTCTTTTCCACCTGCGTAAACACACACTCGGTCTTGTAGTTGGTGCAATGTGTGCAGGCTGGCAGCTTGCCATCGCACTTGATCTTCTTCTTCCTGCACATGTCGCATGCCTGCGGTGGGTAGGGTCCAGTCAGCACCACGTCGCCTGATTCCAACCCGAGCCGCACCAACATCGACTTACCCTCGCAATCCTCCTCCTCTTCGCTTCGTTTGTGTCTTCCAGCAATCCATGGTCCCCAAACATCTGAGCCGCGATCAGGTCGGGCGGCAACTGTGATAGTGGAAGTCCATGTTCGTTATAGCCACCAAATATCTGAGGAGGCGGGTTCATGAGAGGAGGCGGCGGGAGGGGCATCTGAAAGCCCGAATGCATGTTGTGGTCCATCGTAGCGGGATGGGCCGTCGGCAGTGCTCTCGATTCGGATGGCGATCACGGCTTCGATGTGGGTGGATGACGGAGACCTCGGAACCCCTGGAGACTCGAGGGAGAAGGAAAGCTCGAAATCGCGGGGCGGATCTGTTCGTTGAGCTGGGTAGCCGCCGGCTCGAGGATGATGCTATTATTACCGTCCACTCCGAGGACGGGAAGCGCCGGAACCACCGGAATTAGGGGGCTGAGCCGCTCAACAGGAAACAATGTCTGGTAGAGGATGTCTTGCTATCGCGGGCGCATGCTGGCAGGCCAGACGACGTTCAAGATGCCCCACTGCGGTCGTTGCGACTCGGGGCCGAGCAGGCGTGGGAATTTCGCTGAGATCCTTGGTCGCCAGGCCGCTAGGGTCGTCTTAGTGCGGAGGCGAGGAAGCCACACCGGGGAAGGGGATGCAAGTGGCAATGTCTATAGGGCTGAAAGACGCCTGCAGGATCTCGGGATGGCGTTCTCAAGTGCCGCGGGGTCAGCGACGATCGAGCCTAAGTAGGGAATATATCGCTGTCAACTGACAAGGAAGGTGTTGAGGTGAAAGAAAAGTGGACGTGGGAGAAGGGTAAGGGTGCAGTTGTGAGGCAATCTGAGGTGCCAGTGCTCAACGCGTAACATGGCGGGGCCACGGCCTAATTCAGCAGTCGAGGCCCCGGAGATCAAAGCCAGACACGCATGTGGGGGGCGGGATAGCGCCGAGCGCACGGACGACACTCAAAATTCAGGGTGCTCCTTTTCAGTCTGCTTGGTAAGCCCAGACTCGAAGCAAAGAAACAAAAGTAACAGCAACCAGGGACCCGACTTGTTGGACTTGGGCCCTCGTCCCCAAACGCTTTCTTGGCCAGAGTTGACTTCCCATTCTGAAAGGTAAGAATAAAACTGTTAGTCTTTGGAGACAGACAGCCCCAGGTAGCAAACACACCCGAAGCTCTCTCGGTCCTCAGCTCAGAGAGGTACCCCAGACACAGAGGCGGTTGCAAGTGTCATCCCGGCACTGAGAGCAGCGACCACCCGGAATCTGACACGCGGTGGCAAGCACACGCACAGCAAATCAGATGTGGGGTCCACCGTCCGTTGTGCCCTGAACGGGGCGTCCGGTGTTTGGGACACGGCCAAGAAGCTCGCAGGGGGCGCCAGCCTTGCAGCTTTGCACCATCAGAGACACGAGATAAGTTGCCGTCATCGCAAACTCCCGTCTCAAGGACCCATGGTGGCCTCATGTCGACATGCAGATGCTGCTACCCGGTTGCTTGGCTCGCGCTCCTTTGGCATGCGTAGCCCGCCCTCAGCGTCCAACTTCCGGGCGCCGTCAGATCGGCTCATCATCCTACTTTCATGCTATCGCCTTCGAACAACCTTCTGCAAGGCTTCCACCGTGGTCCACGCCGCCCCGGGAGCCACATCTCGATGTCGATCACATCCGCACGTGTTGGGACCAAAGGTGGTCCCCGGGTCGTCATTCAACGGTCGATGTGCAGGGGTCGCGCGGGACTGACGTTTGTGAGACAATCTTGAAACGGGCAAGGGTTCTGTCGGAGGCAACCCACGGCCTGCCCACGCTCTCGCGCTTGGACGCCATGGCTGGGAATGACAAATTCAACATCCACAAAGCAGTCCCCGTTTCCAAACTGCGAAGCTGTCCTCGGGAACCCAAAGCTTGGCATTGACATCATTCCGTCCCTGACCGGAGAGGCCGGTTTCTTCATGCCGTTGTCAAAGTCGAACATTGATGTTGGACCCCGCTGCCGTGTTGGCCTACCTTGGCTGACATCGAACAAGTCCATGTTGAATGAGGGACCTAAGTATCGCTGTAACTAACCCAACCTCGACTTCTCATGACCTTCTTTTTTTTTCCACTAGCCGGCTTGGTCTTGCTTTTACCTGCAAAGCCACTAACAATCGGTAAACCCCCTCCTCCACACTACCTTAATCAGTGTATTTCCTAAGTTATCAAAAGACACAAGAGTCTTGCCTGTGCCAGCTCCTTCCGTCTTGTTTAGAAAAGAAAAGGGCTTGCGGTCAACGAGACCAAAGTTCTCGAAGTCCCTTTAAATTCCTTTCTATTTTTTTCAGCATAGCTCGTTGAGTTGCCCGGTAACCCGATATCAGCTCAAAGAGTGTTGTGAATCATTGATTCTTAGTACATGGGTGGGCAGATAGCCAGGAAGATCAAGCCGCGAAGGGCCACGGGGTCAACAAGAATGCTCAACAAGGGTGGCTGCAACAACTGTATACCCATCGAGTATATTCCACGTCGACGATGGTTTTGTTCCTCAGCAAATATGTACATTGAAGACCAAAAATAAACCCTGCATCCGACAGACATGCTTCTCGGACTGCAGTAAACCTGGCAGGAAGACCTGCCATCGGCACAAGAAGGATAGCCAAATGCCCTCCAAGTATTTTGCCAGCCTGTCCCTGCTTCTACATCTATCGTGCCCCGCAGTTGACAGACATGGCCGAAATGGTGTATCCAACATCCAGGCGGGGAGTGTGTATCTCAGATCGCCCAGGCAGCCCTGTCCTGCCCCGGCGCCGTTGTTCCAGACATTATTGAATAAGTGATGCAGCATGTACAATGTAACCGACTGCCCCCGTACAGATTTCTCACGTGTCCTCCTCTGTAAACCTCGACCCAGACCCGTACGACCCGTTTCGCGATGCCAACGGCCGGGGCTCTGGTACCGGTAGGGTGGTAGGGAAAGCTGAGCGACGCTGGCCCGGGGGCAAGGGGCCATCCTCGTGCAAGGCCGTCCGCTGCGGGCCGTCTCGGAATATGGGAACGCCGCTGACTGGGCGCATCGGCGACCCGAGTTGCAGCGGTGGGAGGTTCGAGCTGTCCAAAAACGCCTGCGAGTCCCGGTAGTACGATGAGCCGCTGCCGATGCTATCATGCGGGTCGCTGTAGCCGTCTCCGCCGGATTCGAGAACCGAGATCAGCTTCTTGCCGGATACCCTGTAGAATCCCTTATCCTGCGAAGGCGGCTCAGCGGGCGGAGCTTCGATGGCTTGCCTGCCGCTCAACTTGGCGAGAGCGGAGGGTATCGCGAATGCGCCTGCCCTCTCCGTCATGCCCCCTCCGCTGCCCGGGCTAGCCGGTCCACCAGACGAGAGGCCCCTGCCCCGTGCGGTACTGTCCCCGTCGCCTAGGAGCATGATGCCGCGTCCGCGCTGCCTCCTCCACTTGAGCAAGTACAAAAACACAAAGGCAATAAGCGCAATGCCGGCAACACTGCCGACGACCCCTCCAACAACGGCGTTTCGGGTTTCGGGGGCGAGTCCAGAGGGGGGCTGGGGAGTTGGCTCCACAGGGACAGGACCAGGGGCTTGAGCCCCAGCACCGCCATTTGCAGAGTCGCCAGTTCCGCCGGCCGCAATGGTCGGAACATTGAAGAGGGTTGTGGGCGTCAAGAAAGAGCTGCTGCTCTTGGACGAAGTAGTAGAAGCGAACGTGGAACGAGAAGAAGACGAGGTGCGTGTCGAATTCGAAAAAAGTGCTATCGTGTGGTTGTTAAAGAAGGACGGCGGGCGTGCTACCAGCTTGTCAGCAGACGGACAAAACGGACATGATGAGTCGGTGAGACACACTTGACGAGGAGTTGAACACGCCAGAGAGTGTGGGGAAGGCAGACGAGCTGCTGAAAGGAGCGGACGTCAGCGTCTCGGAGGACGCAGACGAGGAAGATGATGGTGCAGTCTCCTCCGACTGGGCCGAGGTTGTCGTCGATGGCGCGCCATCGCTGAGATCGGGGACTAGGTCAGAGAGAGACACGCTGGGCAATGCGTCACCGAGCGCGGTCAGGCCGGCGGTTACAAGTGCCGGGAGATCGAGCGTGGTCGGTGGGACGGGGACGGGATCGGGTTCGGGATCGGAGCGAAGGGTATGGACGCTCGTGACAGCGCCAGTGGCATCGATGTAGTGGACGACGGACACGGTCTGGACGACGACGACCTGGCGATCATGCAGCTTCTCGTTGGGGGGTGAACGAATGTGTGGCGGGGTGGTGTCGGCCCCGGGGGTTTGTTGCAAACGACGGTGCTGGTGAAGATGCAGGTGGTTGCGATTGTGGTGGTTGTGGTTGTGGTTGGAATTGTGGCGAGTGCTGCGGGCCTGAAAGAGTGAAGGCCCGCTGGTCTCGCCTGGGTTAGTCATGGCGCTTGCGTGGCCGTGGCTGTGGGAACGAATGTGGGCAAGTACTGCCAAAACCAGAGTACAGTAAGATAAAAAAAGGAAAGAACAAAACAAGGCAAATGAGCGACGGTGGGCAAGAGCAGCAGGCTCACAGCCCGGTTCCCGTATTCGATAGCGCGGTCAATGGACAGGTGGACGGCGGTGGCCCGTAATGGTTGAAGCTGGCTGTGCTGCGTGGCGGGCTCCGGAGCAGTCGGCTCTTCATGGTTCGCAGTCAACCCATCATCTCGTCCGTCTCGTCGAAGGAAAACCGGAATTTCGACTTTAACCGTGCCTTCTTGTCAGCCAACAAAAACCGGCCACTGAGGCAAGGTGCCGGATGCCATCGACCTACCCGCTCCACATGTCAACGGAGGAGGTCAAACTCGCACCCGCTATTGACGACACGACTAGTAGGTGGAAGGGGAGAGGAGGGAGCAACGCGCAAACGGGCAACGCGGCGTGGATATCTATCTGAACCTAGCAGCGCTCCCCCCAGCAGCAGAAGGTCTATTTTAATTTAAATTAGCAGCCCAAGAGAGCCCAGACAGCGTGCTCCGCAGCACTCGCGGCCTTCAGGCCTTGACCCTTCGTGGGCAATCTCGCTTCGTTGGGCAGGCCGGCTTTTCCTCCAACAGCCAGGCGACCATTGGCCAATCGTCTTTTCGGGGTCGATGCAGGAATGCGGCCGGCCGGGGCCGCCATTGGTCGAGACCCTCAAATATGGATTGACGACAGGGCCCCACCCTGTGTGGCCAACTGCCTGCTTTTCGAACGAAAAACACACGACTTGCAAGTTGACGATTGGGCCAACCCCCACTGCTCCTGCTGCAAATGCCGTGTTCATGGGCCAACATGCTCTTTGCCAAATCTGCCACCAAGGATCAAAGATGGAATTCGTCAGATGGGCCATAAAAGCAAATCACATCGAGCACTGGCAGGCTGATGATGCAACCATGGGATGCGGGTGGAGGCTCCTCATCGTTTCACCACACCCTTCTCCAGGACGCAAGGTCCCGGGTTCCTTGGAAACAATGCATCGGCAGTCAACAGCCCCTGAGTGCCGAGTGCTGAGGTGAAGTGTGTCCCTCCTTCGTATCCAACCTCACCTGCGCCGCAGGATGGGGTTGCTGAGTGTTTCTCGTGGGCTATCCACCGGGATGGTGTGCCGGCCTGCCGTGACCCTGAATCCCGGAGCTCTCATCTCTCATGATGTCCCTCAGCCACATCCTCCTTCTCCATTGCTTCGTTTCTTCCACGGCTTCGTTTCCTATTTTGTTTCCTCTCTACCGTGTTCTTTACATTGATAATGTCGCGCTCTCCTCTCTGCATCTCCGAAGCCACCCACTTCAAGCGCTGGTGTGCCGACTTCCCATGCAAAAGCACCTGAGGTACAAACCTTGCATACGCGTAAAGGTGGTGTAAATACCGGACGGGACCCGTACCGTACCTGGCTGTTCCTGAGATCGGGCGCGGGAAGTGGGGTCAGGGTCCTCGATCGGCTTCACTCCAAGAACGCCGCATGGCATGTCCCGTTGCCTGTGCATGGCCTTTATTTCTTGAGAGGGCCACAGATTCTCATAATTCAGCAACGCCGCTACCTACGTAGTTCATACCTTGCTGTGCCGCACCTCTCGGGACATCATGAAATAACTGAGCCTCGACCAACCACTTGCAGCACCTAACCACAGCACACAACGCTGACGTCATGCAGTGGGCACCTCCCCCGACTTCCGAATCTTCAACCCTGACGCTCCCAGGCGCTGCTGATGGCCCTTGCGGGCCAAGCGGTGCTCTAGAGCCACCCAAGGCCGGCTTGGGCGGTCTGTCAAGTCCGCCGTGGGCCTCCCGCGACCCCCGGACGTCGTCGACGCAGTCGCTCGTCTCGAGCACGCAGGGGCACGATGCAGCCGGAGGAGACCCGAAACGGACGCTGCTCGTGGTTTACATCCACGGCTTCATGGGAAACAACTCGTCCTTTCGCTCCTTCCCAGCACATGTCCACAGCTTCCTGAAGGGTCTCCTCGCCGAGACTCACACCGTCCACACCAAGATCTACCCCCGCTACAAGACGTACAAGTCCATCGATGTTGCTTGTGACAACTTTAGCAAATGGCTGGCACCCCACGAGTCCCCAACAACCGACGTGGTGCTAGTAGGACACTCGATGGGCGGCCTATTGGCTGCCGAAGTTGTTTTGCTGGTATGCAGTCCGAGACCTAGACTTCGCGTCGCGAGACAAGCTGACCGCTGCCCCTGTAGCCAAGCCAGAGCCCGTACAACACATCTCCCTTCCGCCACCGCATCGTGGGAACCATCTCTCTCGACGCCCCACTGCTAGGTCTCCATCCGGGCATCGTGGTTTCGGGCATCGCCAGTCTCTTCAGGCCGGCCCCGAGCCCGCCGCCGGCTAGCGAGGATGCGCGGACCGAGTATGCGAGTTCGACGCAGTCGCAGCGGCTTTCGCCGGACCCATCCATCTATTCTGAGATCTCGCCGCCAACAGGAGCTCCTTCTCCTTCACTCATGCCATACCCGTCGAGTTCCGCTGTGGCGCCTTCAGCCCGTGACTCCCGCGACCCCTACTTCGACCCTCCGTTTGTCAACGATGTTGCCTTTGTCGACCGCGGCTGGGTCAAAAACATTCTTCACTTTGCCAACAAACACAAGGAGGAGAATCTTGTCTCAGCTGCCGCGAATCATATCGTGTCCCACCTCGAATTCGGTGCGTGTCTGGCCGACTATCCGGGACTGAGGACCAGGTACAGCAGACTTAGGAGGCTGGAGGATGTGGACGGTTGGCGCCAATCCGGGACCGAGCGCGTCCGGTTCGTCAATTACTACACCGTGTCGACAGGGCTGATCAAAAAGCCCAAGCTGGCATCGCCAGCCGGGTCGCCGAGACAATCCGAGACGCTTGTGAGACTTGACGGACCATCACTCGAGACAGACTCACGCATGTCAACCTCGAGGATGTCGGCCGAGGACTCACGGGTGCTGACCCCGAGGATATCGGTTGAAGAGTACAGCGACGAACCACGCATGGAGACCCTGCAGATCCTCGATCCTATTCCGGAGCCTGACCCCCCCGAACCGCCTTCCGAACCACCCTCCGAGCTGCCCTCCCAGCCCCAGGAAAGCAGCCCCAAAACTGAACCCACGACTGTCAGTGACGACCCCCTCCCGGACGACATGACAACCCAAGACCTCGACCTACCCCCAATC
>Ga0247824_10000702_pt1 | contig 17208 bp, 10 predicted proteins | sample 13C_PalmiticAcid_FD_194412 | JGI IMG/M metagenome (GOLD analysis project Ga0247824, IMG submission 194412) | Soil microbial communities from agricultural site in Penn Yan, New York, United States - 13C_PalmiticAcid_Day48 | ecosystem: Environmental > Terrestrial > Soil > Agricultural land... | reverse complement strand
CCAAGGTCGGGAGCGCCGGCATTCTCGCCTTCGACCTGGCCCGATGGTTCCTGGAACCGCTTCCGCTGCCGCCCGAACCGGATCTGGGCGACCTGTCGAGACGGTGGCTGGGCGCCCCTGCGCAGCCGGGCTGGAAGGCCGCCATCGCCGCTGACCCCGGCATCCGGGATATTCTCGCCAAGGCCGTAGTCAACGTCATCGGAGACGAGCGGGACTTCCACCCGGACAATTTCGGGGACCGTCTCGCGGCGCTCGGCGTCGATCTGACGGACGCCTTCGGCGCTTTGGCGCTCCGGCTCGTCGGCCATAGCTACGACCCCCTAGTCTACGTCGCCATCAATGGAGCCCTTCGCACACCGTCGAGCCTCGAGCCAGCCGTCCGGTTGGCGCAAACGATCTTCGACGGCTATGTCGAGGAGGTCCGCGAGGGCTGGAAGCTTGATCTGATCAACGGCGTGTTTGACGATGAATACGCCGACTATCTCGGGACTTCAGACGACGGGAACTGGGCCGCTGGGGAGATCGCCAAAGCTTGGGTCCGGGCCAAGCGTCAGGGAGACGGTTGGCGGAGCCTTGCCGCCTTTCCGGACGTTGGCCTTCTTGGCTGGTCATGGGCCGAGGACATCGAAGCCGGCACCGCGCCTCTCGACCGGGACGAGTTCGACAGCCTGCTGACTGCTGTCAGGGGCGGTACGCGAGAAAAAGCCGCCTGGAAGCTAGCGGCGCACAGGACCGAAACCAGTCTTATCCCTGTAATGAAGAAGCGCCTCGGGGAGCCGGGCGTCGACGCACCCGTGCGTGGAATAGTGCGCCGCGTCTGGGCGATCCACGACCTTGAAGGCTTGGCCGACGCGCAGTCGCAGTATGTTGCAGCGGCGCGAACCGAGCAGGTTCTCGCCCTCCACCGCGACCTCGTCCCATTGCAGGAATATTTCTGGCCGCGAGACGCCCTCGCGGCGGCCAGGATGGCGTTGGCGTCCCGCTTGCCAGCGCCCTTGGATGAACTGGCCCGGGCGATCAGCGCCGACCTGGACAACGTGCTCGCGCAGCCGGGGCCGGTTGCAGATGCCGCAGCCGCGGTGACAACTGACAATCCCGAGATCGCGGCGAGATTGTTGAAGCTCACCGATGGGCAGCACCCCGCCTTTGACCATCTGTACATCCTGGCGATGGACGGGTGGTCTCCGGACAACACCGCCCCTGCTGACGCGGCGTTGACCGTGGCATTGCATCTGGGCCGCACCGACCTGGTGCGCGCCGCGCTGCATCATCCGATCGGCAATATCGTCCGGCGGGCGATCGAGGCGGTGGGTGACACTACACCGACCGCGGCCTTGGTCGCGCTCCCGGGACTGAAAGGCAGCATCGTCAGGAAGGCGGTGATCGCCAGACTGGGGGAGCGTCCTGCCGACGAGAACGCCTCGGCCGCGCTCCTGGACCTGACCAAGGATACCTACAATTCCGGTCATAGCGGCGATCCACACCATTCACTCGCTCGGGAGGCCGCCGCCCACCTCGCCGCGCGCGACGTCCTGTCCCCGGCGCTGCTCAATGCGGTCCAAGGCAGCGTGCTCGCATTGCAGGACGCCGGCGTTCGTCGACCTCTGCTGCGCCGTCTCGGCCAGCAGTCGGCCGGCTACCGGCAATGGCTCTGGGGGCTTGTCGTCGATGAAGAAAGGCCGCTCGGCATTCGCCGGGACGCAGCGCTCGCTCTGTTCCACAACGCAAAATTCGTCGAGCCGGGCATTGTTGATCAGATCACCCTAGACCGATTGCTCAACCTGCCCGGCTCCGTCGCTGTCCTGCTCACCTTGATCGTCACGCGCCGGAGTGAGGTCGACCAGCTCAAGCAGCTGGCGACCCGGCTCAATGACAGCGCCGACCGCCGCGGCCTCATCGTTTTGCTGAGGCGCCCTTCAACGCCTGAAATCAACAACCATCTCTTGTCGCTCCTCGGCGAGGATCATCCCGCCGCGTCCCTGATAGATGACTCCGGCGGGTTGGCCCCATGGACGGCCCTGGATGAGCTCGCCGAGCTGAGCATCGTCCAGACGATCCGCCAGCTCTTGAAGGGGCGGTTCGAGCCGGAACCCAGGCCCATCTGGCCTGCCTGGCCGCCGAAGCCGTCGAGACAGACTCCATAGCCGAAAAGCTCAGGGCGCAGCTTGTCTGTCCATCGTCGCGGCGGTTGCAGGCTTGAGGGTGTGATCGAGCCACATCACGACATCGGTCCAGGCGCGATAGGGGATGATCGCAATGTAGGCGGCGATCACCCAGGCGAGGTCGGGAAAGGCCTCGAGGAAGTCGGCGCCGGCGAACGCCTGACTGTCAGCGCGCAGGGCATCCCAGGTCTTCGCCTCGAAGATTTGGGACGAAAGACGTCCGACACCGCGCACCAGCCCAGGGGCGAAGAACCGATCAGCGGGAAGCTGAGGCTCCTCATGAACCTGATCGGCGTAGATCGGCCAGATGGACTGACATAAGTCCTTCTCGTCCCGACTCGCGAGCATCTGGAGGAGCGCCCGACCGAACCACACGCGGCCTTCGAAATTGTCGGCGAAGATGGCGCTATCGGCGACGTTGGGGACCTCGTTGCGCCAGGCCCAAACATCGGTGAAGTCGTAGTAAGGCCCGGGCAGCGGACGAAGACCGTCCGCCCCCTTTGACGCCGTGAGCAAACTCACAAGGATCGCCGCCAGTTGACGCGAAGGGGTGACGCCACCCCGTCGCTCATAGGCCCACCAGCGCACCAAGTACGCGGGGACCGCGCCAAATCCCCACAGCATCGGCTGTTCGACGGATTTGGCCACGAGCGTGTCGCGGTAGTCGGCCAACTCGGTCGGCGTCTCCTCGTCCCGGTTGAGCGAGAGGATCGCCGCACAAAGGGCCACCAGTCGCCCGCGCTCATGCATGACATCGACCTCGTCCAGCGTGAAGCCTTCGGCCCAGACTTGGTCGGCGGCGAACCCGGCGGCCTGGGCTTCGGCGAGGAGATCACGCGCATGTTCGAGCGCCACGCCCGCGTAGAGCCTGGCGACATCCAGACGACGCCTTGTGTCGCAGAAGCGCAGCGCGTGGACGACCGCCAGGAGGGTGATGACGAACATCGCGAAATGGTTCGACCTCGCCCGCCACGGTGCCTTGATGATCTCGGCGATCAGCAGAAGGGCGTTCAACCGGGCAGATCGCGCGGGCTGGGACAGATCTTCATCCGGCGGTGGCGCGGTCGCGAGGAGCACCTCACCGATCCTGAGCGGGTCGGGAAGGCCTCGCCCGTCCTCGGCCATCAGGTTGAGGACCGAGCGCGTCCCCTCGATCGAGGTCGGCCAGACCAGCCCTGCGACCTTCACGAACCTAGCCAACAAGTCGCCCCGGGTGATGATCTCGAACCGAGAGGCCGGGCAGGCGGGCGCCGCGGTGCGATCACCCGCACGGCCGAAGACCAGCTCGGCTTCCTCGTCCACTGTGCCGTTGGTGACGAACACTGCCACATGCGGCTCGCCATCCTTCCGATAGAGATTGGAGGGCGGCAGATCGATCAACTCGATCACCTGCGGCAGAAGCCCCTGCGCTTCGGTTTTGGTGACACGGCTCGCCGGGTTGCCCTTCAGCTGAAAACAGTGGAGCTCGCCGCTCGGGCTACGGGCGACTACATCCTTGCCCAGCTCGATCGGCGAGTGCCGTGTGTTGTGCAAAACCGACCAGCCTTCGGACACCAGCAGCTGGATGAAGGCCGGCTGGTACTGCCGCTCGCCTTGGCTATCCAGCCAGGACTCGACCAGCCTGTCGACGACGGAAATCATTTCGTTTTCGTTCCAGAATTTCAGCCAGCCTGGCCTGCCCCTCAGGGGACATGTCCTTGCCCGCGAACAGCTCCACCACGTGCTTCGGCGCTATGATCGTCGGCGGATTCCACGTCCCGTCCTCGTCGAAGGTGTGCTCCATCCTGTCGAGCGCGTCGAGGATCAGCCCCTCCGTCGCTGGCCCGCCCTTCGCATCGATCACCATGCCAGCCTCGCGGGTCGCCCGCTCCATCACCTTGTAGAACTGCTTGGTTGAGCCTTCCGCTATCTGGCGGGCGATATTCGCCAGATGCTCATCCACGACGTCCGGCGTGAACTCCGACAGTGGCGAGCCGCGCTTGACCCCGACCTCCCCGGAGACCCCTTCCAGCTCGGTGTGGCTGACCGTGTCGTCCGCCCGAGTGATCGAGTGTCCACTGCCTTCGAACTGGATGTTGTGTTTGATCATCCCAAACTGAGGAGCCAGCTCCCGCACCATCGCCTTGACGCACGCTTCGTTAGCTTCGGCTCGCAGCGCGATGATTTTCGGGAACGTCGGAAGCATCGGGACCTTGGGTCTGAGCGCGGGTGCCGCGGCGGAGAGGGCGTTTATTCAGGGTAGTTGCGCATGTCGGTGTACCCTGCCCACGCGCCCTTGACGAACGACGGCGACACCAAATTCAGCGGCGCGGTCTACAGGGCGGTTGCAAACGGCCACCTATGCGCGGCGTTCCACGAACCCGTCGTCAATCGCGGCCTCATCATTTGGGCATTGCGTGGCTAGGACGAGACAATTCGCCAGTGCGGCAATCATCGCGCGACGTTCTATTTTTCGCGATATCCTTCGCCTGGTTGTCCACTTCCGCCCCTCGCAATCTAAAAGAATGGAGCGAACGACCTCGAAGTCCGCAATGAATCAGGTGCTGCGCATACGGAGGTCGGGAACGCGCCAGGAGCGGTCCTTGGCGTCCATGCGAGAAGCGGACCTCGCCTAGATGGCTCGCAGAAGCATCTTGCTATGCCTAAGGCCAAGTTTGTGTTCCAAACTCAACTCAAGAGTGACATTCTGGAGAAAACAATCGATCGGTTGGGGGAAATATGCGGATCAGCCGCGTTGTCGTGAAGAACTATAGGTCGCTCAAATTCGTCGACGTTCAAATTGTCGAGCCAGCGACGATGGTCATCGGTGAGAACAACACTGGCAAATCCAACTTTTTTCAGGCCATTCGCCTTTGCCTAGATAGCCAGCTAACTTCTGCCTTCCGCTCACTTCATAAGGACGATGTTCACTGTCACGTCGACCAGACCCAACCGTTCCAGGTGCTAGTCGGCGTCGAGTTTGCTGACTTTGAAGGTCATGAGAACGAGGAAGCGCTCCTGCACGGGACGCAGATCGGGCCTAATCGCGCCCGGATCTTCTATCGCTTCAGGCCCAAGCGGGCCGTCCGCGAGGCCATTGCTCAGAACCAGCAGGCCTATCCTCTAACTCTTGAAGATTACGGTTGGGAGCTCTTTGGGGGTGGGAATCCGGAAGTCGATCTGACCGCCATTGAATGGAACCATGAGAACGGCGACCTGGGCGCAACAAGCGTCGGTTTGCAGTATCTACAGTCCTACTTGGTCGTGTTCCTCCCCGCCCTGCGAAACGTGGAGGCTGACCTCCAGCAGAGCCGCAACTCCGCGTTGGCCCGGCTGGTGGAGGCGTGCGCCATCCCTCCGGCCGAGCAGGCGGCGCTTACGGCCGCAGTTCAAACAGCAAATGATGAGATTGAGGGATCGCCCACGATCCAAGCGATCTCCGAGTCCATTGATGAAGCCCTGAAAGAGATTAGCGGCCCGGCGTTTAGCCTCGACGTGGACCTGGGCCTCTCGGCCCCAACATTCCAGTCCATCGTTCGCAATCTCGTGGTTCTGCTCAGCAACGGCCTGGTCAATCAATTCGAAGCGCGTCGGAATGGCCTCGGCCTCAATAACATTCTCTATATCGCCATGCTGGTTGAGTATTTTCGCAAGCGGGCCGCCATCGGCAAGGCCGCCGGTGAACTGATCCTGATTGAGGAACCGGAGGCGCACCTTCACCCGCAACTGCAAGCGACGCTGGTGGACGCCCTTCGGGCGCTTCCCTTCCAGTCGATGGTATCGACCCACAGCACGCAGGTCACCGGAAAGGCCCCGATCAAGTCCTTCGTGACCCTGACCGCAGGGGCAGACGGTGTGCCGTTCGCGTCCACGCCGGGGACTGCTGCGGCGCTTACTGGAGAGCAGCAGCGCGACCTCAATCGGTTTCTGGACGCCACGAAAGCGAATCTTCTCTTCGCACGAAAGGTGATGCTGGTCGAAGGTCCGGCGGAATTGCTGCTCGTGCCAGCTCTAGCAAGGCGCGTTCTCGGCGTGGATTTGGAGCGCGAAGGCATTTCTGTCATCGCGATCCATGGGACCCACTTTGGCGCGTTCAGTCGACTATTCAGCGCGACGAGCCTCCCCAAGAAATGCGCCATCGTTGGGGATGCGGATATTCCGCCCGCCGACGTGTTTGCGGGCGAAGATGTACCGGTTCAGGAGAACTTGGCGGCTCTCGAAGGCCCCTTCGTGCGAGCCTTTGTCGGCGCGACCACCTTTGAGCGCGAGATCACGCTTCCCGGAAACCTCAAGATGCTGTCGCGGGCAGCAGAGGATCTCCACGCTCCCAACTTGCAGGCTGCACTAAACCTTCAGGACGAACTTATCGGAGGCCCTGTTCCTGAAGCACTCAAGGCGCAGGTGTTGCGAACGGCCAAGCGTTTCGGCAAGGCGCGCTTCGCACAGGTTACAGCCGGGCACGCTGCCCTGGCTGAGGAACTGCCAGCCTACATCCACGACGCCATTCAGTGGTTGCAGCAGCCGTGACGTTGACTGAACAGCAGCGGCAGGCCGTCGGTCACCCTGACAACTTGCTCCTCACCGCATGCCCAGGAAGCGGAAAGACACGGACCCTGATCGCAAAGGCGATCCGGGAAATTGATCGCGTCCGCGGTACACCTCGAAAAATCTGCTGCATCACCTACACGAACACCGCGGCGCAGGAGATCGAGCAGCGAACGGCCTTGGAGACGCAACCCGGCGACGAGGAGTACTTCGCCGTTTCAACGATACACGCCTTTTGCCTGACCGAGATTTATCGCCCGTATGGATGGTTGCTCCCCGGCTTCCGCGGAGCGGCACGTGTCATTACCCGGGAAAACCCAGACTTCGAGCGCATCGCACAGTACGCGGCCGAGCGCGTGAACTTGCTGCGCCTGACGCCGGCCGACTACGAGGCGTTCGAGTCGCTGACCATGAATGCGGCGGGGCAGATCGTAGGACTTGCTGCAAATAACGATGCAATCGTGCGCGCCGCCCCCCACTGGTGGCAGCGCTGCGCCGAACTCGGCTACGTCGACTTCGGCACCATCATCTACGGATCTTACCGCGTCCTTCGCGACAATCCGCAGATCGCGATGTCTCTGGCCGCCAAATTTCCTTGGTTCCTTGTCGACGAGTTTCAGGACACCACGGACCTTCAGATCGAGTTGCTCAAGCTCATTCACGCAACGGGCCGATCTCGCTTCTTCTTGGTCGGCGATCTCGCGCAATCGATCTTCGGCTTCACCGGCGCTGACCCAAGCCTTGTCGCGCCTTTCGGCGCGCACATTCACGCACGTACCGACCTCTCATTAAGCCAGAATTTCCGGTCTAGTGAACGCATTGTCGGCCATGCAGAGCGGCACTTCCCAAGAACGCCGCCGATGACGGCCAACGGCAGAAATCGCGATGTTTCCACAGACCCAATCCTTGTTCAGGGCGTCACTTCCTTTCAGGCGATCACGGAGCAGTTCCTGCCAAAGCTGGACGAACTAGGGATTTCGCTCGGCGATGCCACCATCCTCGGCAAGGATTGGGCCTCACTCATCGCGCTGTCGCGGCAACTCCGCGACTACGGCACCCCGGTAGTGGGCCCTGGCGCGAGGCCCTATCGGCGGTCGCGGCTCTTCGCGGGACTAGCGGAGCAGCTATGCGCGGCCACCGAAGAAGTCGCACCCGACACCATGCGTCAACTAGAGCGGGCCGTCTTTCACGCCGTACAAGACCTATCAGGCCATGCTGGGCTCGATGTCTTCAGCCACGGGGGCCGCGTAGTCATTGTACGTCTTTTAAGAGAAGCAACGCGCCTGGCCGAGCACGGAGGCGCAGTCCAGTGGCTAGACGAGATGTCCGCCCGGACCGGCGAAATCCTGTTCAACGCGGGGTACATCGATCGCGCGCAGGCGGGGATGTTCTACGCGTCGGTCCAAGAGATGAAGGCGGACATGGCGCGCCAGGGAGTAGACACCGCCAATCTGACAGTGAGCGATCTCGGACTATTCGCGAGCCCTACCAGAGCGCTCCGTCTCTCAACCATCCACTATTCGAAGGGGAGAGAGTACGCAGCCGTCGCGATGATCGGCTTGCGCCAGGGCACGTTCCCACACTTCAACGCAAGAAGCGCTGACGCCATCGAAGCCGAGAAGCGCCTGTTCTATGTGGGCGTGACCCGAGCAGAACGCCTACTGATGTACGTGGCGGAGCAGGATCGATGGAACAATCCTCCGAGCCCATTCTTAGGCGCCGCTGGGGTCGGCGTGATCTAGCAAGACGACGTCGCGCTACATGAACAGCCGGAACGGATAGGAGCGCGGCTCCAGCGTCAGCATGCGCACCACGACCTTCGCCAGGATTTGGACGAAGTTGAGCCGCCGCTGGGAGCCTGCCCAAGCGACAGTATGCAAGGGTGAAACGGGACCGGGACCGGGACCGGGACCGGGACCGAGCCCCAACTCCATGCCCGCTCGAAGGTCCGCGGCGGCTCGCCCGACCCATGGCGGTCTCCTTGTGTCGTGGCTTCCCAGCTGCCGCTCCGAATGCCTCCTAAGAGTCAGGGGCGGCGGTTGCCGCCAGGAGTCGCGGAAGCGCCAGCAGCGGACATTGCGTGATCGCCTGGAAGCGGACGTCCGACTGGTCGGCGAGCTTATGGCTGCCGAACCCAGCAAGCGTCAGAGGTCGATTTGCTCAGAGAGCTCCAAGGCGTCGTCGACTTCAAAGCCGAGGTAGCGGACGGTGCTCTCAAGCTTGCGGTGACCGAGCAGCTCCAGAAGGACCGGACCCACCACTATTAGTTGCACCGAGACACTGGTTGAGGCGCGCCCCGCCAGCTATCATCTTGGATTACGCCGAAATCCATGCCATGTCGCCGCGCATACTAAGGATTGTGCCAGGGAGGGTGGCATGTCTGACGACGAAGACGCAGGCCAGGGCGTCGAGCTTGACGACAGCCTGGACGTTTCGGTGGTTCTGGATGACGGCGCGGATGCAGACGCCCGCCTAAGAGACCTTCTGAGGCCCGTTATTTCGACACCGTTTGTCGTGCGCCCTGCTTTTCAGGCCGCGCTGCGAAAACAGACAGGTGATCGTTTCTGGATCGTCATGCTCCCGGATGTGGACCGTCGGTCTTCGTCCGCCGCATTCGAGTTGGCCAGGGCGATCGCAAGGCTTCCTGGCGTGTCGTCCGCACGGCCGGCTCTGGTGGACTCGCTCGTGGGCGAGGCGATGGTCCGCCCGGGTCGAGAGACGGAATCGATCTTTGGCGGCTGTAATTCCAAGGACGCGGGTCCGGCCGAGCGCGGTTGGGCTCCGCGCGGCCTGGGCGCACTGGAAGCCTGGAAGAAGAGCAAGGGCGCCGGCGTCACAGTCGCGTCGATTGATACGGGATCGAGCCAGCACACCCAACTAGCCGGGGTCTGGTCAGCAAGGCCCCGTCTCAACTTGGTCGAAGGCGGTGCAGACGCATCCGACAGGTTCTCGCAAGACGTCATGCTGCCCAATCCTGGACACGGGACCCTCGTCGCAAGCGTCGTCGCCAGTCGGGGCGTGATCTATCCGGACGGAACAACCGGGTCAGAAGACGCGGTGACCGGTATGGCGCCGGAAGCTGACATCCTGCCGATCCGCGCGATCCGGTCCGTTGTCGATGTCAAGCAATCCAGGATTCCAGCCGCGATTGAGCATGCGATCGCTCAGGATTGCGATGTGATCATCATGGCGCTGGGCAGCGCGTTTCCGATTGAACCGGTCGAGGTGGCTCTACGGGCCGCCGTCGAGGCGGGCATGGTGGTCGTCTGCGCCGCCGGAAACTGCGTCGGTCCCGTCGTTTTCCCTGCCCGCTTTGCCCCTCAGGGGCTGGCTTGCGCTGTCGCCGCCGTCGATTTCGAATACCGACCTTGGGAAAAGACGTCGCGCGGCGACGCGGTGACCGTCAGCGCCTTTGGCGAAGCGGTCTGGGGCGCCCGGCTTCGATCCGCGGATGGTGATCTCGATGAGGTCGCGCCGTCTCAAGGCACGACCTTGGCCAGTTCGCTCACCGCCGGCGCAGCGGCGCTCTGGCTGGGCGCTCAAGGAGGCCGTGCCAAACTCAAGCTCGCAGCCGACAAGGCCGGGGTCACAGTTCAGCGCCTGTTCAACGAGGCGATTTCAGCGACAGCATTCCGCCCGGCCGGCTGGGGCAAGGGGTTGGGCGCTGGCTTGGTCAACGCCGGTGCCCTGGTTCGTCGCCCTCTGCCGACCGCAGAAGAGACACTGAACCGCGTTCCCCTGCCCGTCACCCACTTCACTCCGCTGGCCAAGTACTTGTTCCTCGCAGCGCAGGAAGCCGACATCGTCGCCGGGCTTGAGGCGGCTGGGGTCCCGGAGCCTGTGGCGGCCGAAGCTCTATGGCGTATGGCCCTGGCTTCGGCGGAGCGCCGCGTCGCCGCCGCCGAAGGACGCGACAATGCGGAAGCCCCGCCATCCGCCGGCACCGCGGAGTTAGCGGCAGCCTTGGACGGCCGTCCCGGTCTTCGCGCGCTGACGTACTGATCGTGATCGTACGAGAACCCGCAGACGTTGAGGAGGCGATTGCCAGTGATCGCAAGGCGGCCGAAGCCGCCCTGGAGGTCTTGCGTCAGACATACAGCAATGTCCCCGACATCAACGGCCTTGAGGTCGTCGCCCAGGTCCACACCTGCACCATAGAAACCGCCTGGGTCGAGGCGCTTCAACGCTTGAGTCTGCTGGACGAGTTCGCCCAGACCCTCGAACTCCAGGGCGTCCATATCGATCAGTATGTCCTGCCCGCCGGTGCGAACGCCTTCGACGACGAAGGTCTTTCGGCGTTTTCGGCCCGGTCCAGCGGCTTTCGGTGCTCGATCTGGGCCAACAACGAACCGCGCGGTTCAGGAATACTCGTCGGCCCCAGCACCATCTTGACGGCCTGGCATGTCGTGCATCTAAGCCCGCCAGGTCAGGCGCAACCGCCTGACGTGCGCTACAAAGTCGAGTTTCGAGACGGTCGCGTCTCCGCCGCCCATCTGACCGCCGAAGTCTATCCCTGCACCTTGGCTGAGTTTAACGACCGCGTAGCGCCCCGCAGCGACGCGGAGGTCGCCCAAGCTCACGATCTGGCCCTTCTGAAACTGGATCGTCCTCTGGGACTGGGGGCGAAATATCCGTCCCTGCCGCGTCCGCCCTATGAGTATCGGGGCGCGGCCGCAATGATGCTCCTGCATTTTCCGGCTGGTCAGGCGACCGGACTGGAGTTTGGCAAATTCCGAAAAATCCGCGGTCTGCTCGCCCGATGGGGCCATAACATCGAGACGGATCAAGGATCCTCCGGCGGCGGCTGTTTTGATACTGACTTCAAGCTCGTCGGCATCCATCAGGGCGGCGGGGCGGCTGGCCGGGGTCGACTGGTCCCGGCGAAGCGCTTTCCGCAAACACTTCTGAACTTTGTCGAGAACGATTCCAGCCCCGAATTCCTCTGGTCACTTGATGGCGCGGTGGGATCTCCGATCGTGCTTGCGCGGGAGGACTTCTTCCGCGGCTATCATGCGGCGCGTCTCGCAGTATCGCGTATTCGCGGCCTATGGGTGAAGCGCGCCGACCCTCGGGACGAATCCGCCGGCCTTGGATTCACGTTTGAGATTCTGACCCGGCTGGCGGCCCGCAGCCCTGAGGTCGAAGTCGTTCGGATCACCCTTGAGCGGTTTCTCGAGGACTTCCCGAACGAGATCGCGCGACGCTTGACGGAGGCCGGCTACAGAACAGACGACATCGCGGCCGTCGATGGCGCGGCCGAGAACCACACGCAATTCGAAGCGGTCAATGCAGACCGAGGCCGCCGCGCGGCGATTGCGGCGGATGCAGCGGCGGGGATCAAGAACACCCGGCTATGGCTGTACATCGATCATCCGACCGTTGCGTTCAGGGACGCCGACCGGTGGGCGTTTGACGGCTTCGTCAGCCAGGCACTGTTGTTGCCCAACCTGCGTCTGGTCCTGGCCGGTTTTGAAGCCGTGCAGGTTCCGGGCGAAGTCTTCCAGAGCGCCGCGGAAGGCGAGTTGACGGGACGCGCGGGACTTTTGGTCGAGTATCTCAACGGCTTCCGCTCCAGCGACATCCGTTTTGTGCTGGAGCAAGCTCTGCAGGATCTGGCGATCTCGCTGGAGACGCCCCAGATCGACCGCATGGTCACCAAGGCCACCGATGGGGTCGAGAAAGAGGGTACGGTTTATCGTCCCTGGGCTGGACGTGTCGTCAGTGACCGCATAACCGAGATGCTCAAGGCTCTGCAGGGAGCACTGCTATGATCGAACTGTCGATCAACGAGGAGCTCTGGGACGCCCAGGTGAAGGCCGCCCTATCGGGCTCGTTCGCCCCAGCGACGCTTCTGGGAAATCTCGCCGACGATCCTCAGCGGCTGGCCCTGGTGGCGACGCACCTGGCCAGGGACTGCGATGTCGCAGCGCCGGGAGGCCGCTGGCTAATGCGAACACCTGCGCGCCGTTATGTTCTCGACGCCCTCGTCGCCACCGATATGCTTGGGAACGCCATAGCCGAGAGACGCAAGGTTGATGCGGAACTGGAAACCCGGGACCTGCTGGATGCGCTGTCCGACGCGGGATCGTTCAGTCAGGAACGGGTTGAGATCGCCGTCACCGCCGGCGACGACCGGGGTCAGCTTCAGCGGATCGTCACCGCCCTGGATCGCGCCGGCGCAGCGGCGGCCGGTCGCGAATGGCTGATTCCGGCGCGCTCCGCCCTGGCGGTTCTCGATCACAAGGACCGCCGCCGGGCGATTGAGCGATTGGGCTTCTTCGGCCGCGAAGATGAGCGGGCGAAGGCCAAGGTCTGGCTTTCAGCGCCGCCGCGCCGTGGCCCCATCCAATGTTTGCTGATCTCCGGCGGCCCCGGCATGGGCAAGTCTTCCCTGCTTGAAGCGGTGGTCCGGGACCGCCCTGACAGCACCGCTATGGTGCTGCGGTTGGATTTTGATCGCGCCGGTCTCGATGTCTTGGATCGTATGGGACTGACGCTGGAAGCCGCGCGACAGATTGGAGAGCTTCTCGGGCCAGATGGCTCTGATCTCATCCAGGAGCGCCTGCGGGTGCTCGCGGAGCTGGACATTGAACACGCGAAAGAGGAACGCAGGTTCACACCACGGACTCTTGCGGCGAAGTTGACAGCGTCGGTCGGTCGACGCGGCGTGCTTGTGGTGCTCGACACGCTGGAGGTCCTTCGAGGGCGCGGCGAAACCCATGTCGAAAGCCTGTTTGAATGGCTGGAAGACCTTCGAGCCTCCGGCCTCGAGAGATTCCACGTCATAGCCGCAGGTCGCGGCGACATCCTTGATCCCGGGTCTTCGCGCATCGGCGAACGTCTGCACCTGAACGTGCTCACCGACGCCGACGTCGAACAGGTTCTCGATCATGAGAAGCTTCGACATTTCGTGCGACCGGCGATCCAGAAGATCGCTCAAGGTCATCCGCTCAAGCTGCGGCTCGCGATGGAGATCGCCACGCACTCGGAGGACGCCTTACGCATTCTGAAAAGCCAACGGCAGGTGTCCGCCGCCTATCTCTATCGCTTCCTGCTCTCTCGCATCCCGGATCCGGAGCTTGGCCGACTGGCGTATCCGGGCCTGATCGTTCGTCGCTTGAGCAGCGATATTCTTCAGCGGGTCATTGCGCCGGCCGTGCGGCTCAGGGATCCGGGCGCAAAGCGAGCCCAGTTCCTGTTCGAGGAGCTGGCCACCCAGCATTGGCTGATGGACGCCGACCCCGGACTGCCCGGCTTCCTGAAGCACAGGGCGGACATGCGCGCCGTTCTTCTCCCCCTGCTCTACAGTTCCCAGGCCGCTGTGTCCGCCAAGCTTGATCGCCGGGCGGCAGAGTATTTTGAAGGGTTGAGAGAGCCCTGGGCCAGGCTGGAAGCGCTCTATCATCGACTTCAGCTCCTGCGACGTTCGAACGCGCCCGTTCCTGACGTCCCCCAAGACCTTGCCGGTCAGTTTGACGAGGAGATGATCAGCGAGTTGCCGCCAGCTGGTCAGGATCTGGTGCGCCGTGCGCGGGGGGATCGAACCACCCTGTTCCGCCGCGGCTCCACAGATACTGCGTCGGACGAACGCATACTCGGCGACCTGTTGTCCGTGATAGAAAAACGGAACTGGGCCGAGGGCGACTACATCCTCAGCCACCTCACCGATGCCGGCTTCGATCCCGCCTCCGAGGTCGGCGAAGCGGTGCGCGCCCTCTACTGGCGCAGCGGGCGTTGGGCGCAGGCCAAACGAAGCCTTGCCGAGCGCGATCGCATGCGACGGGGCGATCGTGATCTGGAGGAGCTGCATCCACAACTCGCGTTGGTTCGTCTGGAGATGCGCGCCGAGTTCCATCCAAAGAGTCTGGCGCTGCTGTCGCCAATCATCGACGCGAACCCGGAGTGGGTCGATCGGGCGTCGGTGTCTCCGGATGGCGTCGCCCGCTCAGGTGCCCTGGCTTTCTTGCTGCATTCTCCGGACTCGGACTGGCGCTTCCGGCGGACGCGGAGCGCGGAAGTCGACACGTTGGGCGCGCTGACCGAGCGGTGGGCGCGTTCAGGTCGCGATCCTTTCGCCCTGCAGCAGGCCATAGACAGGGCCGCAGAACGGTCGCGCGGCTGGCTGGCCTTCAGACGCGAGGGTGAAGCGCCTCGCGATGGACGATTGTTCGCTGCGTTGACGCCCTACGAAACGCCGGCTCGCGGATGGATTGGACTGCAACCTGATGCCCGCAGGCTCTTGGCCCGTACCGAAGCGCTCCGCGAACATCTCCTCAACATCGGCGGGCTGCTCGCCCCGGGCGATGCGATCATGCCGGGCGGCGTCAAGGATCCTATCGGCGCCATCGCAGAGATGGGTCTGTTTGCCGAGTGGGCGCAGGCGGCGGCCTGGTTCTGGCGCAATGAGGATTTGCGCGCGATCGGCGCTGGAGCCGAGCGGTGGCGGCGATCCGCCGCGGGCGAGTGGGGTTACGCCGTGCAACCGCCCCGCGGCTGGCCGACCCGCGATCTGGACGAGACGCTTCAGCACCGTCTGGAGGTCTTGGAGCGTGCGCGCGACCCGGTCGGCGCCGCGCTCGAAGAGCTGAGCGTGTGGGCGCAGCTGCGTCGAAGCGCGGCCGGCATGATCGGCAACGAAGGTGAGCGGCTGGTCCGACAGATTTACCGCGGCCTACCTCCGGCGTTGCGCGCGCAGCTCGCGGAGAACGGTCACGATCCGTCGGCGGTTATGAAACGCCTTCAGATCGGTCGGGTCCCGTCAGCCTTCCTGCCTGCCTTGAGTGTGCTGCTCTACAGCAATCCCACCGAATGGAGATCGCCACGATGAATCTCGAAGGGTTTGGCCATCGCTTTTCGCCTGAATTGCTCGCCTATGCCCAGGCCCGCTTGAACGACCATCCCTGGCTGGCCGGTGTCGATGTCCGGCCGCCCGCCACAACGGGAGAGGCGCCGTTGGAGGCGCTGGGAACGCGCGGGCGTCTCGACGCCCTGGAGGCGATAGTCAAGCGGTTCGGCCGTCCGGCGCTTCTCATTCAGGATGATCGCATCATCCTGGAGGCCCTGCCCGACTTTCCGATCGGGACTGACGGCTTGATCAAAAACATCGAGGGCTGGGTGACCTCGGTGGGCCGGATTAATCTAACCAATAGCAGTCATCATTACGGCGGAACGTGCTGGATCGCTGAGCGGATCGACGATCACACCGCGTTGGTCTTCACCAATCGCCACGTCGTCCAGCTTTTTGCGGCTCGCCGTTCGGACGGATCTGGCGGCTTCCGACGGGCATGGGACGGATCGAAAATAACAGCCACCGTCGATTTCCGAGCTGAGGCGGGATCGAGAGCGACAAATCATACCGCTAAGGTGATCGCCGTTGAGTATCTGGCCGAGGACATCGCCGCTGACGTCGCCCTGCTGAGGATCCAGACCCCGGATGGCTTCGCCATGCCGTCGGCGCTGAAACTCTCCACGACCCCACCACGCAAGGGCGACCTGGTCGGCTTGATCGGATATCCGGGCTTTGATTACCGGAATAATGCGGCGGACCAGTCCCGCTACTTCAACGATCTCTACGAGGTTAAGCGCTTCTCGCCCGGCCTGGTGATGCAGGATGCCGCCGACGGTGCGACCTTGTCCCATGATTGCACCAGTCTGGGCGGCGCGTCCGGAGGGACACTGTTGAGCCTGAAGACCGGCGAAGTTGTCGGCTTGCATTTCGCCGGCATCGAAGGCGAACGAAACTCGGCGGTGACAGCCCCGACCCTCGCAGCCCTTCTACGCGGCGAGCGCCCCTACACCGTGACGACCGGAGGCGGGGACGAAGGCCTTGCAGACGGCTTCCATGATGCGAGCCATTTCAAGGGACGCGCGGGCTTCGACACCGGCTTCTTGGAAATCGCGCCCACACCTTGGCCGTCGCTCGACAGGACGCTCGCCGCGGGGCTTGCGGAGCCGTCTGACAGTCCACCGGAGCCTCATGAGCTTCGCTACACCCACTTCGGCGTCAAATATCACGGCAAGTTGCGGCTTCCGCTCGTCACCGCCGTCAATATTGACGGCGGCCGCGCCTTCAAGATCAAGCGCGGCGCCGACAAATGGTTCGCAGATGGACGGATCCCGACTAACATCCAGTTGAGGAAGGCCGACTTCGCGGACCACGAGATCGATCGCGGCCACATGGTTCGGCGAGAGGATCCCAACTGGGGGCCGACCGATGGCGCTCCGGGCGCCCAGGAGGCTGAAGCGCGCCTCGCTGACGCCGACACCTTCCACTATGTGAACAGCGCCCCGCAGCATTCACGGCTGAACCAGGGCAAGGCCTTCTGGCAAGGACTGGAAAACTACATTCTGGACTCCGCCCGAACGCATGGCTTCAGGGCGTGCGTCTTCACCGGTCCTGTTATCCCTGAAGACCACCAGAAGATCACCGAGATCGACGGTGCGCTTGCGCCTGACGAGTTCTGGAAGTTGGTCGCAACGCAGGGCGACGAGGGCGCAGGCTTGCGCGCGACAGCCTACATCC
>Ga0247824_10000699_pt1 | contig 17235 bp, 11 predicted proteins | sample 13C_PalmiticAcid_FD_194412 | JGI IMG/M metagenome (GOLD analysis project Ga0247824, IMG submission 194412) | Soil microbial communities from agricultural site in Penn Yan, New York, United States - 13C_PalmiticAcid_Day48 | ecosystem: Environmental > Terrestrial > Soil > Agricultural land... | reverse complement strand
GGCACACTAGGCCTGTTTCTTGTTTGGAGCGAATACTCTGGCTCGTATGTGGCGCCATGCAGAGACCCACTGGATCTGTTTCTTGTTTGGGACGAATACATGGCGCTAGGCAGAGACTCACTGGACATGTTTCTTGCTTGGGACGAATACTCCAGAGACCCACTGGACCTGTTTGTTGTTTGGAACGAATACATGGCGCTAGGCAGAGGCACACTAGGCCTGTTTCTTGTTTGGAGCGAATACTCTGGCTCGTATGTGGCGCCATGCAGAGACCCACTGGATCTGTTTCTTGTTTGGGACGAATACATGGCGCTAGGCAGAGACTCACTGGACCTGTTTCTTGTTTGGAGCGAATACTCTGGCTCGTACGTGGCGCCATGCAGAGACTCACTGGACCTGTTTCTTGTTTGGAGCGAATACTCTGGCTCGTACGTGGCGCCATGCAGAGACCCATTGGACCCACGCCTTTTATGTGTTTGTTGGAGCGGATGCTCTAGCTCGTACGTGGCCCTATGCGGGGACGACCCACTGGACCTGGGCCTGCTTGTTGTTCGGAATCGATGTTCCCGCTCATACATGGCCCCATGGGAGGACCCACTGTACGTATGCCTGATTGCTTGTAGCTGAGCCTCTAGCTCGCCCATGGTCCGACGCTGGGATTCCTCGGACCAACGCTTGTCTGTTGTCTCTTCCGCGGTCTTACGCTGGGGGTCCATGGGAAAACGCTGGATTAATCCTTGGATTGTTTTGTGCGGAGGCTCCGGCTTGACTATGGCCCCACATTGTTTCAGCAGTTTCATGTCGAGTGCAGTCAATCCATGCGCATCCTTAAAAGATGCACCTGCCACGTTGAGCGCACCATTTAAGGCAGCCCATTGAAGGTATACACAGCATTGACCATTTTCTTCGATGACCTTCCACTTGTGTACTGATCCGTCGTGACAACCAGTTAACAAATAGCTGGCATCTGACGATGCACACCAGGAAACAGAATTGACATAGCCAGGAAGGTGTTTAACCACTGCTCGGCACTCTCCTGGTGAAGTGTCCCATAGCCGCACGGTTTTGTCCAAACTGCCAGAGGCGAGCAGTTTACCGTTGGCCGAATACGCGATTCCACAGACTTGATCGGTATGACCAGTCAAGGTCAAACGGCTATTGAAGTCGTCGGAGATGGAACCTACTTCCTGTCCCCAGAGTCGTATAGTCCAGTCATTACTGGCAGAGGCAAGTTGATTCCCTAGAGGCGAATATACGACTTGTCTAACCCAATCTGTGTGGTCCTCCATCACCTTGGAACACTCTCCTGACTCAACGTCCCAAAGTCGTATTGTGCAGTCCTTACTCCCAGTTGCGATCTGCTTGCCATTAGGTGAAAACGCGACGGTCATGACATCATCTGGATGACTTAGGATTTTACGACGATCTCCGATCATTACATCCCAGAGTCGCACTGTGTTGTCAGAACTGGCTGAGGCAATCATATCTCCTTTAGGTGATAACGCAACGCTATTGACGCAGTCGGTGTGGCCGATTAGAATATGCTGGCATTCTCCTGAATCCATTTTCCACAGCCGTACAGATTTGTTACGGCAGCCAGAGGCAATCAGATTGCCGTGAGGTGAACAATCAACACTCAACACTGCGCCAGTATGACCTATCAGCGTACGACGACACATTCCTGTTTCCATGTCCCGAAGATGTATCGTACTGTCTTCATTGCCTGAGACGATGAAATCTTCTTTTGGCGATAACCCGATGCTCCGGACTGTCATACTGTTGCCACTTGCAACATGAAGGGATGCGCCTGTTGAAGCATTCCAAAGCTGCAGAGTCCCATCACCATTTGCAGAGGCAACAGTATCACCTTTCGGCGAATAACACACAACACGGACAGCGCCCTTGTAGCTAGTTGAAATGTGACGGCAAGATCCTGCCTCCACATCCCAGAACCGTAATGTCGAGTCCAAGCTTCCAGAAGTAACTTGATCACCTTGTGGCGAAAATGCAACGGTGAGAACGGCGTCGGTATGTCCATTCAATATGTGAAGACTGGCTCCTGTTTTCGCATCCCATAAACGAACGGTCTTGTCATAGCTGGCCGAGGCGATTTGATCTCCATGAGGCGAATATCCGACGTCGGTAACAATGTTGCTGTGGCCGGACAAAATGCAACTGCACTCACCTGTCTCCACATCCCACAAGCGTAGCTTGGTATCCTCACTGCATGATGCGATCCGGTGTCCGCTCGGTGAATACGCGATACCCTTGACTCCTCCGGAATGGCCGGACAGCACCTTGCGGCGGTCTCCAGAGATCACATCCCATATACATACTGTGCTGTCATCACTTCCAGAGGCAACCAGGTCTCCTCGAGGTGAATACGCTACGCCTCTGACATGACCAGTGTGGCCATTTAAAGCGTGTAGCTGTGACACTGTAGATATGTCCCATATTTGTACCGTCCTGTCTACTATGCAATAAGAGGCGATTGTGTCGCCTGTCGGTGAATATACAACACACGACACCATGTTGGTATGATCTCTCAACATCTGAGTTCTTTCCCAGTTCGATGTCGAGTACACGCTGATATTGTCGAACAATGAACCCACAACAATCGACTTTCCATCTGGTGAATACGCGCACGAGCAGATCACACTATCCTCTGCTGGATATGGCAGCCCACCAAACTGTACTCCTGTCATCTGTGTTTCACTCAGATCCACCTGGCGTAACCATACGCCTCGAAGGTTGACGTCCCTCAAATCTGCATCCTGCAACTTCGCTGAATCGAACACACCATTGCTGAGATCGGCTCCTGGAATCTGGATACCTTGCAAGTCAACACCATTGAACTGCTTGCCTGCTCTGACCAGGATGGTGATGGCATTGGCTGCTGCTTGGTGCCACTTCTTGTCCTTCTTCGAACGCTCAATGTAGGCGAGTAACTGTTCCTTGAAATCTGGTTCCAGCCGGACACGTTCTTCGAGGAACTGCAAGATTGAATGATCATTCACAAAGCTCATCCAAACCAACGGCGATTCGGTATGGGAATCTTCCTCGTGAAAAGAGTCCTTCTCTCCTGAATTACCACACCAACTCTTAAAGCTTTGAGTAGAGATAACAGAACCCACGCTTCCGCGACGACTCATGGCTGGTCTACGTGTCATGGTTGACTCAGATGTCACCCTTGTTGCTCTCATTCGTCTATCCTGCGGGTCAAATACGGCACGGGCCAATCCATATTCCAGCAAAGATCGGTGGATGAACCGGTGTTGATTACCGTTTCTGGTCAGAGGACAAGCTTCTCGCAGGAGCTGTTTCTCTTGATCTCGCCCAAAGAATTGATCCTTCCATGACCCTTCATCGATGGATCGGGAATACTCGACAATAGGAAGACCGTCCTGCTCTTTGTAGATTGCCACAGCCAGCTTCTTGAGATACTCGATACCATTGCGTGTGAATCCTTCATCTCTCAAACTTTCGAACGCTGTTTTCATTTGAGTATTCAGCTTCTTTTCTCCTATCCGCCTCTTGCCTCGTTCCAACCACTCCTCGATAAAATGGTCATACAATTCCACTCTTGTCACAGGAACTTCGGGAAGATCCTTGCCGGGAATCACCATGTGTGGTAGCACTTCCAAAGAGAGTGTCATTAAGAAGGGGTTCTTGACCAACTCCCTCAGGCTTGGGGCGAGGTCAAGAGCTTGCTTGTAGTCATCCACACTCCACAATGGTTGATGTAGAGTCACATATTGATTGATATAGTCATTCACCTGGTTGATCGAAAATGGTGTTATCACAGCTTCCTGGAACAAAGATGAATCCGATTGCTGGTTACGGTCTCCTGGTTGGAAGCGATGTCGATAATCGGTGCCAAGATACTCGGTACGGCAGGTGACAACCATTTGCGCATCCCACTCTCCTGGTTGGTTCAATCGGTTACTCACGTATAAGTTTTGAGTCTGCTGGCTTTCGTCGTATCCATCGCAGATCAGGATGAACTTGCGATGATCCTTCATCTCGCGGATCTGAGGCTCTGTAAACTCGGCTTTACGTAACTGCTTGGCGATTATGTCCTGTTCAGGCTTATCAATAGCAGGCAGGTTTATATGTAATGGGATACAACCAGTCTTAATCTTGTAAGACTGCCACAGTTCAAACTCGAGCTCCTGATTGAATGTCGATTTGCCTGAACCAAAGTCGCCAAGCAGGAGGAAGACTCTCCGATCGCTATCCAAAAACTCCATAACCTTCTCCATCAACTGAAACCGGCTACCATCGTCAGCTTGTATGCTGGCCTTGGCTTGAGGTGGGATATAGACGGCGTGACCTCGTCCCATTATGCGTCGCTTTTTTAGCAAGCGAATGTTGCCTTCGACATACGGCCTGTTCAGGGCATGATCAAGTAACGATGGAGACGGCAGCTCTGGTTGAGAGATCTTCAATAGATAGGGAATTGGACCTTTCTCTCTACAGGCCTGATAGAGCGCTTGCTTCTTCTCGTCCCCACTCGATTCCAATGCATTCAACAGCAAGCCAGCAGCTATCTTGTGTACTGGAGTGATGAGGCATGAAGAGGTTTGATTAATTCGTGGAGTTGATTGCACTCATTGTGACGAGATCTCGAACACCACCTGCTCCAAATCATTACAGCGTCGCCCGGTCCCAGGTTCTGAGTCCAACTGTATGAGGATGTTGATGATCCATTTCTTGACACTCGGGTTCTGGCCCCACACTTCGTCGTTCTTGTAGATTTCGCCTAAGAGGGCTATTGCGCTACGACGAGAACCCACGTCTGATGTTGAGTTCGCTGCAATCTGACCAATGCGTTGGCACACTCCCCATTGGAATGCTGGATCGAGTCGACAAGGCGCTTCACAAACTAGTTTCTTGAATGTAGCCAGTTCTCCATCTCGGATCAGGACATCTGCTCCTCGTAATGCTGGATACCAATCGCGCTTACGTTCAAAGCTAAAGCCATCCTTGAGAGAGTCCAGAAAGCATTTCCCGCTCTGAGTCAGTGAGGTGGCATCATCGTACGCGTTCTTGACGATTTTGACAACCTTGAATGCACCTGAAAAGCCTTTCTGGATATCGACTAGTCCGTCAATGAACTTGTTGAGATCCAATCCTTTCACAGCGCTCACAAGTCCAGATACGCCTCGGATGACCTTTCTTGTGCGTCTCATAGCTGCTTGCCATTTTGCTTCGTTGTCAGGCACCCATTGCAGAGCTTGGAAGGCATAAGCAGCTTGATACACTAAATATGGGTCCTTGCTTTCCCTCAGCTCCTTCAAATACGCAGAGAGGGGTTCGTGCAGCGTTTCTCGATCCAGATCCTTGACATTGGTGTCAGCCATGGCATCAATCACATGTGACATTGCGAGTGTTAGTTGGTGCATGTGTTCCGATGACTGTTGATGAGTGTCTCTCAGACGATTACTGAGGAGTCTCAATATCTTGACAAGGTCATCAGCACTGAGATGGCCTTGATCGCCGCCTTGAATCAACTGAGCGAGACCTTCGAGTTGATGAAGCTTAAGCAAACCAGAATGGTCGATTCCCGAGTAAAACTCGCTGAGAAGATCTTGGAATGTATCTTTGTCAAGAACAGGTGCCAGATACATCACCTCTGCAACGACTTTGGCATCCTTGATCTCATCTCTTTTGAATGCTCTTATCACCTCTGTAGCCATTGTTCTCAGTCTGTCCTGTTCGTCTGTATCCTTCTCGATGGCGTTCAGCCAGTCGTGCGTAGTTGATTCCAGCGTGTCATCAAGCGGGTAATTGCCTTGAATCAGGTAAAGACAAGCAGCCAGCTGTGGTGTGCTGCTGAGCCGTTCATCGGATTGTGGTAATTTGTACTCAATGGCAGGCGGACGCACATTTTGAGTAAAGATGTGGGAAGGTATCGTTACAGTTCTGCAGTGTTCTTTGTTTAGAGTGTGCGTTGATCCCGGCGCTAGAGAGATATTTGAGGGGGGAGGTGATGGTCCTGAATTCGCAATGGTGCTGGGACGGCTCGAATTTGTAACTTGACCTGGATCCTGACCATTCACTCTGGTACATGATTATCAAACAATGAATGCAGGACATGTTACTTAGTGGCCTCACTCCTACAAACAGAGCGATAGTGTTGTTGAGTTCATGAAGACGGAGGTCTCATCCTTACCCTAGCTTCTCAGCCTTCCTGTAGCTGACTTTAGCCTCATTGCCACGACCTTGTCTCTCCAGAAAGTTGCCCAGGTCGACATAGGTGGCACCGATCTCATTGATCATGAATTGGTCAGCACGCTTAACGGTTTTCCTCGCTTGGTGTAGAGAGACCTCAGTGTCATGGCACAATACGAGTGCAATGTCGGGATCGTTGATATTGGTGGCGACCTTCAAATACTCTTTAGCGAGATCAACTGTCTGCCGGAGAGACAGAGAACTTCGTGGCGACGTGATAAACGGGGTGAATACCATTGTTTTCCCCTGCGATAAACAAATCGAATGGAGACAGAAGTCAGAATATTCTAATTGAACACACAAGCGACGTATTGACTGTGGTACGTCGTGCATGCACATACTCTGCAGGCTGTGAATGCCAAAATTTGAGCTTGTGTTTTCGTCCACTTGTCTCCTGGTCACAGTCCCTGTCGATAGAGGAGAAGTGTCAACAGCCATTCTAGTCGAATAGAGAAACCTTTCAGTTGTCCATCCAAAGTGAGTGTCCTGTACCTTCAATTTTAGTTTGTATGCTGAGGTTGTCTGTTCTTGACAAAACAGCACCTATTTTCAAGAAAGAATAAATAACCCTTATGAGTGTGAGTGAATGCTCCGCATAATGTAGTACATGTCCTGAGGATCTCCCCATCAACCCTCAGATGATCCATCAGTGGTCTACATCCATGTCTATTTATCTGTCGTATTCTTTGACGGATTGGCATTGGACAACTACAGAACACAGCATTCTTTACCAGACGAATAGGTGATGGGCGGTTCCGGCTAATGTATAGCAAGCGTGTTGGAGATGTAAGTGTCTAAATGTTTGAGCAAGTCAAAAGGCGTATGTCGGTCCTGTGTGGAGAAGAAAGAGGAAGAGGGGAAGAGGGGAAGAGGGGAAGAGAGGAAGAGAGGAAGAGGGAAGAGGGGAGGAAAGTGGAGAATGGAAGAGATCTAGCTTGAAAAAAGATCCAGCTCGAAAAGAGGAAATGGCGAAGAGATTCCATTGTGATTTATCGGCCCTGCATGCAGAAAGCTTATAATACACTCCTGACATTGTGTGTGCTAATCATGGCGTAAGCAACAGCCCGCTCCGTTTGACAAACCTAGTTTGCTCCAACGACCACGCGCTATCCATTTTCTGGCCTATGATCCTTCCACCGGCCGGTACTTCAAGTTTTAAAGTATTTTTTTAATGTCTGCGTTGGACTCGCCTCAGCTGTTGCTACCTGTAGAAATAATGGCAGGTTGTCATCCTGGATTTTGTCTGCGTTGCTCGCCTCAGTTGTTGCTACCTGTAGAAATAATGGCCTGGATTTTGTCTGCGTAGAGTGCAACCTTTCCTGCAATTCAGATGCCTCGTCCGTTCTGACTTCAGATACATACCCATCTACGATGGCTGCGGTTGTTCACGATTCCAGCATGACTCTTAGATTCCTCATCGCTTTTCTATTCGCACTCTTCCTTTGTTGTCGTCCTGAGATCCACGAGTTGGACAAGCTTAAGGAACCTTGCGGCAACGACGGCCGAACAAATGTTGGTTACCCTGAGGCTGTCGAGCCATCGCTTCCCTGAAATGAGTAGAGGGGGAGTAATGGAGGAGCGAAAAGCGTGAAGGAGAGAACACTGCTCGCATTCAGTCGTGCGGAAGAAGCTTTTACCAGTCGTGCAACGATTCTTGACTGCGCCACTCAAAGACATGTCCGGCACTAGGCTCACTTTGCCCCTCTCTCCTCTCACACCCCCACTGCCTCCATATTCCACCGGCCTCGTTTTATTCACCGTTCTGTTTTACCTTCTACCCCCTCCATTTTATCCGAAATGAGTGCACCTCAGTCTTGGGTGCATCCTCAGCAAACGCTTGTTTGATACGAAGTCAGACTGGAAAAAGAACACATTATATCAATAAAATATCCACTGAAGGTACCCAAGGACTGGTCATAACAACGCTCGCTTGGATAAAGTGAGAAGATGAGGTGAACTAGATATCCTACTAACACACCTTGTTCGCTGTTCTGCCTGTCTCGCTTCGACTTGCAGCTGTTTCGACGTTGAATCGAGTGCAGCAATGAAACAATAAACGTGGCCGAGTTCAGATCAGGATATCGCACACCTCGACGCATGTAAGGCATTGATCAGCATGAGGACACAATCACCTCGCCATTGTTCTTGGGCAATAACGATGCAGAAACAGCAAACTGTCAATCTGGCACTCCTGACATCAAATGGAACATCAACCCACCGCAACGCAACATCCCATTCCATTACATAAAAGCGAAGGAGACCTGTTTCTTCAACGGCCCTTGTCGCTCTTTTTTCGCAAAAACGACGACCTGTCTCCGAGGTCTTCAGGATCTGTGGAATGGATAACAGCACAAGTATGGGCACAACCTCACCACGCCCCAACTTGTCGGTCAAACCATTCGAAAGTTCTTGAGATTCATCGTCTTTGTCACTTTCTTCAACAGTAACAGTGTGCCAACGACCTCGATGAATCCGAAACAACCCCTGCGGCTGGTAAGTGCCTTTGATCGATCAACCATTTATCAGATGGCTGTCCCCTCAGTGAACGTGAACTGATCCTTGCCATGCTTGTTCTGTGAAAGCACTCCTTAGTTGGCTCTGCCGTTCCAAGGCTCCTTTAGTGTCATCAGTAAGAGAACACGCCTCGCTGGCGTTCTCCAAAAAATGCGATGGCGGCGTGTTCGACCACACCGACTCAGTAGGTGCCAGGAGATGGAAGGTAAAGAAATGGTGAGAGTGAAGACATGGTTCTCGATATCTCATATCGATGTATTGTTATCTGTCTTCATTGCTTGCACCACCACTGACTATTGCGCATCTTGTTTGGCAATCTGACATTTAGAAACTACGGCAAAGGAGCCGGATAACTGTACCATTCATTCTACGATTTCTGCTATAAAAAGTATGTGAGGCGCATCTTTTCTGTCGTTTGGAAACGACCACTTGAGTTGCCTTGCTGACATTTCAGCCTCCCTCAACTCTCGCTGTAGACAAGAATCAGCCCCGCCGAGCTCCCGCCGATGCCCGACGGGTTCTCCGAAAACCATAAAGAGATCTGCGAGGCAGTCTTATCTCTTTTACAGGAGCCTGGGGCCCTTGAGACAAAAAAAAAAAAGACGTATCGTAGGTCCAATTTGTTTCGTTTCTTCGTCTTTCTTTCTTCCCGGGCCTATGTGAGAATGTGAACTAAGTTCCTCTTGCCAATGCTACAATTATTCTCTTAGATGTTGTTGGCAGGGATCATTAACGTCTATTCACCAAGGACAAGTCAATTCAAGTTGTTAGCTGACCAAATCCAGCGTAAATCTCAGCTGAAGATATGGAATCATCATTCGGAGACCCATGCGAAAGTGAAAGCCTTGATGGATGACCTGGTTAAGGCACTTCATCCAGAGCTCGAACGGGACCTGTAGAGCGACCCGGACTTTGCCCAGCTGCAGGCAAATGTTTGGGAGCTGCTCCCCGAAGCTTTGGTCTCTAGACAACCGTCTCAAAAAAGCAAAGTACATCGCCCTTGTTATTATCCAACAAGTTCTACTATGGGTAGAACTCAGTGCATTTGCACCACCTACGCCGGAGCACTGTCAGTATGGACAATGTTACTCAATACCCTTTTTTTTTGGACACTTCCATCCGTAAGCGTGTATACTACTGAGCTCGTCTTTAATAGTATAATGGAAAGATCAACAACAGTACACTCATTTCCTCTATTTTCGTTTCATATGTAGAACGAGGAACTTGTCTCAAAAGCCAGCCCTCAACATCGAGGTATGTTTGAGCCTCCGGTTGAACTACGCGCTTCAGTATCCTATTCTCAAGAACCAACACCAAGGGTAAACCCGTGCACAAGGAACTCTCGGTTAACCGCAGAGCGACATATAGATGAGGCAACCTTGTCTCAGCTTTGTGGGAATCTGACATGATACTCAAAGAATAAACATGTATTGTAAGTCATTTTCGTCCTTCCTCCCACCGTGGCTAATGTGGTAAATGGCAACCAAGTTCATCTTACCAATGTTACATTTGTTCTCTTGGGGTACTAGTATCAGGCATCACCAACTTCTATTCATCGAGAACCAGTCATTTTAGATTGGCAGACCAAATCGGGTCTGAATCCAAACTGAGGAACCTGGATAACCTGGATCCTTGTTCTGAAATTCATATCGCGGTGCGGGACCTGCTGGATGATCTCTTGAACGATCTGAACCTGGAAGTCGAAAGCGGTCTGGATTTCGGAAGTTAGACCGCCCAACCGTCACTGAAAGAAGAGCTGAAACGGATCTTTACACGGTGGTAAAACGAACTGGGTCGCCGTAACAGAATCCTGGATTCGGGATCATCCTTCAAGGACATGTTAAAAATATCCCCAACCAACCTGATGGAGCCTCAAGAGATCGCAACCTCGGGGTCGTCGACAGCACGTTGCCAACCAGAGCGTCGACATAACATAATCAACCTCTGGACCCCATCACACGAAATAACACCTACGGCAGCATCGCAGGAACGATGAAAAGGTTTTGAATTTCAGCGCCGGACTCTTCACGGTAGATGTTCAAGAACCAATCGGTCTATTTTCTCTCTAAAGCATGCCAAGCGTCAGTTGTTGATGCCCAAGGCCTCAGTTCTACCAACACGCACGCGATCCAACAATAACACCATAAGGTACGTGGATCTGTTGGGTAGGAATCAAGAATACCCAGACGACCGTTGTTGATGCACAAAGCTAATAAGTTTGGATTTTTGCTGCGTTTCAGGAAGTTGCGACAGATCAAGTAGAGTACCTGGAGGTTCACAAGCGAATCTTCAGCCTCGCCTTTCAGGAAATCCCTCACCTGATCAAGCCTTTGACCTCCATCCTCGCGCTTTGCTCATCAAAAAACCTACACGAGCCTACTGTCTACAGCTACAATACAAGAACGGACGATGGCCACCCACCGCAACGGCGATGATTACTGCTAGAGGGTTTTGTCTTGAAGCGCCAGACAAATCCGTGCTGAAAGGACCAGTGTAGGGTTTGGGTGGAACGGAAATATGGACCACCCGAACGACCTATGCCTATTTCGACACACAGTGGCAACCTTGTGAAGGTCTTCAATGGAAGGTTTGTTCCGCCTCAATAGGAAGGTATACGTCGCGCCTCATCTACAAGGTATTCTACCTTTTTCTTGTCAGGCTTTTGGAAAATGGTCCCCGGGATCCAGGAGCTCGATTGTAGCTTGCTCAAAGGAAACGTACAGCTTTAACACATGGATAAGTGGAAAAGACCATCTACACATCACTTTTTTCTAACTCTTGGATTCACCGTCAGAGATCACTCGGATATGGTATTTCCACAATGAGAGCAAATCGCCCCTACAACATATCTTGCTCAGGACTCAGGACAGACATTAGAGGTGTCCCAATTCTATTATGAGGCTGCTTTTAAGCCATACTGACGATTTTTCGCCAACACTCGATTACCTCGCGTTGTCTGTGGTGGGTAGCATGACAAGATCAATATCTAAGGTAGCGCGTTAGGTCGTCTCCTTGGAATAAAAACCAATCAATAGGCTGCGAAAGAAAGGAACGGTCGTCATGGTCAGCTTTCTGGATCAGCTTTACGAATCCATTTTTTTATTTGTAGCAGGTGCGTGCAAGCTACGCAGAAACGGCATCCTCTATTTTCAGACGCGTAATCAGACGATAGAACTGGTTACACCGAGAGTTCTGGTTGTCCCACAGGGATATCGACAGCCGAGGAAGAGTCCCTGTCCGTTCCTTCTGATGTCTCTTTAAGCTTGGAGTCGGCTGGTTCCTTTGTAGGAAACTTTTCGCTTGCCTCAGTCATTAGATCCTCTGGCTCACCAATGGCTCCACGTTGCTTCAACAGCTGCGTGTTGAGTGCAGTCAATCCACGCGCACCTTGCACAGATGCACCTGTCACGGCGAGTGCGCCGTATGTGGCACTCCATTGTAGCTGCAAGCGGTACTGGTCCTCCTCTTCAATGACCTTCCACTTGAGTACGGATCCATCTTCACAACCAGTAAGCAAACGGTTGGTTGATGCACACCAATCAACACAACGGATCTTGTCCGGAAAGTTTTCAACCACTGCTCGGCACACTCCTGATGAAACGTCCCAAAGCCGTACCACCTTGTCATGACCGCCAGAGACAAGCAGTTTTCCGTTGGCAGAATACGAGACTCCCGAGACATGACCGGTATGATCAGTCAAGGCGAAACGACATTCCCCAGCTAGAACATCCCATACCCGGACTGTCTTGTCATCACTTGCCGAGGCGAGTTGATCTCCTTGGGGCGAATATACGACTGACTGAACCCGGCTTGTATGACCCTTCAATTCCATGCAACATTCTCCAGTGTCGACGTCCCAAAGTCGAACTGATTTATCCAGACTACCAGTCGCGATCTGCTTTCCGGCAGGAGCATATGCGACGCTCAAGACATCATCTGGGTGACTCAGAATCTTGCGACAATCTCCTGTTGCCGCATTCCAGAGCCGTACAGTCTTGTCTTCACTGCCAGTGGCGACTGTGTCTCCCTCCGGTGAGAATGCGACGCTGGTAACCCATCTAGCGTGGCCGGTTAAAACATGCTGGCACTTTCCTGACTCCACTTTCCATACTCGCACCGAATTGTCACTGCTTCCTGAAACGATGATGTCTCCTTGAGGTGAATACGCAACACTGAAAACTGAAGCAGTATGACCACTCAGGATTCGACGGCAGCCTCCTGTTTTCATGTCCCAGAACCGTATCATTCTGTCGAGGCTACAAGATGCGACCAAATCTCCTTTCGGTGAACACCTTATGGTATAGACGGCTGCACGATGACTACATGAGACGAGGCGAGGCGAGATTGCTGAAGCATCCCACAACCGCAGAGCCTCATCTTCGCCCCCAGAGGCAATCTGGTCCCCATTTGGCGAGTAGGCGACAGTTTTGATGCACCTGGTGTGACCAGCCAAAGTATGACAGCATCGTCCTGTGTCCACATCCCAGAGCCGCACAGTTCCATCCATACCTCCAGAAGCAACTCGATTGCCATTCGGTGAAAAAGCAACGCTATACACAATGCCGGTATGTCCAGTTAATATGTGGCGGCGGATTCCTGTTTCTATATCCCATAGAATAACGGTCTTGTCCTCACTAACGGAAGCGATCTGATCGCCATGAGGCGAATATGTGACGCCCCACACAGTGTCCTTGTGGCCCAACAGAATTCGACTGCATGTTTCTGCATCCACGTTCCACAATCGTACGGTGGTGTCCGTGCTTCCAGAGGCGACTTGACATCCATCCAGTGAATATGCGACACTCAAGACCCCCCTTGTGTGGCCAGATAGTATCTTGCAGCATTCGCCAGTGGTCACATTCCATAAACGCACTTTCTTATCGCTGCAACCAGAAGCGATAAAGTCTCCTTGAGGGGAATAGGCGACGCCATATGAACGTTCTCTATTGTCACCCAAGGCATGTAGCTGTGATCCTGTCTCAATGTCCCATAACCGTAACGTCCTGTCTTTGCTGATTGAGGCTATCTGATTGCCTCGCGGTGAATAAACGACACGCCGCACCACATCACTGTGGCCACTCAATCTCCGGATTCTTTCCCAGCTCGATGTCGAGTACACGCTGATATTGCCATCGCTAAAACCGACAACAATCCCCTTTCCATCTGGCGAGTACGCGCACGAACGAATCCTTCTTTTCTCGGTACGATACGGTAACTCGCCAAACTGTACGCCAGCCATTTGTGCTCCATTCAGATCCGTTTCCCGCAACCAGACGCCTCGAAGGTTGGCGTTTGTCAAATCTGCATTTTGTAGTCGCACAGAGTCGAACACACCATAGGAGAGATCGGCTCCTGGAATCCGAATGCCACACAAATCAGTGCCAATAAACTGTACGCCTGCTCTGATTAAGACGGTAATGGCATTGGCTGCTGCCTGACGCCACTTCTTGTCCTTCTTAGAGTGCTCGATATACGTAAGCAATTGGACCTTGAATGCTGGCTCCTGCCGGACGCGTTCTTCCAAGAGCTGCAGAAGAGGGTGATCATGAACAAAATTTCTCCAGACCAAGGGAGAATCGAAATCTGGTTCTTGCTCGTGTGTAATTGCTGGTTGTTCTGCACAGCTATTGATCTCAAAGCCCATTGTGGAGCCTTCCAGCTGCTTTGTGTTGCTGAGACGTTCGTCAAGCACTGATGCCGGCGGTTTGGACACAATATCGAGAAGATGTACACTATCCGGAATGATGTGTTGGCGTTGATCCAGAGAAGAAGCGTGAGCTGTGCTGGAGGCTGGGGCATCCACTGTGGTGGTTGATGATACAAGACCCAGACCTGGATCTCGAACATTCATCCTAGTACGTATTCACCAAACAGGTTATTCTGTGTGCTTCATATACCAACACGATGATTCTGTCGGTTAGTCGATGAAGCCAGCCATGCGCTATGCATACCCTAGTTTCCTAGTTTTCTTGTAGCTGCCTTTAGCTTCTTTGTCATGACCTTGTCTCTCCAGAAGATTGCCTGGACCAATGTTGGTGGTAACGATTTCCTTTGTCACGAATTGATCCTTTGCATTTCCAACAACGTTGCTCGCTCGGTAAAATGATACTTTTGTGCCATGGCGCAGCACAGGTGCAATGTTTGGGTCGGCAAGCTCCAAGTATGCTTGGGCAAAATCAAGTGTTTGCCGAGGTGAGAGGGAGCCTCGTGACGTTGCAATGCTCATGACCACCATTCTTCCTTTCCTATTGTGCCAGAGAAGTCGCATGAGGACAAATGGGATCAGGACACTCATGCAGTAGAAGCACGGAAAATGCATGTTAGATAAGTGGTGTAGAGAGGCATACTTGAAAGGAGTGTGTTTCAGCTTTCAGCTTTTCGTCACTTGGTTCCTGGTCCTGGTCCTGTCAAAGTATAAGAGGCGTCAATAACCATGGCAAGCGAAATTGTAAACTGTTATGCTTCATGGTGAAGAAGGGATTCGCATTACGTTCAATGCTTGGGTTGTATCTCGCACGACTATGTGAGCTTGGCTTCTCCGTGTTCTTGAAGAGCGACACCTAACGTTGCGAGAAGACGTCGAAGGACCGTCTAACATAGATGAATGAATGTTTGCTTTGGATAATCCATAGCCAGCGCTAGACTCGAAGGCCGTTTATCAACCGCAGGGTCGTTCAAAGACCAAGTAATGTCTGCCTCTGGAAGGAAGAGACAGTGCGGAAAAGGCGATGTTGCTGCGGGAAAAGAATATGTCTTACTTGGTGGTTGGTTGTTCTGGTGGATAGTGCCGGCGAGTGTACGGCGAAGCGAGGTTGTAGGATCGAGGGCAAGTGAAAAGGGGTGAAGAGAAAGGTGGACGCCACAACAAAGTTTAAATGGAATCAAGCGCTGCGGCGGGCGAAGGAAGGGGTGGCAAAAGCACAATTCTCGATTGACTCTTGTGCTGCCTATCGCCCCTTGCCCCTGTTTTCGCCTGCTGAATCCTAACGGGTTGTCTTCCAAGGTACCGAATACCAGAACTCTCATCCCCATGAGTATTCTTGGCTCAAAGGTCCTTAATCAACCACCTTGAATGAGCCAAGACCCACACCGGTTGTTCGGTATTCTCATGCTTGTCTTTATTGTTGTTTGCTGTAACAAAGGTAGATCTCTGTTCTCTTGAATCATCTCTGAGAACCTCAGCGCGACATGTCTGTGAATGGTCGCTGTCGTATCAATCCCTTCCCACCCGTCCTCTCTGATGGCTCACCTCACATACGGCTACACTCTGTAGCCTCATGGCTACGATCATTGTACTGTTCACTTTTTGTTCGACAATGCCACACTTGGCTTCTCCCTTTTCAACACCTCTTATAGTCTTTCCTGACCGCGACCAGATCCACGGCTGTTATCATCGTCGGGATGCCCGGGCAACCAGACAGTATTCGGATTCTGTGATCCTGCCTTGTCGTTCGTCGTCACCCCTTATCATGCTCCTCCTTGATTACCCCTATACACTTGCACAAGCATGTTTGTTGCCTTCCCTTTCTGCTGCTGTCGTTTCCTTTGATGAGCTTCCAACAGATCCACGCTCCTCCCCCCGCACATACAGCCTATTCCGTGATCCCGCATTAACGGCAGTTATGGGTTCGTCATCGTGTTATAGAGTCGATGGGCTTCTCCTGTTTCTCCATGTTCCTGCCTTTGCCCCCTACCTCTCTTGTACTTTGTTCTCGAGACAGCCGCGGTCGCTATGTCTGTGTTGGAAAGGGTAGGTCTGTTTGTAAGTTCCAGAGGGGTCGGTCCCGTGTTGGGAGCTTGTCGCGCATCATGGCTGAGAGCAGTGAAGTGAGGGAGTTCCTTCCACCTTTCCACGCGTCCCTACCCAAAACACATGACTGCTTTTTTGCGCGACCTTTTCTGCTCTTTTTGCTTCCCCACTCCTTTCCTTCTCCCTTTCTTCCTTTCTCCCCCCCTTCTCTCTCGGAATGGTGGATCGTCGCTTGCCTCTAGATCCTTTTCAGGTTTGACAACGCAAGCAATTCTCGTTGGACACGGAGACCGGCTGTCGACTGTCACTGCCAGGTTAGACCTTGGAATCAACGAGTACCTCACTTGAATGGATAACCATTGGATGGATGCACTTGGACAAAGGAAAAGACAGCGCCCTTATCTGGTTCAGGATGTGGCATTTACCCACCACTATTTCTTGATGACGTTCAACACCAAGGACACTATACACTTCAGCGCTTAATGGGAAAAGAACCGCGAACAGGACAGCTAGTCAGGGAGAGGGACCGAACAATAAACAAGGCTTCATGCCTGTTGATACATTGGATAAATGCGGGAACGAAATGGATACCATATTCAACGGCAGAGTCATTTTGAACGGTAATCTAAGCCTACTCCATCTAACTAAAAAGTGCTGTTGGGCGGGTATCCGATCTATTGCTCTACCCCAGTTGGTTCGGTTGCACCACGGGAAAGCGATCAACTGAAGAATTCAAT
>Ga0247824_10000698_pt1 | contig 17245 bp, 16 predicted proteins | sample 13C_PalmiticAcid_FD_194412 | JGI IMG/M metagenome (GOLD analysis project Ga0247824, IMG submission 194412) | Soil microbial communities from agricultural site in Penn Yan, New York, United States - 13C_PalmiticAcid_Day48 | ecosystem: Environmental > Terrestrial > Soil > Agricultural land... | reverse complement strand
GAGCCGAGCATACTAAAGAGAAGCAAAGATCCACGTGTCAAGTCATGATGAAGATCCTACCCGCCGCTGTCCAACATGCGAAAAAGGAACTTACAAGTTTTGATGTTGCCAGTCCAAAGCCGAACCCACAAAGAGGCAGGTTCTCGCCCAACGCCGCATTCCGAGGCTTCATCTCCACTGCTGTCATGATGGATGGAAAGTCGATACAGACCGTATTGGAAGCTGTCGTGAACATGTAATCGAATGGCTTTATGGCTTTCCCAGAGGGCATTCCTGTCCAGGTGTATAGAAAGTATCAGAGCTCATGAGTACTTGAGTATATATGAATGTCAGAAAACTCTTAAAATCCAATTCTCTTACCACCACCATTGTCTTTGATCAAGATGTTGAGATCACCATCTGCTGAAGATGCTAGCTTGACTTGGATCTCTGTAAGGATGATGATCAGAACAAATTAGAATACCGTATGTTCGCGTATATACGTGACAGATCAGTCAGTCTGCACAGTACCTGGATAGGACATCTTGTTGAGACCATGAAATTCTGCTGTTGCCCGCATAGAGTTCTTCAATAGCTCAAACAATATGTGATGAAGAAGTGCAGGCACGACAGGGAACCGAATGTTCCTTCCCCCGGCCTCCTTTGCATGCTCAATATGTACACTAGGCGGGAACACAGTGTTGTAGTGCTGAAAGAATACAAACTGTGCTGACTGAGCAGCTTTCAGAATCAAGGCTTCAATATCACACTGTGGTTCGATGATACCAATTCTCCTTGAATGAGCACTCGATGGCATGGAAAGATAAGCCGAAGAGGTTGCCTCGTTTGGGTGGTTAAATTGGTGATGAAGGGCAAGATGGTGGCCGACCATGATACGAATCCCTAGTCGACCGCGGTTGAAAGAGTTGAGGAAGTGCTGGATCTCCTCTGAGGGTTTAGCGCGGTTGTTTTGATAGCGCTTGAATAGACTGATACCATGGGCCATATATATAACATCTAGCCAGTCGTATGGGGTGGGCGAGAAAGAGGAGGCAACAAGACGAGGTAACAAGACGCAATGCGACAAAGGAGAGGGATTAGTCATTGTTCGGAATAGCTGCCCGCAAAATCTGTATCCGTGCGGCGCTCTATCAAACTCTGTCATTACCTTGCTTGTGGCGATTGGTAATAGCCTGGAGCAGATCCGTATACTCCCTTTGGATTGCAGCCTGCAGCGCCTCGTTATCATCCAAGTCTAGATCCTCACGGTGGAACATGTTTGGTGACAAGAATCTATCATTGAGGGGTTTGCACAGGGATCGTTAGGAAGCATCCCATGTGGGGCATGGAATTAAGATTCATCTACGCCCAATTGCCCACGGCATGAAGTTTCCGTCCATTTTTTCGGTTAGAGAGCTCATGTGGTTGAGTGACAAAGGAACTCACTTACATCAAGCGACTATTATCCGAGTAGGTTTGTAGTTCCTGGAACGACGCAGAGTAGTTGTTGATCAGGTTCATTAAAGGCCCTGTCTCCCTTAGTTCCTTGGGAAGATCATTGAGCTCGACAATCCTCTTGGAGAACCGAACGGGTAGTTCTCGGTTCAGGAAGGCCATATTCTTCAGCAAAGCTTTTGTACTCAACGACTGACCTAGCTTAAGGCACTGAGCGATTGACAGCGGGGTCTCTGCAAGCTTTGCAGCAAGCTTTATCCGTTGAGGATCGATTGCGGCTACATAATCATCGTAGAAGTTATCGTCAGGAATGGGCTGTTGAGAAGGGGAAGCCGAAGCAGAGGAAAGCATACGAGCCGGAAGGCGGGCGCGGAGGGCGGCGGGAGGGTAGAATCTTGCAACAGAGGCCACTCGCCATGAACTTGCATGACAAGCAGCTCGGAATGAGCGAAAGAGCGAGGGAGTTGCAGAGGCCATCCTCTGTGTTTCGAGTCGACGGATCAAGGCGGGGAAAAGGGAGAAGAGAAGAAAAGCGAGGGAAGAGAAGAGAAAGAAGAGAAGTGGAGCAAGTCTGAAAACACCCAGTTCATTTAAAGGGGTTTGTGGTCGGTGCGCTACAATGAACTCATTTGCTTCTCACACTGACTTCACCTGCATCCTCAACAGCCACAACCGAGGTCGTCGTTAGGGTTCGTGGATCCCATAGACTCACCACGAAATCGACCACTTCCAGTGCTATGGACCCATTGGCAACGTCCAATTGCTGTAGCCCCCCCTCTTTCATCTTCCCAAGACATTCCTGCACTGGTTTGATCACCTGGAGGTCATATCTCGTTTCCAAGTGCGCTTTATCAAGCTCCCTGTCGCCTCCACACAGCCGATCTGCTTCCTCACTCTGATAAAGTCCACATTCCTGTTCGTAGATCAATCTCTCGCTCTCAATGGCCTCCATCTCGCGGTTGTATCTGGCTTGAGCATAGCTGACTTGAGTCCAATTGGATGCACGCATCAAGTAACGGGCTCGAAGAATGCTGATCAGCGCCAAAGGGGCTGTAACCCTTGATCGTGTTGAACTTGGCGATTCCGGTGCTGATTCTGATTCTGATAGGTTTTGGGGTCTCGCTTGCTGCTTTGCTGATGGTCCTGATCTGTAGAGACACTCTGCCAACATCCTCCAGGTAGCGAAATTGCTACTCCGTGTCTTTTGATATTGAACAAGTCCAATTGCGGCATCTATTCATAGTAAGGGTGACAATAAGATATACTGACCCCGCCTCTATTGTCGACATAAGGGGTTGTTAAAGATGTTTGATCATACCACTGTGCCTTCCTACTGCCATGTAGGCCTTGGCTTTTAGAAACACGAACCCACTATCCTGAAGTGTCTATTGTGCAGAATGGTTAGAGGATTGCATTAAATAAGACACATTTCGTTCAGCGGATCGGATCTCGACTTACCAGTTCGTCCGCTATTTTTGCAGCTTCATCAAACATGTCCAACTTGATTGCACAGCGAAGTGCCATCTCCTGCATCTCCCTCGAGTCGGTCACTTTCAGAGAACCTGATACATGGTCCGTCCCCTCCTCCGGCTGCCGGATACCTCCATCACCTGAGGCGATATGCAAACCATTGGATGAAACGACGCGGCAATATTCCCGAGCAATCTCGTAAGCTTGTTGGTACTGGTGCAACATGTAATAGTGGTCTGCTCGCATCTTGACCTTGGTAGCACCATTTTTGAGCATCATCAGCTCCTCAATGGACTTTTCTATTCGGTGGAACCACTTTTTTGTTCATGGTGAGATGGATCGTTAAAAACATGATTATGTAGACACGACGTGGCAGCAAGGCAAGATTCCTACCCCGTCCTCGTCGATCTGAGCTTGGTATGGCTCCTGCTCAGTCAATGATTTCATCCTGGAGGTGGGTGCCTGTTGCTTTGGTGGGCAAAAGATACCATCCGACCCGTCGTCGCTGTCGGAAACATTCCCGAAGCTGAAAGGGAAGTCCTCATCCATGTCTGAATCCGATCAACGAAAAACAAAAAGAGAGCGTCCAGAACTTGATCTCGGAATAGGAAAGGATCTTGTCGACCATCCTACGAGTCCAAAAATGATTTTGGTGGCGTGAGACAAGAAACCGGCTTCCACCAGCAGGGAAAAAAAAATCAGGCCACCTCTTCCTACACCGCAGGTGCCCCGACGGATCCCATCGGCCTTACGAGGTTCATCAGTCTTTTTGCATCTTTCACCGCTTGCAATTGCACATTCTCATCCTCTCCTGCCATGGCAAAGAATTCTTCCAAGGGAGGTAAACGCACTCCACCCAACCCAAACCCCGAGTACGAGTTCCTCGGGCCTCCCGGTGCGGTGGCTATGCTCATCGTCCTCCCGCTTATCACCTACGGCCTCTACTTCAACTGTCGCCCCGGGTTCGGATGTATCCCGGCCTTCTGGGACCCCAAGGATGGATTTTGGCCTTCGATCAGCACAGATCCTACTACCATCCCTTCGGATCTATGGAACTTTTTCGTCGCCAATTGGGACTCGGACGCCTTCGATATCTACTCGGTCTTCATGGTGTTCTTGTTCGTCTGCTACTTTGTCATCCCTGGACGAGTGGTCGAGGGTACTGTGGTTGGAGGCGTGGGAGGATCCCCTCTGACTAAGGACCGATCCAACTACAAACTGAAGTACAAGATCAATGCTCTCAAGACCTTGGTGCTGATCGCTGTTTTGGTGATTGCTACGCTCCATACTCGAGGCGTAGAGCCGTTCTTGTTTTTACACGATCACTTTGTGGGCTTGATCACTGCATCGCTGGTGTGGACATTTGGCGTGTCAATCTTTGTGTATAGCTGGTCGTTCCTTCCTGACAGCAATGGTCAAGAGAAGATTCTTGCTCATGGTGGGAACACTGGCAACAAGATCTACGATGTAAGTTTTTGCCAATGGGATATCAAGGGATCAATTCTTTATCTTCGTAGTACTCATACAGGATTCTTGTTTCTGTCTGCAACCGTGTGTATGCGTAGTTTGTGTTGGGACGCGAACTCAACCCTCGTTTTAGCGCCTCCCCCGATTCAACCTTTGATATCAAGTACTTTATTGAGCTACGTCCTGGTCTCATCGGATGGATCCTCCTTAACTTTGGCATGGCCTGCAAGCAGTATCATGATATCGGATACATCACCAACTCCATGGTGGCAGTTTTGGTTTTCGAGACGTTTTACGTCGTCGACTCGCTGTGGAACGAGGCAGCAGTGTTGACAACCATGGACATCACTACAGATGGATTCGGATTCATGTTGGCTAACGGGTTGTTGACCTGGTTGCCTTTCAACTACTCTGTGCAAGCTCGTTTCTTGGCTGCATTCCCCCTGGAAATGAGCCTTCCACATTGCGCTGCGGTCATTGCGACACAATGCATCGGATACTTCATTTTCAGAGGTGCCAATGGGCAGAAAAATAACTTTAGACGTTATGGTGCCTCTGCTCCTCAGAACAAAGGTATCGGTGCTGACATTGCGCTCCCATTTAACAGTCAAAGTCATGGTTGAGACCTTAAGCATGTTTTAACATCTCTGCGTTTTCTTGCACATGGAACAATGTAGGCCTGAAGTACATTGAGACAGAATCTGGGTCCAAGCTCTTGATTAGTGGATGGTGGGGTACTGCTCGCCACATCAACTACTTTGGCGACTGGCTCATGGCTTTGGCTTGGTCGTTGCCTTGCGGTAAGTACTCTCGAGTGTCTATGCTGACCCAATTACTCGTAGTAAGGATCATCGACATCAGTCCTCACAACAAGCTGCTTGCAACTCTATTGATATAGGTTTCGGAAGTCCACTCCCGTACTTCTACCCTATCTACTTTGCTGTCCTTTTGATTCATCGTGAGCTTCGAGATGAGGAAAAGTGCCGCAAAAAGTATGGCAAAGATTGGGATAGATACTGCGAGATTGTTCGATGGCGCATCATTCCTTACATCTATTAGAAAACCTCTAGCACGCGTCTACCGAGTCTGCTATCGCCTCCTTTCCCTCGACTTGACTGTGTAGTGTAAGACGGGGGAGCTGTAGGCGGAAGTAAAGGCAGATATATATCCGCGATGATTGCTTCTCGCAAGCTGACCTGTACTTTTCTAGCTGAATTGCTTTGCCTCTTAGCATGGTATTGCACAAGCTAAATGGCTTTAGTTCTCTTGCTTGTGGAGAGATTCGATCTAATGGAAAGTCGTGGCCCTTCTAAAGATGTGTTTGGAGGTTAGGTTGTCAATGCTCCATACCCGGGCTATGAGCAGGAAGGTTCAAAAACTTTCTTTCAAAGATCAGTGCTAAAAGTCGATGTAGGACAATGCAGGAGAGAGAGAGACAAGACAGCGTGACCATGGCGCGTTGTGCCTGACGCGGTCGAGGCGGCTTTTCACGCGTTGTCCTAAAAAAATAGGGGGCGGCTGAACAAGGGTATCCAGCCTTCCTCTTTCATGCAGCAAGCGCGGGCGCAGGCCCAACTTTTCCTACCTTGCGACTCTTGAACGAAGGGGCTCCATTTATGCATCTTGCTTGTCCATCGCGCTCGTGGCCTCGTGTGCTTCTTGGACAAGCTCATTGTGCAAGCGTGACCCTGAACGTGCTTTTCATTTCTCGTAGCTACCCAGGAGAGAGAGGGTGTGATTGAATGAGTGCGGAAAAAAAGAGAGATTCGGAGGGAGGACAAGGTTGGTTTTCAGGGGGCAGGTGGCAAGATGACCCTGGCCCATCGGATGCTTTAAAGTCTACAGGATCGGTCAGGTACCTGGGAGATAAGCAACACCTTGCATGAGTGAGAGCACAAGCGGTGGTTGGCACATGGCACGATGAGCACGAGGATTGGTGGGTGCCAGACGCTAGGACTGTGCTACCAAACCATGCAAACCTGCAAACCATGACGACATGGTCACCCCCCCGAGTTGGACTATTTTGCAAATCCTTCACTCGAAGGTCGTACATGTACATGAACATTGAGCCCTTTCCTCGTTCTTTTTTCTTCCGTCCCTCCGTTCTTTCGTACTCTCGTTTTCTTTCTTTCTTTTTTTCTTTCTTTCTTTCACACACATTCTCTCATCATTTCTCTCCTCTCTCATCATTCCTTCATTCTACAAACTCATTTCACTGACAACTCATTGACCTGCAAGGTATGACAAGAGACTGTGCAAATTGCAATTGCTGTTCATGTAGTGAACGTCCAGGTTGTGAACAATGTCCGGGGAGAATAGAGGGAGAACCATCTCGGGCACAGAGCAAGCCTGTGCGAAGGGCTGAACATTGCGACATGATGTGATGCAAGATAGACGTTGCTTGTGCATATTCTCCTTTACTTACCAGTGTGAATATCTTCCCATAGTCACTCAAATCGTCTGACGCCCTTATCTCACCAATCCCTGCTGCAATCCTCAAGCTCGACTAGCCATGGGTTCTGGTGCAGGTGCGGAAAAGTCCCATTATTCAATGTTATTCTTAGCATGGCACGTTTGATCAATCAAGGATGGCGATCAGTAACCGGCATTGTCTATGCCTTACGGTTTGTAGGAAGCGTCATTACAGGCCTCAACCCGACAGAGGTGAATACCGCGAACCCCTTCGTGCTCTTCGTCATCCAGGTACGTTCATCATGGCATCATGGACTTCATCCAATGGGCACTTTGCTCGGCTACCTTGTCTGTGTCTGCGTCCACTAATTTTCGAGTCCAACAAACCTCATAGGCGGTGATCATTGTTGGACTATGCTATCTACTCCACGCTGTATTGCGCAAGCTTAAGCAGCCTCGCGTCATTTCTGAGGTCATTGCAGGCATCATCCTTGGGCCTTCTGCCATGGGCCGTATCCCGGGCTTTGCTACAACCATCTTCAATCCCAATAGTTTGTCCTACCTGAACCTTGTTTCGACCATCGGACTGGTCCTTTTCCTCTTCTTAGTCGGCCTAGAGTTGGACCCAGCCATGGTTCTGAAACGCGCCAAGTTCGCGATTGGCATCTCGTTCGTAGGCATGGCGTTACCCCTTGCAGTCGGAGCGGCTGTGAGCTATGCTCTTTATGAAGAACTAGGACCCAACACGACTGTTGGATTCAGCCAGTTCCTACTCTTCTGTGGGGTCGCTATGGCCATCACCGCATTTCCTGTCCTTGCTCGTATTCTAGCTGAGCAGAAGCTGCTGACAACCAAGGTCGGCCTCATCACCATCTGCGCCGGCGCAGTTGGGGATATCGTCGCTTGGATCCTTTTGGCTCTTGTGGTCTCGATCATCAACAGCGCCAGCAAAATCACGCCGCTATACGTGGTACTTTTGTCTATTGCCTGGTCTCTTATATTGGTTTTCTGCTTCCGGCCAATGTTCACGTTCATGATCAGGAAAACAAAGTCGCAGGATGAACCCAGTCAGACCATGATGGCCTTCACCCTAGCCGTTGTCCTTATCAGCGCTTTTGTCACGGATATCATTGGAGTGCATGCTATTTTCGGCTCCTTCTTGGTCGGGCTCATTATCCCGAATGACACTGGCTTTGCGGATGGAGTCACCAAGAGGATCGAGGACCTTGTCAGTGTTATTTTCTTACCCATCTACTTTGCGCTTTCTGGACTCAAGACGCAGGTCGGATTACTGGACAATGCAAGGATATGGGGCATGGTTGTCTTGACCACTGCTGTAGCCTGTTTTGGAAAGATCATGGGATGCTCAGTCGCCGCTCGTATCCAGGGCATGGAATGGCGAGAGTCTTTCGCGATCGGCTTCCTTATGAACTGCAAAGGACTAGTCGAGCTAATTGTACTCAATATTGGCTACGACGCCGGCGTTATCAACGCCAGGGTCTTTGTGATCATGGTCGCCATGTGTTTGATCACAACATGCATGACAACCCCTGCTGTTTCATGGATCTACCCTGTGCACTACCAGCGCGCGGCCGCCCAGCGTGCAGCTGCCAAGGAGAAGCAGAAAAATGGTGACATTGAACGGGCCATTTCTCCCGAAACGACTGATGGAACCAGCAAAGGATTCATGCTTTGCCTTGACAAGATTCACAACCTGCCTGCCATGATGACATTCCTCGAAATGTTGAATCATGCTATCCCCAAGCCTGAAAGCGAGAGCACAAGTCAATCCTCCTTCACTGTCCCTTCCTCCGATGACCCACTCACTCACACCACGACAAACGAGGAGCCTTCTGGTCCAAAGCTTCTTGCTCTACGTCTCCTACATTTGACAGACCGAAGTTCATCTGTTTTGCTTGCAGCCACTGAACGTGCTGAAGTCTTGCGTCGCGATGCTTTGATGACCGTATTTCAAGCATTTGCCAAGCTGAACAGTATCTTTGTTCGCCCAAAAATGACCCTGTCGACGGACCCTGACGACTTTGCGCACAGCATCTATGATGAGGCCGTGGAGAGCGGCACAGGTGTTATCATCATCCCTTGGAACTCTAGCTCACTCCCCGACCCACCCGTGAACAGCACGGACGCGAGCCAGCGCCCTGTCTTGTTGCGTCCCTTGGCCACATCCAACACACAGCTCGTGAACCGCTTACTAAGCACAACCGCTAACACAGGCCTAGTGACGGCAGTCTTTGTCGACCGAGAATTTGGAGGTGCAGGACACTTTTTGAACATCATGGTCCCTCTCTACGGTTCCCGAGATGACGAGGAGGCTTTGAAGCTGGCCTCTGCGCTGAGCCACAATCGTATCTGCAATATCCTGATTGTTCGCATCGATACGGCTTCCAAGGCAAGGACAAAAGGACCAATGGATACACATGCCACAGTGGAGTTTGATGCTCAGTCAATTGATACAACACTCGATGAACCCATCCCGTTGCCTGAGAACAACCAGGTTCTCGTTCAGTCATATTTTCCTCATCGAGCGTTCCCCTTGGGCGAAAAACGATCGAGTTCGAAGCGAGCAACCATGGAAGGGGCCACCGAGATAGGTGTCGGGGTCTTTGCTCATGTTGTTCCAACGACCCAAGATGCGATTGGTCTCTCCAAGGCGGTTCTGGGGTCTCGCGATCTTTTGGTACTGGGGCGTGGATTAACGAGCAAGCGTGGAGGCAAACACAGCTCAGCCGCCTCTATTCACTCACCCGACAACGTGCAGCAGTCTTTGCCTATTTACAGCGCTTCAACAAGTCCCCAGGCAAGTACGACTGGTCATGGACTTCATCTCGGCAGTCTACCCCCAGCATTTGTCGGATTCTCCACTTCAAACGTGAACACACCTACTCAAGTCATTGGCAACCCCTTGGAAGGAGATCATACGAGCGGTGGACTTCGACCTCGCCATTTGCGCCCACAGATGTCTTCTCGTGATCTTCACCACTCGTTTATGACAGTTTCCACGGTCCTTGGCGTTGTCGCACAATCATTCCTGAGTTCTGGAGTTTCTAGCTGTCTCTTGGTGGTCCAATCTGGAGCCAAACGTCCCAATGTAACAGATGTTTCAAGGGCCCAATCTCTGGCCATTCGTACCCCCAGACCCCAGCATCGAGACATCACCCATCACCCCATCACCAACAGCAATGTTCAGAGCAAGCAGCTCCCGATCGGGGCAGGGATTGGTGAAGTGAAGTGAAGCATTTCAATTCTTTGTACAGTACATGGTTAGCATACAGGCATTAAATGGATACCAAAATTCCCCACTTGTTTGGAAGGTGGACTCTTCTCAAGAACTGTCAAAAAAGCAGCACGGTTGCCGTTGCGTTCTGTGTTTTCGTACATGTGGAAACCACTCTTGAGGATTTTATCTCGCCTGACGTGACGGACATAACATCAACCGACTCTTTTTGTTTCGATGTTACGGTCCTTTAGACAAAGCCATGTGGTTGTGGATTGGTAATTTGCAGGAACAAGTGTTGTCGTGAGTTGACACAGTGTAATTGGAGAGGGCCGAGGTTAACTCTCAAAGCCCTGAAGCAAGGGCAATGAGTGCTCTGGTGTGGTTCAGCCCAAGAAGCACCGCAAACAGAGGCGAAGAGTGAAGCGTACATTCTCAAGAAGAGAGGACAATAGGAAGGCACGCATTGTAGCCAATCGTTCCGTCTCTCTTTCTTCGCCCTTTTTCAGGTAAGGTGACGACGATTCTCCCGCAAGAGCGATTCCCGCAAGAGCGATTCCCGCAAGAGTCTGTGTGACAATGTGCTTTGCGACTTATCCCCTCTTTTTTTTTTGTCTGAATGGTGGCCATGCCCAGTCACACATCGTATTGCATCTCCTTGGGGCCGCAGTCCCCAGGAGGCGTAGAGAGGGGAAAAAAGGCACTGCCCAAAGAAGCCGATTTCGCTCTTCACTTCCTTCATCCGTTTACTCATCCACCAAGCCGAGTCGAGTCGAGTCGCCAAATGTCGTCTACACACCCCCTCGAGCTGCCAGAGGTCCTCTCGCACATCGCCAAGTTCGTGCCACTCAGCCGCCTTCTTACTTACGCACTCGTCTCCCGCACCTGGAGTCAAGCCTTCATTCCTTATATCTGGCGTAACATCAGGCTGGACGAAAAGTGGCCCACCCTTCCTTGGTCTTTCTCCATCCATAGTCACCACGTCAAGTCACTGGAGATCTATTGCACGCCCACTAGTGAGCATGCTGCCATGAAATGCCCCAACCTCGAATCCTTGACCTTAACGGGCTGCCGACAAAACTTATTCTCGTTACAGTTGATCATGGGCCACCCGAGTCTGACACGTCTACAAATGCATCAGCTTTGGTCTAACTATCAATCAGGATTCTGGGACGAAGTGCTTGGGTTCCGCCACTTGAAGCACCTGGCCCTATCGGTTGTGACATTCGCAGATGATGATGTCGACAAGTTCTGGCAGCTGTGCACACGCATGGAGCGCTTGGAGCTTAGCAAGCTGAGGCTAGCCAGCCATGGCAACCTGTCCTCAATGGAGTTTCCTCTCATCAAGGAATTCAGGGTTGGGATTGATCAGCAAGAAGAATCCTCGCTCTATCTAGACTTGATAAAGAGATGCCCCAGTCTAACGGCATGCAACTGGAAAATCGGCGACCGTGAAGCAGATAAGCACTTTGTCTCGGGTTTTGTGGACCTGGTCGCTTCAAAAACCTGGTCCGACCTAGATAGTGTTGATTCAGCGTCCAACTTTATCACCAACGAGGACTTGTCCAAGATCATGGAAGGCATGACACAGATCAGTATCCTTAATATTGGAAGCACATGGGAAGCATTTGGATCCAACTCGACCGAGTTGTTGCGACCTCGTTTCTCCAACCTCAAGGAACTCAGCCTGGGATACTGTATCACCGCTGCCGGCCCGTTGGCGCAAGAAATCATGTCCTCTTGTCCCATGTTGGAGAAGCTCTCGATACCTCATATCAACGCCTCGGAAATCGCCTCAGGAAGGCCTTGGGTGTGCTTGGGACTGAAGAAACTCTCGGTCAGGTTTTGTTTCCGTCCCGCCACAGTCGGTCTTCTTCAACCATTGGTGTTTGAGCAGTTGTCAAGACTTAAGCGACTTGAGGACCTCCGCATAGATGGAATCTCCGATGACCCAACGCTCCGCAAAATGCGTCTGCAAGAGACATTCGATTTGCGACTCTGTCGAGGTCTCGGCAAGCTTTCCACCCTTCGATCGCTGGCCGTCATCAATTTCCTGGACACTGATCAAAAAATGGGTGATGAAGAGGTCGATTGGATGATAGAACATTGGACAAGCCTGGTGGAGGTCAACGGAACACTTAACACGTCGAAACAAGAATTCGACGAGGCACTGAGGGGTCGGTTGGAGAAGCATGGCGTCCGCACCAAGGCCGCTGAGAGGAGGATCAGCCGACACGGTGATAGCCCCGACTTTGAGAGCGACGTGGAGAGTGATTACGACGAATCAATCTAAGTTCCTTGCGGATTCAACGACAGGTTGACCGCATCCCTGCCGATTTTATTTTCTTTCTTTCGGGTTTCGCTGCATAGACCTCCCACTGAGAAGAAGTACGCACTATACGCTCCAGAGGGTAGCGGATTATCTTCAAACGATCTTGCTAACAGGGGCCTGCTTCTTGGTCTTGCTCGACTGGACTCTGCAATAAAATGTTTCTATAGCCCGCTCTACACGCTCGAGCTCTGTGACACAACAGGATGCTTAGATCGGCTGTATGTACCTTGTTCTTGTTCTACTCATGCTTGTTGAGGTGACCGCGTCCTGTCTGACTTGCACTTCAAATGGCGGTGCCTCCGACAGCATGAAAAGAGAGATGGACAAAAAGGATGTTAAAAAGTCTGTGTGCACTTGAGGACAGTTAACATTGCGTTGAGCGTAAAAAACGGCCAGCTGCATGTATGCCACAAGCACATAGGGCCACAAGGGGAGTAATGGTTTTCACAGGCCACTGGAATGACAGAACGACACCCAGCGGGTAGCGCGACATACAAACAGTCAGCAACACACACCAACAAGCACGCCTTGGCTACCCCAAATCGAACATGATGAGGGACCAAGGAAGTTTCATCCAGGGGAGTACTGGTTTTCACAGGCCGCTGGAATGACAGAACGACACCCAGCGGGTAGCGCGATATGTGTCCTTCGCCTCAACACGGACGAAGCATCAAAAGAGCGCCAAAGACGATGACCCGAAGGACATTACCTTACTGTCAGAAGGACGTTTCGCATCGAGTTCGCGCGAAGCAACAACAAGTTGTGCTTGTTGAGGCGGTGCCTCCGACAACATGGAGGTAAAACGACTGACTGTACAACAGCGGGCACTTGACACAACGGACACAACGCGGACGGATGATCAGAAGAAAAGGGGTGAAAGCAAAATGCGAGTGGCTGAATTGGCCCCTTCGCTCCTTCGCTTTTTTTTTTTTTTGCCGCCACGAGAGCGACCTTTCACCTCTTTCCACTTCCCCTTCACATCCACCATGGAGCCGCCCTTGCCTCAACCACCCGCCAGCGAGACTTCTCAGTTTTACAGCTCGACCACTGGCCCTGTGCGTGTCGGCTCGCTCCTCCTGCAGTCTGTGGCCGTGACAGTCCCCACCTTCTCCCAGGAGCTCGACCTGGGGGCGATCGCCAACCCCCAGAAACACTCGAACATCAAACAGTACCTCTTTGCTTCACTCCTCTTCAAACCTTTCATTGCGCTCCTGCTCGATTGTTTCTCCTTGGCCTTCCTGTCCGCCTGGGTCAAGGCCTCAGTGGGCAAGGGCAACAGCTCAGGACTTGTTATCTATGCCTTGGCCACTACAGGATCCTTGGTAATCGCCGTCTATGGTGGATGGAGGGCCAGCCAGGTGTTGAAGAAAGGACATATTCAAGCCATCTATGTGAACAGAGAAGCCTATCGCTGGATCTGCTTACGAGACCGGGACAAGTTCTTGTTCTTTGAAAGAGTCGGACAGGGTTACGGACATATGGATACACTCGCGTTCTTTGCCTGGTTCACACTTCGAGGTACGTAAGAGATGGGCCCATTCCTTCTTTCCTGTGTGCTTCATTCTTTTTTTATCGGGTGGTGTTGAAGGCTGTGAGATCTTGGCATTGGGTTCTAAAAGCCTTGCTGAATTAATCCTGACGGCTTTTTTTTCCGTGTTCACAGATTGGATGCAGCATCTTCTGTGTGACCTACCTCGACTCGTCATCAACTGCACCATACTTGCTCAGGTGGCATATCAACGGTCGCTTGTCAACAAGGGTCAAACACCCACACTCAACATGCCAGAGCTAAACGGGATCACACATGCGGCACTTGCATTCAACATCATGCTTCAAGTGTGCAACTTATTCCAGTTCTTTGGAGCTCTGGTGGTGCTGACCTTGTCCAGGATGGGAAAACTGGTCTCTTTGAGAAAGGATGAGCATCTGCACACATACTGCCAACGCAACTTGAACGTCAGGTAAGAGCTGACTGAGACCCGTCCGTTATTCGCCGTAGTATCCAAAAGAATTACTAACGCCATGGATTGTGTTTGCTGGCTCCAACTAGAATTGTCCGAATGTACAAACTTGCAAAATCACCAGGAACAACAGCACCACTACGGGAAAACAATCATCTAGAACAACGGATGGATGAGGAGGGCGGGATCGATCTCTCGCTGGCGGCGTTGGCCTGGGACACGGAGACCCAGGACGACCATGTTGACTACGATCATTATGCCTATAGACCACGGCGCATGTCCAACGGACCGCCTCCACGAAAGGCGCAAGCCGCTAAAGCTCAAAACCAGGATGGCAGCCCGTCGCGGAGGGAAGGTGGAGGATTCCATGGGGACGAGAGGATCGAGATGACCGAGAACCCAACAACCTCAACTCTGCAATCTATCCCAACACCACCACCAGGGTCGTTCTCGTATGCTCAGATGCAGCACTTGCAACAGCAACGACAAAAATATGGAGACAACAAGGACTTGTACGAGCCCATGCAATGGGCCCCGCACGGCTCGGGTTCTGATGGCCAGATTCATGGCCAAAGTCAGACTCAAGGTTTGGGCCAGGGCCAGAATCAAAATGCATTTGTAGCACCACCTTCGAGGGGCAGCGGGAATCAGGCATCTTGGACACAGCAACAGGGCATGGCACCACCCGTCCCGTCCAAAAACCCATGATTTCCATCCCGCTTGTTCTCTCCTGTACATTTGTTGTATCATATCATTCGACGTAGAATACAGCGCTTGGTTCCCAAGTTCTCACATGATCAAACACGCACTTTATCATCCAGCCTTGATTCTGAATCTGGTTCCGCCTCTAGTGAGAACCTGTTGTGTTTCCGGTCATTAAGGACTCGAAAAGTGCTTGGTTCTGCCTCAAATGCCAGTCGTCGTCCTTCGGGTCATCGTCGTTATTCTCGTCGGAATAATTTCGTCCGCCGGCCTTGAACCAAACTGCTTGATTTCTTTCCATAATACTCATCCCTTCCATCGACTCTGGCAGAAGGCTAGAGGGGATGGAAAGTTGGTCTTGTACTTGATCCCGTCCACCGATTTCATGGCGATGGCTGTTGTCAAGCGCTGTGGACCCGGGACTTTTGCAAACGTGGCTCGAGAAAGATCGGGGGTGCGGCGATGATTTCTTTAGTTGACTTGTGGGTATGACGGTGACAACAGATCTGCCGCCATACCACATCCTACGCCGGACTTCTGTAGGATTGCTCCTGGCTACGGACTTTGGGGTATGCCTGGAAGCTTTTGGGGAATGTACGCCGATTTTTGCCGTTGGTGCTTCTGAATCATGCTTCGTAGTTGTATCAGGCAATCTGGAGCTCTTGCTTCTTCGTGTTGATGACGTTGGCTTGGGTTTCGCATCAACGGAGGACCTTGATCGTGAAGTAGGAACGTGCTCGGCGTGCTGGGCATCGACACTACCCGAGGAGGGTCGTCTTCGCACGCCTGTAATGTTCCACGAACTGTGATGATGTCTGCTCCACCGGTTTTGATAGTCGCCAGTGTGACATGGTACACCCGCGACGGGCAAACCTTTTGTAATTGTTTGATTTTGACTGCAATCTCGTACGCGACAAAGACATCGTTGGCGGCATAGGCGATCTGATCCATCCGCAAATGTGGTCGGTCCCATGCTCCCATTCTAACTGACCTATCTTTATCCACAGTGTGGCCAAGCTAATGTTCGTTGAATGGTATTGAGGGGAGATATCAATAAAGTGACGCTTGAATAGAATTCTGGACAATACCCACAATAATTGTCATATTACCAGATCCCTAGTCAGACTATCCACGCTGCGGATCTTTCGCTTGTCGGGCAAGTCGTCTTTGACCTGAATACTAAGAGCGCCTAATTCGACCAGGTTTGTGCACTTGACTCCCCAATCCTTCATCAGCTTTGTTCCGTCGGCCCTAATTTCATCATCCAATATCAGCTGCTTAGATCAGTCGTTGACTGGAAGGAGAAAACAAAGAACTATGGAATAATTCGCGGCGGAGGAAGGTCTTACCTAATATTGACGCCTACCTTCAAGATATGTTTGTCTGTGAGAATACGAGCCAGTTCATCCGGGAACTTTTTCATGTGGTGTACATGGAATAAGTAGATCGACTTGTCGTCTCCAAGTTGAATAAGGGAGATCAAACCTTGCTTTCCTTTCAAGAACGGCCTCCATTCAGCGTCCAATGCCCACAACCTTGTCCTGATGAGACGTGTCAAGAGGGATGTACCGAGGTATCGAAGCGATACTGTAAGTGTATGTGCAGTCGAGGGATTGACATCAAAAGGACAGCCCTCATCATAACTGGTGATCTTACGCGTTGCCTTGTAACCACTGATCCGCCACCTTGTTGTCGTTTGTATAGTACACTTTTCTCGAGTTCTTGGTTCGAAAGTCCAAGTATGGATAGCCGTCAGATCCCTTCTCTTTTGGTGGGGGAAACTCCGAACCTGAAGAAGAAATCAATGGACGTGTGCTCTTCGGTGGTGAAGTCCAGGACGAACTCCATGAATAGGATCCTGCTGCTGGGTAGCCTCCTATAGCACGGATTTTACCATTTGACGAGTGACTCCCGCTCGAGCCATGAGGATTGACAGTATCAGTTGTAGGCGACGAGAGCACCGCGACAAGTCTGACAGGCAAGCTTGTTGCAGCAACGCTAGGAGGCGTTGGCAATGGCTTCTTTCTTGATGTGATTATGGCGCGTGTGGAAATTGAAGCCGTGGTCGCGTCCTTGATAGCCTTCAGGGGACGGAATCGTGGGCTCGAGGAAGGGGAAAACACCCTTGTTCCTGAATGACCGAGATGCTTGATCACCAGCATCGGGATGCCACTCGATTGCAAGTTCTTTGTCGATGGTGCACTGAATCTGAGAAGGAAGGGAGAAGGAATC
>Ga0247824_10000696_pt1 | contig 17272 bp, 10 predicted proteins | sample 13C_PalmiticAcid_FD_194412 | JGI IMG/M metagenome (GOLD analysis project Ga0247824, IMG submission 194412) | Soil microbial communities from agricultural site in Penn Yan, New York, United States - 13C_PalmiticAcid_Day48 | ecosystem: Environmental > Terrestrial > Soil > Agricultural land... | reverse complement strand
CCCTTCCGCCCGCTCACCCTCCACGACGCGCGCGTGGCGCTCTTCTTCTTCGTCCTCCTGCAGGCCGCCTTCTTCAGCACGGGCAACGTCGCGTCGGTCTCGTCCTTCAGCCTCGAGAGCGTGTGCCGCCTGCTGCCCGTGTTCGACCCCTTCTCGCAGGGCGCCATGCTGATCCTCAAGCTCGCGATCCCCTTCGCGCTCGTGTCGGCCAACCTGGGCATCCTCAACAAGCGGCTCGGCGTGGCGCCCTCGGCGCTCTTCATGGTCGTCATGGCCGTCAGCGACGTGCTGACCCTCTACTTCTTTTGGGTCGTGAAAGACGAAGGGTCGTGGCTCGAGATTGGGTCGACCATCAGCCACTTTGTGATTGCGAGCCTGCTGTGCATCTTTGTGGCCGCGCTGGAGGGGGTGAGCGCCATGTTCATTGCCGGGGTGGAGGTGGGCGGGGATGTGGGCAAGGCGGTGGGGAGGGGCGCCGTCGCGGAGGTGTTGCTGGAGAGGGCGAATGAGGCGGTTGAGCACCTGCCTAAGGCTGGTGGTGGTGGCGACGGTGACGGTGGCAGTGCTGGCGGTAAATAAGGGGGGGACGTGGGTACGGTATGTACATACATGTGGTGTGTGGATGTGTCTACACTAGATGGGTAGGGATCTGGGGATTTGAAAATAGCATATAAAAGCGTCGGTCAGAGCGAGATCAACAAGGGTTTGGATCCGGCCGCTCCGGATCTTAGGATCCTGTCTTTCACACCAGCAACCCTTTGCATAATGTTTCTCATGAAATGTTTCTGCAGTGATTGTTTCAGCCACCCGGGAACCATTGTGTTTAGGGAAAGGCTCCTCGTATGAGGTCAGGACAAGCATGGACAAAAGGATGTCGAGAATCACATGCAATGGTTTTTGTTCAACACTGCCTCCTTTATGGTACAGATTTTGACAGTTGAAACTCAAATCCTCGGCTTCCTGTTTGCTGAGATGCCAGGGACGAGCTTGGCTCATGCAACCACTTTCTGTCCCTGACATTGGTGCACACACTTCCCTGCCGTCTGTGGGCTTTGGGTGTTTTTTTCGTATGTAGAGCTTCTGGAACACACGACCTTGAGATGAAAATATTCACCCCTGGACTGGTGGGCCCGGGGCAAGCATGTGAGAGCAATGGTGACAGTGACAGGCCAGCCCTACACGTGCGCAAAGTAGCATCGGATCCCCTCCGAGACGGAACTTTGCGCTGATGCCTGCCCGTTCCCTGGCCTGCCCGGCTGTCACGGAGTGGTCCGGATCGGGATTGCCAGCCGACTCTTTATCGTTCGATGCTGGAGAAAGGGGTCGGCTGCATCGGCCTGCGGATGCGTCTCCAGGTGGTGAGGGGAACCGTGGGGTAAAACCGGGCTCAACTCCAACCCAGTCCGGAATGGGAATGGGGAGAGGAGCCGCTGTGACAGACTGGCGGAAGGTACCGTGTCCGTGAAGTTGTGGGAAAGCAGTCCTGCCACGGGCGGCAGTTTAGTACAGCGGCCTATCCTTGCTCTCCCATGGATGTTGTTTGTTTCCGGTCACCGCCCAACGCCAGCTCTCGAGAGCTTGGAAGGGGGTTTGTACCGCGAGGACACGAGCCCATCATCATTCAGGCACCCCGAGAGCCAAGCCTTGCCACCAGCGGGGCGCTTGTGCTGTCCAACGGCTTGGTCGGTGACAGGGAGGACGGAGAAGACACTAAAAGGGACAAGATGGGACCAACGTGAACGGGCACCAGAGCGGATTGGTGACAGCAAAAGGACCCGGGTCCGGACTTCACCCGCCATCCGCAAACCCCGACGGGTTGAAGCCGTTGAGCAGATTGCCATTCCCGCGTCGGTCCTCTGACTCCTCGCAGGGCAACAGTCGGTTAGTGTTCGCGAGGGTACAGTACCAAATCTGGCAGGAAAGACCGATGAGTGTCGAAAAGCCCCGAAAACGAGGCCAGAGCCGAAAACTGATGCGTGCATGGCAGCATTTCCCGTTGTGGTTGGTTTGGGGACACAATGGCGCGGAGTTTAGGCCGAGACTGCCAAGGAGGTGCCCAGGGATCCGTGGTCGTCGGCCAAGAGTTCCCCGGATTCGTGCAGCCGGCGGCTACTTCCCAATCGGGCTGGCTCTCCCGTGTGATGAATCTCGCCTGCCCTGGCCCAAGCGTCCTTGCCGGGCTGTGCCAGCTGACCCAAAGGCCTGGCGTCTTTAGTAATGCGCTCCTGGCACTTGGCTGTCACATGCAAGCTGTGGAGCGTCCCCCTGCCTCGAGTCGCTCCAGGTTCATGCGCACTCTTCTCCAAGCTGATGGAGGGGCTGCACTATGCAGGCAGACGCACGACTCGAACAGACGAACGGTCATTTGAGGGGCCACCCGGAAACCCCTCGTGGGTATGAAAAATCGAACTAAAACGCAGGCTGCAGCTGGTCTCCTTATTGGAGAGACTAGCCAAGGACCTAATTGACTCGACGCAGTTTCCCTGCCCCAAGTTTTGCACTAAAAGCCTAAAAGGACGCTGGAATCCGGGGTTGGCAGTCCCGCCGCAGTGGACCACCCCCTCAGAGCAAGAGCACGCCTGCGTCGAATCGCACGTTGCACCCGTTTTGCCATCGGCCGCTTTCATCCTGTCACATATCGATTCGAGGCACGAGGGGACGTGCAGCGCAGTTCCTTGGAGGGAGTAGCCATCTCTGCGCGCCCTCACTTCTTTCTACCCCGCGCCGCCGTGTTTTAGGGGCGGATCCCTCAGCAGATTGCGGTCCGACAAACTACACAGTATTCTGTACGGTTCCGTCGAACCCTTCACCCACGCCCGTTTCTCCAGCACAGGTCGATCGAAGAGGAGTCTTGGTGGCGGATCGCAACGGGAACACCGGCTCGATCGGTAGAAACCGCATCCCACGCGACACGCACCCCTTTCCAACAATCCCCTCGCCTCCGCCGTTCAACACGCAAACCAGCAACAAGCAGCAAGCAGCGCCTGCGCCTGCATTCTCGCCGAGATGGAGGTCGATTCAACCTCTCCGGGCGAGCTCACGCCGCCAAACCAGCAATCGACGTCGCCGCCCTCCGGGCCGGGAGGGACGACGTCAACAACCACAACCGCGGGGCAGCTGAGCTTTAGGAGGTTGGTGCTCGCGCTGTTGCCCTTGTCTCGCGCCGCAACGGGGTGGAATGGTTTTTGCTGACCTGCGCTCTTCTATGAACAAAAGACAACGAGCTTCAAGAGCGTGCGAGGTGAGTTCTGCCCTAGTTATTTACATTTTCTTGGAAACCGGGTCGCGTGGTGGGTTTGAGGGGACCTCTCCGAGGCTTGAGCGCGATTGCGACCGACTCGCCTATCGTGCCTCGGCTCACCCGCGCGCCGGTTATCTCGAGCATCGCAAAGCTGACCAGTCACCGTTTCCAGACATGCCATGCCCGCAAAGTACGGATACCCTCAGCCTATTGCAACCACAGATCCACCCAAACTACGTCCTTCGCGCGAGATCATGCATACTCACATCAATCTTAACAGGTCCGCTGCGATGCGGCAAGCCTCGGCGTTCCGTGTACCAACTGCGTCGCCTTCCAGATCGAGTGTCGCATCCCAACACCGAAACGGAAGAAGGCGCAGAGCACCACCGCCCAATCCAGGGATTCGGACAGGTATAGCAGACACAAATCCCCAGGAGACCTCTTGGCCTCGGGCCCAGATTGCCCGAAACAGCTGGGCATGCGAGCGACGTGGGCTTTGATGCTGACCTGCCAACAGCGAGCGAGGAGAAGACGACCGTTCGCCGCTCCCGCCCGGCACGACCACATTCCCGAGCGGCACACGACCCCCCGCCGTTTACCACACACACGAGGGCACACCGTCGACCGCCAACACCGAAGCCGAGCAACAGAAAAAGGACGAGTTTGATAATGCGACCCTCGCCAGCTACATGGACCTCGTCATGAAGCCCAAGTTCACGAGAGCACCAATCACCGAGGCCGGGAGGGTGGCATACCTGGGCGAGTCATCCAACCTCACGCTGCTGGTCCACGACCGCCAGGGCGACGGAGATGTGGTCCACTATCCCCTGCCGGAGAACATCAGGGGCTCGAGGGCGCGGCTGACCGAGCTGGACAACGTCGAGATTGACATCCTGCACCAACGAGGCGCCTTTCTTCTCCCACCGCGGGCTCTGTGCGACGAGCTGGTCGAGTCCTACTTCAAATGGGTACATCCCATCGTTCCCATCATCAACAAGACGAAATTCATGCGCCAATACAAGGATCCCAAAAACCCTCCGTCGCTGCTCCTGCTCCAAGCCATGCTTCTGGCGGGATCGCGTGTCTGCACCAATCCGCAGCTCATGGACGCAAACGGCTCATCAACACCCGCCGCACTCACCTTCTACAAGAGGGCCAAGGCATTGTACGACGCAAACTACGAGGATGACCGAGTCACCATCGTCCAGTCTCTCTTGCTGATGGGCTGGTACTGGGAGGGCCCCGAGGATGTCACCAAGAATGTCTTCTACTGGACCCGGGTTGCCACCATCGTCGCGCAGGGCTCAGGGATGCACCGGAGCGTGGAGGGGTCGCAGCTGAGCAAGGCGGACAAGCGGCTTTGGAAGCGGATTTGGTGGTCTCTCTTCACCCGAGACAGATCTGTGGCCGTTGCCCTGGGCAGGCCATGCCACATCAATCTCGACGACTCGGACGTCGAGATGTTGACAGAGGACGACTTTGTGGAAGACGATGCTGATCAAGGCAGCGAGTATCCACCAGACCCGATTCACGTGCAATTCTTCTTGCAGTACGTCAAGCTGTGCGAGATCATGGGGCTTGTGCTATCGCAACAGTACTCGGTGGCGGCGAAAGGACGCCGGCACAACCCTATCGACCTGACCCACAGCGACATGGCACTTGCCGACTGGCTTCAAAACTGCCCGAAGCTGGTGTACTGGGAGATGCCCAGGCATCACTTCTGGTCTGCCTTACTCCATTCGAACTACTACACCACTCTCTGTTTACTTCATCGGGCCCATATGCCACCAAGCGGCTCCCACAGGTTCCCGGATGAATCGGTGTATCCGTCTCGGAACATTGCCTTCCAGGCCGCGGCCATGATCACATCCATTATCGAGAACCTCTCGGCCCGCGGAGAGCTCCGGTACTGCCCGGCGTTCGTCGTGTACAGTTTGTTCTCGGCCCTGATCATGCACGTGTACCAGATGAGGTCACCAGTGCCGTCCATCCAGCAGGTCACGCAGGACAGGATACGAACCTGCATGGGCGCCCTCAAGGATGTGTCCAAGGTGTGGCTCGTTGGAAAGATGGTCCACACCCTGTTCGAGTCCATCCTCGGGAACAAGGTGCTCGAAGAAAGGCTCCAGAAGGCAGCGGGCAAGAGACACCGCAAGACCCAGCAGAGCCTGTCGCAACTCGAGCAGCATCGGTATGCACAGGAGCAGAAGCGCAAGTACGACGAGATGGCAATCGACTTCAGCGTGAGCACGCCCCAGCCGCAAGAATCGTATGAGCGCTCAAGACCCCAGTCTCCAAATAACGTGGCCAAGAACGAGCCTGCCTCGTCCTCGATGCCGCCTCCCACCCACGCGTCGCCGCTCGCGCGCAACAACGGTGACACGTTCATGGGGGGCACCTCGTCGCGCCCGCACACCCGGCCGGCAACCCCGTTCAATCCGTCGTTCTCCGTCCCCCCGACGCCTCCCGATCTCTACCTTGTCACGCGAAACTCGCCCAACCTGTCGCAGGCGGTGTGGGAGAATTTCCAGCCCGACCAGCTGTTCCCCGAGAGCGCGCACGTACCGCTGTTCCAGCAATTATCGCCGCAGCAAACACACCAGGGTCTCGACGCGCATATGATGGCGCAGATGCACCAGCAGAATCAGAACATGCAGGGCCAGCCGATGGACGGCAGCCCGAACGCGTTTGGGCAGCCCATACCGAAGAGGGGCATGGGCGGCAGCCCGCTCCAGCAGAGCGCGATGCTGCAGCCGGGCATGCCGGGCAGCTTCCAGGGCCACCCCGGACAGCCGGGCAACAACATGTGGCACGGATTTGAGGTGCCGATGGTGGATGGGCAGAGCCCGAGTGACAGCTGGAGCACGAGCTCGGCGCAGGGCCAGCCTGTGCCGTCGACGCTGAACGTGGAGGACTGGTGAGTTTTGTTCCCATGGGTCTGATGGGGTTTCGATGCATGAGTTCTAACTCCCCCGTCCGCAGGTTCCAATTCTTTGGCATTCACAACGATCCCGGACACCCTGCCGCGATGAACTTGGACAACCTCCCGATGGTGTAGGACGGCCACGGGTATGGAGATGGACACACAATGGAACTATTCAATAGCCCCAGCAACAACGAGAGAGACACCACGAGCCCTGGCCAGCCACCATGAGTTGAGGGCAGCCGCGCCGACGAAGAAGGATTGGTGATGGACTTCGATACACGGTCGTTTGAAGGAAAACAAGGGTCAGGAAGAACAGGCGCAAAACGTACCTGGGGACGATTTGGTTCCTGTGCGAAGGGAAGACTAAACTTATGGCTCAGGCGGGCTCTGGTTGGAGGCGGTTGTTACGTTGTGCAATCTGTTGAGCATATTGGACCTGTACGAGGTGTTTTGATGGGGGATGGAAGGTGGAGGAAAGGAGTTTTGAACTCGAAGTCGGAGGTTGTGGTGCAGTACGTTGAATTCAAGCAAGACTTGGAATAATGAAACCAGTTGCGATTCAGTTGTTTGGCCCAAAGCATCCTCTTGGAAAGGGAAAAAGTGACAGCCGCATCCAACAAAGCCTTGTTCGGCACTTCGGATGCACAACATCGTCAAGGTTGGGCCGCAGGTTGGGCCGCGCAACCGCCATGCCGCGCAGGTGATGGCTTTTCCGCAGAGCCACCAACGTAATCCGAACTCTTGGTTCGGCGAGTTGGATATGGGACCTACTCCAAGCAGGTAAAGGTGAGAGCAACGGACGGTTCTATGATATGGTCTCACGTTTCTGTCTACTGTGTCGATCTACGTTGTGTTCATCCCGACTACGGCCCTCTACGACGACGGATGGGTCCAGTCGTCTCATCTTGAAAGATGGCGAGATCAGATGGATGAATGCAGGCGCAACAGGCCTGGGTTGGGCCCGCAATGGGAGGGGAGCGGGCCGCCGTCCCTGTCCCTGCGAGCGAGAACATCCATAGGTCTTGTTGCCTGCCCATTTTGCACCATCCAACACCCCTGTCATCTGTCGGCGCTTCTTTTGGAGCGCCCCGGAGCCAATCGCTGGCTGGGGGCGGCTTCTTGGCTTTGGGGTTTGTGGCAGCCGCTGTTGGAGGGTGCGGCGGCGGTTTTGCTTCCTTTGGCTCTTTGTGAGAGAGAGTCACATTGGGACCGAGTACTTACTTGATCCAAGGGGATGGATGGTCCGGCTGGCCAGTGCTGCGAGACGGGGTAGGGGGTTGCGTTTGGTTGATTGATGTTGCTCTGCAGAATCACTGCAGCCCCAGGTCTGGTCTCACAAGGATATACCGAGTAGGTCTCATGGCATGGGCTGACCTGACTGGCGGGGGCGCAATATCTGAGAGGTGAACGGTGTGAAGAGATGGAGCGCGTGCAGACGCTAAACCAGCGCGGCTGCGGTTCGGGTTGTTCTTGGCCATGATTGACGGACCGAAAGTTGCCTGCTACGCTCCGCCCCCACCATGAAGGTTGCGAGAAGCGCTCAGCGAGTCAAGGAGAAGTTCGGCCAAGGCGGTTAGAGGATGCGCTTGAAATGGGCGATGAGTTGTGGTAATGAAGGGGGGCTTCGTCTTGTTAAATCTAGGTTCCAAGGTCCATGTTTCGTTGTCCCTTATGCTCGAACACATTGTGGTGCTCAGCGCCGCGGAGCATCACGTTAGCGGCAAGCGGGGAGAGCTGACTTGTCTGTGGCGGCGAAGAGTGTGCGTCGCTTCGGCTGCCCAATCGACGGGAGCCGTGCTCAAAACACCCGCCCCGCGTTTGGGCAGCGGCTGCCTGCTGGATTTGGTCTTGCAAATCTGCCTGATCAGACGCGCAAAGCCCTCCGTAAACGCGCGGGGTTTGACAGTGGTGTTGGCTCTTTCCGTTTGCTGCGGCTAACAGCCGATCGAGAGGCGACAGGGGTCTCCCATCACAGTCAGTGAGGGGCACCCAAGCATGGGCAGGCGCCCCCCACCACTGCATGTGCTGAGCATCCCTGCTGCACCTCTGGTGCAAGTTGCCGCCTTCCACCGCTGGATGGACGTCGTCGTCCCCGGATCAATGGCCCCGTCACTTTCTCGAGCTCCCAAGAATCTCACACCGTTTCGCTCGTATCTGCTGCATCTGCTGCGCACCGTTAATTTGAAAGTATGCACACCGACACCGGTTTTGAATAATTCAGAAATCCTTGTCGGACACCCCACGAAGCCGGTCCCTGGCAACTTCCGTCAAGCTCGTTAAGTACTTGGGTACCTGGGGCTTGACGTAACCCTGGCCGCGGCAGGAAACAACCCCTCTGGGCTGTCCAACCCGCCCCCATCTCCTGCGCGACTCTGCCACCCGCGCACCCTTTGCTCACACCCTCAACAACCCGGTTTCTCGTGCCGGACGAGATTCGGGCGACAACAGTGGTGCGAGGCCCGATAGAATCACCGCCCTCCTGCCCCGCGCAAACGCCGACGCCGACGCCGACGCCGACGCCTGCCCAACATGACCCAAGCGCCCATGATCTCGGTGCCTCTGAAGGCCACCAACGAGATTGACTGGATCGGCCCGCTGAAGTCCTACATCCAAAACACCTACGGCGACGACCCCGAGCGATATGCAGAGGAGTGCGCCACCCTCAACCGGCTACGGCAGGACATGCGGGGGGCTGGGAAGGACAGCACTGCCGGGAGGGATCTCTTGTACCGGTATTATGGTCAGCTCGAGCTGCTGGACTTGCGCTTTCCAGTTGACGAGCAACATATCAGGGTTTCCTTTACCTGGTGAGTGTGCCTGGAACTCGTCCGCTCCCGGTTCTTTGGTTCTGGTTTTAACACCCCTTGATCCAGGTTCGATGCCTTCACCCACAAAGCCACGGCGCAGTACTCGCTAGCTTTTGAGAAAGCCTCCATCATCTTCAACATCTCGGCAGTCCTGTCTTGCCATGCCGCCAACCAGACGCGGACCGAAGAATCGGGTCTCAAGCAAGCATATCACTCATTCCAAGCCTCGGCTGGCATGTTCACCTACATCAACGAGAATTTCCTTCACGCCCCATCTTCCGACCTAAGCAGAGACACGGTAAAGGCGCTCATAAACATCATGCTGGCGCAGGCACAGGAGGTGTTCCTCGAGAAGCAGATCGCCGACCAAAAGAAGATTGGCCTCCTGGCAAAGCTGTCGAGCCAAGCCGCTACGCTGTATGGGCAGGCGCTCGAGGGCGTGCAAGACAATGTCACCAAGGCGATCTTCGAGAAGGTCTGGCTGTTGATGGTGCAGGCCAAGTTCAACCTCACGAGCTCGATTGCCCAATACTACCAGGCCCTCGCCGACGACGACGCAAACTCGCACGGCATGGCTGTTGCCCGCCTTCAGGTGGCGGAGAGCCATGCTCGCGAAGCTAACAAGATTGCCAGCAACTTCCCGAGCTCCATACCTCCGAGCTCGAACCTACCTGCGGATTGCGGCACTCTCCTCGCCGAGAGTACCAAAAGACATCTGGTGGCGGTTCAGCAGAAGCTCAAGGAGCTGACGAAAGACAACGACTTCATCTACCACCAGCCAGTGCCTGAGGGTGCTGGTGTGCCCGCTGTGGCCAAACTCCCCGCGGCGAAACCAATTCCGGTCAGCGAACTCTACGCAGGGCAGGATATTCAGCGGATTACCGGGCCCGACTTGTTTGCAAAGATCGTGCCGTTGGCCGTCACCGAATCGGCCAGTTTGTACGACGAGGAGAAGGCGAAGTTAGTGAGGGCCGAAACGGAGAGGGTAGACACCGCCAACGGCGAGATGGCCGCCAGCCTGGACTACCTGAGACTCCCCGGTGCTCTGCAGGTTCTGAAGGGGGGCTTTGACCAAGAAATCCTTCCCGACGAGGATTTTCGAACGTGGTGTGTCGACGTTACCGACCACGAGGATCCTGCCAAGATATTCGATTATCTGCACACACAGAAGCAAGCGATTGTGGGGTCACTGGAGCGGAGTAGCAAGCAGTTGGATATGGAGGAGAGCGTGTGCGAGAAGATGAGGTCCAAGTACGAATCGGATTGGACCCAACAGCCGAGCTCGCGGCTCACCACCACGCTGAGGGGCGATATCCGGAACTATCGGGAAGCTTTGGACGAAGCTGGTAGGAGCGACGGCCAGCTTGCCACCAAGTTACGGCAGAACGAAACAGAGTTTCACGAGATGCGCTCTGCTGCCGAGAGCGGCGAGGTCGATTCTCTGTTTCAAAGTGCTGTGAAAAAGGTGCGGAAGTCGAGTTCAGCAAACAGCCCTTCCTCGGAACCAAACCTGCTGGATGCCGACTTTGACGATGGCGGGCCGAGCGTCGTGGATCAGATTGCCAAGGTGGAGGATATCCTGAAGAAGCTGAATCTTATCAAGAGGGAGCGCATTCAGGTGTTGAAAGACTTGAAGGAGAAGGTTTGTTTCTACTGAAGTGCGGGATTGAGATCCCAGCTAATGGGAACCAGGCACACAATGACGATATATCGCAAATCTTGATTCTGAACAAGAAGTCCATCGCCAACTACGAGCAACAGTTATTCCAGCAGGAGCTGGAGAAGTATCGGCCATATCAAAACCGTCTGGTCCAGGCGACCCATAAGCAGGCAGCCCTGATGCGAGAACTGACAGTGGCGTTCAACGGTCTTCTGCAGGATAAGAGAGTCCGGGCAGAACAGAGCAAGTACGAGTCCTTCCAAAGACAGAGGGGCGCCGTCATCAGCAAGTACAAGCGGGCGTATCAGGAGTTTTTGGATTTGGAAGCCGGCCTGCAGAGCGCAAAAACCTGGTACAAGGAGATGAAGGAGACAGTGGAGAGCCTGGAAAAGAACGTCGAGACCTTTGTCAACAACCGGCGGTCCGAGGGCGCCCAGCTCCTCAACCAGATCGAGGCGGACCGGGCCGCGAACAAGGGCGCGCAAGCTGCCCTGGAACAGGAGCGGCTCAGGGGCTTGATGGAACGCATGTCCGTGGAGCCGTCAACGTCTCCGCAACCAACATCCTCACGACCGACCCCTGCCCCGTTGACGTTCAGCTCGGCGCCTCTGTACCCCAAAACAAACTTCGCAGGACACTACCAACTCCCGAGCTCACCCCCACCCACGCAAACAACGGCCCCCCAATCCTTCATGCAGCAACCCCCGCCCGGCCACACCTTCACCTACAACCCCAGCTCCCACGGCCGCAACCCCGGCCCTGCTTCACCACCACCCACTCAAACAGCCTTCAACATCGGCCCCATCCGCCCGGGTCCCGCTTCCCCGCCCCCGACGCAGACGTCCTTTGGCCAGCAGGCGCGCTACAGCACCTACGGAAACCCGGCCGCCATGGTGCAGCAACCGCCACCGCAGCAGCAACAGCAGCAGCAGCAGCAGCATGCGGGCTATGTCCCGCCCAACTTTGTGCCACCACCACCCCCACCGGGACCCCCACCGCTGGGGCCGCAGCAGACGGTGCACTACGGGTCGGAGTACTACACGGGGAACCCGAATACCGGGCGGCCAGGGTCGGCGCAACAGCATATGGGAGGGCATGGGCAGCAAGGGGGGCAGCAGGATCCGTGGGCGGGGTTGAGTGCTTGGAAATGAGTAGAGTGCACACGGGTTGGGGTCGAACATGCTGGATGGAAGAGTTGGGGGTTGGGGGGTGATGAGTGTTGCGATGGTGAAAGGATTGGTTAGGGTAGCGGGAAGAAGCCAACTTGATAACTTGATGAGTTGTTATGGTCGTTGAGGAGCGTGTGGGCGTGAAGGGATGTGAAGACACTCGGCAAGATAGGATCGAGGAGAGTCCAGTAGGGACGTCTGGACAGAACGAGGAGTATGCATTAGAATCATTGAAATCATGTCAGATGGGATACCCAGCTAAGCTCTTGGATATTTTGATCAGGTGGCTTCGTTTGTGACTGCTGGTTTGTAGTACCCAAAGCTGGGATGAAACCTGTTGATAGCTAGCTCTGTTCCACCTCTGGTGGTTGGGATTTTTGTTGAGGGGACGGGAATGGCAAACCCTGCAACGAGAGAGCGCCTCTTCTACGGTTTATGCTTTATGCCTGATGGCATAGGTACATTTGTAATGAAGGCAACGCCTCTGCGCTCAAGCTTTGCGACTGATGTGTCTTGTTCGTAAGGTGGATCCAGTGGTAAAGCCCCTGTTAATGTAAACAGAGGCCATAGGCATGGTCGTATCTAAGTACATTGTGTCTTAGCTCTCAATAATGAAGCCCTGAATCTCCGAACCTTGGATCCATCTCCCCCGTTGAACTGTCAGATAATGTCTATCGTTCGGTCCTCCACATCTCTAAAGAACTGCGTCCCCCCCACTTCACCCGCGCTATGTGAAAATGCCCACTCGATAATACTCGCCAGCGTTCTGTGCTGGGTGGATGATAAGACCCCAGGCGTGTCGGTTGTGCTCCTCATTGTTACAGAGCACACAGGTCTCGGGCGGATTGTATTCGCCGCTCGCTGCGAGATCTTCAGAGTCTGGGAGCGTGTCCGAGCTGTCCATCTCGGCAACACCATCTCCCTCTTTTTCGTCACTGGTGTCGTCTGTCTCACTTCCCTCCTCGTTGTTTGCGTCCTCTTTCCAGTTGTCGACTCAAGGCCTGTCAAGACAACACGAGCTGGACAGCAGGAGCATTTCAAATTCTCCCCGTTTGACCGTTGAAGAGGTGTCGGTCCAGTCCAAGAAGCAATGTGCGAGAATGGCTCCTTGATGGCACACCTTCCGCGTGTACTCGAGCAACCTGTGTCGTGGTAATTCAGGACAAGATCTGCCGGAAAAGGAAAGAGCTTGGCCCGAATGCGTATTGTGCCACTTTCAACTTGCCCAAACTGGTTCAGCTGAGCGCCTTTCAAAAATGTCCAGGCATCGATATCAGTATACTCCGGGCGGTGGTGAAGATCGCCCATGAAAATGTTAAAAAAGATTCTGTCGTACTCATAGGGTCCTGGCTGAGACACCCAGGACCACGAGGGCGCTCCCAAACTCGAATTACCCAAAGCCTCAAGACGCTCCGCAAGACTCTCGTTCTGCCGAGAGTACCACAGCAACCCGCGATGCAGGTCCTCCTTCCAGATACCGGCCAGATAAGTTCCCGCCGCAAAACCAGACACGTGCTTTGCAAGTCCTGCCAGGGGCCGGTAGACGGTCCGACGTGTACGAGAGGTGGTGCAAGGCGTAAACTGATGCGGCGGTCCGGAAACGGTCGTAGAGTTGGACCCGGTTCAGGCGGACGGCGAGCTGGAGAGCTCGGCTATCGGTCTGTGCTCAATGTCGAACGGGTGGATCAAGCCTGTGAAGTGAAGGCTGTATGTGCCCCGAGCGGCGGGGTAGAGCGAGGACTGGAAGCTGAAGTCGAAGGTGTGCTGGGAGCGGTTGAGGAATCTCTTATGACAGTTGGGGGCAGACAAGACGCAGATGGTGAAATAGGCGTGCTCGTACACCTTGCCGATCCATTCGCTCTCTCTTTCCCAATCGCTCGGATCCGTGGGGTTTTGGATAATGCAGACGGGAGTGCATCAACCCAGAGATAGCGCACATCCAGCGTCCTACAGACCGTGACGGCGTCTTGCAATACGGCGGACATATCGCAGACGGGGATGGCACGCAGTCTTTCCTGGAGGTTCGATGGCTCGGTTTTGGTTTGGGCTGAAGCATCGGTCTCGTCTCCCCAGCAGTAGCTCAACGCAGCATATCGAATTGGTTCTGAAGGATCCAGGGTTCCAACTGCGATTGCATCGGCCGTGTCGATGAGGCGCGGGTGTGAGGCGGGGTCTTTCCCGAGGTCAACCAGTCTAGTGGGAAGAAAGGAGGTTTCTGGTAGTAAATGACAGTTTGTTGCGCAGGTTGCAATGGCGTGTTTGATGGATGATACGTTTTCAGGGCAAAGTGTCTCCGTGTGAGGAGGGTCAAAAACGCCTAACCAGTTTGCTGTCGCATCTATTGGACATGTTAATAGAAAGTGAACCACGAACGCACTCGTAGCGGGACGTACCGTCGCTGGAGTAGACTTTGAATTGAAGGGTGCCAATATGAACATTTTCAAGGGCCAAGTAGACTTCGGCAAACAAACCGTGAAGTCCTTCCTCCAGGTCCCATTCTGGAGGCATCCAGAGGAACGGACCCCAGGCGTAAAAGAGATGGATGGCGACCTCTTCCTGTCTTTCCAAAGCCGGGATTTTGGCTCGTAGGACAGCGGTGCGGAGAAAGGCGCAAAATTGGCAACCTGCTACAGCCGACTTGGCCAGCGTGGGAAAGTCGGGTGAGGAGTCGGTTCGCTGTTGGGCCATCAGAAGCTCGAGGCGCTCCAGTTTGCGTCTCGCAACCCTTCCTGGAACTTCAGCGTCGGTGTTCCGTCGTCCGACGGCCCCCCGATGGAACCGCCACAGCCCTCATCGTCGAAACGCAGGCCTTCACAGTCGGCACACAGCCTTGTCTCCCCCGTGGAACCAGAGATGTGGAACATGGCGAAGAGGAGGGCGCCTCCAGAGTGTGGCGAATAGGTACCTTGGATAAAAGGAGGGCGACTGGCGACACACGCTCTTGAGCTCAGCTGGCCGCTGTTGCTGTGCTCGTCGATCGTGGTGAACTGCACATATCGTCGTTCGATTCTCTCGTCTGCCTGCCGGTCTGGGTTGGACGAGGCAACCACTCACGCGGTGACACAGCCATGCAGAGATACACAAGGGCCATGGTTGTAAAATGCAAAAGCGGCGCTTGCTTGTTTCTGCGGCAGGAAGGGTATGTTGATGACGAATAAAACCATCAGGCACCTAAGCCTCCAGGTTCCAGGTTTCTCCTCCATATTCTAGTAGTATGACTATTGTACAATGGGTTTAAACTGAATCGTTGAGAAATCAACATGGTGACAGCCGTCAGGCAATATAAACGGGACACTTGCCGATTTCCCTAAAAGCTTGGTCGCAAATCTGTCTTTTCTTGTATGAACATGGGATTGTATTCCTTCCGACAGATCGGTCTCTGCCCACCGAGCACAAATGCAGCCATGAACGGCGTAGACACCGGCCCCATAAACGACGAGAGATGTCAGTTGGCTATCAAAGACCGGATGGCTGCCAGTTTCAAAATTTTCCAGACCTCACTTTGATAAGTTTGATCTGGCAGCGTCCCACTTCCAGTCAGGCTCGATCGCATCCAACATCTCGGTATCAAGACTGCAGTGTCTATTTCTCGAACCTCTAGTCGTGTATAGAGAGCCACGGCGCCATCTCCCCCTCCCCCTCCCAGTGTTCTACTCTCCTCTAATTACACTTCACCCACCACTCTCCCTCACTAGTTCTGAATCTCCCGCCCCAACTCCTCGATCAGCCCCGCGATCCTCACCGACACCTCCGTCGACCGGGGAATATCATGCCCACCCCTGTGATCATACAGCCTTCTATCGTCGCAGAAGTGCGCAAGCTGCAAACTCGCCGGCCACCTCGGGTCCTTGGCCCCAAAGATATGCGCCGTCGGGATCCCGATCTTTAAATCCGGCGGCATCGCCGTAAAGTCCAGCCCAAACACGTCGCTCTCCTCGGGCAGCCTGTCCGGATTGTGCAGCAGCCCCTCCACGTTGTCCCACAGCCCCACGCCCGGCCTGATGCGGTCCAGATGCGCCGCCAGGTCGACCAGCGCCCCGGCCTTCTTGTTCATGAGCTTGCTCGTCAGCTCGTTGATGGCCTTTGCGCGGTCCGGGACGGCCACGCCGAGGTTCTCGAGCGCGGGGAGCGGCATGCCGCCGCAGATGAAGACGGCCGCCTGGAAGGGGAGGGGCTGGTAGGGCGTCTCGCGCGCGTGGTAGAGCAGGTAGCTGCCGATCAGGGAGCACCCTTGCGAGAAGCCCATGAGCATGTCGAAGGGCCCGTGCGAGGCGATGTATTCCTCGAGGAACTGGTGGGCGCCGCGGATGCCATTAACGGTTTGGTGCGTCCACCAGGCGTAGTGGCCTGACTCGAAGAGGATGTCGGTGCCGGGGGCCGGAGCGCAGTGGAAGGGGGCGTCGATGAATTTGAAGGTGTAGTGAGGCGGGAGTTTGGAGCGGAGGGCAACTGTTTGATGTGGCATTGTTAGTGATAGATCATTTAGGATTGACAAAGACGCTATACAGACCTGTCTGGGTTTTGAAGATGTGGGCGCTGGTGCCCATGCCATGGAGGCCCAGGATGCGGATCTCCTTGGGCCGTTCCGCCATTGTGCTGTTCGGATAGTTTGGTGATATAGTTTGGGGGTTTGTCTTGCGGTTTCCGGTCCTGTCTGCAGGTTCAAGAGTTTGTTTCGCTATTTTCTGAAGCGCAGAAAGAGAGGTGAGGATGGTTTGGTTGCTTCGGGTCTAAGACCTTTCCACTTCAAGCAGCGGCAGGAACCTTGATGGTCAGTAGTGGGTGGTGAGGCAGGAGCACTCAAGGGAACTCGATAACGGCTTTGGATTTTGGCAGGTGCATGTGGACGGAAAGTTGGGACAATGATTTCTTTGCAACTTGGAAAGCTAAGCTTCGCGCGTGAGATGCTCGGGGTCCGTTTGGAGAGATCCGGACTCGGAAGGGCTCTGCGCCTCTCTTCGGCATCGGACTCCGACGGCTCCGTAACCAACCAGGCCGTGCCCGGATCAACCGGTTTCGATGGTCTCTTGATTATACGAGTATTTTTAGACGTTGAGGCTGGTTTATGATATAGGTGGTGGAAACTATGGGTCTTAACTCAGGATGAACTTAGAAGCGCCCAGCACCCAGCATTGAAGAGGAAATGAATTAAGACAATTAATGGATTGTGCAAAAACAAGTACCAAATGTGTGTTGCTTTTTCCTTTTCTCATGTTTATGATTGCCACTTGGCTAACCGTCCCTCCCAGAGTCATCTATCAAACGAGAAACAACACTCAACTCCTGTCGCTATGCAAACCGAAAACCCAGAATTGAAAACGAGCACCCTCTTTGCGCCCTCTCGCTCATGAGCAAATCTATTTTTTGACCGCTTTCATCCCGTCATCGTTGTTCCATTACCCCCACCATCTTCCACGCCCAACTTCGAATGAAATCTCCCTCTTGTTTCCGTCGCGTACACGTCTCCTC
>Ga0247824_10000695_pt1 | contig 17280 bp, 23 predicted proteins | sample 13C_PalmiticAcid_FD_194412 | JGI IMG/M metagenome (GOLD analysis project Ga0247824, IMG submission 194412) | Soil microbial communities from agricultural site in Penn Yan, New York, United States - 13C_PalmiticAcid_Day48 | ecosystem: Environmental > Terrestrial > Soil > Agricultural land... | reverse complement strand
TGATGGCTGCGTCGCCGGACAGTGCCGGCACCCGTCGAGCGCATGCCCGACCTCAGGGAACACCTCGACGTTGCCGGCTGCGTCGACGTTCGTGTGCACCGGACAATCGCGGCCACCACACTCCGACTGCTTGAGGCACCGCCTGCAGTAGTGCACGTGCGGCCTGCGGACGACCCGACCGCTCCGAATGGTCATGACCGGTCACCATCGGTGGGCAGCTCCGCTCTCCGCGCCAGCTCTTGCCGGTGGAACGCTTCGCACGATGGGCACAGCTCGATGCGGCCTGCGCCCTTGAACTGCAGGGCGAGTCGGACGGGTGCCGGATAGCCGCACTCGGTGCACGGCCGGTCGGTGCAGCAGCGCCACGCGTTCATCGCGGCTCACCCTCGCCGGGCAGCTGCGTTGCGGCGTCCTTCTCAGCCTTCTCCGCCAGCCGACCGAACAGCGCCGCGTAGCCGTGGTCACGGCGGAGCGCGCACGCAGCCGAGAGGATTCGAAGCTGCTCCACGCGCGAGAACGGTTCCAGCGCGTCCACGATCTCGATGAACGCTTTGACCGCCGGGTCGTCCTTCGAAAATTTCGTCTCGCTCATCGCGCGAACTCCGGTAGCTCGGGGGCCGGGGGAGGGAAGCTGAGGATGTTGACGTGGATGGAGGTGCACTTCCGCCGGCGGATCTCTTCGCGCCATTGGAGCGGGGCAAGGATGCCCGTCATTCGCTCGATGATGACGTCGGCGCGGACCGTCGATAGCTTCGGCCCCTGCCTATCCACCAGCTTCTTTTCTTCGATGTAGATCTCGGTCCGGATGGCCAGGTAGACGTCGGGGCGGAAGCACATAACCAGGGTCCCGTCCTGGTCGAGGCTGACGAGAGCCTCTCGACTGGTGCAGAACGAATCGCGAGCGTCACAGACGATGCGCATGCCGGAGGCGAGGCAGCGGTACCAGCGGTCGCCCTGCCAACGCTGGTCAATGTACGTGTCGCCGCGACGGACGGCCTTGGCGCCAGGGCAGTAGTGACCGACGTCGACCCGAAAGGTCTTCTCGCAGTGCGAGCAGACGTCGTAGTAGCCGACGTCGCCCACCATGATGCTGGAGCTCACGCGACCCTCGGCTCGGCGGGCGGCGCCACGGTGACGGCGGCGCGCGGCTCGGGCGGGAGCTTCGCTTCGCGCAGATTGCTGAGGGCCATGATGGCGTCGGCGACGCCTGCGTGCCATCCGGCCGTGACGACTTGGTCTCGGTCCTCCTCGTTCGCCATTCGCAGATCGAAGAGCTTGGACGCCAGGAACGCCATGAGGTCCGGGACGCTCATCACCGGCTGCGCGCCGAAGTGGTCATCGACGATGTCGGCGAGTCGTCGGAACGAGCTCTCGTAGGCGTCGACGCTTTCGGCTCTTCCGATCGATCCGACAATGCTCTTGAGCGCGTCGTACTGCCGGCGCCAATCCGGGCTCATTGTCGGCAGCACCGCGGCGCCCAGGCGAAGCTCGGTGGCGTCGATGAAGCGCTCGGCGGCCACCGTCAGCTCGCGCAGCCGACGCTGATAGTTCAACGCGCTCTCTGCCAACATGACGCCACCGTCTGCGGTGTCGCCGAGGAAGCCAAGCGCCTCATCCTTCGCCTCGAGCCTGCGCCGCAGCTCGTTGGCCTCCTGGGCCAGCTCGCCGTACTTCGGGCACTTGTGAGAAAAGTCGTACTTCGCGTGTTCGTGAAAGCAGGTCTGGCAGCGAACCATCGTGGTCATGTCGGGTCTCCCGTCTATTGGTCGTAGTCGTTGAGGTATTCGATCGGCTGTTGGAAATTGACGTACGCGGCGTCGGTGAAGCGACTGAACTCGGGCTCAAACAAGAGATCCATTTCGAACTCGGTGCCGCCGCGCATCTTGGTTGCGACGAGTCCGATGTCTCGGTTGTTGTCTCGGCCGCCCTTTCTCCAAAGACAGTAGATGTCGCTGGCCTCTTTCTCGATCTGCTTGCTGCCGTATGCCAGCCACTCGTACGGCTTTCCCGTCTTCGACTTCGCCGGGTCGGGCGGGTTCATCTGGACGCACCAGATCATGGCCAGCTGCTCGTCCTTGGCGAAGTTCTTCAGGCGAATCGAGCTGTAGTTGAACGAGCCGAGGTCACCCTCGCGTGGACTGACGGACTGCGCGCGCCTGAGGCGCTGGAGATAGTCGACAACGACGCAGGCGAGAGGTGCGCCGTGGGTGGCTTCGGCGGTGGCCTTGTCGCGCATGCAGGTATCGGCGACCTCGTCAGCGTCGATGTCGCTTCGCTCGTCGATGAGGATCTTGAGCTGGTCGAGGAGCGGCAGCGCGCGGTAGATGCGGTCCCACTCGGCCTGGGTGAGCGTCGGCTGGATGCGCGCGGCGACGATGCGCTTGCTGTCCACGCTGGCCGCGTTCGCGAGCATCTTGATGTTCAGCTCCTTCTTGCCCATCTCGAGGGGGAAGTAGCGAACGACGACTTTCTTCTGCGCAATGGGGTTGCCGAGTCCTCGCCAGCCGGCGGCGTGCATCGCGAGCTGGATGGCGAGCGAAGACTTGCCGCGTCCGCGCTCGGCCATGATGGCGACCACGTTGCCTAGGTGGAGCCCGAGCGATTCGCGATCGAGGCGCGGGATGCCGGTGGGGATGCCGGGCGTGCGCGACGTGCTGTTGCCCTCTTTCGGCACGGTCTTCGAAGCGTCAACCATCTCTTGGACGAGCCGGCGCATGGCTGCCCAGCTCGGCTCGTTGTTCGAGCGCACGCTGTTGTTCGCGATGGCGGCGAGCTTGCCCACGGCGCCGTCGGCAAACTTCTGGACGTCGCCGACGTCGGGGCGATAGACGCTCTCCGAGATTCGCTTGCATGTCAGCTCGACTTCGCGCAGGCGATATCGGTCGTGGACGATCTGCGCGTACGCGTCGAGGTTGGTAATGACCGGCGCGCTGTCGGCGACCCTGATCAGGTATTCGGTGCCGCCCACCTGCGCCAGTCGTTGCTTGTCCTTCAGACGGTCAGCGACAGTAACGATATCGATCTTGCCGCCCTGGTCGCGGAGCTCCAGCACGGCCTGGTAGATCTGCCGGTGCGCCTCCGAGTAGAAGTGCATCGGACGCAGATACGAGATGGCCGGAAGCCGCTCGGGGTCGAGGAGCACGGCCGAGAGCACGGCCGCCTCGGCGTCGAGATTGTGCGGGGGCGTCGGCGCGGGAGCCGGGTTGCGGACCGACTCCCGGGACCGAATGCCGGTCTCCTCCGGACCGTCGTAGTCGTCGTAGTCGTCGGCTGAGCTGGGATGGGGCATAGCGGCTAACTCCTTGATTGCTGGTTCCTGCGCCTATACGCCCGATGCCGGGGCTTTCGGACCCTCGGACGACCCGGGGGCCGCGTCGTCCCGTCCGGCGGCCTTGGCGGTGGCACGGCGGACCGGGACGGGCGGGTCCTCGGTGCGACCGGTGGCCTGGGGCGCCCGGGTGCTGCCGCTGGGTGCCTCGCCGAGGAAGTCCTGGAGCATCCGACCCACCTCCGGCGGGGCCGGGATGGCCGGGCCCGTCGGGACCGCGGGTTTCCGCGCGGCGGACACGACCGGCTTCGGCGGTGCCCGGTGCTTGGTCATGAGCCAGTCGGTGGTCAGTATCTTGCGGACATTGATGCGGAAAGTGGCGTTCCAGTCGGCCATCATTTTGCCCTGGGAACGCCAGTAATCTCGGAAGTCCTCGACGACCGACTCGACGGAAAGCCCTGCTTTTTCCAGCTCTTCGACCTGCTTGGCCGGCGGCTGCCAGTCGTCGGGCAGGAAGCTCAGGCCCATTCGCGACCGGGTTTTCTTGGGCTTGGGATTCTCCGGGGGCGTGGACGGGGCCGCTGGCAGCGCCAGCGGGGTCGGACCTGGCGGCAGGGCCAAGGGGGTCTGCCTCGGCGAACCATTCGCGCCATATCCACTCCCTTCCTTTCCCCTCCCATCCAGATCCCCTCCCGTACGCGCGCGCACGTGAGGGCTGTTTGAACTTCCCTCCACTTCGCTCGCAAGTGCTGGACTCCTGGTCGTTGGCGGATGAGAAACGTGGTTTTCGGACTCCTCAGGGCCAGGAAGGCACCGCGGAGAGGGTCGGTCGATTTTCTGGTGCTTGAACCACCCGTGGTTCTGCCCGTACTCCTGCCGTCGGACCTCGTAGAGCTCCCAGAAGCCCTTATCGGCCAGCTCGGCCTTTGCCCTGGCGACCGTCCCGTCGGTGGCCTTGGTCGTGTCCTGCCAGACGTTGGCGGCAAGGTAGGCGTCGTGGGCCCGGAAGCGGCCGAAGTCGTCCGCGAGGAGCCAGCTCGCAATCCACATGCGCCACGCGGTGTCGGAGAGTCCGGCGGCGAAAGCGTCCTCCAGAACCTCCGGTTTGATGCTGCGAATCTTCCCGTTCATTTCGTCGTCTCCCGTGTCGTGCATGTGGCCTCCGTGGTGGCGACCGGGCCGCCCCTCTGTCCGCTTTCGCGACCTCAAATGTGGTCGAAAAAAGCGACATGGGGCGGCCGGTCGGCCGCGCGGTCAGTCCGCGAAGCTGTCGTCGTCCCCGAGTACCCCGCTCGGGTCGGTGACCTCGTGCTCGTCCGGCGGCGGGCCGTCCGGGTCGACGTCGTTCGCCGACGGCTCGGCGCCGTCGCCATCCTCGAGCTCGACGGGCTCGGGCTCGGCGGCGGTCGCGGCGGGCACGTCCTTCTTGCCTCGACGCCCGCGCTTCGGCTTCGGCAGCTCGGCGTCCTTGGTCTCGCTCTCCTCGACGATGGGGAGGTTCGGCTGGCGCTCCTCCGGCGTCATGGGACGGGTCTCGAGCACCTTGCCGGTCTCCTTGAGGCCGGGCTGGACGACGACCACGTCGACCTGCTGAAGGCGGTAGTCGTAGCGCTCCTCGCAATCGACGATCTTACTTGCCTTGCCCTCGTGGAGCCTGTCGGCGAGATCGTTCATTCGCGACTTGACGCTACCGATTCGATCTTTCCACTCCTGGACTGCCACCTTGGCCTGCCCGATAAGAGCTTTCTCGTCGGCTCGGAGCTTTCCGATCTGCTGTCCGTACTCGACAAATTCCTGGTCGGTGAGTGCGATGGGCAGTTCGCGCTTGATGCGCTTGGGCGCCTTCACGAGCTGCTGCTGATTGTTCGACATGGTCCGTGTCTCCGTGGAGTGTCGTGATGTGGTGGTCAGGGGATGACGAGTCGCGGCTTGTTGTCGGCCTCGCGCGTCGTGGTGTTGATGGCCACTTCGCGCTCCAGAAATTCCGCTTCGAAGCGCGCGTAGGCGATCATTCGCCGGCGTTCCGCCGACTGGGTGGCGAGGTTTTGCCTGAAGACGATCGACTTCTCCGGCACGATGAGCGAGTCGGCGCCGAACAACAGCCACGGCTCGCCGCTGACGGTCTTCATGCCTGGGCCGGCCGGGGTCACCTTGAGGATGAAGGGGGTGGCGACGTCGATGCTCGCCTCGATGCTCTGAGCGTGACCGCTCACGCGGCCGACGATGGCCGTGATGAGGTCGCCGAGCTGCGTGGGTCGGTGGTCGACGACGAAGAGCTCCCAGCCGGCCCAGTCGTACATGGCAGAGACCGCTTCGCGCTCCTCGTTGTACTTCGCGGCCGCTTCTTCCTGTTGCTTCGGGGTCATTCGTTCCATGCTGACGATTCCTCCTGTTTCGGTTCGTTGGCGATCATCGATTCGAAAGCCCGTAACGCACGATCGCCTGGTGTGCGGTGACGGGAAAGTTTCCGGCCCTCTGCTGAGGAGCAGGAGCCGCGGGTGTAGATGGCGAGGCGCTCTTCACGCGGCAGTTGCCGGCATGCGCGGGTCGACTCGCGAACGCGAGCGAGCGCGAGCCGAGCGTCGGCCTCGAGCGAGACGCAGAGTGACGCGCGCTCCTCGCGTGAGCGGGCGAGAATCTGCCAGGCGGTGACCTCGCCGACGGAGCCCTTCACGCGACAGTCGGCGACGTCGAGGCGGTAGGCCGACTCGTAGCGCGCAATCTTCGCCAGCGTGAGCTGCTCTTCGACGTCGTCGGTCACGGCGACGATGGCCTCGGCGATGCGGAGGCGGTGGGACCAGTCGTCAGCCCAGGACGCGCCTGGAAGGACTGGCAGGAGGCCGTTCATGAACAGGCCCAACATCAAAGCTCGCATGTAGATCTCTCGTTTCTGTCCCGACCACAGGGGCGGAACTGTACAGCGCCATCGATTCTCTGCGCCACTGGACCGCGTCGATGGACGGATCAACCCCTTGGCGCCTCGCGCTTTTCGCGAGTCGTTACGTCAACGTGCCGGCGGGAATTGGACCGAGCAGCATCCGGCACGTGCCACACCCAGAGCAGGGCAGCTTGGCCAGGATGGAGGTGTTGAACTGCTCAGGGAGCATCACCACCTGCGAGAGGTCACACTTCGCGCACTTGAGACCGACGGGCACCAAGCTATGTGTCGGCATCCGCGTAAGAAAGTCGGCCTGGTACTGACGGATCTCCCGGGCGCGCGTCTCGATAGACGGCTCCTGAGTCCAGGGAGGAGGCCAGGGCGGCCCCTCGAAGTCATTCCTTGTCGCCATCATCGCCATCGATCGTTTCTTCCTCGTCGTCGGGGGGAGCCGGTTGCGTCCAGGCCTCGAGAGCGATGCCCGCTTCTCGCTGGAGCACGCCCATCTCCTGAGCGTTCGGCAGGGTCCCAGCCATCAAGCGCCGCAGTCTGGGGCGCCCGATCCCTGTCCGTTTGGCTAGTTCATTCAGTGGGATCCGTGGCCTGACCAACTTGGACAGTTCGGATCCACCTGCGTTCCGAATCGGCATGGTCTGGATCTAATACGACCAAAATGGACGATCGCCAACCAAAAAGAGTTGCGCTTCGTCAAGAATGGACGTAATAGATCCAAGTCAGCCGCGGCAATGCGGTGGCCACGTTGGGGAAGCGAGCCATGTACGGTACATATGACCACTGGAAAACTACTGATCGTCGGGAGACGGAACCGGACAACGGGCGACGACCTGCGCCGAACGGCTGCCGGGTGTGCTTCGACGGGGGCGACCGAGCCCCGTGCAGCGACAGCTGTCGCCGCATCGAAGCTCGCCGGCTCGCGAAGGCTGAGGCGCAGGGTCACGCGAAGGCGCTCCGCTTGGCGGGCAAGCTGCTTCGCTCCTACCGTCGGGAGGGCGATGGGCTGGGGTCGCCCCGACTCGTGGCGCTCCTTGCCCGGATCGGGGAGCTGAGGGCTCTTCGTCAGGCGGCGCGGAGGAAGGCGGCCGGGCTGTGAGGTTCGTCATCTCCGAGCGCGACGGAAAGCTCGTGCTCGCGCTCACCCTGAGCTTCCTGGCTGGCCTGCTCTCGGCGGGCCTAATCTCTGGCCTGCTGACCTGATGGAGCTCGTCGAGGCGCTCCGACTACAGACGGTCGGGGCCTACACGTTTCTGCCCGTGAGAGTCCGCGAGATGGTTCACGGGTCGCACTGCGATGGAGACTGCGGCGGTCTCTTTGAATGCACCGGTTGTCGCCGCATGGCTGGGTGGTGCTTCGGCGCCGCCGACGACCAAGAGGACCGGTGCGACGAATGCTACGAGGCGCCTGGCGCTTCGCTAGACCACGAACAGGAGAACGAGGCATATGGCATCGAAGAAGAAGATCTCGAAGAAGAGCGGCTCGAAGAAGGGCGCCTCGCCGAAGAAGTCGACGACATCTGGATCGACCTCTGGTGCGAAGCTCGCGAAGAGGACCGTCTTCGCGGAGCTTTCGAAGGGCGACGCGAAGAAGTGGCTCGGTGACTGGGCGAAGGCCCGCAAGGTGACGCTCGAGGAGGCGACCCACAAGGTTCTCTGCCTCGGCATCACGCGCCAGATGTCGCTCGAGAAGCAGCGGCAGAAGGCGGCGTCGCCGACGAAGCGTAAGACGGCCAAGCCGGCCGCGGCGAAGGTCGCCAAGCCGGCGAAGAAGCCGGCGGCGGAGAAGAAGCCGAAGGCGCGCGAGACCGCGGCGGCAGCGGCTCCCGCACCGACGGAGAGCTGAGGTGAAGCCGCGGGTGCCCGGGGCGGGCGATGGGGTCGCGGAGTCGATTCGGCTGCGCGGGACGACTCGCCGGCCTCGGGCCCAGCGGCCGATCGAGGTCTACTACGTAACTCGAGGACAAAAGGAGACGGATGGAGATGGGAAAGCGCAGGGAAGTGAGTCCGAGGGCGACGGCGGCAGCGCTGATGCTGGCCAGTCAGTCGGCGTTCATGGCGGCGAGGTCGCTCGCGTACGCTGAGGGTCAGCCGGTCGGCACGCCGCTCTGGGAGGAGGCCGAGACGAGCACCGCGGCCGCTGCCATCGACCTGGCGGGTGCTTTGGTGTTCCTCTCCACGCTCTCTCGGCGCGACAAGCGGTTCGACTTCGATGTCCTCCGGGCGACGATGCTCGAGTTCCTTCCGCGGCTCGTCGTCTCCGAGCCGGGGGACATCAAGCCGGAAAACATGGTGCTCGTTGGCAAGCAGATCGATGCCATCGCGCAGGAAATCCTGGTGCACGTCCAGGCCGAGCCCAAGAAGATGACGTTCATCCGGGCCACGCCGGCCGAGCCGGACCCGGTCGAGTCGCGGGAGATCGACCTCTCGGAAGCGGACGGCGGCTGATGGCCTATCGTCTCGATGAGCTCGAGGATGGCCTCTATCCGGACATCCCCGGCCACATCTATCACCAGCGCGTTCTCGGCACGGCGAACAAGAGCGCGCTGGATCAGGTCGAGCGCTCGGCGGCCCACTACCTCGCCTGGCTCAACGGCCAGGAGGAGAAGCCCACGCCGGCCATGCTCTTTGGTTCGGCGTTCCACATGGGCATTCTCGAGCCCGAGAGGTTCATGGAGACGTACATCGTCGAGCCAGAATTTGGCGACTGCCGCTTCAAGGAAAACAAGGCCCGTCGCGACGCGTGGCGCCAGAGCAACGGCATCGACGACAAGGGCAGGCTACCCAGCGGCAAGATCCTTATCTCGCCGGAGGACGCCGACCACATCGGCGGGATGGCTGAGGCGATTCGCAACCATCCCGTCGTCGGCGGGATGATTCGCGACGGCTTTGCCGAGCACACGATCAAGTGGACCGACGAGGCGACCGGGCTCGTCTGTAAGTGTCGGCCCGACTACTACGTCCCGAGCCTAAAGATGGTCGTCGACCTGAAGTCGACTCAGGATGCCCGACCGGATGCTTTCGCGAAGTCGGTGGCGGAGTTCCGCTATCACGTTCAAGAGGCGTTCTACCGCGACGGCTTCGCGGCCATCGGCGAGGAGATCACGGCGTTTCTGTTCGTCGCCATCGAGAAGAAATCGCCGTACGCCATCCGCACGTACAACCTCGACGAGGAGGCCCTTGTCTGCGGCGCCGAGGAGAAGGACGCCAACATGGCCGCGCTGGCCAGCGCGATCAAGACTGGCGAGTTCCCGAGCTACACAAGCTCGATCGAGCCGCTGGCCCTGCCGCGCTACTATGTCAACGCGCGGCGGAGGAGCACTTGATCATCCGCGTCACGTTCAACCTCACCATCTCGGACGACGCGCCGGCCTCTGTCGTCAAGGCGGCCGGTTACAGGGCGGCTGTCGCCGCCGAGGGCACTGTCGAAAACGAAACCAACAAGGGCGCCACCGCTGGCCCCGTTCGCATCACCATCGTGGCCAATGAGGCCGCAAAGAAAGGCTCCAAATGACTCAGCAGACCAACACGGCCGCCCCCGACACCGCAGTCCCGCAGACCGCGATGGCCGTCGCGCCTCCGCAGCAGCCGGCGCGCCCGCAGCAGCCGGCCGCCGTGCCGTTCGATGGTGACGCGCTCAACCCGTTCGCCAGCGGCGGCAACTATGCCGTGGCGCTGCGGATCGCGGAGCGCCTCTCGTTCTCGACCATGGTGCCGAAGGAGTACCAGGGCGAGAACGGCGCGCAGAACATCATCATCGCGATGGAGATGGCCTCGCGCCACCGGTCCAGCCTTTTCGCGGTCATGCAGTCGCTCGACATCATCCACGGCCGGCCGTCGTGGCGCGCGAGCTACCTCATTGCGACGGTGAACAGCTGCGGCCGGTTCAAGCCGCTCCGCTGGAGGAAAGTCGGCCAGCCTGGCACCGACAGCTGGGGCATGGTCGCGTACACGACGGACAAGGAGTCCGGGGAGATCCTCGAGGGCCCCGAGGTCACCATCGCGATTGCGAAGGCCGAGCAGTGGTTCCAGAAGAACGGGTCGAAGTGGAAGACCCTGCCCGAGCTGATGCTGATGTACCGCTCGGCGGCGTTCTGGACGCGCCTGTACGCGCCGGAGCTCTCGCTCGGCATGATGACCGCCGAGGAGGAGCGCGACGTCCAGGACACCAACGGCCTGGCGCAGATGAGCGCGGTCGCGCAGAGCGACGCCATCCGGAGCCTCGAGCAGAAGCTCCGTGGCGCGGCGGCTGGTCAGCCCGTCGTGGACGCGGAGGTCGAGACGGCGCAGCCAGCCGCCCAGCAGCCTCAGGCTGCCGAGCAGGCTCAGCCCGGCCTGGTCGGCGACAAGCCGCTCGTCGACAAGCCGGCGGAGCCCGCAACCGTGAAGGCCGACGAGGCACCCGCCATCGCGCAGCAGCCGGCGGCCGAGGTGAAGCCGGAGCCGACCAAGAAGGCCACGTCGGCGAAGAAGCCCGCCGCCGCGCGCGACGGCACCGACGGCAGCGTGCCCGCCGACCAGGAGCCCCCGCCTGGCGCTGGCGACGCGTGGGAGCCGCCCGTTCGGTGACCTGACTTTCGGCCACGGTCACGGCCGGCCCCGAGCGCGACACTCGGGGCGAAGAGGTGGCCAGTTTGGCGTCACGCAGGCCTCGCACGAGGCTAGGTCTGGAGCTGCTCCCGCGGGGCGGCCCTGGCCCGAAGGAGCGACCCTCCGGAGGAGGGCACCGGGTTCGAGCCCCGGTGGCGCCGCTACGTCGCTCGGAATGGTCCGAGAGACGGCAGCCACACCCGCTCACGGTGCACGAGCCGACGACGCGGTGGGTGTGGCGACTTGGATCTGTAGCTCAAAGGCAGAGCGGGCCCTCACGCAGGCCACGTATCCGGGTTCGAGTCCCGGCAGATCCACCACCTCGGAGCGAATTGCTCGAGGTTCACAGGGAGACTGGATCATGGCATTCGGACGCAAGAAGAGCACCGTTACCAACTTCACGCAGCAGGACGTTTCGATGATGGCCACCAAGGCCCTCGCCGAGCGTCGAGCGAACGTCGTTCGCCTCGCGCTGCGCCTGACGGGGGCGACACCGCTTCTCATGCACCGCTGGAGTCAGAAGGCGATCATAGAGATGGTCGGCAAGATGGTTGGGCAGCCGGTTCCGCGCCCGCCGAAAGACCTGACGCAGGAGTACGAGGATTCATGGTTCCGCAATACGGACGGCCAGCTGGCCATCCCGTGCCGAATCGTGAAGGCGGCGATCGTCAACGGCGCTATCACGACGGGAGGCGTCACGTCGAAAGCGGAGCTGAAGCGAGACCTTCGCGTGATGGGCTACACGAGCCCGATTCGCACGCACGGCGGCGACAGGCGGATGGACTGCCGCATCGCCTCGAACAACGGCACGCCAGATATGCGCTCGCGCGCCGTCATTCCGGAGGGCTGGGAATTCGACATCGTCCTCCAGTTCCCGACGACGCTCACGCCTGACAAGGTGATGTCGGCGCTTGAGGGCGCCGGGAGCTCGATTGGCCTTTGCGACTGGCGCCCCGAGCGCGGCGGCGACTATGGGACGTTCGAGGTCGGCGTGCTTTCCGACGGGGAGATCGACCGCATCCTGAAGGACTGCTCGCTCCCCGAGGAGATGTACCAGATCCCGCCGGAGTTCCTGACGGCGTTCCGCGCGGCGGCCGCGTCGGGGACCGACAGCGCCAAGAAGGTCGCGGCGCTCGTCGACCAGGTCAACGGTCAGTCGGCGCCAAAGAGGCAGCGAAAGACGAACGGCGCGGCCGAGCTGGGAGCTGACGCCGAATGAGCCGCCGCAAGCCGGCCCCGACGCCGAACATCGCGCCGACGTTCGAGTACGTGGCTGCGAAAGGCAGCCCGTTTTCGGACGACGACGCAGCGGTCATCGGGGCCGAGCTTGCTCGCATCGCCGAGGCGAACAAGGTCGAGGACCTTCGGAGTCTCGACAAGCACCTCGTGTTCGAGGCCGTTGAAGCGGATCCCAACCACCCGCTTCGACGCTTCTTCGACTGGGACGATGCGAGCGCAGCTCGAAAGCAACGCATCTCGATCGCGGCGACGCTCATCCGGAGCGTGCGCATTGTGTCGGTCGTGATGGGGAAGCGCTCGGCGCCGACGCCGGCGTTCTTCTACGCGCCCGACCTGGCCACGCGGCAGCCTGCGCCTGGACCACGGGCCCACGTGGCGGTCGGCGACTTGATGAGGAACGACCCGGCGTTCATGTCGGCGCTGTCCTCGCAGGTGAAACAGGTTCGTTACAGCGTAGAGCGCCTCGAGCACCTCACGAAGTCACGCAAGGCTCCCGACTCGGTTGTGGAGCTCGTGGCCGAATTCAAAGAATCCCTCGACCGCTACTTCGGAAGCATCTCGCAAGACGCTGCGGCCGAGGAGTGATCGAGGCAGTCAGGGCGGGTTACGGACGGGCGAGGCTCGGCAAGGCTCAGCTGGGCAGGCATGGAAGGGCAAGTTTCGGTGAGGCGCGTCAAGGAACGGATCGGCGCGGCTCGGTATGGCAGGCTCGGCACGGCACGTCATGGAAGGCAGGGTGTGGCTCGGCGGGGCTAGGCAGGCACGGATTGGTGAGGACCGGCTAGGTACGTCCCGGTAGGGGCGGTTTGGCAGGCAGGGAAAGGCGGGGTCTGGTGAGGAACGGTGGAGTCATGGCAGGCAGGGATAGGTGCGGCCCGGTGTGGGCCGGACCGGCATGGCAGGCATGGACGGACAGGGATTCGCTTGGCGAGGCGCGGCTTGGAAGGGCAGCGGCGGGGCGTGGATCGGCAGGTGTGGTGTCGCGCGGTGGGTCGGGGAGGGGATCGGTTAGGCAGGCGCGGATGGGATAGGTCCGGATAGGTTCGGTCTGATCGCGGATAGGCAGGGCAGGCACGGTCAGGTTCGGTTTGGCGCGACAGGGAGCGGTAGCTTCGGGTGGGACAGGGCATGGCAGGCATGGACGGTAGGTCTGGGCGCGGCAGTAGCTCGGATGGGCGCGTTGCGGATCGGCAAGGTATGGCAGGCAAGGCGGGGAAAGGTTAGGTACGACGAGGCAAGGCTTGGCCTGGTAGGGCAGGCTGGGCATGACGGAGCATGGACGGGACGGGTCCGGTTTGGCAGGACGGGTAAGGAGACGAGATGAAAAGGGTTCTGATTGTAGATCTCGAGACGAACGGCGTTGACGCCACGAACGACGACATCGTCGAGATGGGAGGCGTCCTCTACTCGATCTCGAACGAGACCACGCTGGCCAGCTTCTCTTGGCTCGTGAAGGCTCCGCACAACGACGCCTTCCCGATCAACGGCATCCCGTTCGAGGCCATCGAGGAGCACGGCATCAATCCGGAGGACGCGAACAAGCGCCTCGACGCGTGGCTTCAACGCGGCGATGTCATCGTGGCCCACAACGCGCTTTTCGAGCGCGGATTCATCGAGCCCCGGTGCGCCACCGCCACGACCAAGCCCTGGGTGTGCACGCAGGACGACGTCGACTGGCCGCGCAAGTCGCCCGACCAGAAGCTCACGAGCATCATGCTCGCTCACGGCCTCGGGGTCAGTCACGCGCACCGAGCGCTGACCGACTGCGAGATGATTGCCCGCCTCTTCGACCGCAGTGCCGAGCTGATGATGCCGACGCGCACGCTGCTCGAGAGGGCCATGCGGCCGAAGGCTCTTTTCGCGATGGTCTCGCCAAGGTTCGACGCGGACAAGAACGCGCAGGCCAAGGCGGCCGGTTTTCGGTGGGACGCCATCGTTCCGAAGCGCTGGGCACGCCGCATTGCGCTCGAGGACGTGGACACGCTGGATCTCCCGTTCGAGATCGAGCGCGTTTGATGAGAAGGGTCAACCCGGAGTCCTACGAGCTAGCGCGCTTCGCCGACGCGCTGCGCGAGTTCCTGGGGCTCGACCCGATTCCTCGCCAGAAGGCCGAGGAGGACATCGAGGAGAAGCGCCGGCGCGCTCGTGATGCGAAGCGCCGAGGTCACGACGAGAACAAGAACGCGCGCATGCAGAGGCTGCGCGACAGAAAGAGGATCTGCCGTGGACGATATTACGCAAAGAATGCTCTCGTTTGCCCAAGAGGCCCCTGTGTTGGCGAGCGAGATTCGTGGCCTACGGAGCAGGGTCGAGGAGCTGACCATCGACAACCGTGCTCTCCGTGCGGCGCTCGTTGCGGCGGAGGACGGGCGCGACCGAGCGGTATCGGTGGTCGAGTCGTTCATGTCGATCGTCGAGCAGCTTCCGAGCCCGATCGCGGTCGACTGGTCGCTGGCTCCAGCGGAGTCCGCCGCGCTCGTCGCCAAACAGGTGTGCCGTCAGCTGTCGGAGCTGACGCAGCGGGTGAATGAGCTCGCGGCGAACGAGAGGACCGTCGGTGCGGCGCTCGAGATGATGAAGGTTCACGAGTACGACGGAAGGGTCTTCATGGCGTCGGCGGAGGCGACGCAGCTCTATGAGCTGCTGAAGGCTCGGGGCAAGCCGGAGTCGACGCCCGCCATCCCGCCGCCCGCACCTTCGGTCGAGGAGTCGGTCGATCCCCCTCACCCTGATGGCTTTGGGGGCAGTGACTACTGATGGGCGCCAACTCCGGCGTTGCTCCCAAGGGCGGGGACATGGAGCAGTGGCCACTGGAGCTCCGCGTGCGACAGTTCCCGAAGCCGCGGAGGTCGTGACATGCCGTCCAAGCTCAGGATCTCGCTGACTCCGGCGCAGACCGCGAGGCTACAGGAGGTGATGACCACGCTGGTTCCGCTCGTGCCGGAGCACGCCGACACCTTCCGAGCTATCGAGTACGCGTGCGCCAAGGAGATTGCGCGTCGAGCGCGACTGAAGGGAGCGCGAGCGAAGGAGGCGAAGTGTGGCGTCTGTAAAGAAGCTGTCGACGGAGACGCGGCCGGCACCGACGGCCCTGGTGGCGGATCCGAACATCACGATCGGCAAGCCTGAGGGTCTGCACGTTCGGATCTTGAAGAGGACCGACGGCCCGTACGTTATCTTCGACCCGAGGCAAAAACCTGGTTGCAATGCGGTCGTGGATGAGCAAGGTGGTGTACGTCTCTTTCGCACGGAGGAGGCGGCCGCGAAGGCTGCGCAGCGGTTTCTCTGGGAAGAGATGGGTCGCCCGGAAGGGCGTTGGATCACGAGGGAGACATGGGAACCGAAGAAGTGAATCTCTGCCCGCTCTGTGACGTCGCGCGAGAGAACATGTCGCGCGAGAAGGCGCTTCTCTACGGCATCGTCACTGGAATGTCGTTCGCCAACGCGATCGACTGGATCTGTCGAGAGCACAAGCTGAGCGCCAAGAAGACCATGGAGGAGATGATTGTGTTCGCGGAGAAGATGGCTCTTGCTGCCGAGACGGAGGGGCGCCGTGGTCACAACCATTGACCGTCACCTGCTCGACGACCGCGTCATCGTGCGCGAGTCGACCGGGTGGAGCTCGCACGGGCTGACCGGCAACAGCGTCGCGGTCTACAGCCCTTGCGAGAAGTACCGGTACATGCTGACGCGGTGCTGGGACGCCTCGAAGCCGAGGCACCTGGTCTTCGTCGGCCTCAATCCGAGCACGGCCACCGAAAACGTCGATGACCCCACCATCCGCAAGCTCGTGGGCTACGCGAATCGGTGGGGCCTGGGTGGCTTGACGATGCTCAACTTCTTCGCGTTCCGCAGCACGGACCCGAAGAAGCTTCCCGCGTACTACGACGACGCGAACGGCATCGAGAACGACGGCGTGCTCCGCATGATGTTCGGGAGCGCGGCGGAGCGAGGCCACGTGCTGGCGTTCGGCTGGGGAGCCCACGGTGGCAACCACGTACGAAGCCTTCGCAGCCGAATGCTGACCGACATGGCCCTCAGCGTGGGCGCCGCTCCGAAGTGCTTTGGCTACACGGGCAACGGTCAGCCAAAGCACCCGCTGTACCTCAAGAACGACGCGCAGTTGATCTATCCCTGCCTGTAGGAACCATCATGGCCGCGAAGAATGGAAAGCCGGTGCGACTGGCGGAGAACCTGAAAGCACCCGGCGCCGCCGCGTTCGAGATTCACGAGCCGGAGTCGGGCGCGCTCCTCGCAGTCTGCCCCGACTGCGCACTCGAGTTCGACGCCGACCATACGACCGTTGACGGCGATCTCGCTGATGACGGCATGGCCGTCACGAACGAACGTGTCGGCTACGAGTGTCCGCGCTGCGTGAGAGATGCGGCGCTTGAGGTGATGCAGGCTCAGGAGGCGCGCCTCAAAGAGGCGACCGTCGCCCTCCTGGAGCTCGAGACGGCTCGGAAGGAGCTGGAGCACCTCCGGCCGCAGAACAAGCTTCTGCGCGACGAGTCGCTGGCGCTACGCAAGGCTGCGAAGGCCTGCGAGCTCCACATCCTGAACATCAGGCAGCTGGGCAACAGCGAGCTGCTGGAACTTTTGCGCGATGCCCTCGGCGACGAGGCGGAGAAGACATAATGAAGATCTACAAGGCCCAGCCAGTGCCCGGCTACACCGTTCCCGACCTCAACCTGGTGGCCACGGAGACGTTGCCGAGCAACCCGGACGACCCCTCTGCCTGCTCGGGGCACTACCAGGGCGTCCACATCGTTGAGGCTCTGAGGCGGTCGCTTCCCGGCCGGACTGTCGACGGGGTGCTGCGCGAGCTTCTGCTTCGTAAAGCATCCGAGCTGGTTGTTCCGGCACCGTCGCCCGAGCCGTGTCCCCACGAAACCACGCGCCACATCGCATCCGAGAACGTCCGCGTCTGTCTCGACTGCAAGGTCGATGTGGCAACGGGACTTCCGTACGCGCGGCGTTCTCGCTCGGGCGATGCGGACATCCCGAAGTCGGATCTCGAGCGGCTCGCGAGGGACTTCATCAACAACAACGAGAACGGGCCCGAGTGGTGCTCTCCTGGTGGCGCGCGCCGGCTTTTGACCAGGCTGCTCGCCGATGTCGACCAGAACGCTGAGAAGCGCGGGCGTGTTCTCGCCGAGATGCAGGCGCAACGGGCACCCGAGGCCTGGGCCTGCGTCCACGGCGTGGAGATGCCGCACGCCTCGAAGCTCTGTCCGCACTGCGTTCGCTTCGTCTGGGAGGACCAGCGCTCAAGCGACCCGCTGCACCTTCGT
>Ga0247824_10000693_pt1 | contig 17299 bp, 16 predicted proteins | sample 13C_PalmiticAcid_FD_194412 | JGI IMG/M metagenome (GOLD analysis project Ga0247824, IMG submission 194412) | Soil microbial communities from agricultural site in Penn Yan, New York, United States - 13C_PalmiticAcid_Day48 | ecosystem: Environmental > Terrestrial > Soil > Agricultural land... | reverse complement strand
AAATACCGCTTACCACAAAAAGCCCCTTCGTGCCACTGCATGCTTGTCACTAAATCTTCATTTGTTTCTGTCTGTATCTACTTGTGCCCATAGCCGTCGTAATTATTCACTACGAATACAGTGTGGGGGTGTTGAGGCGCAGATTTGGATTCGAATGGGAAGCCGTCAGGATGCTGAACCATAGGTTGAGATCCAACTATGTAATTGTCAGGACGATAAGCCATGGCTTGAATAGGTTGAGGTCCGCCTGTGTGGCCTCCAGGATAATAGCCCATGGGTTGAGTGGGCACAGATCCACCTGTGTGGCCGTAGCCCATGGGTTGAGTGGGTTGCGACATTGCTTGGGATCCGAATGAAAGGTCATGGGTTACGGGTTGGGATTCAGGTGCGTCACCCTGAGGATGCTGGGGCTCGGGCTCGGACTGTGATCCAGACGAACCGAATTGCACAGCTCCCGTTCGCCTGTTGGTCCCTCCTGTTCCTTTTCCTGGAGGTCTGTCATTGTTGGGTTGAGAATCCATGTGTACAGTATTGGTCGGTGCAGGAGAAGATGGTTTGGTCGGCTCAGAAGATACAGATGATATTGATCGACGCTTGCGAGCACGGTACTCGTATAGCCCTCCTAGAGCCAATCCAATGGCGAGACCTCCACAGATAGCTCCTACTATGATCCCAATATTCGCTGACGAACCCGAACCCGAACCCGAACCCGATGATGTGTCGTTGGATCTTGGGCGATCTTTAGGGGAGAAATATTCTGGTACCCATTTATCGGTCTCAAGGTCGTACACCAGCATCGTATTATCCGCAGGAATGACGGGTTGCCAGTTGCCTGTGTCTCCTCCCCATACCACAAAGTAGTCATTCGACAGCGCGCATGCAGGAGATCGACGAACATCGCGCGGAGGGGTGGAAGTTCCTTTCTTCCATTTGAGTGTCGGCACGTCCAGGATAAAGATGTCTCCGACTGTCGCATTCAGGGAACTGGCATAACCACCAAACAAGACGACTTTGGATCCTGAACTTGAAGACGCCATGCAGTAGCCGTTCGTTGCAACTAAACCTTGTGGCCCCCCGAAGGGCTTCCATCCATCCGATATGCCGTATGTGTACATGGCTCTATCGCTCACAAGGAGAAGACTCTTTAGCTTTGCATTCCATGCGACTGAATATGTCCTCTCATCACTCAAAGGGTGGAAACTGCTGTCGGTCGTGTAGTTGTTAGTCTGGAGATCCACGATCAACATGCCCTTTGTGTTATCTGCTCTCTTGTACGCATAAGGGATGAAGACCTTTCCTGTAACCGGGTCTGTAGCCGCACTCCATCCATTTGTCCCACTGGAATCGGGATAGTTGAAGATGATGTTCCACTGGTTGGATTGAAAGTCGAAGACATAGCCTTGGCCGCGAATAAGCACGAACCATTTCCGCTCATCGGCTGATATGGCGGAGGGAAACCAGTTCGAAAAGGGACCTGTCGGAAGTGACTTGTAGGTAGGGCTGGTCGTGTTCCAGGAGACTGAAAGGTCGATCATGAAAGTCTGGCTGGACAAGGTACCGGCTACAGTGCCGCCGCCCAAGACATACAATCCCTTGCCTTCGATGAAGGAATTTCCAGGCTGGACAGTAAGTACGGGGGTGAATGACTGAGCATGGGTGGACAGGGAGAAGAGGAGACAAACGATGTGGGTAAGAAGAAAGCAGGCTCTTCGGAGCGATGGACGTTTTTGTTGCATTACGAGGGTATATATATGTAAGAGTTAGGAGAGAATGGACAGGATGGTATCAGTCATCGAAGTAAGAGGAGGAGGAGGAGTGGAAGGAGGAGGAGTGGAAGGAGGAAGAGGAGGAAGAGGGAGGGAGTAGGAAGAAGAGAAAGGGAAGAAGGAGAGAGAGGCGGACAACAAATGTTTTGAGCGGGTTCAGTGAGCCCAGATGGGGGCAAACTGCAACACAAATAAACTGTTTGTACTGCCACACTGCATGCTGCTGGTTGTCGACATTACAGCCCTTGTTCTTTCTGTGGTGTTCCCGCAACTACTAGCATGCGCGACGGGACCTTGCATTGATGGTGATCTTCGTTGTGTGGGCAGAGGTAGGTCCAGCAAGTGTGTGTGTGTGTGTGTGTGTGGTGACCAGGCACGTACTTGACAAAGTATGTCCTGTGACAGCGCCACCTGCCCACGATGAGTGAATTCTCTTTCCCTCTTTTCTCTTTCCCTCTTTTCTCTTTCCCTCTCCAATTGACGCTACTGCGCTTCTGCCTGAAAGGTGCTCTCTCCATTCTTGCACAGCCTTTCGTAGTTGGAATAGTGGGTATCTAATATAGCCGCTGTCATTTTAGGTTCTTGCTCATGTGAAAATGCCGTTGGTCCGGTATGCTGGGCTTGGTGTAACTATCCACGTTTTCAACAATGCCGATCCTGGTCGCTAACAGCGTCACGCACGATGCTTGATTCTTGTGTTGCAGTCGTTCGTTATAGCTTACACATTCATACCTGGATACTCAGGATTACAAGCATTTCAGCATACGGTCGCCTACCTAACAAAGCGAGTAACTCTCGGAAGCAGTTTACCATATCATCCAACGGAAGGAATCAGCTGGCGACTGTCAAGGGTTGACACTGATTCCTCTCAGTGCCGAATGAATGCTCATGGATTGAAAAGAAAAGAGGCGTACTCGACACAACCGTCCCAAGACCTTGCACATGTATCGTTCGGATAACATGGACGAGTGAGCTATGATGCTCATGCTGAACACGGTCGACGATACCTTCGTCAACGATGGGAAGAGTCATGAAACAGCACGCGGAGCAGAATCCCTTCGAAGATTGATGTGTGCTGTGGATCAATATCAAGAGGACGAGGCCGACGCTATCGCCGAAAATCACGACACAGGAAATGTATGGCACAATGAATAGACCCTACCACCATTCAACAAACTGTTTGACCAGTGGCGAATGTTTGTGGCTTTCAGATCCATTTCACGAAAAGGGGTACACGGACACCTACTCATCAGTCCATTGGGAATGTCGCATTTGCCCTCATTTATTAGCACAGCATATCCATACTCATTTTTCCCACGGAGTTTTGGTAGCACACACTCTTCGTTGCCACACAAAAGCATGAGTGCATTTGGCTCACTGCCGACAAGACGGTCCAAAAAATCCGACCGAAAGAACGAGGGTGGGGAGACCCTTAGAGAAAGGCAAGCCAAGAAGAAATCCGCAAGAACAATCTGGTTGATGGTGAATGCCAAGGCGAATGTGCTTTCAGACTTGAATGCATCCACGTTTTCCGCTCGGTGGTATAAGCCATTCTACTCGCAACGGTGCACCTTTTATTGTTTGGTTCTTTATGCGCTGTTACGGTCAGAGTCCTTTGTCCCATGCCACAGCTTCACTTGTCCTCATTGTCACAGTGAACCGATACGAACAATGTGAGGATGTCGATGTACTGATGGAGGCTCAAATGCGTGAGATGCAGACTCAGATCCCTGAGGCTCAGGTTCGGATCCGAAAGCGCCTTCTTGCACAGTCCCCCTTCGTTTGTTGGTCGCGGCATTTGTTGGCACAGGTGACGAGCATGACTTGGATCGACTCTTGCGAACACGGTACTCGATAATCAATCCAATGACAAATCCTCCAATGACAGCTCCTATTATCAGCCCGGTCGTTCTCGATACACTTGAAGTATCTTTGTTTGAAGCTGTCTCGTTGTCTGTGTGGTTTGTCACCATGTATCCCGATGTCCATTTGTCGGTCTCGAGGCTGTACACTATCGCCATATGATCGGGTGGAATAATCGAGGCCGCATTGCCCATATCCCCTCCCCACGCAATGAAGTAACCATTCGACACAGCGCATGCAGGGGAGCGACGGACATCGCCTGGTCGAGTCGAAGCTCCTTTCCTCCAGATACGTGTCGGTACATCCAGGATGAAGATATCTCCGACTGCTGCATTGTGGACACTGGAAAATCCCCCGAACAGGACGACAATGGATCCTGAGCTTGAGGACACCATACAATATGAATTCGATGCTCGTAGTCCTGGCGGTGGGTTGAAGGTCTTCCATCCATCTGATAGGTTGTATGTGTACATGGCTCCAAAAGAACCATAGAGAAGACTCTTCAACTGTGCATTCCATGTGACAGCATAGGTAGTCTGATTAGACACAGGGAAGGTGCTGTTGTCGCTTGTGTAACTGTTTGTCTGGAGATCCACAATCAACATGCTCCGTATACCACTTGGCAACTTGTATGCAAAGGGGATGAAGATCTTTCCTGTTTCCGGGTCTGTAACCGCACCGCATTTATCTATTTCATAGGCGTCGGCATAGTTAAAGACGATGCTCCATATTCTAGACTGGATACCAAAGACATAGCCTACGCCTTGCACAAGTGCGAACCATTTCTGACCATCGGCAGAGATGGCAGTAGGGAACCAGCTAGCCCAGGGTCCCAGCGGAAGCTTCGTGTAGGCAGGACTGGTTATATTCCAGGAGACTGAGAGGTCGACTGCAAAGGTCTGTCTAGCGAGTATTCCTTCCTTGTTAACGCCGCTCGAAATGTACAACGCTTTCCCCTCGACAAAGGCATTTCCAGGTTGGACAACGAGAATAGGCTGGAATGGCTCCGCATGGGTGGACAGATGGGGAGGAAGGGAGAAGAGGAGAAAAAGGATGTTGGCAAGAATAAAACAGATTCTCCAGGGCATGGGATGCATTTTGAAGTTGAGGGGAAGAGTCGAAAGAAGGAGTGTGCACAAAAAAGAGAGAAGGGCAACAAAAGTCAGATTACGAGTGTTGGCGAGGGGGTACGAACATGCAATCCAGCCCTTGTTCTTACATGGGACGAAATTAAATAGGTCCGAAACCCCCTCCCCCCGCGAGGTTCAGGAAGGTGTTGAAGAGGTAGAGAGAGCAGGGCTAAGGACAAAAGTGAGGGCTAAGATCTTCTCTGCTCTCGCTTACACACTATGGTCGTTTGCACTTGTGGCTGTGTCGTAGGCGCATGGGAATGGCTGCATTGTGAGTGTCGTCAACTGGGTGCAGGAGATGGGGCGATCATTCAGAGCCGCGTTGCAATGTTGTACGTGGCAGGGCTCGCCAGCCACAAAGCCACAGACTGGACTCTTCACTTCCGCTCCTTTCTCTCTTCACTTTTCTTGACCCACACCCCACCATCTTCACAAACAACCACACTACCGGACATTGCTCGACGCCGTTCCATTATTGTGTGGCAGTGAGTTCACCGCCCGGTGTCCCTATCCCCCACGCCTCTTTCCCAATTCCTGGATCCTTTCCCACATATCTCTGCCACTCAAGACATATTTAGCTTTCTAATCAAAGATATTATAGATCTGCAAATAGTGGTAGGTTCGGACCATCAGAGCTAACAGACTTCTATCCTTTTGGCCTCGCATCTCTTCGCTTTGAGCAACCATCTTTCTGTAGCAGGTATAGTCGGTAGCCGGTATCGGCATCAAAGCTTGGGAATAGCGGCGAATATCTAGTTATGACAGGAACGACAGCCTCCTCAAACTAGTGGATGCATGTTGTGCTTCGTCGGTGCAGTGAAGAGTGGTCACTTTGGCGGAAACAAAGTCCAACTCCCCGCCATGGAAAGCAGAAAACAACATGTAAGCGTACCTTATCACTCCATCAACAATGCTATGCCTCCCAGGCCGGCCATGGCGGAGTTGTACTCCAATTGTGTGGCATGATTGACTTTCAGAAGAAAAAAAAGTCTGTCTATATTCTTTTCTTTCGCTCCTTCCCAGTCCTCATCACAAATGCTCCTCGCCACAATCCTTACATTCCTCTTCAGCTCTTCCTTTGTTCCTTACGTTCACGCTCAAGGCTTCCAGCCAATTCCTTCCATTAGCACATGCTTTGCTTCTATAGAAGGTCAAGGGCTGTATATCGTTGGAGGCCGTTCAGAGAGTGCTGCCTCTCTCACTCAAGCATTCGTTCTAAGTCTCTCAGAATCATGGAGCACAAGAAACCCTGCCATCTACCGACTAAAAGACAGCCCTGGTGGGAGCTACCTAACTTCATGTACAATGTTTAGCGACGGCAAGGGGCTTTTCGCGATGGCTTCTGGCATGGGCTTCACTTACAGCTTGACATCCAACACATGGGCTAATATGTCCAACTCCAACTTCATGGGCATACGATCAGTAACTGCAACAACAGATCCAGAATCAGGAATTATCTACGTGCTCAACAACGCTGCAGATTTCTCCGGTACGCGAGCAATATTTTCGTTCGACATTAAGACCAAGGATTACAACACCACGAGTATATCTTCCTCGATCGATATCGACATGGCTGCACCGATTACATGGAGTTCATCTCTGAAGAGCATTCTCTTCCTTCAGTGCGGCCACTCTGACAATCGAGGTCTACACATTTATACACCAAGCAAGGCACGCGAGCTGTCGAATGGATGGGACATGCGAGTCACCACAGGAGAGACCGACTGGAAAGACGTCCCGTCTTGTCTTGTTTCCGCTTACGGTGGATCGAAAATAGCACTTTTCAGCCGTAGGGACACTCAAAGCGCGGTTTACGTTTTGGACTTGGCTACCCTGAGATGGAAGAAAGGACCTTCGATTCCTGTGTTAACATTCGCTACGTGTGCAGTTTCTGGAGACCAATTTATTCTATGGAGCGGCTATTCCACCAGCAATGATTCGATCTCCAACAAGACTATTGTCTACGACATGAAGAACGAGTCATGGGTCCTCAATTACATAGTCCCTTCGCCTTCGAGCCCGGGTCGCATTGCTCTTCCGTCAACCACGCCGTCAACACAAGATACTGTCCCGAATCCCGGCGATACATCCTCTACAGGCGAAAAACCTCATGTCATCGTAGCCATTGCCATCGGAGTCCTTCTAGCAATCAGTGCGGCACTCGTTTTCACATACCTCCGGGTCACTAAACGGATGAAAGCCGACGGCCAAAACGCAGACGACAATGAGAGAGCTCCTGGCTCTCACGAACGACAAAGATTGCACGAGTCCGGACTGTTCAACTGGCCCCTCCAAGGTTCTGCTGGAAGGCGACGACTTCTCAAACACCCACATGCCGTCATGGATGAAAACACCGAGAGGCGCAACGTACAGGAAGGTGCTGTTGAAGTAGAACTGCCGTTACAACACCCCCATACCATGACAGACTCCTAGCACAAAGAGAAGAATACAAGTGGTCACTGCCCTTGTTCTGATCCGTGGCAACAACGGCTGTGTGGCATTTGATGGTTCGGAATGTTCAGGAGTGATAACAGGAGAACTGTCTCCGATTGATCAGTGCTGCTTCTGCGTGCGTGATCGCCGTAACGTTAAGCATCAACGAATGCGTCGATACCGCGCTTTCCGACATCAGTGAGCGTCCTCTTCCTCTTGGAGAACTCTGATAAAAAGTAACATGCTGTAATCGGACGTGCGGATGGTCGGCTTTATAAACTGGTTTGGAGAGCATGGATCGTAACACGAGTATTGAACAGCGACATAGTATCCATCAATCATCATCCAGGTGCCCACCGCTTCATGCTCGAATTCGAGTTACGTGTTGATCGTCTGCGGGTTGACTACACCATTGAAATCACCAGCCATGACGAGTTATTGACCTACTGGCTCGTTTTCAGGCACAACCCTTGGAAGCAGTGCCTTCCCCAGCATACCCACAGAACGACTCCCGTTGAACAAAATCCCCAATTCAATGCATAGCATCTCTGGAACAAGGGACGAAAGAATTTAAGTATCTCACCCCTGGGGCAAAAAAAATGGAATCCCCAACCGCCCTCCCCCGTAAGAATACTCAAAAATGTCATTCTCACCCCCGGGTGAGAGTTTTCACAGCCGGGTTGTTCTCGCCCCCGTGTAAGACGTTCCTCCGCAGTATTTTCACAGACAAGCTTGACTCGTGGACACAGCATAAAAAAAGACAGTAAAGGGAGGAGCGAGAGGTGACAAGGGGCGCGAGAAGGCGAGGTGCACAAGTTGCGCCTCAGTAGCTAGGCAAAGGCCTATTGTACTCAGTGATGTAGAATTGGAAGTGAACGGGATCAGGTTGAGGATTCCATTTTTTGCCCGGGGGGGGAGATAGATTCTCACCGGGTATGAGGTTTTCTCGCTTTCTCGGGGGTGATTGCATTTGTTCCTAACAAGGGCCGACATGTTTGCTACAAACAAGAGTGTCCCTGTCATTCGGCACTGCAAGAGGGGGCTCATTGGATTGTCTCCGACACTCTTTTCGCTCTTCGCCATCCTCTTTTTTCTCCCTCCTCTTCCCTCTCCCTTCCTCCTTCCTGTCTAGGCAGTCACCAATGCAGCTCTATCTGTCTTCTACCAACTCCAACCACACATCCAACATGCAACGAAAACATCCCGTACTCTCAAGAGCTCGCCTTCCTTTTCTTGCCTACAGTATTTGTCTCCTCCTCTATGTGTCCCACCATCTATCCGTTCATGCCCAGTATCAGCCTCAACTTACCACCGAGTCTGGTAGCTCATTTATCGAGGGCCGAGGATTGTACATTTTGAGCGGTTATGATATCCAGGCTAAACCCATTCCTCAGGCATTCATGATCGACCTCTCCGTCTCCTGGAAAACAACCAGTCCTGCATACAAGTCACTCCCGACAGGACCCATCATCGCACTCGGCATTGCGAGTGCCTTGTCAGCCGATGGACAGAAATGGCTCGCACTTAACGGCACCTGGGTTAATGTCCTAGATCTCCAATCTAATAACTCGTGGAGCAGAATCTTTCAAAACCCCGGTCTGATTAGGGGGACTTATGGAATTCGAGCAGCTACCGACCCAGCGTCAGGGAAGGTTTATATCCCCTATGGGTATGATGGTATTTTGGAAAGCATGATGATTGTGGATCTCAAAGACAACAGTTATTCGATCGAAAACATCAACATCTTTCTCGCCCCCTCGGTCATGTACGCTTTCACTTGGAATGCAATGTTGGGGAGGTTCCTCTTTTCGAATTGGGGCACCATGTATACATACAGTCCATCAGATGGATGGGCGGCTTTCGATGGTCCGCAGGAATTACCGCAATCAGATTCAGTCTGCATGGCTTCCTCAGGCTCGGGATCAACAGTTGTCCTGTTCGGCGGCAGCATCGGGGGCCTAAAGAAAACAAGTGGCGATATCTTTATCCTTGATGTGCCGACACTCACTTGGAGGAAAGGACCTTCGACATCCCCACAAGATGCACGTCGGGCTTGTGCATGTGCCGTGTCAAACAACTATTTTATTGCATGGGGAGGACAATTCAGCTTCGACCGCCCGGTCATTCCTCCGAAACAAATGACACTGGTGTTCAATCTGAAGATCGACAAGTGGGTGTCTGACTACAACACATCCACGAATCTCCCAGACAACAAAGTACCACTGCCAACGAGTACAAATCTTAGTGGTACAGCAGATTCACCATTTAATGTTTGGGTCATAATTGGAGCAGTATGTGGGGGCCTCGGCCTGGTATTGATAACAGGAATTATATACCGCGAGTATCAGTCTCATAAGGATCGTTCCAACAAGCGTCCTGGAGGAGGAATAGAAGAGATTGAGACAAATGAAGCTGTGCAACCTACCGAGTTAGTTTGAGCGGTTGATGGTTCGGAAAGCTCATGGTAGCAGGGGCCCTAAAGTCACATTCGCGCTTTGCTCTCACAGCTCAGGGAAAAACAACATTCTGAAAAAATAAAAGGTACGCCTGTTACATTCTTTTCTTTTCAAATCCCCAATTTCATACTCATGCTTCTTATCACAATTCTTGCGCTCTTCCTCGGAGCTTCCTTCATTTCTTGTATTCATGGTCAAAGCTCCCCAGCAACCACTCCAACTAGACTTTGCTTTGCCTCCGTAGAAGGTCAGGGACTGTATGTCGTTGGAGGGGATTCGCTCAATCTCACAGTCTCATGGAATACAAGCGCACCTGTCCACTCGGTTTCTATCCCCATATATGGCGACCAAACTTCATGCGCCGTATTTAACGACGGCAAGGACCTTTTCGCGATGAAGGGTGACGTTGGGTGTACCTTCAATTTGGAATCAGGACCGTGGATTGAGGCGTCCAACTCCAACTTCATGAGTATCCGATCGACAACTGCGACGACAGATCCAGAATCAGGGATTATCTACGTACCGAACAATGTCGAAGATCTCTCAGGCAAAAGAGTGATATTTTCGTTTGATATGAAGACCAAGAACTACAACACCACGGCTATGTCTTCATTGATCAACGCACAGGATATGGCTGTTCCAATTGCCTGGAGTCCGTCTTTACGGGGCATTGTCTTCCTTCAATCCAGCAACCGCCACGTACATGTACACATTTTTACACCAAACAAAGTGAGCGAGTCATCGAGTGGATGGGACATGTGGAATACCACGGGAGAGGCTGACTGGGGCGATATCCCATCTTGTTTTGTTTCCGCTTACGGTGGATCGAAAATGGCGCTGTTCAGTCACCACAACGCTAAAAGTGCCGTGTACCTTTTGGATTTGGCGACTCTGAAATGGACAAAAGGGTCATCTATTCCTGCATTGACTTCCGCTGCATGTGCAGTTTCCGAGGACCAGTTCATTTTATGGAGCGACTCCATTAGATCTCCCTCAGTCTTTGTTTACAACATGAAGACGGATGCATGGGTCACGGATTACATTGCCCCTTCACCGAGGACGCCAACATCAACTCCAACCCATGATACTGTCCCGAACCCCAGCGACGCATCCTTTACAGGCGAGAAACCTCATGTCATTGTAGCCATTGCCGTCGGAGTCCTTCTCGCGATCAGTGCGACAATCATTTTCGCATACCTCAGAGTCACTAAACAGATGAGGGCTGCAGACGACAATGGGATAGCTCCTCACTCTTCTGAACGACAACGGTGGTACAGGTCTGAACTGTTCAATTGCTTATTTCAAAGTTCCGCTGGAAGGCGAAGGCTTCCCAAACATCCGCAAGCTGTCATGGATGATCAAGCAGGGAAGCGCAACGTACAAGAGGGTGCTGTTGAAATAGAACAGCTGTTACAAGACCCCCACACCGTAACCGAGAATGAAATCACTGTGGAATACAAAGTCGAGGTAAAGATAGATGAGCATCATACATAAATCAAACAGTGATACTTCAGCCCTATTCCATTTCAGGTGTTTTTATCGAAAAAAGGGGTACCAATGCCCAATGCAAGGCCTGGATTCAGCGATGGAAACCTGTTCACGAACGCTTACTCTATTCTCCTTCATCGGAGGACGGATGGTCATCCCGTCTCATTAGCATCATCACAGTCCATTGGGCACAATGTCGCATTGGCCCTCATTTATCAGCACAGCATATCCATGCTCATCTTTCCCTGCTGTGCTTCTTGTGTGAGCCAGCACAGCACCACGGAGTTTTGTAGCACACACTCCTCGTGCCACACGAGGATATGAAAGGTTCCCTGTCCACAAGACGACCCAAAAAAATCTGACTGAAGGAACGAGGAGGGAACCCTTAGAGAAAGGTAAGCCTGAGAAGAAATCCATGCAAGTAAGCCAGTTGATGGTGAACCAGGACAAAATTGCTCAAGATTTTTCAACAACTCATTTTTAGTTCCCTCTGCCCCCCCCCTGAAATGCCCAACGCGGGTACACCCCTCATTGGTCCTTTGTGTTGCCACTGTCAGAGTCTCCGCAACTTCACTTGTCCTGGCCCGATACGAACAACGCGTGAGGATGTCGAGACATAGATTGGGATTGTAATGAGTGACTATACTGGGATGCAGACTCGAGTCCAACTGTGCAACTGTGAGGATTCTGAGACTCTGATTCGGATCCGAAAGCGCCTTCTTGCACAGTTCTTTTTCGTTTGTTGGTCTCTTTTATTCCCTCTCCAGGATCCTTGTCATTGTTGGGCTTGGCATCCACGTATGCGGCATTCGTTGGCACAGGCGATAAGGATGACTTGGGTCGGCTCTTGCGAACACGGCGCTCAATAATCCCTCCCAGTATCAATCCAATCACGATTGCTCCACCGCCAACCCCTATTATGAGCCCAGTACTTCCTGATGCACCTGCGGCTTCCTTCGAATCTGAGTTTGGTACGTTCGTGTCACTGTCTGTGGGGTTTGTCACCATGTATCCCGATGTCCATTTGTCGGTCTTGAGATTGTACACTATCGTCATATGGTCGGGTGGGACAATCGAGCGCGTGTTGCCCTGATCCCCTCCCCACGCAATGAAGTAGCCATTCGATACAGCGCATGCAGGGGAGCGACGAACATCGCCTGATTGAGTCGAGGCTCCTTTCTTCCAGACAAGTGTTCGTGCATCCAGAATGAAGATATCTCCGACCGATGCACTCAGGTCACTGGAAAACCCTCCAAATAGGACGACAATGGATCCTGAGCTTGAGGAGACCATGCAATATGAATGCGATGCTCGTAGTCCCGGAGGGGGATTGAAACTTCTCCATCCGTCCGACAGGTTGTATGTGTACATGGCTCCAAGTGAGCCATAGAGAAGACTCTTCAGCTGTGCATTCCATGTGGCAGCATAGGTACTCTGACTAGGCACAGGGAAGGTGCTGTTGTCGCTTGTGTAACTGTTTGTCTTGAGATCCACGATCAACATGCTCCTCTGTGTACCATCTGGCAACTTGTACGCAAAGGGGATGAAGATCTTTCCTGTAGCAGGATCTGTAGCCGCACATCCAGCTATTGCACCGGCGTCAGGATAGCTGAATATTTTGCTCCATTCGCTTGATTGGATATCGAAGACAAAGGCCTCGCCTTTCGCAAGTGCGAACCATTTCTGTCCATCGGCTGACATGGCTGTGGGGAACCAGTTCGCCATAGGCGCTAGTGAACCTAGTGAAATCTGCTTGTAGGCAGGGCTGGTTGTGTTCCAGGGGACTGAGAGGTCGATCGTAAAAGTCTGTTGAGCGACTCTTCCGTCCACAGTGCCGCCGCTCAAGACATAGAGCGCTTTGCCCTCGACAAAGGCATTTCCAGATTGGACAGTGAGGAAAGGCTGGTAATTCTGGGCATGAGCCGGTATACTGAGTGATATGAGGAGGAGGAGGAGGAGGAGGATACAACTGATGTTGGCAACAAGGCAGGCTTTTCGGAGCCCAGGATATTTTCGTTGCATTCTGAGATGGATGGCGAGGGAGAGGAAGAGAAGAGAGGTGATTCAAGAGCAATCGTGAGGACCCTGTCCACAAAGTTCAGCGTCAGGTGATAGATCCCCACTTTTTGCAGGATCTGACCAACATCTGAACACCTGAGCATATTCGCATATTCCCCCCTTTGGTGTACAGACTCCGCAACTCCCTCACTATCTTTGGATCCCTCGATAACTCGAAACGATCCATCATGGCTATTGGTACGAGAACGCTGAAGCACAGGTTAAGATCCGAACGACTGGCTATGGGTATGCTGTATTTGATTCTAACACGATACTATGAGGATGCTGAGGGTAGGGATTGGATCCAACGGAGCCTAATTGCACCGTTCCCACTTTTCCGTTGGTCCCTGCCACGCTTCCATGAGGATTCCTGTTTCTGGATGGTTGGATATCCCAGTTACTGGATGGTCGAGTGTCCCAGTTAATGGATGGTCGAGTGTCCCAGTTACCGGATGCTCGGGTGTCCCAGTTACCGGATGGTTCAATGGACATGTTGCCGTATGGTTGGATGCCCATGTTACCGGATGGTTGAATGGACATGTTACCGGGTGGTTGGATGCCCATGTTACCGGATGGTTGGATGCCCATATTACTGGATGGTTGAATGTCCTTGTTTTCGGTTGTAGTCGGCGAAGGAGAGCGTGATTTCGATCGACGCTTGCGAGAATACCCGTACAACCCTCCTATCACTAATCCAATGGCTAGGCCCCCACCTACAGCTCCAATTATGACTCCAATTGAAGAGCCCGAAGGTGTTTCGTTTCCTGGGGGATTCGTGATAGCTTGAGGAGCGACGTAGTTGGGCACCCATTGATCGGTCCGGAGGTTGTATAGGAGCATCACATTAGCCGCAGGAACGACGGGTTCCGAGGTGCCTGTGTCTCCTCCCCATACGACAAAGTAGTCACCCGACAGCGCGCATGCAGCTGATCGACGAACATCGCGTGGAGGGGTGGGAGTTCCTGTCTTCCATGTGAGTGTCGTTACATTTAGGATAAAGATGTCTCCGACTGTCGCATTCAGGGAGCTGGAATAGCCACCAAACAAGACGACTTTGGATCCTGAACTTGACGACACCATGCAAGACGAGCCTGACGCCTGTATTCCTGACGGTGAGTTGAAGGTCTTCCATCCATCTGACATGGTGTATGTGTACATAGTCCCACTGCTCATTAGGAGAAGACTCTGTAGTTGTGAATTCCATGTGACCGCATAGGAAAACGTATCAGGCACAGTGTAGGTGCTGTTGTCGCCTTGGTAGCTGTTAGTCTTGAGATCCACGATCAACATGCTCCGTGTACCAGCTGGATTCTTGTACACAAAGGGGATAAAGACCTTCCCTGTGGCTGGATCTGTAGCCGCACCACGTCCATTTAGTCCATGGGCGTCGGTATAGTTGAAGGCGACGGTCCAGGTGTTAGTCTGGATATCGAAGACATGGCCCTCGCCTCTCACAAGTGCGAACCATTTCTGTGCATCGGCTGACATAGTGGAAGGGATCCCGTTCGAACCGGGTCCCCCCGGAAGCAACTTGTAGGCAGGGCTGGTCGTGTCCCAGGAGACTGAAAGGTCGATCATGAAGGTCTGGCGGGTTAAGCGACCATTTGCACCGGCACCGCTCAAGACATACAATGCTTTGCCCTCAGCAAAAGCACTGCCAGGTTGGACAGTGAGATCAGGCGTGAATGAGTGGACATGGGTGGGTAGATAGGGCGATAGGGAGAGAAGGACAATGGAAAGAAGAAAACAGATCCACCAAGGCACAGAATGCTTTCGATGCATGTTGAAGAGAGGGGTTGGGAGTAAAAGAGAGAAGAAGGGTGAATGAAGTTTTTCAGCTTGAACAGGGGGTACGATGTATGGAGGCGAATGTTTTGTGCCACGGTCTAGCCCTTATTCTGGGCCACTCGCATCTTTCAGGACCACTTGTGACCCTGGCGTAAGGTTTTCGGTAAGGGAGGACTTTGCAGCATCGCGGTTGAAGGGCCTGGATGCTCTGGCTTCAGTTGGCACATCGATGGGTGGCGAGTGGAAAAAAGCCACAGACAGAGTGCACTTGCTCGTTTGCATCCTCCCCCACATCCTCCACACTGCCGCATCCAGACTACTCTATGCCTCCACGGTGTACGGTTACTGCCTCACCGCACGGTGTCCCACGCCCTGTGGCTACTTGGTCCAACAGCGAGACTTTGGTCCTATCCCTGTCACACAAGCATCCCAAACCTGCCACCGCATCCTCTCTCTCTCTCGCATCCTGTCTCTTTCTCTCGACATCCTCTGGATTAAGGTTGCCTGCCATGGATATAGTATGTCGGTTCGGGTCATTCAAACTAGTGGCGGCGGTCAGATAGAGACACAACAGACGATATCCTCATCAACGCCTTTGAAAGCAGGGTCAAGATGCAAGATGAGAAGCAACATGTAAGCATACAGAGCATCACAATCAACTCCTGTGGACAGAATTTGTGCCCCTTGATGGGCTCTCGAGCCATGGCGAAGCTTGTGCTTTAATTGTAGCTTGTGCTTTAATTGTCCGACAGGATCAAGTGTTCTATTCTTTTCTTTTGCCCCTTTCCAATTCTCATCCAGATGCTCCTCGTCACAATCCTTACATTCCTCTTCAGCTCTTCCTTTGTTCCTTCCGTTCACGCTCAAGACTTCCAACCAATTCCTTCAACTAGCACATGCTTTGCTTCCATAGAAGGTCAAGGACTGTATATCGTTGGAGGCCGTTCAGAGAGTGCTGCCTCTCTCACTCAAGCATTCGTACTCAGTCTCTCAGTCTCATGGAGCACAAGCAACCCTGCCATCCACCAACTTAAAGACAGCCCTGATGGGAGCTACCTAACTTCGTGCACCATGTTTAATGACGGCAAGGGGCTTTTTGCGATGGCTTCTGGCATGGGCTTCACCTACAACTTGACATCAGACAATTGGATCGAGGTTTCCAACTCAAACTTTGCGAGTATGCGATCGACGACTGCAACATCAGACCTGGAATCAGGAATTATCTATGTACCCAACAACTTTCCGGATTTCTCTGGCATGCGAGTGATGTATTCGTTTGATATGAATACCAAGAAGTACAACACGATAACGATGTATTCTGATACAGGAGCCGTTCAGACTTCTCCAATTGCATGGAGTGCATTTCTTCAGAGCATTCTCTTCCTCCCGTCTGACGATCCCATTCTACGCACCTTTACACCAAGCAAAGCAGGGACACCGTCAGGTGGATGGAATTCGCTGAACACTACAGGAGAGAATGACTGGATTGACATTCCGACTTGCTTTGTTTCCGCCTATGGTGGCTCTAAAATGGCACTCTTCAGCGGCAAAGACACCCAGAGCGCCGTATACATACTGGACGTAGCTACTCTGGTATGGAGGAAAGGACCCTCTATTCCGAAATTAACTTTTGCCGCATGCGCAGTGTCTGGGGATCAGTTTATTCTATGGAGCGGACATACCACCAACAGTACTGGTCAGCACGAGATCTCCAACAGAACACTTCTCTACAGCATGAAGACGGAGACATGGGTCTCGGATTACACTCCACCTCCACCAACAGTGCGGACACCAGCAAGAGATCCTGCCTGGGGCTCTGATGATATGTCTTCTCAGGACAAAAAAGTTCATGGCATAATCATTATTATCATTGGAGTCCTCCTGCCGGTCAGCGCGACGGTCATCTCCGTATGCATTGGAGTCACCAAACAGCCAAAGACGACCAACCGAGGAGGCGGCGGTGATGGAATACCTCCTAATTCTCATGAGGAACAAAAGTGGTACAAGTCCGGACCGTTCCGCTGGTTGAGTCAACGTTCCCCTGGGAAACAACAACCTACCAAACACCCACATGCCATTGTAGTTGATCCAGCCGGGAAGCGCAACGTACAGGAAGGTGCTGTTGAAGTAGAGCAGCCTTTACAACACCCTCATACCACGGAGATTGAGGGCGATAAGGCAGAGCTAGATGGATACTGTCACACATAGAAATGAGCCCACAGCACAAGCAACTCCACAAAATCGCTTTGACCCACTTGTGCACCTTACTACTCGAAGCAACGTTGTTTCCTGTTCAACATTTCCAATTGTTCATTGG
>Ga0247824_10000692_pt1 | contig 17328 bp, 9 predicted proteins | sample 13C_PalmiticAcid_FD_194412 | JGI IMG/M metagenome (GOLD analysis project Ga0247824, IMG submission 194412) | Soil microbial communities from agricultural site in Penn Yan, New York, United States - 13C_PalmiticAcid_Day48 | ecosystem: Environmental > Terrestrial > Soil > Agricultural land... | reverse complement strand
GGAGAGGTGGGGGTTGAATTTGCTCGGCCGGGCGTTGATGGCTGTGAGGGAGGAGTTGAGAAAGGTTCAGGAGGGGGAGGGAGAGACGGGTGGTGGTCGAGCCGGAGAGAAGCGGGAGGAGGGGGAAAGGGAGGCAAAGAAGGAGGAGAAGGACGGGCAGGAGTAGAAAGATGCTGTCACCTTCTTGGATAATGTCAGCTGGCCAAAATTGTCAACATCCAGAGATACTGTTGTAAGGGTATTATTATTTCTGGCCTTAGATGCATCGCCCTCGCTGTTGTTGAAGATGCCTTCCTCGTTCGCATCCTCCCTCGCACCCACAATATTGTACACGTAGACTTTTCATGACACAGGCCCGTCTCCAATGGGCCCCAGCAGAGTGGTGTTGATCGTGGAAATGCATCAAGGCGCCTGCTCCCCTTGCTCTATACCGTCAAACCCCCCCAAACTCCCGCAATATCGGGCGGCAAGATCCCGGATGCCGTATGATACAGTTTGTTGTGACAATAGAACACAGTGAATGAAGAAAACAGCAGCCGAAACCAGATACCTCAAGATCCGCCGCCTTGGGAGACGCGCATCCGTCGGTTCGATAAAAATACAGGTTGTTTAGATGTAGTCGCGGCCGCTCTTCTGCATCTCGATCAAGCGCCAGCCCCTTGTCTCGGGGTTGTTGACATCCTCGGCAATGCGGGTAATGCCAATGGCGTACGTGACGAGCTGAACCTTGTCCTCCATGCCCGCCGCGAGCTGGCCCGACTTGGCGTTGCGGTAGACGTGGACCTCCTGCGTCCTGCAGGTGACGATGAAGACGGGAATCTCGCCAGGGTCGAGCATGCGCGCTCGGAGAATATCGACACCTCGGATGTCGAGGATCTTGCCGTCGGATTTCAGGCCGTTTTGGAGGTACTGCTTGGTCAGGGCCTCGTAGACGGAATACTGGGCCTCAGATAGCCACAGCTTCAGCGTCTCGATATCACCCTTGACGTAGGCATCCAGGACCTCGGGGAGGATGTACTCGCGGAGCTCCTGCAGGAACGGCTCCAGCTTGAATGCCGGATCCATGGAGCGGAGCTTCTTGATCACCATGGCCGTCTCGTTCTCGGCGAAGAAGCCGGCGACCTTGTCGGTAATGCTCCGGGCGGTCGAAATCAGGGGGTTCTCCGACTCTTGGTATACTGTCTTCATCCCGAAGATGCCCTGGACGACCTTGTTTTGGTCCCGGAAGTCCCTCCAGGCCTCCTTCCACGCGGCATCCTTGTGGAGCGTGACGTTGGTTCCGGCACTGCAAAGGTTAGCGGCTGCGTCCCGTAACCATTCAGAAGGTGAGTGGGTCTTACTTGGGATCCTCGTCATAGATGGTGGTATCCACGCCGCTCTGCTTCTGCCGCAGTTCCCTTCGCCTCTTGCGTTCCTCCTTGTCGACCCATCCGCCGTACCGGGAGCTGCTCCCGTCGTCGATGACGTCCTTGACGTTCTTGTACGCCTCGGTCTCCCGAATCGGCTTGGTCGCCTTGTCTAAAGCCTCGCCCGTCTTGTTCGCGCCCTTCCGCACGCCCTTCATGACGGGAGTCTCCCAGGTCCACGTAGCGCCCTTTCCGATGGCACCAGCTGTCGACTTGACCGCCTTCGCAGCAGTGGATGTGACAGCGCCGTGGGTGGCTTCGTAGGCTTGGCGCGCCTTCCGGACGGACTCGCTTTCGACGAAGTCGGTGGCGGAGGACGCGAGGGCCTTGGTCGACTCATTCCACTCCTTGGACTGCTTGAGCTCAGTGTTCATGGTGTCAAGGAATACCTGCCACGGGGTCTTGTCGCCATGGGGCGGCGGAGGAGGCAGGTCCTCCTTCTTCTCCTTCTCCTTGCCTTCGGCCTTCTCCTCGCCCTCCTTCTCCTCGCCCTCCTTCTCCTCCTTGGCCTCCTCCTTGGCCTCCTCTTTGGACTCGGGCTCCTTTGCTTCCTCGCCTGCTGGTGTTTCTGATGGCGCCTTGGCGTCCTTCTTTTCGGCTTCCTTCTGCCGTGTCCGGGCCGAGACGTGGAACGAGCGTGCGTTGAGTTGTGATAGTGTGTCTAACCTGACGGCGCTGACGGGGAGCGTGGAGCGGAGGAGAGGTTGCTGTTGGAGGGTGGTGGATGTTGAGCAGGTCGCGCTTTCAAAGATGCTGAGCTGTGTTGTCCTCGAGGACAGGGAACGGTACTGCGAAGGGGGAGTGCAGCGGGAGCTCCGCAGCCCCGATGCCCTCAATGGGCCACCGGGCGCGAGCCTCTGGATCTGCCGTGCTGAATTCATAATTCTGTAGAAGCTGAATAGCCCTTGGCAGAAACGACAGCCGTCGCAGAGAATGGAAAATGGGTGATAAGAGGTTGGGGGAACGGCGGCGGCGCAAGAATTGAAGTGTGGAGGATTTTGCGCGCGATGGCAACGCCGAGTCCATGGATTTCTTTTTGCCCGCCAGAATCTTTGCCAAGAGCCGGCAAATTCCCGGCTCGGGGGTCCCTTGGGCCAGGTCCCGTCCCTGCACGGCGGCGGCAAGTTCCGACCCCAAAATTTCCAATGGGCCCGGGCTTTCGATTCGACGTGCAGCAACGGCCGAGGGAATCTCGACATTCGCGCGTGCCACACCCATCCAGGCCAACCCCGAACAGCAACCCCCCTCTCCCCCGGCGTCGAGGTTTCTTGCAAACCACTGCCTGGCGAGGATGAGTCGATTTGCGATAAACCGCCTTCTGGCGCCAGAGCTGGCCCGGCCGCTCTCCAGGACAGTCTGCCCGACAACCACGGCCATTCCGCAATGGACTCGACTCTTCTCCCAGTCGCACGCCGCCGGGAACCTCTTCAACCCTCAGCAGTCCTCGCCGCAACAAGGCGCCCCTGGGGCAGGGAATCCGATGAGGATGATCAAGAACATCATGCGGGGCAGCCTGAAGCCGACAGAACCCGAATCCGACGAGATCGAATTCGCGGCGGAAGAAGAGGACGAGAATGCGGAGCCATACCACTTCCACATCTACAGCCACAAGCACAACACGCACATCACCCTCACCAAGCCGAACCGTGACGCCATCCTCTCGCTGTCGTGCGGCAACCTGGGGTTCAAGAAGTCCGGGCGCAAGCACTACGACTCGGCGTACCAGCTAGGCGCCTACGTAATCGACAAGATGCACCAGAAGGGCTTGGTCAAGAAGATTCAGAGTCTCGAAGTGATCCTGCGTGGGTTTGGGCCCGGGAGAGAAGCGGTTGTCAAGGTTCTGATGGGAAATGAGGGCAAGCTGCTGCGGCCCAAGATCAAGCGTGTGGCTGATGCGACAAGGCTCAAGTTCGGTGGTACTCGGAGTAAGAGACAGAGGAGACTGGGTTAAATGGACCAAGGGACTTTGGTGCCTGGTGGTTGGGGTTCTGGCGGACAGGAAGCGAGGCGTGGACTTGGGGGATACGGACGTGTCAATCAGCGTTGTGCATGGTCTGGCTCGGTCCTATGTATATCTGTACATTACCAAACAATGGTGTTTTCTGCCGTCTTTTGTTGCGATCTCCAACGGGGATTCATGCTAACACCTCTCGACGCTCTTGAAATTGCGTCCCTAAGCTCGAGAAAGCTGTCATGCTCGTCGCGATCCGGAGCCAAGAACCCTCGGAGGGCAGAAGACCCGAGTTGCCGGCCGGGGCGCGGGACCCACTAAAAATTTCAGGTGGTCCGGCAGCGATCAGATCAGTGTCGAAGCTCCCCACCATCCGCCATCCACGGCCGGACCCGCCACTTACTGTGTACACCTTCATGGCCGGAAAGCCATGTAGCAACCAACACAATGTTGCCAACGAGCCCAACAAGTAGCCCTCAACCCGCTTTTCCGTTTCCGACGACTCCAACAGCAGCACCCTCAACAGCAACCACCGCTGTACCCACACCCGCCGCTGCCGCAACGACCCCATCAAACCCCTCGATCCTCGGCCTCGATGCGCTCTTCACCAACCCCGTCTTCGCGGGCGGCATTGGCCTCGCTGGCCTAGGCGCCGCCGCCGCGTTTGGCCGCCGCGCCCTCATCTCCGGCGCGGCCCTCCTCCGCCGCCAGCTCCTCGTCAACATCGAGATTAGCAAGCGCGACCCGTCCTACAACTGGGTCCTCGCCTGGCTCGCCCAGCCGCGCGACAACCGGGGCTTCCTCGCGCAGCGCCTGACCCGCCTGCGCAACCTCTCCATCACGACCGCGACCAAGTCCCTTAGCCCCCGGGGCGTCGGCGCCGGCGAAGAGGGCGCGGCCAAGATCCATGCCGACTTCCGCGTGCAGCCCGGGTTTGGGCGGCACATCGTGCGGCACGCGCCCGGGGTGTACATCGCGGTCAACCGGGAGAAGGCCGGCACGGCGACGACGGCGACGGGGGAGCCGCACGAGACGCTGACGCTGACGCTGCTGTGGATGCACCGCCACGTGCTCGGGGACGTGTTCACGCAGGCGCACGCGCTCGCGCAGAGCTTCCAGCAGGGCAAGACGGTCGTGTACACGGCGCGCAAGATGGAGTGGGCCGTGCTGGGCAAGCCGCGGCTGAAGCGGCCGCTGGGGAGCGTCATCCTGGACGAGGGCGTCGCCGAGGGCTTGGTGGGGGACGTCAAGGAGTTTCTGAAGGCGCAGGAGTGGTATACCGACCGCGGCGTGCCGTACCGCAGGGGGTATCTGCTGTACGGCCCGCCCGGGACGGGCAAGACGTCGTTCATCCAGGCGCTGGCGGGGGAGTTGGATTACAGCGTGGCCATGATCAATCTGAGCGAGGTTGGCATGACGGACGACCTGCTTGCGCAGCTGCTGACGCAGTTGCCTGAGAAGAGCATCCTGCTGCTGGAGGATGTCGATGCGGCGCTGGTGAACCGCCGGCAGCGGGATCCAGACGGGTATAGCGGACGGACAGTCACTGCCTCGGGCCTGCTCAACGCGCTGGATGGCTTGGCTGCTGGTGAGGACAGGATTGCGTTCCTCACGACGAACCATATCGACCGGCTGGATCCTGCGCTGATCCGGCCTGGCCGCGTCGACATGATGGTGCGCATTGGCGAGGCCACACGGTACCAGGCGGCCCAGATGTGGGATCGCTACTACGGCGATATCGATGAGGATCACACTGGTCGAGAGCGGTTCCTGAACCGGCTTGACGAGCTAGGCTTGTTTGGGGGTGACAGTAAGGACCCCAACGTCCCCAAGCGGCACACCTCGACTGCTGCCATCCAGGGGTTGTTCCAGTTTAACAAGGGCGATATGGAGGGGGCCATCAAGATGGCTGAAGGTTTGATTCCACGGACCTTTGAGCCTGAGCAAACTTTCCCGGAAGGGACCATCAAAGCTCCGGCGTGAGTAGAAGCGGGGACTGTATATCATTGTATCATTACTGTGTAGGTTTGCGATATAGACCTCTGATACCCTCTAGATTCCACATTCTACCTGTTGATTTTGTACAAATGTATCCTTTTCAGACCCTGCCCATGCGTTCGCCATCCCGTACCATGCCTTAGAGCATGTCTTCATCTCAGCCCTGAGTCGCAAATGCGCTCAGGGCATGATTTCATATACCGCATCGTGCGGCTACCTATGTTGTCGATCCTTCGTCGTTCTAGTAGTTCCAGAAGCTGCGGCAGATTCAGAGGTTGATTAGAATAGCCAGTAGACTAACGATTTGACGACCATTCATTGTCTCTGTGTGTTGAAGACTTTGGGGGTTGGCGGACGACGTCTCTCCCCCAGATGCTCATCAATCCATGAGGATGTCATTGGTTACATCAGGCCATGGGGCTGGGGGTATGATGTATGTCCTATAGTCTATTTGATGGGATGCGACTGACGTCCGGGGCTATGCACAAGAGATTGAACTCTCAATTGAAGACACCACCCTTCCTTATCCTCCTAAACTCCATGTGATCGCACAACGGCTTTCTTCCCATCCTAGCAGTGCCGATCGAACTACTGGTTCTCAGGCTCTGTCCATCATCTAGACGTGCCCAACAGGGAATGATGCTTTATCGGCACGTCAGAGCTTGGGCCGTCCCAAATCTTGCGGTTTGCCACCCCAGTCTGGAGTTTTGTCTCTTGCCATGAGTAGCATCGTGCTCCCGGGATATCTGCTCTCGGCATTGGCCTTCGTCGCGGCTTAAGGGGCCGGGATGGGGTCAGGCCACAGCCAGCCGCGCATGCCCATTGCCAGTGATGGTAGGCGATGTTTCAAAACGCGGTCCCTCGGGCTCCCTCATCAATCAGGTGGAAGGCTCCGCGGTCTCGGCAGCAGCCCCCTCAACCTTGGGCTCCCCATCCGCATCGAACCCCAGCGCATCCAGCTCCCGGATAAGCTCGTTGATCTTGATGACTTTGGCAATCTGCTCGGGCAACAGCGACTCGCCCGTCTCCTTCTTCTCCTTGAGTTCCTTGGCTTGCCTGATCTTTTTCTTCAAAGTCCGCACTTTCTTCTCCTTTTCTGCTTCTGGATCCGCTTCCTCCTTTTTGGCTTCCTCTGCAGGCGCAGCTTCTCCTTCACCCTCCCCAGCGGCCTTGGCCTTCTTACGCGCCTCGCGCCGCTTGGCGTTCTTGTTGCCGGCAGCAGAGGATGGTTGCGCCGGCTTGTCGTCCCTCAGGCCCTCGGCGCCTGGAACGGGACCCTTGCCGCGATTGCGGAAGTTCTCGGCGGTGCGGTTCTTGTAAACCTCGACATCCTCGGGCGGGCGGTAGCCCGGGCGGATTTTGATGGCCTTTCTTGTGGTGCCATCTGCTCGCTTTGACTCGGGGATGTGCCGTTCGCCGCTCAGCTCGTCGGTCACGATGCCCGAAGCGGTCGGTGTCGAAGCCATGGTTGGGCAAGGTGGGGTGATGCCTCAGGATTCGATGCAGCTGGTGGAAACGACTGCTTGCGTTGGCGACGATGGATGGTACTTGCTCGGCCCGACTGCAATGTGACGAAGTTTTCTTCAGCACATTTCGGAGTGTTTCCACCCGCAATGGCGTTGGATTTCGCTCGTCGGCACGAAGACACGAACAAAGCGAAGCTCTGAATTACAGAGAGAACCCCCCGTTGAGTTGGAGTTGAAGTTGGCGGGGCTCTCCCGAGCCATCGGCATTGCCAAGCTTTAGGCTCGGGGTGAGCTTGGGCCAATCAGGAAACCGTCCGGATACTTCCGTTGAGGCCTTTCCGGCTTCAATCAGTGGTCCGTTTTTGCTCGCTCGCTCGCAGCGCAAACATCCAGGAACAGCTCGCCATCCCACATCCCACGCACGACGTCAGTCCCGGCATCCGCCCCTTCAATTGGGATCTCGAAACACCGTCAAAATGGTGAGTTCGGAGCACGTTTTTGGTATGGCAGCGACGGTGAGATTGACCACTGACGGCGCGTCCACAGGCCACCGCAATCTACAAGCAAGTCCCCGTCCGAGCAACCACTGCCGACCGCAACCGAAACTAACTCGCACCACCAGCACCCTCTTCCGGAGGAACTACACCATGCTCGGCGTTGTGTTCGCCGGTGCCTTCGCCTTCGAGATGTACGTCGCCGTTTGACGCCGGGATCGTTGGTGGGATCGCGATGCTGAGTGTTGTGTGCAGGGGCTACGACAAGCTGATGAACAAGGTCTGGGACAACAACAACCGGGGGGTACGCATATTCCAGGACCATCCGTTTCTACCGACACAAATGCTGACGGCAGGGGATAGCGCCAATGGAAGGACATCCGGCACAAGTATGTCGAGGGCGGGGATGACGAATGAGCAGGGTTTAGGACGATACTGCGAAAGGGATGAGAAAACTGCGTCGGGGCGGGTTTGCGGAGCCTTCGGCCGTGTACATCTGGTTACGGGGACGGTTGTAGAGAATAGAACCTCGCTTGCCGAGACACTGAGACACGATTGGGGTTCCAGCAGGATGGAGGTTCCATTCGAGAGACATTGGCTTGCGGAGAGGCTTTTGCAGGGCGCCCGAGAGGTGCTCTATGCAGTACACTGCTTTGTGAGATTGGCTCCAAGGCATGCATGCCTGTCCGGAGCTGGAAAGCTATGACCTAATGCTTGTGTGATGTGAACGAATTGTCTGAGTCTTGAATTGGGCGAATGCCCACAGCATTCCAGATGGCTGACGTGCTGCATGGCCTGGGCGCTTGCCCGAGCAAAGACCCCTGTAAAGCCTTCACAGCGCTGTGTTCCACTGCAACATTCGCGGCTTCAGGAACTCCTTGTCACTGTGACTTTGCTGCCGTGCGCGACACAAACCACGGCCCAAGCCGGCAATTTTGTCTTGAATTAGACTCCGGGCAGAACAGAGCCGCAGGGTCCGTGGGGGACGACTCAACAAAGGGTCGAAAATTCTTTGAGCTTCCATTGCTGTGCAATCATTTTTATTCTTTTCCCTGGTGAACCTACAACACGCACACGGAGGTACCTCTGTACCTTACCTTACCTGGGACGACCTGGAACACGCCACCCCGACTGACGCCTGCTCCTGCCGCCAGCCTGAACCCTCCTCGTAGCTGCGAACCCCACGATAACCCCCCTCCTTTCATCTCCATCAAGCCTCAGGAAACCCAACCAACCAACCAGCCAGGCAACAACCAACCATCCCTTTTTCTTTCTCTTTGCTTGTCGATTCCCGACGCTTTGCACGACACTCCCATCGAGCCCTCAACACGTATTGCACACATGACAACGACGTAGCTTTTACCGCCTGTCTACCCACGATGGAGACCACAATGTCGACGCAGGAGCAGCAGCTCTGCCAGCTGCTGCTGGAGCTGCCGGCTCGCCACAGCTATCGATACACCGACGACGCCGCCCACGAGCTGCAGACCGCCCTCTTTTGGTGCATGGCCGGCGGCAAGTCCGACTACATGAACCTCTTCTTCCCGACCGGCGGCCCGGCGCGGGGCGGAACCCTCAAGCTCAGGGAGGCGCAGGGCTCTGTCGAGGGCGCCGAATACACCGAGGGGGCCCGTGGCAAGGCCTGTGGGCACATCTTTAAGCAGGGTGAGGCGTCGTATGCGTGCAGGACATGCAGCGCCGACGACACCGTTTGTCTATGCAGCCGATGCTTCGACGCCACCGACCACACGGGCCACATGGTCAGGATCAGCGTCTCGCCGGGCAACAGCGGGTGTTGCGACTGCGGGGACCCGGAAGCGTGGAACAGGCCCGTGTTCTGCACTATACACTCGGTATGGGAGGGCGAGGGGAAGGGCAAGGGCAAGGAGGCGGACGCGCTGCCCGAAGACCTGGTGGCCAACACGCGCATGACCATCGGCCGCGTCTTCGACTATCTGTGCGATGTCATCTCGTGCTCGCCCGAGCAGCTGCGCCAGATGAAGACGGTCGAGTCCATTGAGCAGGACGAGAGGATGTCGAGGCTATCCCCCACATACTGCGGCGGCGACACCGAGTCGCCCGGGGAGTACTCGGTGCTCCTGTGGAACGATGAAAAGCACACGGTTCTCGATGTTCGGGACCAGGTGGCTCGCGCGTGCAGCACGACGCTGGCCAACGGTCTCGCCAAGGCCTACGAGACGGACGGGATCGGCAGGAGCATCTTGATGTACGACAAGAGCATCGAGAAGCTCATCGAGGTCGCCAACACCCTCGAGCGGATTAGGGTCACCGTGACGATCCGCTCCGCCCGGGACACCTTCAGGGAGCAGATGTGCGGGACCATGGTGGAGTGGCTCAGGGACATTTCCGGGTGCAGCGTCGGCCAAGACCATCATCTTTTGAGGCAGGTTGTGTGTGAGGAGATGCTCAAGCCATGGCGCAAGGGGAGCCCGGCCTCGCATGCCATCGTTGGCAAGGGTGGCATCGATGACGAAGACCTCATCGACCAGGAAGATCAAGAGGCCAATGATTTTTACATTCAGCAGAGTAGAATTCTGCTTCAGGCTCGACGCGCCGCCCGCGCTGCTCGTCGGGAGGCTGCGGCAGGCATTAGCGATGACGAGGACGAAGACGATGAGGTTGACGGGATGGACAATACGCCCGGCAGTGACATGGAGGAGGACGGGGACGATGACGACGACGTCATGATGCTCGATGCTCGGGAAGAGGGCGATGTGCCCATGCAAGACTGGCGCCAAGATACGGCGTTGGAGGAGGACGAGGCCACCGTTGCTGGCTACCCGCCTCCGCCTCCGCCGCCCCCGGTGCCCCGCCGGACCGCGCGCGAACGTGAACTCACCCCTTCTGACTCTGATACCGCAGAGCCCCTCATTGCTCCCACCGTATACGCCAAAGCCCATCTCGAGGTGCCCAAGACCCCCGGCCAGCAGGGCGCCCAGGCCTTGCCACCTCCCAAACCCGGCCACTACTGGCTCGCTACGCCTGCGGGCTATGTGGAACAGGAAAACATCTCGGTAGCCGAGGACCTGTTTGAGCGAGTCCGCCTCGATTGGATGATTCTCTTTGACCTGAGGATGTGGAAGAAGGTCCGTAACGATCTCCGGTCGCTCTACATCTCAACCGTCGTCACCATCCCCGAGTTTAAGCGTGTCCTCGGCCTGCGGTTCGCTGGTCTTTACACCACCCTTGCTCAACTTTACCTCATCGGTGATCGGGAGCCCGACCACTCCATCATCAATATCTCCCTCCAGATGCTCACCACCCCTTCTATCACGGCCGAGATTGTCGAACGCGGCAACTTTCTGACCAGCCTGATGGCTATTCTTTACACATTTCTTACCACTCGGCAAGTCGGTCATCCGTGGGACGTGGCGTCGAATGCGGTGCTATCCTTTGACACGGGCTCCGTCACGAACCGGAGAATGTACCACTTCTTCCTCGATCTGAAGTATCTCTTTGGCTCCCCCAATGTCCAGGAACGCCTCAGGACAGAAGAACGGTACATGATGCAGTTCCTGGATCTTGTCAAGTTGCACCAGGGCATCTGCCCCAACGTGCGGGCCGTGGGCGAGCATGTCGAGTACGAGACCGACAGTTGGATAAGCGCCTCTCTCGTGACTCGTGAAATCAACCGGCTTTGCAGGCAGTTCGCCGAGTCGTTCCGCAATGTCAAGGAGCAAGACTCGCTCTACGTGTCGCGGGCGATCCGCCTCGCTGCCAAAACCGTCATCATCAACTCGATCGGCGCCGAGCGCGGCAGGTTCAGCCAGTCCGAGATCAAGGACGAAGTCCGTTTCAAAATGCTCGACGACTTTGAGTTTGAGCCCCCGGGCCGTGACTTCGACGTTGTCAAGTTTGTGGTGGAAGAGGAGCCCATCAGCTTCCATCACGCTCTCCACTACACCCTGTCGTGGCTGATTGAGTGCGGCAAGGCCATGCCTGTCGAACAGCTGAGGGCGCTTCTCAGCTTCACGACCCAGGAGCTCATGATGAAACCGCGCTCCATGGGCAAGAAGACGATGCCCCGGTACGACGAGTACGGCCCAGAGGATTACCTGATGGCGGCGTTTGACTTCCCGCTCCGCGTGTGTGCCTGGCTCGCCCAGATGAAGGCGGGCATGTGGGTTAGGAACGGTCTGAGTCTGCGCCACCAAGCCGGCACTTATCGTGGTGTCAGCCAGAGGGACGTCTCGCACCACCGCGACATCTTCCTGCTGCAGACGGCTCTGGTGGTCTGCGATCCCAGCCGCGTGCTCGCCTCCGTCGTCGACCGCTTCGGCATGGAGAAGTGGGCCAAGGGCATTTTCGAGCAAAAGTCAAAGGCTCAGGATGACATCCAGCACCTGGATGTCGTCGAAGACATGATCCATCTGCTCATCGTCCTCCTCAGCGACAGGACATCGCTCATCCCGACCGAAGATGCCCAGAGTCCCCACGTCGAATCCATGCGTCGCGATCTCACGCACGTTCTGTGCTTCAGGCCCCTGTCATTCTCGGATATCTGCCTCAAGCTCCCAGACAAGTTCCAAGAGCAGGAAGATTTTCACAGGCTTCTCGACGAGATGACGACCTTCAAGTCGCCCGAGGGCCTAACCGATGTCGGCACCTTCGAGCTCAAGCCGCAGTTCATCGAGAACGTCGATCCTTATATTGCCCACTACAACAAGAACCAGCGCGAGGAGGCCGAGATGGCGTGGCGGAAGTGCGTTGCCAAGAAGACCGGAAAGCCAGTGGAAGATGTCGTCTACGAGCCGAAGCTGCGGTCCATCCCTTCCGGGGTGTTTGCTGGCTTGGCCGGGTTCACCAGCACCGGCATGTTCGCACAAATCACCTATTACTCGCTTCTATACACCCTCCTATACCCCGATCTTACACCTCAAGTCCCGTCGACACGAGTCGAGACATTCCTTCAGGTCGTGCTGCATCTGATCCTCATCGCTATTGCCGAGGACAGGTCGGATGAGGACCAGCCGCAGGCATCCTTCATTGCCAACGCGCTCAACCAGCACGCCCGCAGCAATTTTATGCCAGATGTTCCGCAAGCCAAGACGATTGTGGCGTTGCTGAACCTCATAGCATCAAAGGACGAGTTCAAAGCTTGTCACCCCAAGGTTGCCACGATTCTTAGGAGGATGCGGCAGAAGCGGCCTAAATCCTTCGAGTTCAGCTATGAGCGGCTCGGCCTCTCTGTAGACCGCATGGGCACGGCCTCGCCCGCAGCCAGCAGCGTCGATGAGGAACGGGAGCGGAAGAAGCGGGCAGCGCTGGACCGCCAGGCCCGCGTCATGGCGCAGTTCCAAGCCCAGCAGAAGAGCTTCATGGAGAACCAGGGCGACGTCAACTGGGGGGAGATGGATGACCTCGAAGACGAAGAGGTCGTACCGCCGATGGAGGAGCACAGGAATTTCTGGAAGTACCCGTCTGGCACTTGCATCTTGTGCCAGGAGGATACGGACGACCGTCGGCTGTACGGAACCTTTGCCTATTTCACCGAGAGCAATATCCTGCGGCAGACAGACTTCCAAGATCCCGACTTTGTCAGGGAGGCGTTCAATACCCCCGACAACCTCGACCGGTCGGCAGAAGCCATACGGCCGTTTGGCGTCGCTCATGAGAACCGCCAGGTAGTCCACAAGGTGAACCAGCAGGGCCAGACATTTGAGACGGAGCGCCAGGTCATCGGCAAGGGGTTCCCAGCGAAGTTGTCTCGCCCCGGCCCGGTCTCGATTGGATGCGGCCACATCATGCACTACCACTGCTTTGAAGCCTACTTTGACGCTACCGTACGGCGGCACAACCAACAGATTGCGCGGCATGCACCGGAGAAGACCAGCAGGCTCGAGTTTGTGTGCCCGCTCTGCAAGGCACTTGGCAATGCGTTCCTGCCCATCATTTGGAAGGGCCAGGAAGAGTCGTACCCGGGGCCGTTGGTGCCGTCCACTTCGTTTTCGTCGTTCCTCGACTCCCAGCTCCACTCTGCCTACTACACGCTGGGGGCGACGCGGCCGCCGGATCAGGTGCAAAACACCTTCGCCGCGTACACGGCCACTCACATGATCAACAACCTCGCAGAGAAGTCGTCGCAGCTCCTGGATGATGCCTGGGTCGACGTTGGAGCTCAGTCGGTTTCGACTGGGACTCCATTCAGTGAGACGTTCTCGCTGGTCTCGGCTCCCGATCAGGGCTCCGCGCGCGGCCCCACTCCCACTCCCGATGTCAACAGCGGGGTGAAGGAGCTGGTCAACGTTTATCGTCGGCTCAGGGACACGCTGAGGAAGAACGGGATCACGTCCAGGCACCAGTTTGAGCCTCCCGAGCAGGAACCAAACGAGCTGTACGGGAGTGACGTGCTTGCACGCTCCGTGGGGTTCTCCATCTCAGCCGTGGAGATCCAGCAGCGCGGCGTGGAGGCCGAGTATGGCATGACCTTCCTCGAGAAGATCCCGGACCAGGTCCTCACACAGCTGCGCATCCTCGGCGAGACGGTGACGTCGTTCATTGCCGTTGGCGGCCTGCGCGAGTCCGGCGAGAATAAGATCGACACCGAGTACCGCCGGGAGAGCGAGCGCCAGCACTGCCAGCTGTTCATGACGCAGTATCTGGGCGAGGAGACGGAGAACACGCGGTTCCCAGCCAACGCGTACCCTCCCCTCCTGAGCCAGGATCCCTTCATCTTCCTGTGCGAGTGTGTCTTTGGCGTCGTCCCCGCGCAACAGTATGAGATTGCGCACATGGTGCGCCTCTGCTACCTGGCCGAGATCACAAAGGTGACGTACCACCTCGCCCGCAACACGCCCGCGGTGCTCTGGTTCCAGTACATGTCCCGCCGCGAGGACCTGGACCCGTCGACGGCCAGGCTCGTCGCGTTCTGCGAGGTGCTCAGCGAGATGGACGTCGAGTGCGCGTCGGACCCCCTGACCAACCTCGACCGGCCGGAATGGGAGAACAAGGCGTTCAACCAGCCCGGCATGGACACGTGGGAGTCCTGGTACGTACTGCTGCGGAAGTATGCCCTGGCCTTCCTTCGCAAGTGCGTCATGCTCCTGCACGTCAAGTACGGCGTCGACTTCAACAGCCGGGTGAGCCCCAACCCGGAGCAGCGCGAGCTCGAGCGGCTCACCGAGGCGCTCCGCCTCCCGTCGCTCGACGAGATGCTCACGGCCCTCACGCCGGCGCAGGGCGTGCAGCACGGCTGGACCGCCGACACACCGCGGCTCGTGGCCGGGTGGGTCAAGCACCAGGCGCTGTGGCCGTACCACGGCGGCGAAGAGGAGCTGCCGCAGTCGGCGGTGCTCAGCCACCCGGGCATCTTTGAGCTGGTCGGCTTGCCCAAGAACTACGACACGCTCATCGAAGAGTGCACGCGGCGGCGGTGCCCGAGCAAGGGCAAGGACCTCACGGACCCGATCATCTGTCTGTTTTGTGGCGACATCTTTTGCGGCCAGGCCGTCTGCTGCGCCAAGGATGTCAAGGAGGGCCGTAACAAGGTCATCCGGATCGGGGGTGCGCAGCAGCACATGGTCAAGTAAGTTCACCCTTTTCACCCCTGTCTCCTCTTTCTTCCTCCCACCCAAACCTCCTTTACTGTCCTTGTTTAGTGCTAACAGGGGTTTGCGAAAAAAAGATGCCAGAAAAACGTCGGCCTCTTCATCAACATACGCAAGTGCTGCGTGTTCTACCTGTCGCGGCTGTCCGGGTCGTTCAGCAACGCGCCGTACATTGATAAGTTCGGCGAGGTGGACATGGGACTGCGGTTTGGGCGGCAGCTGTTCCTGCACCAGAAGCGCTACGACTCGATGCTGAGAAACCTGTGGCTGAGCCACGGCGTGCCGAGCTTCATCTCGAGGAAGCTGGAGGCGGATATCAATAACGGCGGGTGGGAGACTATCTGAGGTAGTTTAAGTACGGGGGGTTTGGAGAGCTCACATATGGTGGTTGTAGTACGTATGGGCTGGGCGGTGCATCTGGTTTTGGCAAGGGGGGGCGTTTTGTTGTGTTGTTGGGCGGTGTGATTATCAAGGGGCATTGAGTTTCTTTTGGTTTGAGATGATAAAAGAAGACATGACTTTACATACAGAATGGGACGAGAGTGGTGTTAGACCTGCAGTTCGGACTGAGGTGTGTGCAAAAGTGAATTATGCTGTGGTGCTGTGAGTGTTCATCGGGGCGGTTAGGTGGTCGGTCGGCTGAGGAATGTGAGCAACGCGAAGATCAAGAGCTGATTAGGAGGGCAATCAAGGATTTGTTTCTGTCAGAGGGAACGATGAACAGGGCTTGAGAAAAGGAGGAGGGGGTAAAAAAGTGAAAAAGAATCGATCCACCCAGGGGTCGAACCTGGAACCTCCTGATTACCGAGTAATCGTAGTCAGACGCTCTGCCATTGAGCCAGCGGACCTTGAAGTTGGGGGCTACGTATTTCGTTACTTGGATGACCCTCCGGAGACCCCCAGAGGCCTACCCTAACCCTGCGTATCCTCTCTCACGTCACTGCTTCCAAGTCACCAACCAACCACTCTTTTTGACAACCAAGAATATTGGATACAATGAGTCGCCGGTGCCATATTTGTTGAGACGATGCGGGTTCCAACTGGAACTAAGGGCCTCCAGACGATATGTGCCCAAAAGCACACGGCAATCAAGCCGTGGTCGTCGAGAGTCATATCTGCCCCCAAGGCTCCTTCCAGGGCTGTCCGCAGCCTCGAGGCTGCATGCTGTCGGGCGTTGGTGCCTAATCCGAACAGTCATGTCGGTGAGGGCAGAGTGCTGAGCCAACAGTCGAAAAGGTCTTGGAGAGTCATAAGCACGACGAGCAACTCGACACCCTCACCCCGTGCGCTCCTCCTTCCCTCCCTCACCACCACCCCCATCAACTACATCAACTACCCCCCAAACCAACCCCACACAAGACACCACCACACAAATACCACCACCACTACCACAACCATGTCTTCCCCCACGCCCCGCAGCACCGAGACCCTCCACGACCTCGCCGGCGACGTGATCCGCCTCCTCCGCGCCGCCGACCAGACCGTCGGCGTGGCCGAGTCCCTGACCGCGGGCCTCGTCATGTCGGCTCTGACCTCCATCCCCGGCGCGAGCGCCGCCTTCCGCGGGGGCGTCGTCTCGTACGCCACGCCCCTCAAGGAGACCCTCCTCGGCGTCGACGGCGCGCTGATCGCCCGCGAGGGCGTCATCCACGCCGACGTGGCCGCGCAGATGGCCGAGGGCGCGCGCCAGGCGACCACGCCGGCGGATACCACGCTGGACGACGCGACGGCCACGACGACGACGACGTGGGGGATCGGGACGACGGGCGTGGCCGGGCCCGACAAGCAGGACGGCAAGCCCGCGGGGACCGTGTACATTGGGATCGCCTCGCCCACAGGGGCCAAGGGGTTCGGGCCGTTCATGTTCCCCGGGCCGAGGGAGCGGGTGCGTGAGGCGACCGTGATGGAGGCGCTGGCGAGGTTGAGGGAGGCGCTGGTCGATGCTGCTACTGCAAATGGGAGGAAGGCAGAGTGAGCGAGTGAGTAAGTATGGGATGAGATGCGGTGTTGAATCATCTTGTTGGGTACGGCCGGTTCTGAGACTGCTGAGCCGAATTGCCAGCAGACATAATCTAGCCTCTGCGCAAAGTTTGGATATAGCCAAGCACTCAAATGTTGATACTCTTTATTGCTACTCAGCTCAACTCGGTACCCAATATCGGACTACTCGCTCTATCGATGCACGTTCCTTCCTCACCAATTCCACCAAACACACAACTCTTGTCCTCAACAACAGACCTCAACAACAGACCTCACCGCAGACTCCACGGACCACTGTACATAGCCCGCATCAGCGCCACATCATCCCCCAGCCCCTGAAACCCACGCTGCTGCTGCTGTTGTTGCTGCTGCTGCTGTACACCCGGCGCGCGATCCCCCAGCCCTGGCGCCCGAACAACATGCTCCTCGTCCCATCCAACAGCCCCCCTCCCGTCAAGATCATTC
>Ga0247824_10000691_pt1 | contig 17337 bp, 11 predicted proteins | sample 13C_PalmiticAcid_FD_194412 | JGI IMG/M metagenome (GOLD analysis project Ga0247824, IMG submission 194412) | Soil microbial communities from agricultural site in Penn Yan, New York, United States - 13C_PalmiticAcid_Day48 | ecosystem: Environmental > Terrestrial > Soil > Agricultural land... | reverse complement strand
GCCTTGAAGATTGCCTATTACAAGTATCAAAGGATGAAGTAGCAGAGGATTACGCATCTGTCCTTGGACGTTTTTTTCGAGACAATCCACTAACTCCAGTAATGTCTGCATTGAGACGGAAACTTTGCTCCAGAAATCCTCGAATGATGTCCTGTGGAACGCTAAATAAAAGTGCGGAACAACAACCACTGCTGCATCTCCAACACTATCAAGAAGGAGATACAACACAAAGTGCAACAATAGCAAACACATCACATGCAGCAACAACATCAATGGGGCTCTAGCGAAGGTGGAGCAGATTGGCCAAAAGGTACAAGATTCTCGAATGGTCCATCATGACTTGTACAACAAGCACAACAGAGTGGAGAGAAATGAGACACTGAAAGGCATTGGGCTGTTGATTTGGTTTATATTGTACCGTACACTTCTCGATGAGACTTGATCAGTAATAAGGATCAGGTTGTGAGAAGGCATCGGCCATGGTCTAGAATTTGAGAGCAAGGGGAAAGGAAAGGACATGGACTCTGTGGTGACCATCTTTTGAGAGCAGATTTTGGAGACAGTGATTTCACGATTTCACTTCTTCCCTCTCTTTCACCACTCACTCCATACCCCCCGCAAGCCAACATTTTCTTCATACGCACCAGGGTCTGAATGAGTGGGTCATTATCGCAAGCATTTCGATCCAGTGAATCGTCCAAAATCGTCTCTATCCCTGCTCGACATGACACCAAGAGTGGGAAAAACGTCGTTCGATGGAAGGACGTTCTGCAGTATTTTGAGAACGCAAAAGGTGTGATGAACGGCGAGCTGGCGGTCCTGTTCTTGACAGACGACGACCTCGAAGAGTAAGTGCACTCATCTTATGGAGAACGACAAGTATGGTTGGAGATCAAGCAGAATCAAACTTCTCACTTCACGTTCTTAATGGTCTTGTTGTCTCGCCCATCACAGGCTTATTCCTTTGAGAATTGCTCACTATCCAGGCACGGTCCTTGAGGTAGTTGTTCAGGATGATCACCAAGGCGATTCGAGTTCTTCAGGATTCCAAAGCATTGAAAGCCATGTCGCCGTTGACGACCTGCTAGCTACTGGTGCAAGCCGTGAGGTCGCAAGAGATGTCGCCTCTTTGAGGATTCATGATGTTGACAACAACCGTGCACTTGTTGTGCGTTCTCAAGTACATCCTCCGGCGATAGTGGTGCAGCAGCTACCAAACACGAGTCCAGACCAATACCAGCAAGGGGGAACAGGGAACAATGCGACCCTGCAGCAACAGATCGAGGGAATTCTTGGAAAGATGCAACAAACCGATCAACAAATACAACACACCCAACAACAGATGCAGGACCAGAATGACAAGATACTACAGACCTTACAACAGAAGGATCGACAGCACACTGAGGAGACCCAACGAGTGACGCATGAGATGAACCTACACAAGCAGCAGTTAGAGATGGCTCTCTACGCCTCCCAGCAACAACAGCAAATGCAATTTGAGGCATTTCGGCAGAAGATACAGCAATTGGACGAACAATTACTACAGCTGATATATGAGAAGGGAAATGCCAGGCAAGGGCAAGACCATGTGGGACGCCAAGAGACACAGGTTGCCTTCAACCAGTTCGTGCACGCCCGATACCGTGTCCAGGCTGTGTTCGCTACATCTTCACCAAAACCTCCAATCCCTCGCCTTTTCATCTTACTTCCAGCACCAGGAGCCGTTGTTGACGGACAAGAAGAGTCGCGTCAACCTCAATTTCGATTGTACTTTTTGTGCGAATGTGGGTCTTACACGATGGACAAGGATTGCGACAAACAACACGAAGTCCATCTGGCAAATCATCCTGGCTATGATCTTATCAATCAAGACGAACTCATCAACAAGTATGGATCATATCTCCTGACGATGATGTACATGGTCAAGTACGGTGCCAAGACAAGAGATCTGATGGTACCGCCGCTGTTGGGTCTGGCCCATGCGATTGGGGAACACAAGAACATTGGCCAACTTGTCGACGACACTATATTACGCCTAAAGGAAGCAACTGGACATCTTGACGGCGATTATACAGAACAGCAGGGCTTGAATGCTACCGAACTCACCGGACTGCAATCGCACCTAAAGGTCACGGATGGAGGATGCTTCACAGGTGGCCTGAGTCAGAGGTGTATACAGAAAGGACACTATGCATGGATTTGCAGCGACCACTGGCGTGAGAGTTATGAGCTGGCTTTGCAGCAATTGAAATACAACATCATTGCCAACGGTGGAGTATTGAAAGGGAGCGAGTCCAAGGTCAATGTCACATCTGAAGCAATGGCCAGGACGTTTTACCACGATCTGGGCAAACTATTCAGGACACAGAGTGTGAAGAACTGGCGTTCTTTGACGGAAGTCGACTACGGACATGATAGTCATCAATCAGTACCGGCTCCAATGACGAAGGTCTTCGACGATTCCGATGATCTCAAATCACTATTTCTGGATTTCGGTCGGTTTACGATGTCGGTCAAAGGCATATCTGAAGTCAAGGTTAAGGATTTAGTCATTTCCATTGAAGGGCTAAGCACCCTCACATTGGATGAATTGGAGTTCATCCAGCAATGCCGTCCAACCGCTCTCGAAATATCGCAGACACCACAAAAAAAGGATGACAACTGTATCGTCAGTCTTCTCCAGCACAATGTCACCACCCTTCGAATTGGCTGTGATGTGAAACGATACATTGCCGTTATCGAGCGTGTGTGCTCAACAAGAGAGAAGATGCTTCGAAGTGGATACAGCCCCGCGTTACGCACATTCGAACTGGTCCATCCTGAAATCAATGTCAAAATCTGTTTCGATGAAAAATCCCCAGTTCTTGATAAGGCACCTTGCATCATTTTGGGAAACCGCCAGTCATATACTATTGAACCTGCTGTGTACAACGCCATCCGTCAGCACGGTTGGTCAGTCACCACCTTTGTTGTGTCAGGGTCTTTCAGCGATCGCCTTGCCATGCTGCTGGATGAGTCTATGCAGGAGACTGAATCAAGAATTGTACGCCTCATCATCACGCCTACGTCTCTAACAAGCCCCGGATTGGATGCCATGGACCGGGTCATCAATCGATCGAAGGGCTTAACATACTTGGGATTGTCTCTAGAAAAGCTTGATGAAGGTAATCAACTGGGGAAAGCACTGCTTCTGCTGGGACGACACAAGGATCGATTGACAAGTCTCCGCTTACTAGGGTGGAGTGTAGAACAATGGCTGCCTCGAATTGCCCAAACTTTTCCCGACAAAGATGGATTTCCGGTGCTGGAAGAATTCTTTGTGGGGAATCTTTGGACTAATTTCATGAGTGACATTGAACGCCAATGGATCGTATCAAAGGTTTCAACTCGACCGCAACGACGGACTCTATTGAAAGTCTTTGGTATAACGGATGGTCCAACGAATGGTCGCTATTATCTGCATGATTGGAAACCAGTGATTCTGGCCATTGATATCTCGACAGTAGAAAGATTACACTTTAAAACCCCTTCCTTTTGCCAAGACGACCTGAGGCTTTTGGCTGATCGAATTGCGAACAGCGGCAAATCTTTATTACCGTTGAGAGTTTTCGATCTCGAAGGCACAAGCACTTCAGATAATGACATCACGCGCGGAATATTAGCAAGGATCCGAGAGAAGACACCGCGAGTAGTAGTTCAATGGGGTAACTCGGCCAAAGTCTGATAATAAACAGTGCCCTGACAGAAGGAATTGGTCCTGTGTCTCCTGAAGCGGAGTGGCAGCGTCCGTTGGAGGCAGAGTTTGGGCTCACTTTTTTTGTGACAAGGTTTTGTCTCCTTCACTTCGACACTCTCCTACGGCACACCTCTCATCATGAGCAAGGCATCTTCATAGCTGTTTCAGGCTCTGTACTCATCCAGTGTCATGATGTCAAGAGTGGCCTGCGTGCCATTCTGTGGAAAGATTCAATGGTGCATTCCAGACGCATATTGAGTCCTGTGTAATAACGATGTGGTCCTGTCCTTCACAAACGACGGCCTTGAAGAACAAGTTGGGGAGAGTCGACAGTGGAATGGGGTCATGTGTGCGCTACTACAGGCTTTCTCATTGTGCATCCACGTCTCCTCCTCTTTAAACTGCCCGCTGAGAATTGCTTGTAGCCCTGGTGTGGTGTTCAAGGCGGCCGTCGTGGATAACGGCGAGCTCAATCAGCCTTTGGGCCGAGCTCGTCCTCCAATGATGATACTCGGATGGATCCCGATCAGTTGAGCAGTAAGAGGCCTTGCAAATCGGTCGACTGTGCCTCCTCAGGGATGCTCTGTTCCGCGCCTCAACGAATCCAGTCCTGGAAGGCCCGGTAGAGAACAGTTTTGATGTGGTGCTGTAGAATGTGCCACCGACCGATCAAATGCAACAATCGCGGCAGCGGTTAGGTGAGGGAAAAAAATAAATATAGATCGACACCGTGCTCTCGTGTTCAAGGCGTGGATGGAACGCGTCCATGACTCTTCACTCAAATCGAAAGGTATCAAGGTGCAGTACCCTTCGTCCCCGCTATCCCGAGAGTGTGATCCGAACAAGACCACCCATGTTTCCTGAGTTGTAAAGAGAAGCGATCCCAAAGAAGTGGGCGAGCCTTGGGATACTGTGCTTTACATGCGAGCGAGAAAATTTGCGAGTGGCTATACTGAATTATGTGCTGTCAACCGGGGAGGAAGAGCTGGGGGGCGCTGGCTGTGTGGTGGAAAAAGAGGAAGAGCTTGTGAGGCGTGACCGCACCAGGGAGTATAGAGCTTGATCGAAACATCCTTCTCCAAATCTTTGACAATCTCCTTGTAGTTGTTGGCAGCAAACAACCTTGATGAGGGCCGTCGTTCGATACGGGAACAGGATCAGACTTGATAGATAGCTCCACTGTGCCAGCCAAAACACCATCGGTCAATTCCTTGGTGTTCTCGATTCGATGCCTCATCATCCAGCCATTCTCGATGTTCTGGATACCCAAAAGCGGGCCAAGACTCCTTTCAAGTTCAAGTTGGCGACGTGGGCATCACACTTGGTGGCATCCATGTAGACAAAGTTGACCTTGCCCTTGAGCAATGTTCTTGTAAGGCAATCGTTCCCAAAGCTGTCCTGAACTGGCCACAAAATGGTACCTGGGTTGTAATGCTCCTGCGGCCGTGGCAATTGGTTGAGAAAACGTGCTCGCTGATAGGTTGGCTGAGGGGTGCAGTTGGGAACAACGTGGCGCCAGGTTTGGTGATGCCGAAGACCATTCATGTGATAAATGATGTCCACACCACGGTTGGAAGTGTCCATGATAGAAGCGGGCTGCGTGGCCTGAACGAGTCCATCGACTGCTGTTTTTGGTATACTGTCCACAGAGTCCTTGGCAAACTCTTCGTCCTCTATGTCCGCCTCATAGATCCTGCTGTCGTAGGTCCTGCTCAAGGAAGCAATCTTGACTGATTGGGCCGTTGCCATCACTCCATGGGCTCCTAGAACACTGGAACAGTGAGTGTGAGAAAAAAAAAAAAACTTGCAGGTGAATTGGGTATGGGGGTAGGCGCAAATTGTTGCAGATCTCGCCATTCTTCCCGAGTGCTGTGCGCTCAATGATTCCAGGGACGCCGTTTGTCGTCTTCAATAAAGTAGGTCATCATCGGAACTAGAGCAGAAAAAGACAAAGTTGACGGTTACTAATACAATCCTCTCACTTTCCCTTCAACTACACGTTCGTTCGTTTCGTTCCGTTTGTCCCAAGATTATTACGGTCAAGCTTGTTCTCCAGTAGATCATCAATGGTGCTTATGGGAGTTTCCCTGGCCTGTGCTGAACAGGATACCAAAAACGACCACGCTTGTCATTCATCGACTTGGCCCTGGAGCACAGCTTGTGCAAGTCGCCGTTTGATGAACCAACGACAAGCCTACAAGAGTGACAGATCTGTTTTAGCGGTCAAGAGGAATCAAGACGTACAACTCGCTGTGCTTGAAAGGGTGACCGAGATCGTCAAAAGAAAACAAGAGACGCCCTTACACTTTGTTGGAACTCATGAGAGGAGGTGACGACCGAGCAAGGGAGGGAAAGAGGATGAACAAAAGTGGGAGGACAATGAGGACACAACACGATCACTTCAAGTCTTGAGAGCTTATCACGTGGAGACCTTTGCCACCAAGATCGCGCTGCACTGCAACTGGCCCATGGGCGTTTTGGGGGTATCAGTCGACAGACACGAGTAACCATCCAGCACCAGTACCCGTGTCACCCTACTTGATAGAGTCACGCTGTATTGCATCGATAGGAATGGTCCGAGTGGAATGAACGCGTCGACTGATCGCAACGATCCCTTTCTGCATGGAGAAAGTTAGAGTTTTATTTGCTTTGCCCTTCGCGTCTGCGTATCTGCGTGTCTGACGAAGAACTGCCACTCAAGAACAAACAAAAAAAAAAAAAAAAGTGAGCTATTTATCTATTTCTGTGGCAACAGTCAACAGTTCAACAGTTGGGCGATCCCCTGTTCATGGGATCAAGTCGCTTGGGACAGTCTCATTTTTGAAGGCTCCGGACGAGAACGAGACTGTTTTTCCAATTCCTGCAGTAAATCCATGTAACATCTTGTGCTGTGGTCCCATCGAGTGGGGGTGGACAGACACACAGCTATTATCTTGACTCCCCTTCTTTCCCTTTTCCTCCCCTCCTCCTCGTCCTCCTCTTTCATGGCACTGGACAACTCAGGACCGCATTGCCTCTTCTAACAACAGACGGGAACCCCAACCTTTCTCTCATTGCTTTTTGCCATGACAGCCCTGTAAACTGATTCACACTCGGCACTTTGACAGACCTTTTGTGGCATGTAGAGCAAAAGAGACGGATCACAATACTCGCAGCCGCAAGCAGCTGGCTATTATTCAGAACGACAGTTACATTCAGGAGCAGCTACGATCGTTCTTTTGAAGCGGGTGTCATTTTGAACAGCAAAGCCAATCGCAAAATATGGATCCATCAGGTCCAGGAAGTCGTTGTCAGGAAACATTCTCTCCTCCCCTGCTTGTGCGACAGAAGGAAAGAAAGTTGGCTGGCTGACTGTCGTCTCGACACTCGTGTGACAAACAGAATCTCCCAACGTTTCAGTAAACGGATCACCCTCTCATTCACCATCAAAAGAGCAAAGAACACACACAGGTATGTTGAGAATGTCCCTTGAGCAAGTGGAGTTTATTCCACGGCTAGATAACTGGACAATAAAGTTTGTGGGGTCGGATTCATCCTGCGCTTTTGACCCTCTGGGGGGGTTGCTAGATAGTGTGAAGCAAGCATTTCACAACTCGTCGTGAGAAAGCTTATCGGCCTCTGTCTCAACTGGAGTCTCGGCGTTCTCTACCTTGACCTTGAACTTGTGGACAGCATTTTCTGGGATGAACTTGACAAAGTCCTCCGCGTCACGGTTTCCAGAGTAGTCGGTGCTTCCAGCCTTGCGGAATTTGATAGTAAAGAAGCCCTGGACCTGGATTGGGACACTGACGGGAATATCGTTGGCAGTGGCATCCGTATTGGCAATCACAATGTTCGAATCTCTGTACAACTCTCCGATCTTGTCGTATGTGGGGAGCCAAGTTCTTGCAGTGATCGAACCAGGGAGCATAGAACTTGATCAAAACATCCTTCTTCTTCGACAATCCCTTTGTAGTTGTCGGCAACAACAACCTTGACGGGGGCCGTCGTTTGATCCGGGGATGGGACTCTGACTTGATAGATGATTCCGCTGTGCCAGCCAAAACACCATCGGTCAATTCCCTGACCTTCTCGATTCGATACCTCGCCATACAAGGGGTGCTTGGAGCCATTCTCGATGTCCTGGATACTCAAAAGCGGGCCAAGACTCCTTCGAGTTCAGGTTGGCGGCGTGAGCACCGAACTTTGCGGCATCCATGTAGATAAAGCTGTCCTTGCCCTTGAGCAAGGCGATCCTTCACAAAGCTGTCCTGAACTCACCGCATAATGGTATCTGGGTTGTAATGCTCCTGCAGCCGTGGCGATCGGATGTGAAAACGTGATCGCTGACAAGTTGGCTGGAGGGGGGAGTTGAGAATGGCGTGGCGCCAGGACTGGTGAGCCTCTTGGTCACTCGTAGGATAAAATGATGTCCACACCACGGTGGGAGGTGTCCATGAAATGGGTTGTGTGGCTCGAACGAGTCCATCGACTGTTGCTTTGGTATACCGTCCACGAAGTAAATCCTTGTCAAACTCCTCGTCCTCTATATCTGCCCCAGGGATCGTGCTGTCGCAGGTACCGCTCAAGGAATCATTCTTGACAGATTGGGTTGTTGTCATCAGCCCATGGGCTCCTAGAACACTGTGTCCCGCTGCTTTGACCTATTGTCAAGTGGTTGTAAAAGGTTAGCGCTGACTTTGTGCCCAAGAAAAGTGAATGTTGGAAGTGAGGCTCTTGCACTGCCTGGTATCCAGGAAACACGGAACAGTACTCACTACGTGGCGGTGTCCTTGGGTTGCTTGTAGAACCTCTTATCAAGAGTCGTTGGGGGAAGAGTAAAGCTGTGCTGAGTGTTTCAGCGATGTGGAATCGTGGGGGTGTTGCCAGCAAAGACAAAAGGGTGAGAGACGTCAAGGTATAGTGGTAGTGATGAGCGAACGTGAAGAGAAGGGCCAGCACAACGCGGAAGGGAGATTGTCCAACGAAAGGGGATGAGGGTGCGTTGAGAGGCAGAGAAAGAGGAAGATCGTGAAGGAAAGAAGAGAGTGTCCGCACCTGTCACTGTCGCACAGAGAATTTTTGGACTGCGAATGTGTCCCCCTCCCTGTGTCGTTTGCGTGAAAAATTGTTCACTTCTCACTTCCCACTTCCCACTTCCCACTCCTCCCAACACGACACTTCTGAGGCCATATGAATTCAACACTCTTACAGCCGTTCCGCTCCCAGTCGTCTTCCAGGATCATCTCTATCCCCACTCGCCATGATCCCAAGAGCAACCAACAGGTCGTTCTATTGAAGGATATTCAACAGACCTTTGAACACGTAAAGCGTATCATGTGTGGTGGTGCTACGGTCCTACACTTGACCGATGAGAACTTTGAATAGTAGGTGTATCCACCAATGCAGCAGGCAATGTGATGGACAGAAATGCAAGCACACATTGATTTCTCACACTGCCTCATTCTTCGTGCCTGGCCGTACTTTGTAGTCTCATCCCAGCAAGAATAGCACATTACCCAGGCGTGGTCCTTGACGTGGTCATCACAGACGACCTTCAAGACGATTCAAGTTCTATGAGGGTCTCCTGCAGTAACAGCCATGCTGTCAGTGACCTTTCCGTGGTGGCAGGTTCCAGCAGTGAGGCCACGTCTGTTGCAAGGGATGTAGCCTCCTTGATGATCAGAGGGACAGCCGACAGCCAGGCCCTTGTCATGAGCCCACAAGGCCGTTCCTTGGAAACGGCGCAGCTACTGAGAACAGATAACAACATGGCTCAGTCAAATAATATGCACCCGTTTGAGCTGCAGATGGAAGAACTTGTTGGAAGGATACAACAAACCGACCAGAAAGTGGAAGAGGTTCTTGAAAAGACGCAACAGAACGATCAACAGAGAGAGCACGCGCAGCAACAAATACAGGATCAAATCGATCGGATTCTACAGACCTTGCAACAGATAGATCGACAACACACGGATAAAGCCGAGCGAGTAACGCAGCAGTTGAATTTGTACAGACAACAGTGGGGAGAATCCCTACAAACTTCGCAACAGCAACAGCAACAGCGATTCGAGGCTGTTCAGCAGAAATTTCAGCAGTTGGACCAAAACATACAAGACTCGCGTCAACAAATGCAAGATATCCGACAACAAGTGCAAGACCAGATTGACAAAGTCCTAATCGATGTTCAGCAATTGAATCAGAGGGCACGACACTTTCAGCAACAGCACGAGAAATCATTGCAGCATATGCATGACATGGGAAAAGCCAGACACTATCAGGGGTTATCACCAGAACTGGGATCACAGGAATCACAACTGGCCTTCCATCAGTTCGTCAATGCCCGGTACCGTGTACAGGCCGTTCTCACTAACCCTTCACCAAACCTTCCAGCCCCCCGCCTTTTCATTATACTTCCAGCACCAAGAGCCGTTGTTGACGGGCAAGGAGAGTCGTGCCAACTTCAATTCCGATTATACTTTTTGTGCGAGTGTGGCTCTTACACGATGGACAAGGATTGCGACAAACAACACGAAGTCCATATGGCGATTCATCCAGGCTACGACCTTATCAATCAAGACGAGTTCATCAACAAATATGGATCATATCTCCTGACAATGATGTATATGGTCAAGTACGGCGCCAGGACAAGAAGATTGGTGGTACCGCCGCTGTTTGGTCTGGCCCATGTGATTGGGGAACACGAGAACATTGGCCAACTTGTCGACGACACTATATTACGCCTAAAGGAAGCAACTGGATATCTTGACGGCGATTCTACAGAACAGCAGGGCTTGAATGCTACCGAACTCACCGGACTGCAATCGCACCTAAAGGTCACGGATGGAGGATGCTTCGCAGGTGGTCTGAGTCAGAAGTTGATACAGAAAGGACACTATGCATGGATTTGCAGCGACCACTGGCGCGAGAGTTATGAGTTGGCTTTGCGGCAATTGAAATACAACATCATTGCCAACGGTGGGGTGTGGAAAGAGAACGTGGTCAAGGTCAATGTCACATCTGAAGCGATGGCCAGGACGTTTTACCACGATCTGGGCAAACTATTCAGGATACAGAGTGTGAAGAACTGGCGTTCTTTGACGGAAGTCGACTACGGACATGATAGTCATCAATCAGTATCGGGTCCAACGACGAAGGTCTTCGACGATTTCGATGGCCTCAAATCACTATTTCTGGATTTCGGTCGGTTTACGATGTCGGTCAAAGGCATATCTGAAGTCGAGGTTAAGGATGTAGCCATTTCCATCGAAGGGCTAAGCACCCTCACATTGGATGAATTGGAGTTCATCCAGCAATGCCGTTCAACCGCTCTCGCAATATCGCAGACACCACAAAAAAAGGATGACAACCGTCTTGTCAGTCTTCTCCAGCACAATGTCACCACCCTTCGAATTGACTGTGATATGAAACGATACATTGCCGTAATAGACCTAGTGTGCTCAACAAGAGAGAAGATGCTTCAAAGTGGATACAGGCCCGCGTTACGCACGTTCGAACTGGTCCATCCTGAAATCAATGTCAAAATCTGTTTTGATGAAGGATCACCAGTTCTTGACACGGCACCTTGCGTCAATTTGGGAGACTGTCGGTCCCATACTATTGAACCTGCTGTGTACAATTACATCCGTCAGCACGGTTGGTCAACCGTCACATTTGTCGTGCCGGAGTCGTTCAGCGATCGCCTTGCCATGATGCTGGATGAGTCTATGCAGGGGAGTGGCTCAAGAATTTCACGCTTCGACATCACTCCTACGTCCCTAACGACTCCCGGACTGGATGCCATGAGTCGAGTCATCAAGCAATCGCAGGGGTTAACATACTTACGACTGTCCCTAGAAAGCCTTGAACGGAAAGATCAGCTGGAGAAAGCGCTGTTTCTGCTGGGACGACACAAGGATCAGTTGACAAGTCTCCGCTTGGGTGGGCGGAAAGTAGATGTATGGCTACTTCGAATTGCCCAAACTTTTCCTGACAAAGATGGGTTTCCAGTGCTGGAAGAATTCTTTGTGGAGGGACGCTGGGGGAACATGACGAGTAGGATTGGACGCCAATGGGTCGCATCGGTGGTTTCAATTCGGCAGCAACCGCGGACTCCTCTGAAGGTCTTTGGTGTAACGGATTATCGTGTACTTGAGCAAAATTGGGAGACACTGATTCTGGCTATTGATTTCTCAACAATAGAAGAATTACACTTCAACGTCCTTTCCTTTCGCCAAAAACATCTGGAACTTTTGGTTGTTCGAATTGTGGCCAGCGGTGAATCTTTGTTACCGTTGAGAGTTCTCGATCTCAAAGACACGGTCATAGCAGATAGTGATACCACGCGTGGACTATTAGCAAGGGTCCGAGAGAAGGCGCCAAAAGTAGAGATTCGATGGGATCATGCGTAGCCACAGTTCAAGATGAATAAACAAGGCCTTGCCAGAAGGAATTGGTCAATGTGTCTTCTGAAGCGGATGGCCAGCGAATGCAGCGAAATGGAGTGAGCGAAAGAGAGCCACATCCGTGGCAGAGTTGGGCTCCTTTTGTGTTTGTGACAAACACTCTCGTATATACAGTACACCTCTTATCATGAGCACGATATCTTCACAGCCGTTTCAGGTGTTCTCCTCCTCTAATGTCATGATATCAAAAGTGACCTGCGTATTGTTCTGTGGAAAGACATTCAATGGTGCTTCCAGAATGCTATTGCGTCCTGTGTAATAACGATGTGGTCCTGTTGTTGGAAGACGACCTCCAAGAGTAAGTGAGGGGTCGACAGGGGAATAGGGGTCATGTGTGCGCTGCTACAGTCTTTCTCATCGCGCATCCAAGTCTCCTCCTCTTTAATCCGATCCCGCTGAGAATTGCTTGTAGCCCAGCCGTAGTGTTCAAGGCGGCTGTTATGGATAACGGCGAACTCAATCAGTCTGTGGGCCGAGCCCGTCCTCCAATGATGATACTCGGATGGATCCCGATTTATTTTATTCCTGTTTAGCAGTAAGAGGCCTTGCAAAAATCATAAAATTGGGCGCAAGCACTGTTAATGCAGGACCCAAATATCGCCGTTTGAGCACGTAATTTCTCTCAACACCATCGCGCCTACGACCACTCGTCGACTGTGCCTCCTCAGGGATGCTCTGTTCCGCGCCTCAACGAATCCAGTCCTGGATGATGAGTGTGCCACCGACCAATCAAATGCAACAACCGCGGCAGCGGTTAGGTGAGAAAAAAAAATAGATCGACACCGTTGTTGTGTACCACAACATGGAATGCTGCAAGTCCAGTGGCAGGGTGAAAAGACGCCCTGTCGCCACACAATAAAACGAGTGCAGGGGGGAATGTCCCTCATACGCTCTTGTCCAGATTGATTCCTCCTTCCCCTGTCCTTGTTCACACGAGCGTTCACAACAACCGTGCTCTCGTGTTCAAGGCGTGGATGGTACAGGAACGCGTCCGTGGCTCTTCACTCAAATCAAAAGGTATCAAGGTGCAGTACCCTTCGTCTCCGCTATCTCGAGAGTGTCATCCGAACATGATCACCCAGCTTCCAGAATTAAGAGTCGAAAGATTGGTCGCTCTCGGAATCCATGGGTCAGTCTTGGTGTGATGGTAGGGATGAATAGCCCGTATCCGGCTCGGTCTTTCCATGACTCTATCTTTCCCTTCTTTCCCTCTTTCCCCTCAACCCTTCAACGCTCGCTTTATTGTCAGACTGGTTGGGGGCTATGTTGGCTACAAGTTGATGGTACCTTAACGACGGTTGTTGATCAGACTCTCTCCTTGGTGCTGTTCATTTGAGTCCCGACTCCTGAGTCCCGAGCAGCGAGGGACGAAAGGCAAGCACGAAACGAAGCGGATGATATTGTCTAACGAAAGGGATGAGAAGGAGAGAAGGGGAGGTGGAGTGAAAAACGAAGAGTGGCCCACAAACCTGCAGCTCGATTCGTGGTGTGTGTGCGAGGAAAGGGGTGTGCCAAGATTTTTGGGTCCGTGCTGTTTTGTCTGCATGAAAAATTGCATCTTCGCTTTTGCACCTCTTCTCTCCACTTTTCACTTTGTTCTCCCCCCAGCACTTTTCAACACCAGTCGAGATACACCAGAACCCCCGTATGAGTTCAACACCCTTGCAAGCGTTCCGCTCCCAGTCATCCTCCAAGGTCATCTCTATCCCTACTCGCCATGATCCCAAGAGCAACCAACATGTCATTTTAAGGACGGATATCCAGGAGACCTTTGGGGACGTACGACGTATCATGCACGGTGATGCTACGGTCGTGCTCCTTACCAACGAGAATCTCCAATAGTAAGTGTGAATGGAGTAGACAAAGTGATGGATAGAGATTCATATTCGACATAGACCTCTCACACTGCCCCATCTTTCGTGGTCTCCTGCTGCTGCTGCTTATACTTTTGTAGCCTCATCCCGCCGAGAATAGCATATCACCCAGGCGTGGTCCTTGACGTGATTACCACGGATGACGACCAAAGCGATTCAAGTTCCATGGGGGCCTTGAGGAATGACAGCCGTGAGGTCGACGAACTCTCAGCCGTGGCAGGCTCCTACAGTGGGGCCGTGCCTGTTGCAGGGGGTGTGGCCTCTTTGAGGATCAGAGGGACAGACAACAAACAGGCTCTTATCGTGAGGCCACAGGACCGTCCCTTGGGGATGGCACCGCGACAGCTGCGCACCCCTGTCATCACCCCATACCATCCAGGACAAAGTAACACGGCCCATTCAGAGATGCTGCACCTAGTTCAGCAGCAGATGGAAGAACTCCTTGAAAGGATTCAACAAGATGGTCAGAAGACGGAGGATGCTCTTACGAACATACAACAGACTGATCAACAGAGAGAACACACACAGCAACAAGCGCAAGACCAGATCGATCAGATTCTACAGACCTTGCAGCAGATGAATCGACAACATATCGAGGAAGCCGAACACATAACGCAGCAATTGAACCTGCACAGACAACAGTGGGAAGAAGCGTTACAAACCTCGCAACAAAATCAGCAACAGCAAACCGAGGCGGTTCAGCAGATGTTGCAACGATTGGATCAAGAATCGCTTCAGCAGATACAACAAATCCGTCAACAAATGCAAAAGCAGATTGACAAAGTCCTAAACAATGTCCAGCAACTTTGTCAGAAAGCAGAACACCCTCAGCAACAGCACGAGCCATCGCTGCTGCAGTTGCATGGGACCGGAAGCGCCAAGCAAGATCATGATAGTTTGCTACCCGAATGGGCACGCCAGGATACGTCGCAGGTCTTCGACCACTTTATACAAGTCCAGTACCGTGTACAGGCTGTTCTCGCCCAGCCTTCCCCAAAACTTCCAATACCCCGACTTTTCATCATCCTTCCCGCACCAACAGCCGCTGTTGACGGACAAGGAGCATCGCCTTCAATGCAATTCCGACTGCACTTTTTGTGCGAGTGCGGTTCTCACACTATGGATAAGGATTGCAGCCAGCCACACGAAGTCCATCTGGCGAACCATCCTGGCTACGACCTTGACAATCAAGAAGAGTTCATCAAAAAGTACGGTTCATACCTTTTGACAATGATGTACATGGCCAAGTACGGCATCAAGACAAGAGGACTGGTGGTACCGCCGTTGCTGGGTCTCAACGTTGGGGAAGGTGAAAGCATTGGTCAGCTTATTAACGACGCGATATCACACCTCAAGGAGACAGCAACCGGATGTCTCGACGCTGACACTACAGCGCCTCAGAATTTGGACGCTTCTGAGCTCGCTAATTTGAAATCATATTTGAAGATCAAGGATGGGCAATACTTCTCAGGAGGTCTGAGTCAGATGAAGATACAGAGAGAACACTATGCATGGATCTGCAGTGAGCATTTGCGAGAGTGTTATGAGTCGACTTTGCAGCAGCTGAGGTATAACACTTATTCCAGAGACGCTGTGTGGCATGGGAATGAGGTCAAGGTCAAGTCCAGAGAGACCGCCCAGTTGATATACGACAATTTGGGCAGACTATTTAGGATACAGGACGTGGAGAGTTGGCGGTCTATAACAGAGACGGATTTGAAGCTGGATAGCTCGACTTTGGGTCCAACAACGGGCACGCTCTGTGGCCTTGATGACCTTGAATCATCATCACTGGATTTCGGTCGCTTTACAATGTCGGCCAAAGACATCTTTCGATACGAGATCAAGGATGTCGTCATTTCCATCAGTGATACCAGCGCGCCTACATTGGATGACTTGGAGTTCCTCCAGCAGTGTCCTCCAGCTACTCTCGCAATATCGAAGACACAACAAAAGGATGACAACCATCTTGCTGATATTTTCCATCATAATCTGAGCATCACTAGCCTTCGGATTGACTGTGATCTGAACCGTTTTATTGCCGTTATCGACCTGGTGTGTTCAACAAGAGAGAAGATACTTCAAAGTGGAATCTGGCCCACACTACGCATGTTCGAACTGATCCATCCTGAAATCAATTTCAAAGTATCTTTTGATGAAGGATCGCCGGCCCATGACACGGCACCTCGTATCGATTTGGGAACCTGCCAGTCCTATGTGGTTGAACCTGATGTGTACAACTCCATCCGCCAACACGGCTTGTCAGCCATCACTTTTGTTGTGACGGCGTCGTTCAGTGATGGCCTTGCCAAGCTACTGGACCAGTCCATACAGACGAATGAATCGAGAATTGCACGTATCGATATCACACCTACGTCCATCACAACCGACGGACTGCAGGCCATGAATCAAGCCATCGATAGATTGCAGGGTTTAACCTACTTTCGATTGTGTTTGGAAAACCTCTCCGAGGAAAGCCAGAAGGAGAAAGCGCTGCAACTACTGGAACAACACAAGGGTCGGTTGACAAGTCTCCACCTAGGAGGTGCGAAGGTAGAGGACTGGCTACCTAAAATTTCCGGTACTTTTACGTACGGTGGATTTCCTGTGCTGAAAGAACTCTTTGTGGAGAGCCGCCCGACGACGGGTCAGCTGAGTCACAGTGGTGGGCAACAGATCGTAATGATGGCTTCGCGACCACTGAAAGTCCTTGGTGTGGATCTCGACCTTCAGCCGCAGGATTGGGAAGGGCTGGTCAAGGTCATCAATCTCTCAACACTGGAGGAACTGCACTTCAACCCCGATTTCATTCGTCATAACCAGTTGAAACTCTTGGTTGATCGGATTGCGGACAGCGGCGTGTCACCCTTGCCGATGAGGATTCTCGACTTCAAGGGAAACGAATATCGTGAGAGCACCCGTGAAATGATAACGAGAATCCAGGAGAAGGCGCCTCATGTGAGGATTCAATGTAACATTTAGGCGCTTGGTGTTAATCAATAAGCAGGGGGCCACGAAGGAGAGCGAACAGGCTCTCTTTGTTTGTGTTCGAATATGATGGCCCTGTGCGTGTTTGGTTGGGCTTGGCACCTCCTTCAAAACAGTATCATTGTCGTTTCGAGCACTGTCCCCTTCGAAAGTCATCTCCTGCCCTACTCGCCATGATACCACAAGTGGACAGTGGGTTCTGCAAAAGGCACATCCTGCGCTGCATGTTGCCTTCTTGACCGATGACGACCTGGAAGAGCAACACTGGAGAAGCGACAGGGACATGGGGGTCAGG
>Ga0247824_10000690_pt1 | contig 17349 bp, 9 predicted proteins | sample 13C_PalmiticAcid_FD_194412 | JGI IMG/M metagenome (GOLD analysis project Ga0247824, IMG submission 194412) | Soil microbial communities from agricultural site in Penn Yan, New York, United States - 13C_PalmiticAcid_Day48 | ecosystem: Environmental > Terrestrial > Soil > Agricultural land... | reverse complement strand
GGTCGCGGGCTTGAGTCACGGTTGGGAGCGGGAGCGGGATTGGGGAATCAGTGCCGTCCTTGGTGTTGCTGTCATCGTTTTTCTTGACGAGGGGGGGTTTGTTGATGTCGATGGCGGTGCTGGTAAAGGTGTTGGGGTCGGTGTGGGTGCCGATGCCGGGCGCAGTGTGGGTGTCCATGTCAAAGGGGTTGATGGGGTGGCAGGCTTGGTCGAGGTCGCCCTGCTCGGACCGGGGAGAGAGGTCGGGTCTGGCGGCTCCCACGGTGGTCGCACTCGCGAGAAGGAGCAGAATGGCCGAGAGGAGGAGGAGCGTGGTAGCGGTCATCGAGAAGAGCGATGTGCCGCGGAGCCGGCCGCCAACTGGGTGGTCGCGATCAGGGCGCGTCGTCGTCATGTTGGTCGGTTCTGTTCTGTGACTTTTCGAACGCTTCGATCGAGAAACACTACGACAACGCTGTGTCAGTCGCAACAGAACGAGTACAGTTCGTGTGAAGTAGAAGTAAGAGATACGCTCGAAGGACGCACCTTGGGTGTGGTACCTGCAAAAGTCAGTTCCTCAGGTGGACGTGGAATGATGAGGATCCTGACGACAAATCCGAGCCGTTCGCTTGTTGGAAGGTGACAATGGGTGAGCAGCGGGGCCTGTCACTCTCGGAGCTATTGTCGTCGGGGACCGCCTCAGGTGTCGATGGTTGGCGAGGGGTGACGAGGGTGACGAGGGGTGACGGGGATGAGGACCGGGCAGGTGCTCGGCGTGCTCGTCTCATGAACACCTTGACAAGTCAGCGTCCCCTGGACACTTCCATCTCGTAGGTCAGTGATCCCTTGACCAGATGAACGTTCATCACAGTCAGAAGCCTCGGCAAATCACTCAGGTGCGCTGAGCACACACGAATAGGGGTGACAGCTCAGGTGAGACACTGCGTTGTCTCCGTGCAACATGATCTCGCACGACACTGAATCAGCCCACTTCTTGAACAACGAACAACGAAATGGTATTTGTACTTGTGAAATAGCTCTCGGGCCAAAAAGTGGTATATAGAATCAAAAGGGTATCAGCGCACACAAAACAACCCAACTTCCCCATCACGAAATCATTCACCCTCACAACACAGCCATCATGGCACCCACCGCCAGCCCGATCCCAACGCCGGCACCAGTCAACCCTGTACACCTTGCAGGGGCAACGCCCGCGTTGCTCGACTTGGCACCCTGACCACTCCCAGCTCCAGTCCCAGTCGCTGTCGGAGCGGCAGTAGGTTGCGTCACAGGGCAGCTGACGGTACACGGCAAGTTTGACGCAAACGGAGTCGGCACCGTTGTTCCTACCGCTGTCGCTCCGGTGGGCGTAAACACGGGGGGCTGGGCAGTTGTGAGCGACACATCCGGGCGGGAGTCGGAAAGATCGGGGCTGAGGACGTTGTCGATCAGGTGGACGAGGCCGTTGGAAATCAGGATATCGGCCTGGATGATCTCGGCCGCGTTGATGAAGATGGAGTTGGAGTGGCGGGTGATGGTCAGCTTGTTGCCGTTGTCGGCGCTGGCGAGGGAGCTCGCGTTCTTGAGCTCCCACACATGCGTCAGGTTGCCAGGCACAATGTGGTAGCGGAGGATGCGCTTCAGCTTCTCCTTGTCCATGCTCTCAAGCGTGCCGGCCAGGCGCTGGAAGGCGGCGGTGCGCGGGGCAAAAATGGTCACGTCCTTTTGCCTGACGAGCTCCGTTATCAGGTCGGTGGCGTACAGCGCACCAACAAAAGCCGTGAGGTCGTTGTAGGCGCTGCGCGCGGTCGACTCGAGGGTTTCGGGGACACGCATGACCGAGTCAATCACCTGGACGAGACCATTGTCGAACTTCAGGTCCTCGACGAGAACCGTGCCACGAGTGGCAAAGCCCGAGGTGAAGACGACCTCGCCGCCCGGCTGTTTGGTGAGGATCAGGCGCTGGCCGCCCGTCACGGTGGAAAACTTGTCATCAGTCAACGACGTCGAGGCGTAAATCGAGTCGCCCTTTTTGATGGAGGGCATGTCAATGGTTTGCTTGAGAATGTGGTATTTCAGGGTTGCCACCACCATGCTCTCGTTGTAGGTCTCCCAGTTGCCGAGTTTCCTGAAGGCATTGTCGTTGGGAGCGGCGATGGTGATGCCCTGCGGCAAGTTTGCAAAGATGTCGGTGTGGTTCTGCTCGGGTCAGTCTCATCGCCAGTCGGGGGTGAGAGAATCAGGTAGAAGCCGAGGCACACACACCTTCACGAGACCGCGAAATGTCGTGAGGTTTGCCTGCCCGGCAAGCACAGACTCCAGGTCGGCAGCATGGACGGCAGGAGTGAAGAGAAGGGTCGAGGCCGCAGCCAACAGGGCCGATGAGAGCCAGAGGACCATTTTGAAACAAATCGAATGCAAATTCAGGAAATGGAAGGATCAATGGAAGGATCGCGCTGGTAAGGGACCGAAAAGGAGCGAGAAAGAAAACTATAAACCGCCGCGATGGTCGACACCACGGCACGGAACCAAATATTTGAAATGCAACCTGACGCTGACGAGAGGCACAAAAGGTTGCAAGCTGAGCCTGGGCATGCAGCGGCCGCCACGAGCCTTTTTCATCTTGCTCCCGCACCAACACCATCCTGTCGCGCCTGCCGCGAACTGATGAGACCCTGATCGACCGAAATTAAACCCTCCCCGCTTGGGATAGCCCGCCCGGTTGCGCTGATGCCAAGACGCGTCTGGATTGGCCGATTCTTGCGAAACTCGACTTTCCCGCGATCTCAACCCTGGCTCCCCCACCATCCGCCCCCTGCCACGCCACGAGCCCGCTTGGTCTGGACTCTGCAGCCATTGGCCTCAGCATTTTGCTGCATCTGGGTGGCCAAATTTATTTTGTTCCAGGCACCAACAACAGGGACATTCTGGCCCAACAGCCCTGTTTGACGTGGTCAGTGCTAACCGCGGATGGTTTGCGCTTCGTCAAACCGGGCCGCAGAGCCAGTCTTGGCCCCGGGCAGTTATCTGCAAAATCGTTCCTTGTAGGAGGAACGATTGGCAGAAGAACAGGGGCGTTGAAGCTTGTTGGTGGCGGAGGGAGCAAACTTCCGTTGTTGGTGATTCAAGAAGATCCCCGCCGTGACCCAGGCAGGGCTACCTCCAATAAGGCAATTCTGTCTGAATGTTGGTTCGCGTTGACAGGTTCCAGAAGATGAGGCTGAGAACGCCGGCAAACACGGCAAGACAAACTGCAACCCTGGGTGCAATAGCAAAGCGATGTATTGGCTGGGGTCTTGCATGAGGTTGAGCCTAGGAAAGTCAAGTCTTGTTGCTAGGTACGCACCGCCTTACCGTTGCTGCATGCATGTGCAGCCAACGGTTCCCATACAGGCGCCTTATCATCAGCTCCAACACGTGTTGCAGCTGGACGGGATCGCTGTTCTTAGAAACTGATCCCATGAGTGCACAGCCAATGCCAGACCTGGGCTCGAACCACTTCCGCTCTAGCATCACGCTATCTTGATGAAGGAATACCTCTAGCCCAGAAGGGGTCGCGAGGAAATGATCTCACGTCAGCATTGTATGCCAGAAAGGCTCAGCTGTCTCCACCCATTGAATTGGATTTCAACGACACATGTCTATTTTGCTTCAAGAGGTGACAACCTTGACAAGCTCTATGTGTGCCCAACTCGCCAACAAGCTCTGTCCCAGAAACCGCTCCCAGACACGCTCGCCGGCTTTACGAACAGACCAACCAGAACAACGGCCAAGGCAGTTCCTTTCCCTGTCATCAACCCTCTAGCTCTCGGTCAAGTTATAAATCTTCTGAATGTCCTTCAGAATGCTCTCAAAATCAATCTCGAGGTCCTTCAGCAGCCCGTCGTTGAAGCCAAACACCCAGCCGTGCACGATGGGGAACTGGTTCTTGGCGTACGACTGCTGCACGCAGGCCGTCTTGACCACGTTGCGGCACTGCTCGTAGACGTTGAGCTCGACGAGGCGGTTGTAGCGAGCGTCCTCGTCCTTGATGGCGTCCAGCTCCTTCTCGTGCAGGCGGTAGACGTCGCGGATGTTGCGCAGCCAGGGGTTCAGGAGGCCCAGGTCCTTGGCCGTCATGGCGGCCTTGACGCCGCCGCAACCGTAGTGGCCGCACACGACGATGTGCTTGACCTTGAGGTGCTCGACCGCGTACGTGATGACGCTCATGACGTTGAGATCCGTGTTGCAGACGAGGTTGGCAATGTTGCGGTGCACAAACGCGTCGCCGGGCTCGAGGCCCGTGATCTGCTCGGCGGGGATGCGCGAGTCGCTGCACCCGATCCACAGGTACTCCGGGTTCTGGCCCGCCGACAGCTTGACGAAGAAGTCGGGGTCCTGGGCCTTCTTGTCCTTGGCCCAGCAGCGGTTGTGCTCAAAGACGCGGTCGTGCGTCTGGCGCAGGTAGCTGTTGATGTCCTTTTCCGCCATGGCGCGCCAGTCGATGTTGGTGTTGGGGCTCTTGGGGGTGTTTTCGCTGGTCTGGGCCGAGGATGAAGAGGAGAAGAAGGCACTTGTGTGAAGAGGGCTTGCGAAAATCGGCGACGAGATTGCCGATCGCGCTGTCCGGGGAATGGTGCGTCGGGTGAGTGACTGCAGGAGCGTTGTGCCGACACGTGAGTTGAGCATGGCCGTCCCCTCTTTCAAGCTTTTGCTTCAGCTAAGTCTCTGTGTGGATGTGTCAGCGAGTCCGCGGAGTCAACAGGGGAAATCTCCACTGACGTAAAGAAGCTTTCCCACCCCAAACTCCCAACGATTGAGTTTGTGGAGCACGATATGAACCCTAACCCTAGTATTGGGGTTGTGTTGGTGTGCCCTGGGATGACCTGCTGTGAGATTTAACGAAGGTGGGCTTGTTGCTGCTACACGTATATGGAGAGACTTTAATCATCGCTTGTGAAAAGAAACGGATCCTCATGTATTTTTGGCCGTTGTTATCCGACGAGTCGTTGAAGTCCCCAAGCAGGCTCCTCAACGGTCCTTCGGGCCAGCAAACTTTGTTGAGTGGGGACACACGGCTCCGATCCGATCGAGTCTTGGCAACCCCCCTGTTTGAACTGCCATCAGTTGCGTAGCACATTTCCCATTCGGATCCAGGCCCCCCAAACCGGGCGAGGAAAAAGCGATTCCAATCTCAAACTTATTAGCACCAGTTAAGGGATTGGTTTCTTAATCTCGATAAAGCATGGTTTTCATTCTCAAAACATCGCTGGCTGGCTTTTTCCACGATCTCTCTGATGGTGACTCAGCGGAGTTCAGGTCACGTGTTTACCAGTTGTCAACCCCAACCCAATTCTGCCATGCGTTCGTGACTTTGCATGGTAACGCATTGTACAGTTTAATTATGGAGTAGACTGTTAGACGCAACACGAAGAAATCGCCAGTCATCAACAAGAGCTGCTGCGATCCGGACAGGGCCTTGCCCCAAAGCCGAGACGACAACCACCACGCCTTCATGCAGAGCACCGCCAATTCACCATTCACAATTCACCATTCACCCCCTCTGCTCTTTCCTGAGAATCATGCACAGGCCGATGCGGAGACAATGGGACAATAGGTCCCGAAATGAGGTGGCCGACGTTAGTTCTTCCCCAGCAGTGCAATGACTATCATGGAGGGATTCGGTTTCATGCAAGGCTCATTCTGCGAGGCACGGCCAAAGGCAGCTCCTCTGGTGTCATCCACACCCGGCACTTTGCTCGGTGTGGGGGACCCAGGGACAAGGTGTAGGAAAGTGTGGGGTGCCGGAATGTGGAAGTGGAAATGATGTGAGTTTTGCGGGGCCACGTCCTCCATCTTCAGATTCCATCTTCCCCAAGGAACAATACGGAATACGTGTATTTCCTTAGTCTCTGTTACTGGCCGGGCTAGCACATGCAGGCACCAGACTGATACCCTCTCTGCACGCTCGCGGCGAATCAGGGCCACGCACCACTCCCTTGGGCACTAGTCGGAACCAGGGCTGCGTTGTGCTGGGGGACCTGTCTCAATATCGACTCGGCGGAGGATAATACAAGGTAAAGGGGGCCCAAGAGGGCGGTCCCTTGGGTAGGTAGATCAGAGCCGGTGGTGAGAGTCGATGATGAGAGCCGGCGGCGAGAGCCTCTTTTTAAACCTCATATCGATCCCTTCCTTCACTTCCTCTCCAAACACTCCCTTGGCCAGCCTCGACGTAGCTCTCGAGTCTCGATCGGCCCGTGGTCCGATCGGAGCCTGCCACTTCTCTGTGTTTTGTTTAGGCTGCAAAATTAATCAGCATCTGTCTCATGATGCACAGTCCATCGCTCCAGTCACTCCTTGCCCTCTCGGCGCTGGTGTTAGTGGGTATCGCCGCCGATGATGATGGCTCTCCTGGCCCAGCGCTGGTCTCCAACCGTCCCAACGGCGTCACTATCGTGGTCAGCAGCACTTCACAACCTGCCCGATGCCACGTCCGCCGCCGGTTTGCTCGGGTGTCGCCAGCTCCGGGTCCGTTTTGGGGACTTGGATGTGCACAATACATCGAGCATTGCGCTGTTGGGACTATGCGAGCGAGGCTGAAGGGCAAGTGCTCGAGGGGCACGGGAGGTTCAATCTTTTTTTTTTTTTTTTTTTTTTTTTGGGGGGGGGGTGTGGAAGGTCAGTTCATTTTTAACCGCTTGATCCAGCTTCGTTTCTTTGTGAATAATTAGAAGGTTGACCAGGGTTTGCTCTAATAATCCAGTGCTATGTGGATGCCAGGCTGCCAGCTTCAAGGTTCCTGACTCCGTCCTGCCATCGGCCGTGACATGCGACAGGTGGCACTGGTGGCGGCGTGCATACAATAACTCCTGGGTCGAGGTCCGGTGTGCAGCAGTGGAGAACAGGAGCTGTGTTTTTGCGTGTGGTCCGAGACCGGCAAGCTTTGCCCCGAGGTCGCAAAGTCCATGTTCTTTGCCGCCAATAGCCGATGTTGGAAGCTGAGTTCATCGCACGGCTTCCAACTTTCAAATTGACTCGAATCGGGTAATTCATGCCTTATTCCCGCTAGACTTGGGGTGAGTCATGGTACTACAGAGTAGGCCATGACAAAATCACAGATGATGAGGCACCACCATTCTCAGCTTCTCCCTCATGGTCACATCTGATCAACCCAACAAGCCCTGCTCCTACGCAGCCAAGACAAGAATCCCAAACACGAAGGGTTGGCAGTCTGGGCCGGAAGAGTGCGGGGAGCTTCTTGACCTTGCCATTGGTACAGTACAGTCCTTGAAACATACCTTACGGGCAGCAGCTCGACGGGATCATCCGCGGAAATCGTATTCCATCCATGCCATGCTCATGCATTCATCAACAGGGCCAATGGCGTTGCTCTATCCTACCACCGCTGACCCTCCTGGCCTCCACCCTCTTGCCCGTTACGTTGCAGCAAAATCTCCCTCACATGCTCCTCGAGACCCAGTTGAGTGCATTCCAATCCGAGCTTTGATAGGACGTGGGCAAGCTGGGCATGCATGACCACAGCATGACGATGTGGAGTCGATGTATATGGCTCAAGGAGACGCGGGGGGCTCGAGTAATGCCGGAACCATCGGAGGGGAGTACGAAGGATCAATAAATAGACACTCTTTCCCCCCATCTTTTCGGGACAATGTTCCCTTCTTCCCTTCCTCGACCGCTCCGAGCACTTCACCCAGCCACACGCCTTGATACCAACAATACACCCACGCAGTGTACGATGCCCAGGCAAAAGCAATGGCACCTGTCGCAGGGACAATATCTACAAGATCAAGGTAACTTCAGGTAATGAAGCAGCCGGGTGTTCGGCAGCATTCCCTGTGGCTCGCCCTCTTCCAAAGTCTGTCCCGTCTCCAAGACACGGGGGGCCAGGTCGAGGGCGTCACAGCATGCTGTCGATCTGAGAAATACCGGTAGAACTTGATCTGGATAATACCAGCGAAAGGACATGCTTCTTAGCCTCCCCTCTCCCAGAAAGTGCCAAGCTGGCACGCGTGAGTCGGAGCTGACGCTGGGCAGCTCACGCTTTGATCTGTCAAGATGTCGACTGACAAGATCACCTTCCTGACCAACTGGTGTGGTGCATTGACTCTTCTCTCTTCAGCTCCAAGATTAACACATGCCCAGGCACGCTACGCCGTATCACGCTCCGCTTTACCTGGCTCAGGCCAAGGGCTACTTCAAGGACGAAGGCATCAAGGTCGCCTTGCTTGAGCCCAACGACCCCAGCGTGAGTTTGATAAGAAGCCGTTAGCGAGAACCCAACTGACAGTTTTTGCTCTAGGATGTGACCGAAATCATTGGCACTGGCAAGGTCGATCTTGGTTTCAAGGCCATGATCCACACCCTGGCTGTAAGTTTTCATCTGTGCCATGCTCGCCATTAACTTTGCTGACGTGCTCATCAGGCCAAAGCCCGCGACTTCCCAGTCCTGTCCATTGGCAGTCTCCTGGACGAGCCCTTCACCGGCGTCGTCTACCTCAAGTCGTCGGGCATCACGCCCGACTTCCGCACGCTCAAGGGCAAGCGCATCGGCTACGTCGGCGAGTTCGGCAAGATCCAGATTGACGAGCTGACATCGCACTACGGCATGTCCCCCTCGGACTACACCGCCGTGCGCTGCGGCATGAATGTGTCCAAGGCCATCATCGAGGGCAGCATCGACGCCGGCATCGGCCTCGAGAACGTGCAGATGGTCGAGCTCGAGGAGTGGCTCGCGGCGCAGGGCCGCCCCAAGACCGACGTGCAGATGTTGCGCATCGACGAGCTCGCCGAGCTGGGCTGCTGCTGCTTCTGCACCATTCTGTACATCGGCAACGAGCAGTTCATCGCCGAGAACCCGGACAAGGTCCGCGCCTTCATGCGCGCGGTCAAGCGCGCCACCGACTTTGTCCTCGCGGAGCCCGAGCGCGCCTGGGCCGAGTACGTCGACTTCAAGCCCGTCATGGGCACCCCGCTCAACCGCAAGATCTTTGAGCGCAGCTTCGCCTACTTCTCGCGCGACCTCAAGAACGTCCAGCGCGACTGGGACAAGGTCACCAAGTACGGGAAGCGCCTGGGCGTGCTGGATGAGAGCTTCAAGGCCAACTACACCAACGAGTTTCTCAACTGGGCGTTCGACGCCGACTCGACGGACCCGTGCGGCGACCAGAAGCGGATGGTCAAGCTGCAGAAGGACGTCGCCCAGGCTGGCGGTTTCCAGCGCCTCAAGGTCAGCGCCTAGGTGGTCGGGTTGAGTCAGTTGCAGGGCACTGCAAACTCGCAGGTTGGCCAACTTGGTTGTCGTGCGGGATTGCCATATCTATGTTCAAACCAACCGTTGTCGCTCATTTTTGAACGGTATGAGGCCAAAGCATCAGGAACAATCTTGTTTTGAATACCTCTTCACGTAACAGAACAAGGGCCTATGGACGGATATAGGACATTCCTGACCTAACTCACCTGCGCGCCTCCACTTACATGTCATCTGTGAAACCGGGGCGAGACTGATGCCGATGATTGAAGATACAAACAACTCGAGAGGCTGATGTGAGGAATTGATGATTGATAACCCAACGCCCAAGCTTAAACTCCAAATCGAGAACCTCTACCGTAAGCGGTTGGGCTTATAGTCATAGTAGTTACAAAGTCTCATGGTATTTGTCCGGTGGTACCCTCAAAAGAGGCCTCTCTCATGCTGAGCTCTTGTCCTGCGTCTTGACATAAGCCGGCCAGACAACGGTCAACCCCAACAAGAACTGTGCCATCACCGGGAAATCTTCAACTCCCTCAGGGTGGCGCCTCTGAGTCTGATGTGTCACGGTTAATTTGCAAAGATCAGAAAGAAAGGGAATGGAGACTCACAACCCCGAGTCTTCAGCTCTTCATTGGCCCTCACGTTCGCACTTGCTCCGCTTCCCTTTTTGGGTTGAGTCCGCGTCCTGTGCATCGGCCTTGGCTTTTTTCTCCGTGTTGTCATGTTTCAGAGTCCAGGCGAATGCGAGACGCTCAGTCACCGTGGGCGGACTTTTGAGGTACCGGTCGAGCATCACTGTGCATGGTTCTTTCTCGGCCCTTGTTACCAATACGATGTCAGCTTTTGCGAAGTGCTAGACCGGATTCATTGCCGTAACTCACACGACAACATAGTTTTCTTGGGACGATAGGTTGAACTTGGCCGACATCTTGATTGGAAGCACTGAATAAACGGTTGGTAGGTTGCGACTTGAGGAATGGGCGTGTTGGAAGACAAGGATCTACGGCTTCTAATGGGGGATTCTATTAAGTACATATGAGCAAAATTGCCCTGGTTCCAGGTACTCTTGGTGCGGAACTCCCTCTCGTTCCCAAACCATTCTGCTCTTTGTACAGTGGCTTCATTTTCATCGGTATGGACAATTGACCATATCGCCCTGTCTCTCAACAGATGTGTAGAGCACGGCGCTGCGAAGGCCATGATGGCCGTCTCAGTGCGCTGAGCACTGCTGTGTTCAGACCAAGCGTGTCCCAGGATTGGTTCTTTGGTCAGCCCCTGGGGTTTCCCGTGGCCCAATCTGGTTGTGTTCATGTCTTCCTGCCTTGGCCAATGGGAATGATCAGCACAGATGTGCTGGTGGTTTCCTATCGACCACGCTGGTGCTGACCAGGCTTGGCGGCACACCTGCATCCTTCTCCCAGGCTCTTCAGCTCACACCAACTTCAGTCGGCTACCCCGTCTTCACGACCTCAGAGACCTCTCTTGCTACTCCATACTTTTGAGCTCGTATTTTCTTTACACGGAAAATGCGCTTTTGTGGCTGCTATTAGTGAGTTTCTCGTCTTGCTTGGTCCTCACAAGAGTCACTACTCGCGATTCTCTCCGCCCTACCTGCCGCGATTATTGACTCTGTCTCAATAGCTTTTTCCTCAACACCACCTGGTTTAGGTAGCAGCAATGTCAACAGGGCGCTCGCAGTCCCCGCATGCTTTGAGCAAAGGCACCGTCGTAGTAGTCCAGCATTCCGCAGACAGAGCCGTTGGTTCCAAAGACGTTGGTTCCAAAGACAGCAGTTCAACGTACAGGAGCGCTGACTCGGGTGTGAGCTTCCGCACTGTCGTTCGCGAGATACCCTCTGCGCGTGGTGGTCCAAACGTCGTGATAATCCATCACAATCGACCCAACCCCGACTTGGATGAACCGAGAAGCTCCCACTCGTCTTACAATCGACGTAGTCAACCAACCGCACATACGGGGTTCACGCCGTTCAGACACCAAAACTCGGACAAGGCGGTTGAGAGCGCCACAGCTGGAGGCGTTTTGGATGAGGCTTCCGCGCTTTCAACTTCCGATGTCATCGACGACGTGCAATCTGGACCCACTGACGGTCCTGGTCTGGACTCTGACGAAGAAGATTCGCTTGGGGAGCTATCCATCTCGGACACTTCGGAGGATGAGCACATTGGCGTCCCGGATCTGGACAATGCCGTCTTCCCGTTTGTTGATGCAGTTGCTTGTCGGTTGATAGCCGAGTACCGACAGGCGACTTCCTCCTTACCCTTTTCCCAATGGGAAACAGCCCCTCCCTCCCTCTCCCGAACCGCCACCCACGCGGAGCTCAACCCAGTCTCCACACAAGAGTACGCCTTCCGCGCGTCGGACAACCCTGACTTTGCCTGGGTGTGGGAGACGGCCCTGCTCCCGCGGCTCGCCGACCTCCTCCGGATGCATTGCAAGTGCGATTTCGCCATCGACCTGCACAAGTCCCCCGAGATGTCGAGCGACGCCGTGCCGTGTGTCATCTCCATCACCCTCAGTGACCGCAGCGACGACTCCGACACCTCTGACCTGGAGGAGACGCTCCGCGCCGTCGCGCGCGCTGTGCCGGAGCGGTTCCGCTCCGTGCACCTCCAGTTCCGCCGCGGGAGCAGCCTGCGCCGGGCGAACTGGTGGAGCGGGGCCGCCGCGGACGCCGATGGTTGGGACTTGGCGTACCATGCGATGCCGGTGAGGGGCAAGTCGATTGGGCCGGCCAAGGAGCAGGACGCGGAGGCCTTTCCATCGGCGAGCGAGAGTGCTCCTCAGGCCAGCTCCGCAGATCCTACGGGAGGAACACCACAGGCCGCAGGTGGATCTTCTTCAGACCGTTCCCAGCAACACCGGTCAGGATCCCGCCGCGGCAGGGCCGGGACGAAAAGAGACCAAGATCACAACTCGGATGACGAGAAACCGCAAGGACGGCAGCCCAAAAAGCAAAAGCCCGGTGATCCCACCTCGGAGAGAATTGCCAAACGGCTGGCCTGTCCGTTTTGGAAGCGGGACCCATTCAAGCACCAGGAGTGCTTCAAGTTCATCCTGAAGGACACTTCGAGAGTGAAGCTACATCTCCGGAGGAACCACACTCCCGACTATTACTGCGAGCGCTGCCACACATGCTTCGCTGATCAGAGAGCCCATCAGGAACACATCAATGCGAGTGTCATGGATTGCCCGTCCCGCACGTGCAGTTTCCCCAGCATCACCTACCAACAACGCCACAAGCTGTCAAAGAAATCAAACTCGAATCTCCCAGCAGCTGACCAGTGGTTTGCCATGTGGGATATCGTCTTCCCCGACCGGCCGCGGCCATCTTCACCGTACATTGACGCCGATCTATCCGAAGACCTGTGTCGTTTCATGGAGTTTGCTCAGGCCCGCGGGCCAGAGATCATGGCTTCTGAGCTACTCCTCCAAATCCGCATCGGAGACGGCAGTGGTGGCGGGCTCGCAACGCCAGAGGCGCCGGCTACGGCGACACTCCAACAGGTCGCTTCAAGAGGCATCACGCTCATCTTAGAAGAATGGTTGGCTGAACGAGCGTCACGTCCCGCGCCTGGAGACGCCGGACAATCTACAAGTGTCACAACAACACCGAGCGAGCCCCAGCCGCCAAGACCATCAGCGAACCGATTGAGCATTTCCGCAGTGGCCCCTGTCCTTCAAGAGACACCACCCAGCTCTCTGTCATCCTTTGACGTCAGCGCCATGGTGTCTGGCACCATTTGGCAGGATGAGCCGCCTGTTCCCCTCCAGTCTCATCAATTGCAGCAGTTGGCACCGAGTCATGGACCCGGGTTGCAAGGGTGGGGAGGTGGGCGAGAGGCCGGCTTAGGACAAGGGGAGGGAGTTGGACACGGGGAGGAAGTTGGACAAGGGGAGGAAGTTGGGCAAGTGGGGGAAGTTGGGCAGAGGGAGGAAGCTGGACACGGGGAGGGACTCGTACGAGAGCTGGAGAATTGGTCCGGTGAGCACGAGTGGTCATTTTTGGATTCCGGGAGTCTTGACATGTACCATGGCGTGGATATGGTGGCATCGAGCGGCGGAGCGGCGTTTGGTGCCATTGGATTTGAGGAGGAAGCCCAACCCCTGGGCTGAGAGGTCGAAATGTGCGCGGATGGTAAACAGAGCAGGGAGATGGAGAGGGCTTTGGAAATGTACTGGTTTTTGCAGTGGGTCACAAGGGGCTTTCAAACCGAGACACATGGAAGGTAATCAGGTTAGCGGTTTCCTTGCCTTTCAGAACTAATGGGCATGCATAGAGACGAAGCACTCGAGAAGACGTGGGGAGGCCTGGAGAGAGCGATATATTCAGGGTTAGGGTTCGGCGGTTCCGGGCAGGCAGCGGGGCGAGTCGCAGGATCGATTGTTGCCTAACGTCCTGCCGTTCCTCATTGGCGACAACGGAAAACTCGAGGGCTCAACGCCTTCGTCAGCTCATCAAGTAACTCACCAACACACGCGTTGTTATCTTCGTCCATCTGCCATCCTAGAATCCCACCATGTCCCGACGAGATGGCGCAGAGCCTGGGAAGTTGGGCTCAAATACAGCAGGTTCGTCGCCCGTTCTCATTCGCAGACACAAACTGACCAGTCAACACTCAACAGGCCTTTCCTCCGGGTCCAGATCCGGAAAGGAGGTGGCATCAAGCTCGGAACAATCCCTCGACGTTCTCACTCCACTACTCCAGTCTCTGATGATTGGGACCTCTCTCGCAACAGAGCCAGAGCCAAGGCCCAACGCAGAGCCCAAGCAGGAGCAGGAGCAGAAGCCTGATGTGGAACCCGTATCCCACCGTGCTCCTAAACCGGAGTCTCCCTCGGCGCTGAAGCCCAAGGTTGATCGGTCCGCGTGTGTCCGATGTGGGCAGGTCTGCGACCTTACCCAGGGTTCATGCGAGATTACCTGCTGCAAAAGGCGCATCTGCGGCTCGTGTCTTGAGGGTGCGTTGAATGAGAGGATTCAGCAGGACGTTTGGCACCACCTTGGGTCTCCTCAGTGGCTCGGATGTCTTGCCAACTCCTGCCAAACCCTCCGCGCCCCTGGGGATGTTGATTTGCCAGCCCAGCCATCTCATTCCCCTGCTCTGCAGATGCTGGAGAGAGCGCGACAGGCTCGCAACGCTCTTGAGAAGATTCGTCCCCGCCCTACGCGCCACGAGTGCGAGCTTGCCCAGCGGCTGCACAAGGCTCTGGCCGACCATGGGCTCATGTCTCCTTGGACGCAGGCACAACCCGGGCTGGCTTTTGCCCCTCTGTTCCCTGTCCGATCCGGCTTTCTCACGCAGCCTGTTCCCATCCTGGCTAGCATGTTGAAGTCGGAGGCAAGGACTTGCACCAGCTGCTCTGCTGATTTCCAGACTGTGGATACTAGCAAAGAGGCAGCTTGGACCTACGTCTCCAGCACCTTCCCTGGGGACTGGACATGGATGGTCTTGGGTCGCCCATCCAAGGTCGTTTTGCCGGAGTGTGCCGGAAAGCACTCGCTGGACATCTGTCCAGCGTGTCTGCCAAAGCTCATGTTCTCTGGGCTCGAGTTTGTCGACGGTATCTCAGGAAGCGGAAACTACCGCTTTGTCTGCCCGTTGTGCAAGCATGTCTTGTCCCCTGTCCAAGTGGAGAGGATCGCCCGTCTCGTCGCTCCTAGCCGCACCCCGGTAACCCTGTCGGGGTTCTCCGTCTCAAGTACCATCTCTTTGGGCTCTTCTACGAAGCCAACGGTCCTGCCAAAGACCATGACGTCTTTGTTGGGGTCATCAAACAAACCGCAGCTTCTTGGTGGCGGGTTATCCAAGCCTTCCGAGTCTGAAACCTCTCCCCAGAAAGAGGCACTCATGAGCGCTATCGTCTCCAAGAAACCCAACGTCAGGTGGGACGACGTTGCGGGACTCACCCCAGCGAAGCACGAGCTTCAACGGGCCATCGTCTTCCCCGCCAGATTTCCCAATCTGTATGACGAGAAGCGTAGGGCGTCTGGTGCAATTCTCCTTTATGGGCCGCCGGGTACTGGCAAGAGCTTCTTGGCCAAGGCTGTTGCCACAGAAGTAGATCATACTTTCTTCAGCATCAGCTCCGGAGACGTGGTGTCCAAGTGGATGGGCGAAAGCGAGAAGTAGGCAACCCCACCCCATCAAGTTTCCAACACCTGCTAATATCAACCACCAGGCTTGTCCGGCAACTCTTCACCCTTGCCCGGGAAAACAAACCCTCCATCATCTTCATCGATGAGATCGACGCCCTGTGCTCAAACCGAGAAGGTGGCGGCGGCGCCGAGAGAGGCAGCGAGCATTCCTCGCGCATGAAGACTGAAATTCTCGTCCAGCTCGACGGCCTCCATACCGGCAGCAGCGATAACACAGGCGTGGTCGTCCTCGCCGCCACAAACCTGCCCTGGGCTCTCGATCCGGCCTTCCGGCGCCGCTTCGAGCCGCGGATTTACATCCCGCTGCCCGACAAGGAGGCTCGCCGGCAGTTGTTTGGAATACACGCAGGAAAATGGGGCGACATGCTCTCCAAGGAGGACGTGGACGAGCTGGCAGAGATGACAGAAGGGTACTCGGGCAGCGACATCGCCAACGTCATTAAGCACGCGCTCTCGGTGCCGCTGCAGAAGGCTCAAAACTCGAGGTTTTTCAGGATCACGAACCCGACTGGCGATGTCACTTACACCCCCTGCGAGGCTCACGACCCAGGCGCGGTGGAGATGACCTGGGAGAAGGTGCCCAAGAATAGTCTGTGGGAGCCCCCTGTCACCGCAGCGGACTTTAAGCAGGTGCTTCGGGGCCGCAGAGTCAAGTCCTCTGTGGGTGTGGGCGAATTGCAGAAATATGAGGACTGGACACAAGAATTTGGTGTTGAGGGAAGCAGCTAGCGAGTTGCCTGCTCTGCCGCCTGGGGGTGGGGGTCGTGTGGCGCAGACTTCAGGGGCAGCTCAGAGAGGAGGATCCAATATGCACTCCGCCACCCTTAGCTGGCACCGTATCGACAGAAAGCCTAGCGCAAGGCTGGAATAAGTAAGGTACAGTAGAATATCAATTCAACTTTTCTTTTTTGCAACCTTCAATCCCCAACCCCTTACGGCCCTGGTCCATTTCTCGCCGTCTTGATCCATCGCGCCAGTGCCAGATATGCGACTCCTCCGCACCGATAAGGTTCAGCTGGTGGAATTTCAGGGGCGAGACATCCCACCTTACGCCATCCTCTCTCACACCTGGGGAGAAAAGGAAGTCTCGTTTCAAGATGTGCAACAAGGATTGGCACAATCACGGCGTGGTTATCAGAAGATCGTTGGTGCTTGTGCCCTTGCGATCCAGGATGGGTTTGAATACATTGTATGCATGCTTGCCTTTATCATAACTTGGCAATCCTTTCTAACAGCTTCTCAGTGGATCGACACTTGTTGCATTGACAAGTCCAGCTCGGCCGAGCTCTCCGAAGCCATCAACTCCATGTTCCGTTGGTACGGCGACGCGGAGGTGTGCTACGCATATCTAAGCGACGTGGATCCAGATGAAAACCCTCACCTGTGGCCGAGCACCTTCAGAAGCTCACGCTGGTTCACTCGAGGGTGGACGCTCCAGGAACTCATCGCGCCCGGCGTCGTCTACTTCTACGGCGCCGGCTGGAAGCAGATCGGGTCCCGCGACAAGCTCCTCGACCTCATCGTCGACATCACCAAGATCAGCCCGACCTACTTCGCGACCGGCAACCTCGCCCACTTCTCGGCCGCGCAAAAAATGTCCTGGGCGGCCAACCGCAACACCACCCGGCCCGAAGACGAAGCCTACTCCCTCCTCGGCCTCTTCGACATCAACATGCCGCTGCTCTACGGCGAGGGCGGCCCGCGCGCTTTCCTGCGGCTCCAGGAGGAAATCCTCCGCCAGTCCGAAGACGACTCCCTCTTCTGCCACCACCACGCCGACATCCTCGCGCCCTCCCCCTGGTGGTTCCGGCACTGCGCCGCCGTCTCCCGCCGCGGGGGGTGGCCGTACCGCAACAACCCGTCCCTCGTGCTCAACCGCGCCCTCGCCGTCAACCGCGCCCGCATCACCATGACCTTCCCCGCCGTGCGCGCGGCCCGGGGG
>Ga0247824_10000689_pt1 | contig 17351 bp, 11 predicted proteins | sample 13C_PalmiticAcid_FD_194412 | JGI IMG/M metagenome (GOLD analysis project Ga0247824, IMG submission 194412) | Soil microbial communities from agricultural site in Penn Yan, New York, United States - 13C_PalmiticAcid_Day48 | ecosystem: Environmental > Terrestrial > Soil > Agricultural land... | reverse complement strand
CCTCAGCCCCCTCCCTTAAACCCCAACCTCCCGACCTTCACCCACATTCAGCTCGCCTTCGAGGGCCTCCCCATCTCCTCGGACGACATCTACGCCCTCGCGACGCTGCAGACCCTCCTCGGCGGCGGCGGCTCCTTCTCCGCCGGCGGACCCGGCAAGGGCATGTACTCGCGCCTCTACACCAACGTGCTGAACCAGCACGGCTGGGTCGAGTCCTGCGTCGCCTTCAACCACTCGTACACCGACTCGGGCCTCTTCGGCATCGCCGCCTCGTGCTACCCCGGCCGCACCGCCGCCATGCTGCAGGTCATGTGCCGCGAGCTGCAGTCCCTGACCGTCGAGGGCGGCTACTCGGCCCTCAACCCCATCGAGGTCGCCCGCGCCAAGAACCAGCTACGGAGCAGCCTGCTGATGAACCTGGAGAGCCGCATGGTCGAGCTGGAGGACCTGGGCAGGCAGGTGCAGGTGCACGGGCGCAAGATCCCCGTCCGGGAGATGACGAGGCGGATCAACGAACTGACGGTGCAGGACCTGAGGAGGGTGGCCAAGATGGTGGTGGGCGGGATGGTGGAGAATAACGGAAAGGGGAGCGGCGCGCCCACGGTCGTGCTGCAGGAGGCGACGGCGCATGGCATCAAGACGTCCGAGATGCCGTGGGATCAGATACAGGATACGGTGTACCAATGGAAGTTGGGGAAGCGGTGAGGTGAAAGTGGGAAATGTGTCGTGGTTGTAAGATCTGGAGAAATATCGAAAGAGTGTCATGATAGCTTTGAGTGTATAGACCAACCAGCTCCTAATCTTAGAAGGGTTGAGGCAAGGAGGGTGTTGTGTGTGCTATCAGGTGTGGTCAAGGAAGAGCAAGACAAACCTTTGATGTCATAGTCATGTATCTTAGGTGAATTGGCGAAAAGAATTCACTGGTCAAGTACTCCTCGAATAGTTCTGTTGCCCCTAGTGTACGTCTAGATAAATAGCAGCTGGCTGACGAAGCCCTGTATCATGTATGTGTCTGCCTGAACGGGTCTGAAATCCCCCAATGGCTTGGTATCAGCCACCCTTGAATCCATCTCTCAAAAAGAAATCAGATGCCGCTATCCCATCGATCCATCCACCCTTCCGTCCCGTCCCAAGTCCTCCATCCCAGCCAAACCAAGGAATACGCCGTACCCATGCGTGCTCGCTCGCTAATCGCCCAAAATCCTTCCTAAACCAACACCACAACACCCCCCCGCCAAGTCTACAACTTCGACCTCACAGCCTCCAGCCGATACTTGACATCCTTCAACGCCTTCGTGACCGGCTTCCAATCATCAAACTGCCGCACCAACTCGGCCGTCTCCGCCGACAAGTCGGTCTTGACAAAGTCCTCCTCCAGCAACCCCCGCATGATCCACGGCAGGTGATACGGGTTAGGGTTCGACAGCCCGCCGCCGGGCCTGTGATGCACCTCGCAGGGCGGCACGGCGCCTTCAACGTCTGTCGTCTCGAGCGCGTGCGTCACGGCCAGGTCGTAGACCTGCGCGTCGTCGTAGAGGCGCGAGTGGCCCTCGCCCGAGTACAGGCTGCCTGCGAGGGGGGTCGAGAGCTCGCGGATCAGGCCGTGGTCCGAGACGCCCAGGTTGCGGAGCTTAAGGGCGAAGCCGACTAGGTGGGCGATGCTGGGGCGTGTTAGGGCCGGTATGCAGAATAGCAAGGGGTGGATGTGGGGAGACTAACAAGTCCGGGGCATGGATGCGGCCGTCGATAAAGACCGCGCGGTAGATGTAAGGATGATGGGCTGGCGCGTAGATGGCAGACTAAACCATCTGTTAGCTGGATGGGTTCGGAGTGGGAGAAGACTACAAACCTCTACTGGCACAAGCTGGTCGTCAATGCTGCCAATGTAGGTGAGACGCGCCCCGTAACTCAGAACCGCCTTGATCGACGCTTCAAGCCGCTTGGACACTTCACTCTGGGGGTCTGCAAACTCCCAGAGCTCAGCAGCCGACCCCATGAGAATGCCCATGCTGGACCGATAGTCGGGAAAGGGGCCGAGTAGAACACCAGCTGAAACCTCGTTGTTAGTGCACCTTTTGAGGAAAAAAGGGTACCAAGTGAATATGTAGTCACTTACCCATGGCGCACACCCCCACTTTGGTCGACGACACGACCCCCAGCTCGATGAGCTTGGCCAGCAACATGATGCTGACAGGGACTCCCTGTGAGTGGCAAGCAATAAGGATCAAGTCCGCATCGCGGATGAGCTCGATCCAGTTCAGCAACAACTTCCACAAATTCTCCACACGCTCGCCAATCTTTCCTTCCCCCTCCAAGGCGATCTTCTCAATCTCGCAGTCCTCACAGCCATGGCTATTGGCCCACCTCCTAATGGCCTCAGCGCAGTGGTTCGCAAACTTGATGGACGTCCCAGTCGGTTGGCCGATCATGGTCCGAAGGTAGTTCGCTGGGAAGAGACCGTGAACACCGATTGCCACTGCCTTCTTGATCTTGGGTGGTTCCTTGGCCAAATACACGTGCTTTGCCGAGGACTGCTGCGTCCTAAGTAGAAGCTGGGCAATCTGTTTGAGGATTGACGGGTTTTCCTTGAGCTTGTAAGTACCATCGAATGATGGGAGTAGGAGGTTTGGCGGCAGAGCCTTGGCAGAGGCGGTCGGTGTTTTAGGAGCAGCTGGCTTTGTTGCTGCATCAACCTTGGGCGTGCTCGGGCGGATCGGCGTCGCATCATCAATGTCCATCGACTGTGGACGGACTCGTTTGTTGCTTTTGGAGGACGACTCCCGAGAAGGGGTCTTGACGCTTTTGCCCGGTTCATCCTTCCGAGCCGACTTGAGAGGAGGCTCCTTTGCTGGCGTGCTCTTGAACTCCATCGAGTTTGCTCGTTGAGGATGCGTTTCGGACCTCTCTCCCATGACCGCGAGCTGGCCTTGCTCGCCCTGCTCGCTAGTCTGGATGGGCTTTTTGCTCGATGCCGAGCCTGCATCGCGGGACCAGAATGCCCATGTGGAGCCTGCCTTTGGCGCGGGCGTGGGAGGCTCAGGGGCCACCTCTGCCACCGGGGCATCTTCCATAACCACATCCTCAGGGTCCTTCACTGTTGGGGGCAATACCTCTGGTTCGGCGGTTGGTGGCCCCGGCTCGGGCTGTGAAGGAGCGGGAGCAGTCTTGCTGGACCAAGACCACAACCAAGAGCTTCCGGAATTGGCTACTGCCTTGTCCGCTGCCGGCGGTGCTTGACTGGGAATGTCAACAGCCTCAGATGTTTCCTGGCCTGGTGGCACTTCCTTGTCCTCCTCGGAAGGCTTCGTCTCCGGTGGCTCTGCCTCGGCGGGTGGTGCAGCTGCGTCCTGAGCAGCAGGCTCTAAAGCACACGCAGGCACAGCTGGTGTTGGTTCAGTAGTTGCTGGTCTTCCAAGCCATCCGAACCACCCTGATACGGGCCGCTGAGGCGTTGTTTCCGTCGGGACCTGCTGCTCGGCAGGCGCGTCCAGGGGTTGTGCGCTGGCAGACCCTGCCCCCTCCGCTTCATGACCAGCATCTGTCATCTTCGTATCGGCTTCCACTGGCCTTGGTTTGTCGTCGGGTTTCGCAACGTCTTCGGCCAGTGTCGGAGCTGGCTCCTGAGGTTGGTCGCCATTGTTCGCCGCGTTCTCCTGTATCTTGGGCATGGCGGGGCTCGATGGGGTCGCTTCGCTAATGCTCAAGGTATCGATAGACTTCTTGGTTTCGAATCGACTAAAATCCGCGGTGCCTTTCGGCTTCGACGTGCCTCCGAGTATCGTTTCTCGTGCGACCTGCGTTGAGGCTGCGGATTTAGGCACCCGGGGCCACGATCCGTACCAACTTCGAGTTTTTTGGACCTCGTGTGCAGTTAGCACGGGGCCCGTTGTGGATCGGGGTAGACCAGGACAGCCAAGTCAAGGCCAATCTGGAGGAAAGTCATACCTGTTTAGAGCCCGGCGTAGGAGTCGGCGTGCTGTCACCGCTTCCACCCGCTTGTGAGGTTCGGGATGTGGCATGGTCGGGCTGCGGCAGGGTCGTGTCGGTGCTCGGAGCGGCGTTCTCGGCGCTGCTATCAGGGTCGGATGTTTTGGATGACTTGGACGACTTGGATGTGGATTGCGACGGCATCGCGGAAGGGGGAGGGGTCGAGGTGCTCAATTCGGGGGCCGCTGCAGGGTTGGGTTTCGCCCGCTTGCGAGAACCCATGGCGCAGATCGAGCGGGACAAGGTCGGAGAGCTTCAGTAAGATCGCCTCTTGACTGGGGATGCGGTCGTGTCGTAAATTCCCGACGTGGTTATGTTGTTGTTGCCTTGCTGTGCGTTGTCCGCTTGTTGGGGCTGCGGTTGGAGCACCTGCTCCTCGTTGGCTCAACCCCCGTTGCCTATCGTCCCGAGGCTGCATGTACGTCATCCGGTCATTGGGTTGTATCAGGGACAAGCGCCGTGAGACGCCAGCATCACTGCGAACAAGCTTCTTCGCTGAGAAACCACATAATAAACCGGTATCGTTATAATGCCTGGAATGTAAGCAATCAAAAGTTTCAGTTGCAAGATTGGGGCAAGATGTTGCGCAGCTGAATCGGTCAAACAAGCACCTCTTTGTTCCTGGTACCTTCAATTCTGGCCTTCAGCTGCCGTCGGCACTGCGATGATCGGCTCTCTGTTCAGATGCCAGACCCCTGAGCGGACGTGGTGGAGCCTGGGCTCGGCTTGGCAGACCCTTCCTCTCTCTGGCCAAGAAAGACTTGAGCTCCACCAGCGCCAGGACGCCCTGGGCGTCTTGGTTCCCTTTCCCGCTATAAATCAGATCTTATCCTAGAGAATTAAAGAAAAAAAAAGGCCAAGAAAAAAAAAAGAAGAAGAGGAGAAAGAAAGAAAAGAAGAAGAAAGGAGGACATCTCGAATCTACAACCCGCGTTGTTTCAACAACAGTTTGGGCTTATTTGAGAAGAAACTCGGATGTCAACCGCGGCTTGGTGCACGCGTTGTCTTGTCCAGAAGTCTTCCCCACCCCCTCTCCCACCGCCTTTCTTATCGTTATCGTGCACGCCGAGACTGAGGACCCGCCAGAAATTTTTGTGGCGGGCAGCTTCCAGCAGCATTCTCTAGAGGCAGCTTTTGGGATTGGAGCCGTTGCGCAGAGGCAGCAGCTGTGGCAGATTTTCTTCCAATTGCTGCACCCCAAGCCGCCATATTTTCACAATGGGTTCCTTAAAACGCAAGGAAGGCCCCAACGGCGCCTCGGCCTCCAAGTCAGCCCGGCCCACGACCGAACCAAGACCCTCGAAGCGGGCGAAAGCGAGCGAATCGACAAAAGACGACAGGAAGAAGGGCGCGGCGCAGCCCAAGTCCCCCGCGAAGCCTGCAGATGCCACAGTGGTCACGAAGCTAAAGGAGGAAGAGCCATTGTTCCCCCGAGGCGGCGGGAGCGTCCTGACCCCCCTTGAGCAGAAGCAGATTTCGATCCAGGCGAAGAAGGACGTCCTGTTCGAAGAGCACTCTGCGGCGCAAAAGGGAGAGAAGGCCTCCAGGAAGAAGAGGCGCAAGTCCCGCGCTGATGAGACAGCCGACAAGCCTACCAAGGACGATGATGCTGTCAAGATCGAGAGTCTGAACTTCAAGGTACGGCAGCGTTTGAGAGAGTGCCGCGGGTCGTGCAACCGACTAACTTGCTGTAGCGGCTGGTCAAAGGCTCGCTAGTCCTAGGAACCGTCTGCGCCATCAACCATCTCGATATCGCCATTGCGTTACCGAACAACCTCGTTGGCCATGTCCCCATCACCGCCATCTCCGGGTTGCTCACACAACGGCTGCAAGCGAGTGCGGAGAAGGAAGACGAGGACGACGAGTCTGAAGATGAGGGTGCCGATGATGTTGATCTCAAGAGCTTGTTTTACATGGGCCAGTATGTGCGCGCCTATGTCACATCGACACAAGACGAATCAACAACAGGGAAGACGAAACGCCATATCGAACTGTCTCTTGAACCGGCGCAGGCCAACAGCGGCATGTCAGAGCAGGATGTGGTCGAAAACTGCACGCTCATGGCCTCAGTCGTCAGCGAGGAAGATCACGGCTTCGTCATGGATATCAGTGTATCCGAGTCCAGGCTGACGGGGTTCTTGTCTCGCAAGCAGCTTGACAAGGGCATTCCCGCGGAGAGTTTGCAGCCGGGCTCGGCCTTGCTCTGCATTGCGACAGGCAAGCCCGCGGGCGGCAAAATTGTTCAGCTCTCGACGCTTCAGGACCGCCTTGGAAATCACAAGAACAGCCCCTCCGATGCCACAACCATCGGTTCCTATTTGCCTGGTACCACAGCCGACGTTTTGGTGTCCGAGGTCTCTCTGCACGGCGTTGTTGGCAAGGTGATGGGCCACTTGGATGTAACCGCGGACCTCGTCCACTCTGGTTCCGGACCCGATGGTGTCGACCTTGTGGAGAAGTTCAAGGTCGGTTCACGCGTCAAGGCGAGGATCATCTGCACATTCCCGAATGCGAAGATGCCCAAGCTGGGCATTTCTGTGCTGCCGCATGTGCTCTCGCTCAAGCCCAAGACAACCGGCGAGGCTGGCAAGGGAACCCTCCCGACCCAAATCCTTGCCCACTCGGCGATTGTGGACAAGTGCACAGTGCAGAGAGTTGAGCCAGGCATCGGCCTGTATGTCGACGTTGATGTTGAGGGCGTTCCGGGATTCGTTCACATCTCTCGGGTCAAAGACGGCAAGGTCGACAGCTTATTCGAGAGCAGCGGCCCGTACAAGGTCGGGTCCGTCCACCCCGGCCGTGTGGTTGGTTACAACAACTTTGATGGCATGTTCCTCCTCTCCTTTGAGAAGAAAGTCCTCGAACAATCATTTTTGAGGATTGAGGACATCCCGGTGGGAGCAGTGGTTCCCGGCGTGGTTGAGAAGCTTGTCATTAACCAGGACGGTCTCGGTGGCCTCATTGTCAACATCGCCGACGGAATCTCTGGCCTGGTACCCGAAACGCATCTTGCCGATGTCCACCTTCAGCATCCCGAGAAGAAGTTCAGGGAAGGAATGAAGGTGAAGGCCCGCGTCCTCTCCACCAACCCGGCGATGCATCAGCTCCGCCTGACCCTCAAAAAGACGCTGGTCAACTCGGACGCACCCGCCATCAAGTCGTATGACGAACTAGCGGTTGGGCTGCAGGTTCCCGGCACAATCGTGAGCTTGCTGCAGCACGGTGCCATCGTTCAGTTCTACGGCCCGTTGCGTGGCTTCCTCCCCGTTTCCGAGATGAGTGAGGCCTACATCCGCGACCCCAAGGAGCACTTCCGTGTGGGTCAGACTGTCAGCATCTACGTTATCAGCTTCGATCCTGAGGCAGGCAAGCTCATCGTTTCCTGCAAAGACCCTTCTGCCTTTGGCCTTGAAAAGCAGCTTGCCCTCAAGAAGCTTCAGATCGGCGACTTGGTTTCGGCAAAGGTTACACAGAAGACCGAGGACGACATCTTTGTTGAGCTCGCCAACAGCTCATTGAAGGCCATCCTCCCGGTCGCCCATCTAACGGACAAGTCGGTCAGCAAGACGCAGTCGGCACTCAAGAAGATTCACGTCAACCAAACGCTCTCTGAGCTGGTCGTTTTGGAGAAGAATGAGGGCCGCCGGTCCATCACGCTTTCCCACAAGCCGAGTCTCGTCCAAGCCAGCAAGGAGGGGAAACTTCTCGCGAGCGTCGAGAATGCTCGGATAGGGGACAAGGTTCCCGGTTTCGTCCGAAATATCACGGCCACGGCCGTTTTTGTGCAGTTCGGAGGAAAGTTGACTGCGCTCCTCCCCAAGTCTAAGATTCCCCGCGAGGCGCAAGACAAGCCTGGGTTTGGGATGCACAAGTCCCAGTCCGTTGTTGTCAAGATCACCTCCGTCGACAACGACCTTGGTCGCTTGGTAGTCGCCATCCCGTCAGCCGCCGATGAGGAGCTCAAGAAGTCGGCCAAGGTCACCGAGAAAGCGGTGAACTCCTTGGACGAGTCAATTTCCTCCGTGGAAGACCTCGCGATTGGCAAGCTCACCAAGGCGAAGGTGAAGTCCGTCAAGGAGACGCAGCTTAACGTACAGATCGCGGACAACATCCAGGGACGGGTCGACGTTTCCCAGGTTTTCGACAACTTCGAGGACATTCCGGATCCGAAGAGGCCATTGAAGCGGTTCAAGCCAAACGACGTCGTCCAGGTCCGCGTTCTCGGCGTTCACGATGCCCGCAACCACCGTTTTCTCCCCATCACCCACCGATCCAGCCACTCAGTTCTGGAACTCTCCATGAAGCCGAGCGATCTCAAGGAAGACACACTTCCCGAAGCCCCAACTCTTGACAAAATCGAGGTTGGATCTACCGCTCTCGCCTTTGTCAACAACATCGCATCCAACTACTTGTGGGCGAACATCACTCCCAACGTGCGGGGCAGGATCAGCGCCATGGAGGTTTCGGACGACCTGTCCAAGCTGGCGAACCTAGAGAAGAGTTTCCCCGTGGGCTGCGCGCTTCAGGTGCGCGTTCTCGCTGTGAACAAGGAGAAGGAGAGAGTTGATCTCTCAGCGCGGACCGCGGATGCCAGTCAACTTAGCTGGGACAAGATTCAGCAAGGCTTAGTGCTGCCTGCCAAGATCACCAAGGTCAATGACAGGCAGGTTATTGTCAAGCTGAGTGAGCTTGTGTCAGGGCCTGTGCACCTGGCGGATCTCGCCGACGACTACGACGAAGCGAACCCACTGTCGCACTCCAAGAATGAGATTGTGCGGGTAGCCATTGTCGAGGTCGACAAGAGCAACAAGCGGCTGCGGATGTCTATGAGACCCTCGAGGGTTCTCAACTCCTCCCTGCCCGTCAAGGACAAGGAGGTCACGAAGAGCACCAAGCTTGAGATTGGCGATGTCATCCGCGGCTTCGTCAAGAATGTTTCTGACAAGGGCCTCTTTGTGTCCCTTGGCGGGGACGTCGTGGCGCTGGTGAAGATCAAGAACTTGTCCGACGCGTACCTGAAGGATTGGAAGGAGCACTTCCAGGTCGATCAGGTCGTCAAGGGTCGCATCGTCTCCGTGGATGATGGCCGTATCGAGATGAGCCTGAAGCCGTCGGTGGTAGAGAAGGACTACGTTCCTTTGACCACCATCGCGGACCTGCAAGAAGGCCAGACCATCACCGGCAAGGTGCGCAAGGTGGAGGAGTTCGGTGCTTTCATCGATATCGACGGCTCGAGGAACCTCTCTGGTCTGTGCCACCGCAGCGAGATGGCGGACCGGGCGGTCAAGGACGCGAGAACGCTGTACAATGAGGGCGACCGCGTCAAGGCTCGCGTTCTGAAGGTGGACCTCAACAAGAGGCGGATTAACCTCGGGTTGAAGCCCTCATACTTCAAGGACGGCGAGGCAGACGCCATGGATATCGATAGCGAGGATGAGGATGCTGGCGCGGTTCTGGATGGGGAAGAAGAGAGTGACGCTGATGAAGAGATGAGCGATGCTGGCGGCGCCATTCTCATTGGTGGCTCTGACGATGAGGATTCTGAGGGGGCAGATGAGGAGGGGAGCGATGTTGACATGGCCGAGGCGGCCGAGGAAGGGCTCACAGGCCTCGACGCGGGCGGTTTTGACTGGACAGCCAATGCATTGGACGCCGACGACAACGCCAATAGCGCCGTCGCCGACGGGCCAAGCAAGAAGGCTAAGAAGCGGCGGGAGCCTCAGGGCATCGTCGACAAGACTGCCGAGCTCGACATCAACGGGCCACAAACTTCGAGCGACTACGAGCGTCTCCTGCTCGGTCAGCCGGACTCGTCTGAGCTGTGGATCGCTTACATGGCCTCTCAGATGCAAGTCAACGACCTGTCCAGCGCGAGGCAGGTGGCTGAACGGGCCATCAAGTCCATCGGCATGAAGGAGGAGACTGAGAAGCTGAACGTCTGGATTGCCTACCTCAACTTGGAAGTTGCCTACGGCACAGACGAGACGGTCGAGGATGTCTTCAAGCGGGCGTGCACCTACAACGACGACCAGGAGGTCCACGAGCGGCTGGCCAGCATCTACATCCAGTCGGGCAAGCACAAGGCAAGTTAACTCCCTAAGCGACAGCACCGTCTCCAACTAGCACGTGTACTAACCATTCTCCACAGGAAGCCGACGATCTCTTCGAAAAGATCCTCAAGAAGTACGGCTTCACCACCCCGCACGTCTGGTACAACTACGCCCACTTCCTCCACGCGACCTCCAACCAGCCCGACCGCGCGCGCGCCCTCCTCAAGCGCGCCACGCAGGTGCTCGGCAACGCCGGCAACGGCAGCAACGCGACGCACATTTACACGGCGCTCCTCCCCAAGTTCGCGGCGCTCGAGTTCCGCTCGCCCAACGGTGACCGCGAGCAGGGGCGCACGCTCTTCGAGAGCCTGCTCGCGACGTACCCCAAGAAGTTTGACCTGTGGAACCAGCTGCTCGACCTCGAGACGTCGGCCGCGACAGGTGGTGGTGGCGGCGGAGGGGAGGCCGACCCGGCGGTGGTCAGGGACCTGTTTGAGCGCGGCAGCAAGGTCAAGGGGCTGAAGCCCCGCCAGGCCAAGGCGTGGTTCAGGCGGTGGGCGGCGTGGGAGGAGGAGAAGGGGGACGCGAAGAGCAGGGAGAGGGTCTCGGCCAAGGCGCAGGAGTGGGCGAGGTTGGCGGCAGGGAGGAAGGGTGGTGCTGGGAAGGGCGGGGAGGAGGAGGAGGATGACGAGTGAGGGACCCTGAACGGATTCCTTGTTGGCACCGCGAAGGGGCCTTCTTTTTTCCTTTTGTATTGCATTGCTGTGTATACTGGTTTTCCTGATCCTGATATCCGGATCGAATAGATGCGGTTGGCCGGGATATTGTACAGCTGTTGTTTCCTCGCTGATTATCTGCTCCCGCCCAGAGGTCTTCCCGGTTGCCAACAGTCCAGGCTCAAATTGCATGCCCCCCCCTCCTTTCCTCGAGTTGTCGTGCCTGTCACACCCGGCCTGGCCATCACGACTGAACCTTCCACAATGACACCACATGTGCATGGGCCCAGGAGGCTGGAGCCGTCTCCCCGTGCCGGGGGATCGATCGAGTCTGTGAACAGTTCCACGTGGGAAAACCAGATGAGATCGTGTGGGTTTCGCGGTACCGAGAGATTTGCGTCGTTACACGATGCAGGTACATGCACAGAAGAAGCATGTATGTATTTTGCAAATAGCAGGCAGGTGGTGGGCTTGACTTACACAGCTCAGGTACGCATGTGCCAATTCTGCTTCCCCAAAAGCGCCACAACCTTCATGACGGACCAGTATTAGACTTCATCAGACAGCTGCAAGTGTCACTGTGAAGGCATCGTAAGTTTTAAAATTTTATTTTTATATCTCGACGACCTTCTGTTTTGGAGATGCCGCAACAAATGCAATGATGTGTTAACCTTGACTGGTGATGCAACCCCTCCATTCCAACTCGAACCGAACCATTTCGCTTGACCAAACCATCCCATGTCCCATGTGAACCAAAGAACAAAAAAAAAAAAAAAAAAACCAACTGTCGATGCTAATGCTAATATGCTGAGACAATGCGATACCGAATGCTGATGATGCCCCCCTTGAAAATCAAACCGAAAAAGTTGAGCACCTGCCCAATGCAGAAACGCAAAATATGATCCAACCCCGGGTAGATGCAGGAGCACACGGAAACTGTTTTGACGCTTGTCTGCCTGCCGGAAATGGTTTCGGAGATGTTGTGGTCCGACTTTCATGATGTGGAGCCCGATTAAATATCGTATGGTGCGAATAGGGCCGAGGGAAGGAGAAGGAAAATGTTGCAGACAGGGCCATCAAGGACCCTGATGACTGGTTGAAGGCCCAGTCCGTCTCTGCATGCATGCGGGAATAAAAAAATTCGAGAGGCTCGCTGGAGGGTGAAGTCGCGTTGTCGAAATGGCGGGATTCGGGCGGGTGAACCCCACACATCCCGCGTGGGTCGGCAGCAACGTGGCCATCAGATGAACGCTGATGGATGGCTCACTGTCTCTGGCAAGTTCAAGGAACCCCATGCCGAGGAAGACAGCGTTGCCCGTGGTTGGGGGATAATCCGAAGTGACCCCGGTGCGGAGGGCGTCGCCATGGTAAAAGAAAGGAGGTGGTGAGGACGAAAATCCCACAAGCCGCATCTCGTTCTGGCCTGCCCGATTTGGCGGGTCGCGCAGCATGGTCGTGTGCTTGCCAAGCCGCGCCGGCCCAGTTCAATGACGACGTTGGGCGGGTCGGGCGGTTTTACGACTTGCAAGCCGCCTCTCATTCGCGACGGCCAGGCTCAGACTGTGTCGGGTGTCTGATATCGGATGGCTCATGATCGCCGTAAATCGAACCATTTGTGTTGTCCATCAGTGAGTGACGGCAACCCATCTGGCAGGCACTCCGTCGGGCCTGACTTCGTAAGGTTTCGTGCTGTCCTTCCTGGGTGGAAGCGTCCAGCGAGCCTTGCCCGGGCGCTGATCGTCGAGCTTGCCGTTCCTCTGCATGGTCATCTCCAAGACGGCGATGCGGATAAAATCTGGATTTTCGCGCACCTCGCGTTGGCGTGGTTTTGGCATGGGGTGCTCGGCCAGTTTCGACTGCGGCTGCGAGGCTTGCGACGGTTGCGCTGCAGTGGGCCCAGCTGAGGGACTGGGCGAGCGACCCAAGGCGGGCGGTGCGCTGCGCGCGCGATGAACTTTGTATGTCTGCATCTGGATAGAGGCGGTAAACGTGCGTAGGGCCGGGCCGGGTGTAATAGCCTGGGGCTTCTCAAGGCGGGCGGTTGTTGTAGGGTTCAGATAACGACGCAGGGCAGCCGTCGGTTCCTCCTCAAGGGGTGGTGGCCTGCGCTCATCAGTGTAGGGAACCTGGGAATCGATCGTCAAGAGGGATCTCGTGAGGAAATCCTCGGGCGGAATCGAGGAAAAGTTGAGGTTGGAGAAAGACCGCGCTGCCTGACGCAACGCACGTAACGATGCCGTCAAGTTTGATTTGAATGCGAATTTCAGCGGCTGGAAAGGCAGCCGGGACGTCCTCTTGCATGACACATCCTCTTTATCCTCAAACACCCTGAAGTCCAGTCCTGCGACCTCGCTGTCTGGTGACGACAGAGGGTGGCTCTCTGAAACGCCAGGCGGGGAAGAGACAGGCTCTAGGGAGCTGCGAGTCGGTCGAAACTTGCGTCTCCTCGGCGGCGTTTGTGGAGATTCTAGCGACGAAAGTATGTCGGTTGTGAAGGAGTTGCTGAGTGACGGTGCGGATTCCAGAGAAATTGTCTGCGTCGAGAGGACCGACTCTGAGATGCTATCGCAAACGGACGTATCGTCGGCCTCGAGGTCCTCGGGTGCCATCATCAGGATGTCCATCGGACCCCTGCACAGCTTCAGGCTGAGCTGCTTCTCGGATTCCTGCGCCCTCTCAATGATGGATTCAACCGTCATCCGCTTCTCTGCCTTCGTCTGCCGCAGGCTCCGGGTTGCTTTCGAAGGGGGGATGCTGGTGACGGCCAGCAGGGCGGCCACCGAGGCGGGGATAGCGTCGCGTGAGTGCACGTCCTTTGGACGGCGCGACAACGAGTGGTTCCGCCTGTCGCCATGGGCGCGATGTGGTTTTTGCGGGTGTGCTGCGTCTCGAGATTTCGGCCGGATCGGGATCTGGACTGGAGTTGAGGGGGGAGCTGGCCGTGCCAGTGTCGTATCGGCCCTGGGCGGACTCGGGGTGGGCGACCTGAAGCTGTGCTCCCTCCGCCTGCCTAATGTTGCCGACATGGTGAGGCTGCTAGGAGAGCTGGGTTCCGTGCCGAGATCAAACCGGTATTCATCTCCTTCCGAAAAGATAGGTGACGACGGAAGGAAGGGTTGTGAGGGTGGGCGAGAGGGCGATGGGATCGGAAGACGGGGCTGGGCTTGCGAGCGGCCCTGGGTGTGTTGGGAAACGAGATAGGATCGGGCGGACATCATGATGTCCAGCTGGCCACCCGCGGGGGTAAATACCTGACATACAGTCCGGCTGGACACGCAGGGTCGGCTGGGCACACAGCCAGCGTGTGTCTCCGTAATCCAGCTGGTCGGGCGGATGCAGATCGACTGCAGGGGCAGGTCATTCCCGGAAAGGCCGGTGTTCAGGGCCTGTCATGGGCCGGCAGGACGCCAGGCGGGCCAGTGCAGCCAGTCACAGCACGGGGGTTTCTGTGTCGCAGGACTGGCAGGCTCGGCAGGCAATGTCTCGCGTGCCGCAGGGCAATCTGGTACGTAAAATGTTGGCCCAGGGTCCACCCCGGCCCGTCATGGACCCTGAGTCTGCCGCGCCAAATTGCACCGACGGAAGCTTGCCCTCCAGCTTTGCGAGCTTGCGAGATGCGATGTCGGGGAGGCGTTGTTGATGGAGCGGCAACGAGGCTTTCGGGTGAGGTGACGGGCATGCAAGGTACCGCGGTGAGCAGCCGGCGACGATTAGGCAGGCAGAATAATCACGGCAGGCGATAAGCGGCAGTTGTCGTCATCCGATCGCATTTGGCCTGGCTCTCTGGCGGGCAAGGCAGCGCGCAGGAATGGTAGGTGTCAGACAGTGGAGCCGTCAGCGACACAACCTGGAAGTTGATGCTGTCAAACACAGCGGGGCCCACTGTTTCGCCGTTGTTTCTTGTCGCCGGGATTCAGTCGAAGCGGGCAGAGTCCGAGTTGAGAAAAGGCCAAGTTTCGAATCAGCAACACATGAGGAAAGACAAGCATGCCACGCAGCTTATATCCAACCTGAGTACATGATCCTGCAGCAGACGCCCGATGCGGCGGAGGGTTGATAAGAACTTGCGGGAGTCCCTGCACAAGAGCTTGGACAGAACAGGCATGCCCAGATAGAAGTGCGAGGGTGACACAGCCGGTGATCAGCTTATCGCTGGGAGTGTCCGCATGCCATCGCTCATGGGGGCTCAACCCAGTCGCTCTTCCAGAATAGGAACATCCGTCACTGGCTCGACGCTGGCAATCTCTTGAATCTCGCCACTGCCGGATCGGATGAATTGAAGAAGGGGTCTATCTCCATTTTCATCATATGTCTCCAAGCACCACTCTCTGAGGTACGGGGGGCAATTCCATGAGTCTTGGGCAAGCCTTGGGACGACTGATAAGGAGAAGCCCTTGGATTTGCCCGATTGCTGCGGTTGTACGACACAACTGTCTCATGGGAATCTGGCACTCAGTGCATCCATCTGCACAGCATGCGCTTTCAAAAGACAACCTGGAATGCAGGCTGAGGTTGGCTGAGCATGGGTAAGTTGGTTGCACACAGTCCATGCAACTGATAGGCAGCCGACGTCAGCGACTCATACCTGGTTGATTGGTCGCCCACCCTCACGAGACCTCCAGATCGAGCTTGTGTGTGGGTGGACTGACGGTTTCCATCTTGCCCTGCACCCTTGACAGAAACGCAGCTTGCCCTTTTGATGCGGGCCGTCTTGCTGCGGCAATCTTCAACACGCACAATTCCCGATGCCAAAATCCAGCAATTGCCCATTCCACCATTGGGCTCCGAGGGAAAATGAAGGGACTGCCCAAGCTCCACACAAAGAGAAGGTTTCTGTCAATGTTCCATTGCATTGCATGCACCCGAAGCTCCACATCCCGCTCCGCGCGGGGGTTGCGTCTCGCTCTCGGTCGCTTGGACAAGAAGAGTCTTGTTGTCGCCGAATCCCGATACGGGTCGGGGTCCGGCCCGTCTGGGCAAGAACCGTCAGGCTCGACCTCCAGCATCAAACTTGACGGAGTCATTGTCATGTTCTGGCCGGACAAAAGAAGAAGAAAAGGTGGCAAGCGGTGGTTCGGGCCTTTTCGTGATCTGGAATCTAGGTACCCGGCGGTGGGCCTCGAGCGCAGAAAATGGATGCTCCTGCCACTGCCGAGATGCATTTCTTGGCGTCTGGACTTGGTCGTTGACAAAACTCTCCACTGAGACAATTTTGCAGGGCGGCTCCAGAATACCAAGGGCAGACCCTGACAGACAGCCTTCCAGAAACTCTCTCTCCTTCCTCAACCGGCAACTGGCAAGCACCCACTGCTTAGGCTCACGGCCGCCTTCTCCTTGGACGGGCATCTCTGCGGGCCTCGGCATGGTCTGGATCCGGGTCCGGCCGACAAGATAAAGTAGAAGAAAGCAAAGGACCCTCGATCGACCAACAATTCCGGCCTGCGGCCAAGGATAAATGCATTCTCCATCGCCAAGTCTCGGCCCGCAACGGTCCTTCAACGGCTTTACAACGTCTCACGATCGCCGGCCTCCCCCTGGACGGATGCAGCGGGCAGGCGTTTCATCGCCGACATCTCGCCAATCACTCATCAAAAATTCCAAATCCCGTCCTTCTAGAAGCTGCTACGGCAGGGCACACAGGACAGTGAAGTACAGACGCAGTGAAGATGTATTGTCCTTGCCAGACGAAGAGCGAGTGCCGTCCAAGCTTCTATCGTGTGTTGCTCGCTGCCAGTTGTGCATTGCATGCCATGGTAAGAGAAGTAGAGGTGATCCGAGTCATCATTCATCGTACATAGCAGCTTGTATCATCATGATATGTACAAAAAGGACAAACAGGTGGTATTTTGCGTGTGCCATCATCTTGCGCCCAGCCCCTGACAAAAGAAATGTTGCCCCAACCCAAGTAAACAAAACAGATAAAAAAACGAGAGTGGTAGAATCCCAGCGCCAGAACAATGAGATTCCAGAAAGAAGATGGTAGCCCAGTTAATGAAAGAGAGAAGTCAAACCCTCAGTCCCCCTCTAAAACGGTCTGCCACTGCCCTCCCACCCCTTAGAAGTTGGCGTCGTCCCCTTAGGCGTAACAACGCCAAACCTCCGATCCAAATACCGCGACACCCTATCATCATCATCCCAATCATCCCCATTCCCCACCCCCTGCTCGGGGTAGATACTCTCACTGTAATACCGCTCCGGCGGCCCCCTCCTCACGCCGCTCCCGCTCGTCCCCGGCCGCGGCGGCAACGGCGTCACCAGCGTCGCCCCGATCGTAATCGTCTCCATCGACGGCCTCGGCCGCGCCGCGGGCGTCCTGGGCGTCTTGGGCGTCACGGGCCGCACCGCATCTCCCCGGTTCGTCGTCACCGCCGCCGCCGCCGCCGCCGCCGCCCGCCCACCGGCCCCGGTGTACGTCCCCTGCCCCGCGACCGCGATGTCCTTGACGATGCCGTCAATCTCCCGCTGGATGTCGCTCACCCGCACGATGCCGTTGCTCGTCATGGCCTGCTCCTCGCTCGACCGCGGCGAGCTGCGCAGCTCGGCCGCGGGGCCGTACCCGTACCCGTACCCGTACCCGGAGCCGTGGTCGCGCTCCGTC